>k87-33597_pt1 | contig 10631 bp, 8 predicted proteins | sample MGYA00084031_6733416 | MGnify analysis MGYA00084031
CGATTTATGTCGGAGGAGGCACCCCAACCGCTCTGGAGGCTTGGCAGCTGGAAGCGCTTTGCAAGATAATTCGCGAACGGCTTCCTTTTGAAAAAGGAGAATTTACCTTTGAAGCCAATCCTGATGATGTAACAAAAGAGAAATTAGATATTTTACAACATTATGGCGTTAATCGTTTGAGTCTAGGAGTTCAATCATTTGACGATGAACAACTGAAAAGAATCGGCCGTACGCATACGGGAAAAGATGTAGTAAGAACAGTGGACATGGCGTTTAAAGCCGGCTTTGAAAATATAAGCATCGATTTAATGTACGCCCTTCCCGGCCAAAAGAAAGAGGATTTTCAGTTGTCGCTGGAAAAGGCTCTGCAGCTCGACCTTCCGCATTACTCCGCTTACTCTTTAATCATTGAACCTAAAACGGTTTTTTACAATTTAATGAAAAAAGGACAGCTGCCGCTGCCATCCGAGGATTTGGAAGCGGAAATGTATGATCTGTTGATCAATGAAATGGAACGGCGCGGAATCCACCAATACGAAATCAGCAACTTTGCTAAAAAAGGTTTTGAAAGCAAGCATAATCTTGTTTACTGGAATAATAGAGAATATTATGGGTTTGGTGCTGGAGCGCACTCCTATTTAGATGGAAGAAGACGGGCAAATTATGGTCCGTTGAAAAAATATATGGAGCCTCTTGAAAACGGCCGGTTTCCTGTTATGGAAGAAATCCGCCTCAGCAAAGAAGAAATGATGGAAGAAGAAATGTTTTTAGGACTGCGAAAAACGGAAGGAGTCTCATTATCTCGCTTTAACCATAAATTTGGGGTAGACTTGATGGAGATATTTTCATCTTCTGCGGAAGAAATGGAAAATAAAGGTCTATTGGAAGTTCGGGGAGATTTTATACGCCTCACAAAAAAAGGAAGATTTTTAGGGAATGTAGTTTTCCAAGCTTTTCTTGGCATTAGTTAAAACATTGACAGAGCCGCCCCCTTTTGATAAGTTATTAAATAGATTTAGCACTCAGTGTAAGAGAGTGCTAACAGAGGTGATACAAGGTGTTAACAGATCGCCAATTGCTGATTTTGCAAGCAATTATTGATGATTTCATTCGATCTGCACAACCTGTCGGCTCACGCAGTTTATCAAAAAAAAGTGAAATTCATTACAGTTCGGCCACCATTCGCAATGAAATGGCCGATTTGGAAGAATTGGGATTTCTTGAGAAAACTCATACTTCTTCTGGGAGAATTCCATCTGAAAAAGGCTACCGTTATTATGTTGATCATCTTCTTCATCCGGAGAAACTTAATGAGAAAGATATCATGATGATCCGTTCCATCTTTGCCGAAAAGATTTATGAAATGGAAAGGATCGTTCAAAAGTCGGCAAAAATTTTATCAGAATTGACCAATTATACAGCTATTGCGCTGGGTCCGAGACTGAAAGAGAACAAGCTGAAAAGAATTCAAATTGTCCCTTTGAATAAGGAAACGGCGGTTGCCATTATTGTAACCGATACTGGACATGTGGAGAACCGAACCTTTTCACTCCCAGATACGATCCGTTCAGGCGATATAGAGAAAATGGTCAATATATTAAATGAACGCTTAACTGGTGTTCCGCTTGACAATTTGCAGGATCATATATATAAAGAAGTGGCGGCGCTGCTTCGTCAGCATATTTCCAATTATGATGCAATCCTTCGCTCGCTAGTGCAAGCGGTGGAGCTTCCGGCTGATGAAAAATTGTTCTTCGGCGGAAAGACAAATATGCTGAATCAGCCTGAATTTCATGATATCGAAAAAATTCGCCTATTGTTGGATATGATTGAGCAAGAAAAAGGCATTATACGTCTGCTGAACCAAATTCCAATTGGAATTCAAGTGAAAATTGGAAGGGAAAACAAAAACTTGGCAATGAAAGATTGCAGCCTCATAACGGCTTCCTATTCCATAGGAGATAAACAAGTGGGAACCATTGCCGTTTTGGGCCCGACTCGTATGGAATATTCCAGAGTAATCAGTTTGCTCCAGTTTTTTAGCGACAGTTTAAGCAGTGTATTGACAAAATTGTATCAAAACTAAAGATGGTGGAAATATTGAATGTTGAATGTCGGGCGGTAACCAGCTTTTCTGGCTGGCTGCTCTCTTTTTCTGTGTTTTCCACTTTCCATCATTTTAAGGAGGTGAAATCCATTGACAGACAGAAAAAGGCAATCGATGGATGAGACAGAGCAGGAATCACAGTTGAAAGAAAAAGAAGAAAACCAGGTAGAATCTGAGGATAAAACGGAACTTTCTGAACAAGTTGAATCCGAAAAACAATTGGAAGAAAATCCAGCGAGTGAAGAGGAAAATCAAGAGGAAGAGACTCAAACAGAAGTTGAGGAACAAAATCCAAATGCTGAGGAACAGAATCAAAAAATCAAAGAACTGGAGGCTAAACTTGAAGAAACAGAAAATCGTTACTTGCGCTTGCTGGCAGACTTTGAGAATTTTCGCCGACGCGTGAATATTGAGAAGCAAGCAAGCGAAAAATATCGAGCACAAAGCTTAATTTCTGACCTGCTTCCCGTTTTGGACAATTTTGAGCGAGCGTTGCAAGTGACGGTTTCCGATGAGCAAGCCAAATCTCTCCTTCAAGGAATGAAGATGGTTTACAAAGGGATTTTGGAAGCTTTGAAAAAAGAAGGACTTGAAGAAATTGAAGCGGCCGGAAAAGAGTTTGATCCAACGATTCATCAAGCCGTTATGGTGGCGAACGATGAAACGGTCGGCTCCAATATCGTTGTAGAAGAACTTCAAAAAGGTTATAAATTGAAAGACCGTGTGATTCGTCCAGCAATGGTGAAAGTAAATCAATAGGACGGAAAGCATTACATAACAAGTTAGGAGGTATGAGTCATGAGCAAGATTATTGGGATTGATTTAGGAACTACAAACTCCTGTGTTGCAGTTCTTGAAGGCGGTGAACCAAAAGTTATTCCCAATCCAGAAGGAAATCGCACAACCCCTTCTGCCGTTGCATTTAAAAATGGAGAAAGACAAGTAGGAGAAGTTGCGAAACGGCAAGCAATCACCAATCCAAATACCGTTATTTCCATTAAACGCCATATGGGAACGGACTACAAAGTAGAGATTGAAGGAAAAAAATACACTCCACAAGAAATTTCTGCGATGATTTTACAATATTTAAAATCGTATGCGGAAGACTATTTGGGAGAAAAAGTAGAAAAAGCAGTCATTACGGTGCCTGCCTACTTTAATGATGCACAAAGACAAGCAACAAAAGACGCCGGGAAAATTGCCGGTTTGGAAGTAGAACGGATCATCAATGAACCAACCGCCGCTGCTCTCGCTTATGGATTAGATAAGATGGAAGAAGATCAAACCATTTTAGTGTACGACCTTGGGGGCGGAACGTTTGACGTCTCTATTCTTGAACTGGGGGACGGCGTATTCGAGGTACGTGCCACTGCTGGTGACAACCATCTTGGCGGCGATGATTTCGACCAAGTGATTATTGACTATTTAGTGGAAGAGTTCAAAAAAGAAAACGGAATTGATTTATCAAACGATAAAATGGCAATGCAACGTTTAAAAGACGCTGCTGAAAAAGCGAAGAAAGATCTTTCGGGAGTAACGACCACGCAAATCTCCTTGCCATTTATCACTGCGGGAGAAGCAGGACCTCTTCATTTGGAAAAGACTTTGACCCGCGCCAAATTTGAGGAACTTTCCGCACACTTGGTAGAACGTACAATGGGACCAACGCGGCAAGCACTTCAAGATGCCGGCTTAAGTCCTTCTGATATTGACAAAGTCATTCTGGTCGGCGGATCTACTCGCATACCGGCGGTTCAGGAAGCCATTCGCAAGGAAATTGGAAAAGAACCGCATAAAGGGGTAAATCCGGATGAAGTGGTGGCAATGGGGGCTGCGATTCAAGGAGGAGTCCTAACAGGCGATGTTACAGATGTAGTATTGCTTGATGTCACTCCGCTTTCACTTGGAATTGAAACGATGGGCGGCGTATTCACGAAATTGATTGAACGCAATACAACGATTCCAACGTCGAAGTCGCAAATTTTCTCCACTGCAGCTGACAATCAAACGGCGGTGGATATTCACGTGCTTCAAGGGGAACGCCCGATGGCGGCGGATAATAAAACACTTGGCCGCTTCCAATTAACGGATATTCCACCCGCTCCTAGAGGAGTGCCACAAATTGAGGTTACTTTTGATATTGACAAAAACGGAATCGTCAACGTTAGTGCAAAAGATTTAGGAACCGGAAAAGAGCAGAAAATTACTATTAAATCGTCCTCCGGCTTATCTGAAGAAGAAATTCAGCGCATGATCAAAGAAGCTGAAGAAAATGCCGAAGCCGATAAAAAACGCAAGGAAGAAGCAGAGCTCCGCAATGAGGCCGACCAGCTTGTCTTTACGGTTGATAAAACCTTGAAAGAGCTGGAAGGAAAAGTCGATGCCGGAGAAGTGAAAAAAGCGGAAGAAGCTAGAGATGCTTTAAAAGCCGCTATTGAAAAAAATGATTTAGAAGAGATTCGCAAAAAGAAAGATGCTCTTCAAGAAATTGTTCAAAACCTTTCCGTTAAACTTTATCAAGATGCAGCCAAACAAGCACAATCTCAACAGGGAAATGACAAGAAAAAACAAGATGACAATGTAGTGGACGCCGAATTCGAGGAAATGAATGACGACAAGAAATAATGATTGTTTGCGGAAAAGAAAAAAGTCAAAGTCAGATATTTTCATGGCTTTGGCTTTTTTCTTAATTGCCGTCAAACATTCCATTTCACCGCAAGATACGATATCATTGCACCACGGCTCAATTCAATGATAAAATATTCTTTATGTGAGATGCGGGAGTGTTAAAGGTATGAGTAAAAGAGATTATTATGAAGTTCTAGGCGTGAGCAAAAACGCTACAAAAGAAGAAATTAAAAAAGCATATCGCAGGCTTTCAAAAAAGTACCACCCGGATATCAATAAAGAACCTGGCGCCGAAGAAAAGTTTAAAGAAGTGAAAGAAGCGTATGAAGTTTTAAGCGATGATCAAAAACGCGCCCACTATGATCAATTTGGGCATGCTGATCCGAATCAAAGTCAAGGATTTGGCGCGGGAGGCTTCGGAGGTTTTGACGGTTTTGGCGGCTTTGAAGACATTTTCAATACTTTTTTTGGCGGGGGCGGATCAAGGAGAAGAAATCCGAACGCTCCAAGAGCAGGGGCCGATCTGCAATATACTATGAGCATTTCGTTTGAAGAGGCCGTTTTTGGAAAAGAAACTAGTATACAAATTCCAAAGGAAGAAACGTGTGACACTTGTAAAGGAACAGGAGCAAAGCCAGGAACGAAACCAGAAACTTGTCCGCATTGCCACGGAACCGGTCAAATCAGCACGGAGCAAACTACTCCGTTTGGGCGCATTGTCAATCGGCGAGTGTGCACTTATTGTGACGGAACGGGTCAAATCATTCGAGAAAAATGTACGACTTGCGGCGGAACCGGTAAAGTAAAGAAAAGACGCCGCATTCATATCAAAATACCGGCTGGAATCGACGACGGACAACAGCTGCGAGTGGCTGGCCAAGGCGAACCCGGGATCAACGGAGGCCCTCCTGGAGATTTGTACATTGTATTTCATGTGAAACCGCATGAGTTTTTTGAAAGGGATGGCGACGATATTTATTGTGAAATGCCTCTTACCTTTGCCCAAGCGGCATTGGGAGATGAGATTGAAGTCCCTACCCTTCATGGCAAGGTGAAATTAAAAATTCCCGCCGGGACACAAACAGGAACAAAATTCCGTTTGCGCGGAAAAGGAGTTCCAAATGTGCACGGTTATGGAGTGGGGGACCAGCATGTCATCGTGAAAGTGGTAACGCCGACGAAGCTTACCGATAAACAAAAACAATTATTGCGTGAATTTGCAGAGATCGGCGGCACGATTCCCGATGAACAACATGAATCATTGTTTGATAAAGTGAAAAGGGCGATAAAACGCGATTAATAGGAAACGGAGCAAAGCAAAACATGAAGTGGTCGGAAATCAGTATCCATACAACAAACGAAGCGATTGAACCTATTTCAAATATTTTGCACGAAGCCGGAGCAAGCGGTGTCGTGATTGAAGATCCTTATGAACTAATAAAAGAAAGAGAAGATCAATTTGGTGAAATTTATGAACTAAATCCCAATGATTATCCAGAAGAAGGAGTTATCATTAAAGCTTATCTTCCCATTAATAGTTTCCTTGGCGAAACGGTAGAAGAGATTAAGCAGGCAATCAATAATCTTGTCTTATTTGATATTGACATTGGAAAAAATAAGGTAACCATCAGCGAAGTGAATGAAGAGGAATGGGCAACAGCTTGGAAAAAATACTACAACCCTGTAAAAGTATCCGAGAAATTCACCATTGTCCCGACATGGGAGGAATACGAGCCCGTTTCAACCGATGAATTGACGATTGAATTAGATCCGGGAATGGCGTTTGGAACGGGCACTCATCCAACGACGGTCATGTGTCTGCAAGCGCTGGAAAAAATCGTAAAAAAAGGGGATGTGGTGATCGATGTCGGTACTGGTTCAGGCGTATTGAGCATCGGTGCTGCTTTATTGGGGGCCGGAAGAGTAATCGCCTTGGATTTAGATGAGGTAGCTGTCCGGTCAGCGAGGCTTAATGTTAAACTGAATAAAGTTCAAGACGTAGTGTCTGTACGGCAAAATAATTTATTGGACGGGGTGGCCGAGCAAGCGGATGTGGTGGTTGCCAATATTTTAGCCGAAGTGATCGTGAGGTTTACTGAAGATGCTGCAAAGGTTGTGAAATCAGGCGGATATTTTATTGCTTCCGGTATAATTCCCAAAAAGCGCAAAGAGGTTGAGAAGGCCCTGGCAGCTGCCGGATTTCAGATTGAAGAATCTATGTTAATGGAAGAATGGGTGGCGATGATCGCCAAACGACTATAGAGATTGGATGGTGACAGCGTGCAGCGGTACTTTATTCACGAACCAATAAAGGCCGATCATTCATTTATACTAACAGGCGAAGATTTTCATCATTTATCGCATGTCATGAGAATGAAAGCAGGAGATCATTTTTATGCCGTTTTTCCGAATCATCAAACCGCATTAGCTGTTTTGGACGAAATTTCCAGCGACTATGCCCAGGCATCGGTAGTAAAATGGATCCATGATGAAAAGGAACTCCCAATCCAAGTTACGGTGGCCAGCGGGCTGCCCAAAGGGGATAAACTGGATCTGATCATTCAAAAAGGAACGGAACTGGGGGCTTCTTCTTTTTTGCCTTTTATAGCGGAACGATCTATCGTAAAATGGGATGAAAAGAAGATGAACAAAAAATTGGCGCGCTGGCAAAAAATTGCAAAAGAAGCCGCGGAACAATCCCAGCGAACGATGATTCCGGCCATACATGAGCCCGTTTCAGTTGAAACGTTATGCGATATTGCGAGCCGCTACACTTGGAAATTATTCGCTTACGAAGAAGCGGCCAAAAACGGTGAACATCATGTTTTTCATGAAACATTGAAAAGCATCAAGCAAAAGGATACCGTTTTGATCGCATTTGGGCCGGAAGGGGGCTTTTCCCAAGAAGAAGCGTCTTTATTGTCAGAAAAAGGGTTTCTTCCATGTGGTTTGGGGCCGAGAATTTTGCGGACGGAGACTGCCCCCCTCTATGCTTTATCCGCCATTTCTTATCATTTTGAATTAATGAGGTGATTGACATGCCGACAGTGGCATTCCATACATTAGGGTGTAAAGTGAACCACTATGAAACAGAAGCCGTCTGGCAGCTATTTAAAAATGCAGGCTATGAACGGGTTGATTTTGACTCCATTTCGGATATTTATGTGATTAATACTTGTACAGTGACGAATACAGGCGATAAAAAAAGCCGCCAAGTCATCCGGCGTGCCGTTCGAAAAAATCCTGACGCTGTGATTTGTGTGATGGGCTGCTATGCGCAAACATCGCCTGCTGAAATTTTGGAGATTCCGGGAGTTGATATTGTCATTGGCACTCAGGATCGAATGAAAATTATTGAATTTGTTGAAAAATATCAAAAGGAACGGCAACCAATCAACGCAGTAAAGAACATTATGAAAAACAGAGTATTCGAAGAAATGGACGTTCCATCGTTTACAGACCGTACAAGAGCTTCTTTAAAAATTCAAGAAGGCTGCAATAATTTTTGTACATTCTGTATCATTCCATGGGCAAGAGGACTGATGCGTTCCCGGGATCCGAAACAAATCATCCGCCAAGCGCAGCAGCTTGTCGATGCCGGCTATAAAGAAATTGTTCTTACCGGCATTCATACAGGCGGGTATGGATCTGATTTGAAAGATTACAACTTGGCTATGTTATTAAGAGACTTGGAGGAACAAGTCCATGGGCTTAAACGCCTGCGTATTTCTTCAATCGAAGCGAGCCAGCTCACCGATGAAGTAATCGATGTGATCGACCGCTCCAATATCGTGGTCCGTCACTTACATATTCCTTTACAATCAGGTTCTAACTCGGTATTAAAAAGAATGCGCCGAAAATATACGATGGAGTTTTTTGCAGAACGGTTGAACCGGCTGCGAGAAGCGCTTCCTGGATTAGCTGTTACATCAGACGTGATTGTAGGCTTTCCGGGAGAAACGGAAGAAGAATTTATGGAAACATACAATTTTGTAAAAGATCATAAATTTTCCGAGCTCCATGTTTTCCCGTATTCAAAAAGAACGGGAACTCCGGCTGCAAGAATGAAAAACCAAGTTGACGAAGAGGTTAAAAATGAACGTGTTCACCGTCTCATTGCTTTATCCGATCAGTTGGCCAAAGAGTACGCTTCTCAATTTGAAGGAGAAGTACTAGAAGTAATACCGGAAGAACCTTATAAAGAAGATCCTGAATGCGGGTTATACGAAGGATATACCGACAATTACTTGAAAGTAGTGTTTCCTGCATCGAAAGATATGGTAGGAAAGCTTGTAAAAGTGAAAATAACAAAAGCCGGCTACCCTTATAACGAAGCACAATTTGTCCGCGTCCTTGATGGCGATATCCCAGCCGGACAAACCGCTCGTTTAGCGTAAAAGAAAAGGAGAGGGCCTTATAAAGGCGTTCTCCTTTTCGAATTTATAACAAGTCCTGCCTTTTAGCTATCCGTTTCTCAAATACTTAACATTTTCTTTTCTGGTTCTTTTTTAGGTCGAGATAGAAAACTATGCAAAATCATGCCGGCTACGACCAAACTGATTCCGACCCAAGATATGGGAGAAGGAAGCGGAGCGGATAATACGATCATTTCGCCTAGTAAAGCAAACAAAACTTCCGAAGATTGCGTCGCTTCAATGGCGCATAATTTTTGTATATCTCCTTTTACCATATCAGTAGCTGCAAAAAACATAACAGTGGCAATCACTCCAGAAAACAACGCCACCCATCCCGTTTGAACTATTTGTCCGAAGCTAGGGGGTCCGTCCACAGCTGCTCCGTATAATGAAAGCATGAACCAAAAAGGGAGGCTGGCAAACGTCATGCCGAGAACACGTTGATAAGCATCTAAACGGTCAGAAACGATCGCCATCATTTTCCGATTGCCAAGCGGATAGGCAAAAGAAGCGATGATGATGGGAATGACGCACAGAAGAACATCGGTAAATGGAATACGAGCAGCGTGTTCGAATTGCGTCAAAGCCACTCCTAAAAGAATCAAGCTCGACATGGCTAATCCTCGGGCGGGAATATGCCCTCTGATTTGAACGGGACCCCGAGCTGTTTGGATGGTCTCATAAAAAAACGGTGCAAGCAATGAACCTGAAATAATCGTGATTTGCCAAGTGGCGGCCATCAGCCAGCCGGGGCCATAGGATGCAGCAAAACACAATGGTCCGTAAAATAGGCCAAAGCCGACCGTGCTCCATAGCAGCCATTCCAAAGGCTTTTTTTTCATTTCTTGCCAAAGTGTTCCCAGCCCCCTTCGGAATGCTACGATCACGATCAGTGGTGGAACCATAAAAAAATATCGTAAGGAAGCACTCCATATCCAGCTTCCCCCTTCTAAATCCATCATTCGATTCAATAGGAATGTAAAGGCGAAAAAGAAAGCGGCCAATACTCCTAACAAAATCGGACGCATACCGATTCCCCCTCCTTTTTGAAAAGAGTCGAAGTCATTTCATCCCTTCTTCCATTTCTCTGGCTTTCCCTTATCCATAAAAATGATCTGGGGGAAAGGCCCAGTGCAACAACCGTTTGGAAGTCATTTTACTCTCATAAGCCTGTTTTCGTAACTATTTTCAATCAAACTTAACAAAAAAGAAATGGTGGAATACTTTGTTACAATATAAGAAGAACTTGCAGAAAAATTTCGACAAAACATCATTTTCCTCATAAGGGAGAGAATTGTTGACCTAAAGACAAGCATGTATTATAATATCATAGTACATGTTGCTGCCATAAGCCAACATGTAATTGCACTGTGTTCGGAGGGAGGGGAAGAGAAATGTCAAAAACGATTGTTCGCAAAAATGAATCGCTTGAAGATGCTCTTCGTCGTTTTAAACGTCAAGTATCTAAAACAGGTACTTTA
>k87-347605_pt1 | contig 10626 bp, 8 predicted proteins | sample MGYA00084031_6733416 | MGnify analysis MGYA00084031
CGAGGAGATCGCCGAGCGCCTTGTCGAGCTGTTCGCCGACCCGGACGCCTACGCGGAGCAGTCCCGCCGGGCGCACGCCCGGTCAGCGCGGCACGACTGGGCCGGGATCGCCCGGCTCATGGTCGATGAGCTGACCGCCCGAACCCGTTGAGGGGTGCCGCCGTGCCTCGTCGGAGCGGTGGACCAGCAGCATCTGGACTGCGATCCCGACGATCTCGGCGGCCAGGACCGCCAGGGCGGCACCGAGAGCCCCGAGCGGCGGCACCAGCACGAGCAGCCCGCTGATCCCGGTGGCGGCAGCGCTCCCGGTCACGAGGATCGTGAGGTTGGCGAGGCCCCGGGCGACGAGGCACAGGCCGTAGCCGCGGGAGACGCACACCGCGAGGACGACCGCACCCATGGTGAGGGTCACCGGCAGGCGGGGGACGATCGTCCCGGTGTAGACGATCCGCATGGCCGGCGGGAGGACCAGCACGAAGACGACCGCTGCCAGAAGGCCCAGGCCGGTGTTGGCCAGGAGGACCCGGCGCACGCGACGGGTGCGCTCGGCCCGGTCCTCGACACCGAGGTAGCTCTGCAGACGGCTCGGGACACCGGCGAGCACCGTGAGTCCCATGCGCATGATCCGATCCGTGCCGGCGAATAGGGCGGCCGCACCGGGAGCGAGCATGCCCGTCACCGTCAGCGGCAGCGAGGTGTAGGCGACGGACACGGCACGGCCCAGCGTGAGGGGCCCCTGTCGGCGGATCACTCCGAGCCCGGTGCGCACGTCGTGCGCCGAAGGGAGCAACGAGGCCCGCGAGAGCAGGGACAGGATGCCCAGCGGCAGCAGCGAGGTGAGGACCGTCGCCCCGCCGTAGACGGTCAGCGGGGCGCCCAGCAGGAGGGCCCCTGCGACGGCGAGGTTGACGACGATCTTCGGGAAGGTGTCCGAGTACAGGATCCACAGCGGCCGGTTCAGTCCTACGAGGTACCAGGACGGGCTGAGGGCGGTGAGCGCGGCCCCCAGTGCGGTGGATGCCGCGGCGAGATGCTGATCCTGCACGGTCGCCCAGGTGACGAGAACGGCGAGCGGTGCACCGAGGAGGAGCGCCATCGCCTTGGTCGCCAGCGAGGAACGCACCAGCGGCAGATGCCGCCCGGTGGGGCTGCGGGCGATCGTCTGCGGCCCCAGCACGCCCCAGCCCAGTTCGCAGATCGCGCTGACCGTCATGCCCACGGACAGACCGATGGCCACCGCGGCGAAACCCGACGCCCCGAACCGGGTGGTGATCGCGGGATAGACGAGCAGGGGGGTGACCGCACCCAGGCCAGGGATGACCAGGAAGAGCAGGAGGGACCAGGAGCGCCTCAGGTGCCGGATCACGACGCCGACTCGAGGCGGACGGCGGCGGCGTCGAGCACCTCATCGAGCTCGGCACCCAGCGCCGGGAGCAGTGCTGCAGGGTCCACCTGCTCACCACCCGACTCCACTGCCGCTCGGGTGGCGGAGAGGACGGCTTCGGCCAGCACGGTCGGTTCGGGGGCGACGGCATGGAGGCGGGGATGCAACCCCGAGCGGGAGGATCCGAGCTCGTTGGTCACGGCATGCGCACCGCTCATCACCGCGTCGAGCGGAGGATGCGAAGGGTGCGGGCTCATCTGGAGGGACAGCACGACGTCGCTGAGCGAGAGCTCGGTGAAGTAGCCATCCCACGGCAGCTTGCCGAGCACGCTCATCGAGCTGAGCCGGGCATTGCCCGGAACGGCATGGTCGTCCCCCGCGGAGGCCACGGTCAGGGGCGCTCCTTCTCGATCGGCTTCTTCGGCGGCCAGCTCCAGCGCCGCCATCCCCACCTGGAACAGGTTGCGCGGCTTGTTCGGCCGCGCGTAGAAGAGCACACGGGCGCCGGGGCCGATGCTGCGTGCCGCGCGCTCCTCGCGTGCTCTCGCCAACCGTGTCAGGTCCAGGCGGGGGCGGAACACCTGGGATTCCGGAACGGTGATCCCTTCGGCATCGGCGAGCTGGCGCTGCACCGGGACCGAGTTGACCACGAGGTCGAAGCCGGCGTGGTACGTGGCCTGGGCGAGCGCGAACTCGCTGGACCACGCGACGAAGCCGGGTTCGTAGTCCTGCACCAGGTACATCACCCGCTCGCTGCGGAGCACCTCCAGCCGGCAGGCCACGTCGAGCGGATGAGCGGTCGACCAATGGGTCGCCACCCACAGATCGTCCTGATGCACCGATCGACGGATCGCCCACTCCACGGGCAGGATCTCCAGGGCCACCGGTCGGGCGGCGGGGAGCTCCCGGCGGATCCACTCCTCGAGATCGGTGCGGGCCGATCCGGTCGGAGCGCCTCTGAGCACGAGGATGCGGAGCCCCAGGCCCCATCGGGAGGCCAGTCCCGCCGCAGCGTCCAGAGCCGTGCGGATCCCGGCGAAGATCGCGCCACCGCTCAGCTCCGGCAGGACCAGGTTGACGGCGGGCACGGGTGCCGACGAGGGACGCAGCGAGGAGAAGGCGAGGGAATGCGGGAGGAGCTGACGGTAAGCCGCGGCACCGGGAATCTGGACGGCAGCGGCGAATCGCTCGCGGATCCGTTCGTCCCGAGCGCGTCGCAGGCGCGCGGTGACGTGCTCGATGCGGTGGAGCGGAGATGTCATCGTCGGTCTCCTCGGGCGGCATCCTGGCAGGCTCGTGCGAAGTTCTCCAAGTTGGCCTCGACCGTGTACGAGGCGAGCGCCTTCTCCCGGGCACGTGCGCCCAGCTGAGCACGGAGGTCCGGATCGGCCAGTGGCTCGAGGGCACCGACCAGGTGCTCGACGGTGGCCTTCGGGACGACGACACCGGTTCCCTGCGTCCCCCACGGGAGAGGAGGCACTGCGGTCGTCACGACGGCCCGGCCCGCGAGCATCGCGTCCATGAGCTTCGCCGGAAGCTGACCGCGCGCCATCGGGATGTCCAGGCTGGGGATCACCGCGATGTCGATGCGGCGGATCAGCTCCTGCCCTGCATCGAACGAGGTCGTACCGACCCAGTCCTCCCACGGCGCTGCATCCTCAGGAGGGTCGTCCGTGACGGTGAGCCTGAACCCGGAACCGGCGAGACGGGCGACGGCCTGCCGCAGCACCGGCACCCCCTTGTGCGGCTTGTGGGAGCCGACGAATCCGACCACCGGTGCGGAGCCGGTGTGCTCGACGCCGGGCCCCAGGTCGTCTCTCACATGCGGGATGATCGTCCCCCCGTAGATGTCCTGCAGCCACGGATTGCTCACTAGCGTGGGCAACGAGCGGGCCGCGCGCCGCAATCGCCTGTACTCGAGGCTGGGCCGAGGCCGGAGGACGGTCTTCGCGAGCGCCTTCACCGGCTCGCTCGTGGAGAGCCGGTACTCCAGATCCGGATCGTCGATGTCGAGCATCAGGGGGAGCTGGCCGATCTCGACGAGTTCCAGGGCCACGCCGAGGGAGGCGGGCAACGGCTTACAGGCGATCAGAAGGTCGGCCTCGAACTCTTTCACCGTCCTCGGGAGCTCGGCCCGCGGCACCGCGCGGCAGTCCGCAGAGAAGTCGCTGTCAGCGAGCGGGCCCCAGATGTCCCCGGCCTCCACCGCGATGACCTGCACGGACCAACCGAGCGCGCGCGCCAGGCGCCAGATGCAGAAGGTCCGGCCCAGCGAGTTCGAGCTGAGCGACTCTGTCACCAGCAGCACGCGCGAGATGGTCATGTGTGTCCTCATGCTTCTGTGCTCCGCCACCTGGTCCCGGGGTGATCCTATCCGCGACGTGGTAGTGCTCGCGCCGACGGGTTTCGGTGCAGCTGCTGCCCGCCGATGTCGAGTCGGGACCGGTGCACACGTAGGATCGGAGCCGGCCGAGGGGGAACGGTCGGGGGCGGAGCGGCCGGTCCCGGGACACCGCCCCAGGGGATGGAGGTCTGACGTGGCTCCTCGTATCGCGATCGCGCATGACTACCTCACTCAGCGCGGCGGTGCGGAACGCGTCGTGCTCGCCCTGAGCCGTGCCTTCCCGGAAGCCGAGATCCACACGCTCTTCTATGCGCCGGACCAGACCTACCCCGAGTTCCAGGATCGCGAGATCCGCACCAGCCCGCTCAATGCGATCGGCCCCCTCCGACGCGACCCCCGCCTCGCCCTGCCGCTCCTCGCCGGCGCCGCCTCCCGTATGCAGATCGATGCCGATGTCGTCGTCGCGAGCTCCTCGGGCTGGGCCCACGGTTTCCCCACCCGCGGACGGCGCATCGTCTACTGCCACTCGCCCGCCCGATGGCTGTACCTTCCCGAGGACTACCTCCGAGGCACGAAGCCGCTGGACCCGCGGCGGCTGGCCCTGGGAGCCCTCGCGCCGTTCCTGCGGCGCTGGGACCGCAGCGCGGCCCTCGAGGCTCACCGGTACCTCGCCAACTCGACCGTGGTCCGGGAGCGGATCCGCCGCTGCTACGGGGTCGACTCCTCGATCGTCTTCCCACCGTTCAGCACCGACGTGGTCTCGGGCAAGGCCGAACCGATCCCGCAGCTCGAGGACTGGGGCGCGCCAGGGCACCACCTAGTCGTCTCCCGCCTGCAGCCGTACAAGCACGTCGACCGGGTGATCGAGGCCTTCCGCGGCATGCCGGGGAAGAGGCTCCTCGTGATCGGACGTGGCCCGGAGGGCCCGCGCCTGCGCGCCCTGGCGCCGGCGAACGTCCGGCTGGTGGACGGGATCAGCGACGCCCAGATGCGGTGGGCGTACGCCAACGCCGAGGTCCTGATCGCCGCCAGCCACGAGGACTTCGGGCTCACGCCTCTCGAGGCCGGAGCCCATGGCGTCCCCACCGTCGCGCTGCGAGCCGGCGGGTACCTCGACACGGTGAGGGACGGGACGAGCGGTCTCTTCTTCGAATCTCCGACCCCGGAAGCGATCCGAGAGGCGACATATCGAGCATCGGACGTCCACTGGGACGCCGCGGTGATCCGCGGACACGTCCAGAACTTCTCCGAGCAGGTCTTCCACCGGGAAGTGCACGAGGTCGTCGACGAGGTGACGCAGCACCGGCTCTGACCGAGAAGCGACGCACGCTCCGAGTCCGAGGGGAGACCAACCTGGCAGGTAACATAACGCCGGGGTAACAATGCGCGGGCCAGGATGTTCGATACAGGCGTGGCTCTGTCCCGGCGGGCGGGGTAGGCGTACTCTCGAAACGCGGCACACTGTGCCGATCCACATTTCGCGGCCGGGGGGCCAGGGGTCAGAACTGAGGGAGGACCAGTTGCCGTACGAGGGATCGACGACCGAGGCGATCGCGCAAGAGCGGGGGGTCGCCCCTGACGGAGAATCTTGGGAGGCGGAGAATCCCGCCGCGCGTGTCAACGGTGCCTGCGCGTTCCAGCCGAGCCTCCTGACGTCCAGCTCGACTGCGGCGACGATGGCTGCCGAGGCTGACCGCAGCCGCCCCGGCACGTCCGTGCGCCGGCACCGTCTCTTCACCGTCGGGACTATCTCGGCGATGGTCCTGCTGGACATCGTGGCCCTGAGCCTTGCCGGTCTCGTGGCGTACGCGGGGCGTCAGGAGCTCCTCGGACATTCCTTGGGCCTGGGGGAGACGATCGGCGACGCCGCCGGCATCGTCTCGCTCGGCTGGATCGCGGCGATCGCCCTCTGCCGCGGCTACGACGCTCGACTGCTCCCCGCCGGCTCCGAGCTCTTCCGCAGCGTGATCCACGGATCCGTCGTCGCCGCAGGAATCGTGGGCTCATTCGTCTACCTCGCAGACATCGACCTCTCCCGCGCGTTCTTCGTCATCTTCTTCGCCCTCGGTCCGATGCTGCTGGTGCTCGACCGCCTCTTCCTCCGGCGGACCCTGAACACTCTACGCTCTCGAGGGCGCTTGCGGGAGCAGGTCGTGGCCGTGGGAACGCTCGGTCAGATCGACAGCATCGCCAGGACGTTCGGTCGTGAGTCTTGGCTCGGGTACGACATCGTCGGGGCTATCACCCCGAACGGGTCTCGACCTGTCACATCTTCGCTCGGCATTCCTGTCCTCGGCGCCGAGGGCGAGCTGCTCAGCATCGTGGAACAGACCCGCCCCGGCGTGCTGCTCTTCGCCTCCGGCTCCTCGTCAAGCGCCGAGGAGTTCCGTCGCACGGCATGGACGCTCGAGGATCTCGACGTGCGCGTCATCGTCGTGCCCGCGCTGGCAGAGATTTCAGCGGACCGGGTGCGGATGCGTCCCGTCGCCGGGCTTCCGCTGGTATACATGGATCTTCCCCGTGCTCGCCACGCGCTGAAGTGGACCAAGCGCGCTTTCGATGTCGTCTGCAGCGCGGTGCTGCTCGTGCTCCTCGCTCCCGTCCTGGCTGGCATCGCACTTGTGGTCAAGGCTGCCGACGGCGGTCCGGTGATCTTCCGGCAGGAACGCGTGGGTCGCGCCGGCGAGGTCTTCGAATTCCTCAAGTTCCGTTCGATGGTTCCCGACGCGGAGGGGGTGTTCGCGGCTCTGGCGGAGCAGAACGCGCAGGACCGGGGCAATGTCGTCATGTTCAAGATGCGCGATGATCCTCGAGTCACCCGTCCCGGTCGGTTCTTGCGGAGGTACTCGCTGGACGAGCTCCCGCAGCTGTGGAACGTGCTGCGCGGCGACATGAGCCTGGTCGGTCCGAGGCCTGCGCTGCCACGAGAGGTGAGCGGTTACAGTGACGACGCGCACCGGCGCAACACCGTACGGCCGGGTATCACGGGCCTCTGGCAGGTCTCCGGGCGCAGTGATCTGTCGTGGGAAGACACCCTGCGACTGGACCTGTACTACGTCGACAACTGGTCATTCACCCAGGATCTCCTCATCCTGGTTCGCACCGTGCGCGCGGTCCTGTCCTCCTCGGGGGCCTACTGATCGTGTGGACCCTCTCCACGCCGCGACTGCGGCTGCTCCCGCGTGCACGAACGAAGGGCGCAAGCCCCAGAGCGATACCTGCGACCGCCCTGGTCACGGCGCTCCGGTGTAGGCTCGGTTGCGGAAACGGTACGCGCTCACATGCTCGTCCCGAGCCTCAGGGCCGACGCGGAAGGCGTCTGAGCGAGCAGACGACCAGGACGCGGTAGCACGTGCAGGGAAAGGAACAGATGCAGTCCATCGAGGGCCGTGTCCAGCACTACGACTGGGGGGATGAGGAAGCGCTGCCGAGCTTCCTCGGGCGACGGATCGACGGGAGGCCGTGGGCAGAGGTCTGGTACGGGGCCCACCCTCTTGCTCCATCGCGCCTCCAGGACGGCCGCCGCTTGGACGAGGCGATCGCCGCAAGCACCGCGAGCATCCTGGGGCAGAGCGTCGGGAGGACGTTCGGTGGCCGGCTCCCGTACCTGCTCAAGGTGATCGCTCCGGCGAGGCCCCTGTCACTGCAGGTGCACCCGGCCCGGGAGCATGCCATGGAGTCCTTCGCCGCGGAGAACGCCGCAGGACTCGCACTCGATTCGCCGCTGCGCAGCTACCGGGACGACAACCACAAGCCGGAGATGCTCGTTGCGCTGACCCGTTTCACCGCGCTCTGCGGATTTCGTACCCCGCGGCGGGCGGCAACGATCTTGGAGGGCCTCGGCACCGACCTCACCCAGCGTCTGCACTCCCTGCTGGTCCAGAATCCCACGGCGCACGGAATGCGAGCGGCGTTCCGCACTCTCGTCGCCGCCTCGATGCGGCCGCCGGTCGAGATGATCCATGAGGTGATCGACGCCTGTGCCGCACGACTCGCCTCCGGGAGGTCCCCGTCGCCCCGCATCGACCGGATCGTTGGGGTGCTCGCCGAGCACCACCCGGACGATTCGGGGGTCGTCGCGGCGCTGCTGCTGAATCCCGTGACGCTTGAGCCCGGTGAGGCGATGTTCGTCCCGGCGGGGGCTTTGCACGCCTATCTGCGCGGCATGGGCGTCGAGGTCATGGCGGCGAGCGACAACGTGCTGCGTGCCGGCCTGACCTCGAAGCGCGTCGATGTGGATGAGTTGCTCCAGTGCGTGAGCGTGGTCGCGGCACCGCCGCTGCGGGTGGCGGCCGAGAGACAGAATCCCACGACCGTTGCGTACTACGCTCCCGTCGACGACTTCGAGCTGTCCATGACCGTTCTGCAGGACGACGTTACGGACGGGAGTGCCCGGCATCCTATTCCGGGTACGGGGCCCCGAATTGTTCTGTGCATCGAAGGTGAGGTCGTGCTGGAAGGCATTAACGGTCGGTGTGAGCTGCGACAGGGACAGGCGGTGCTGGTGCCGGCGTCTGACGGGGCGCTGCGCGCCGGGGGTGCAGGGCGCTTCGTCCAGGCGTGCGTCCCATGACCGGCACGGACGGCTCCGCGGACAGACCGGTGGATTCCGGTCCGGGTGACCGGGGTAGGCAGATCCGGATCAGCGCAGCCGGGCTCGTGGTCGATCTGGTCTTCGACGAGGATCTCTCCGATCTTTCCGGGGACATCGCGGAACTGTGGGGACATCTGCGACTCCCTCTCACCGGGCAGAAGGCCGACTTCTGCCGGTCGTACCGGAGCGCTTGCGCCACCGGACCCCACGGGGTCGTCGCGGTGCCCCCGGGGCCTGAGGGCTCGTACGCCGTCTCGGGAGATCTGACGCGACAGGTGATCGATCGCCTCGCGGGCAAGCGGCTGTTGCTGCACGCGGGAGCCGTGGAGCTCCCGGGCATCGGTGTCATGCTCTTGCTGGGGCCCTCCGGCGCGGGCAAGTCCACCGCGACGGTACGGCTCGGGGTCGGTGGGCGTTACCTCACCGACGAGCTCGTCGTGCTCGATCCCGCCACGTTCATGACCACGGGGTACCCGAAGCCGATCTCCTGGGTCGAGCGCACTGTGGACGGCGAGCAGAAGCGCGACCGGCCGCTCGAGGATTTCGGCCTGACTGCTGCCGCTGCCTCGGCACCACCGGCGACCATTCTGCTGTTGGACCGGATCCGGGAGGCTGGTTCATCGGAGCCCGACGGCCTGCACCGGCTGGCGCTCGAAGAGGCGATCCCCGAGATCGTGGCTCAGACCTCCGCGCTCTGGATGATTCCGGGAGGGCTGGAGGCACTCGCGCGTCTGCTGAACCGTTGTGGCGGGGCGATGCGGGCGCGATACCGGGAGGCGGCACGGTTGGCAGACCTGCTCGACTCGGTTCCGCCGAGCCGGACCGGATCCTTCGAGGTCATCACGGCGCGATCGGCGCCCGCCCCGCCCCGCGCGGACGAGATCGCTCTCGCTCCTTTCGTCCAGGCACTTGTGTTGGATGCGACCGTTCTGGTTCTGCGCGAGGGCGAGCTCCTCACGATCTCGAGCATTGGCGCCGTGATCTGGGATCGTCTCCATACCTACGGTGCGATGCGCCTGAAAGACATCCGTCGCCTCGTGGTGGCCGATCTCGGCTCGCACCCCGATTCCGGACCGCTGGTGCGCTCCGCCGCCCAGCAGTTGGTCAGAATCGGAGCGGTGGTGTCGGGAAGTTCTGGAGCGTGGACCGACCTGTGATCTCGAGCTTCTCGAAGATGTCCCCCGCGAGGACGATAAAGGCGTCCCGCGCCGGACTTCCAGCAGTCAATCCGTCCACGCCGGAGAGCACGGCCAGAAGGTTGTGACGGATCGTGAAGGTGTCGGCGAGATATCCGCTTGATGTCCCGCGCGGCGGTGTCGCTGGCGAGCTGCGCGAAGTCTCAAGAAATGACCCATCGGCGATGTCCGGGGCCGGGATCGTATCGTCAGATCTCGCCGAGCGCCTCCCCTCCAGTCCGGGACGGCGCCGAGCCGTGCGTTCGGCGCATGTAGTGATTGTCAGAGAATGCCTGCCCCCACGGGCACGCGGATCTGCGACGTGGCGGTGTACGACGGGCCGTCGGCGAAGGCGATCGTGTAGGTCACCGGGAATCTCGCAAGGGCGCTGATCGAGACCAGGTCACTCGTGCCCGCGAGGCCGAACTCGACCGGAATGGTCACCATGCCGCTGTCGGCCACGTTCAGCACGACCGTGCGCGTGAACGTGGTGGCGGGGAATCCGAACGGGAGGTTCGTGATCGGTGTCCGCTGGTACGCAAGCGTGCGCTCGCCCGCCGTGCTCGCCGTACCGTCGTAGCTGTAGACGCCGAAGCCTCGAGCACGGCCCACGGGAATGTTGATCCCGGAGGGGCGGCCCACTGTGATCGTCACGGTGGCGGTCTCGTTCACGATCGCACCCGGGCCGTTGGTGAAGGTCAGTTCGGTTGGGACGGTGACCAGAGCCTGGGCGGTGATGACGCTCGAGCCGTCGAGCACACGCAGGGTGAGCAGTCCGGTGTCCGTGTCGGTGAAGTTGACCGTGGCGTTGTTCACGGATGCCGCGGCCATCGGGGCGCCGACGGCCATCGCGATGACGGGGACGGACCAGGCTGCGCCCTTGAGGGCGGCGCGGCGCGCGGGCTGAGTGGCGGCGGACTCGGTCGGGGCGTCGAGCTCGTTCATGGAGCCTCCAGGCTTCTTGTCGGGGAGATGGACGTAGGGCCATCCTGGCATCGACCCCGCAACTCTACTTGCGGGTACGTCGCCTAATGACCGTGTCGTGGCGCATACTGGCACCATCTGCGCGCGTAGCCGTCTCGAGTCAGGCTGGGACAGCACTGGCCTTCACCCGTTGACGGGACCCCAG
>k87-1082918_pt1 | contig 10623 bp, 10 predicted proteins | sample MGYA00084031_6733416 | MGnify analysis MGYA00084031
AATATACGCCCGAATGCAAGCGCTTTCATAATCGGGGTAATATAATTATACCCCCCTAATCTGTTTATTCGGAGTAAAGCGTTAAAGCGGAAAAGAAAAAACATTTGCAAATTTTCCTGTATTTAAGCTATAATTTACATGATGATAAAAAAATTTATACCATAAAATAAAAGGAGGGTAATACATACTGTGGAGCGAGGAAGGATGAGAAAATATGTTGTTGACTAGCCCATATGTTGGAAAACTGAGCCTGAAACAGGCACAGGCTCAAGCATTGTTCAATCGGTGGAACGAGAACAAAGAAAAATATTTGATCTTGGATACGGAAACCACCGGGCTCCAATTCCCGCAGATCTGCGAAATTGCCGTGGTCGATCTCGATGGAAATGTCGTATTTGAATCATTAGTCAAACCAAGGTATCCGATCCCCGAGGAAGCAACGGAGATCCACGGAATCACGAATGAAATGGTGGAAGATGCTCCAATTTTTTCGGAAGTATGGAAAAAAATCACTCCAATCATCAAGGGGAAAACGCTGCTTATCTACAACAGCGAATTCGACAAAAGAGCTATCTGGAACAGTCTCGATACATGGGATGTTGAATACGATGAATTCGATGATTTTTGGTATTTGCACATTGATTGCGTGATGCGGGCGTATGCGGATCTCGTCAATGATGGGCACTGGATGAAACTTTCCGTAGCAGCAGGTAGAGAAATCGCTCATAGAGCTTTGGATGATTGCCTAGCAACGCTAGAAGTAGTCAGAAAAGCATATGATCCTGCATTTACTCAAAGGGACTATGATTTCATAAAGTTCTGGGATGAAATCGAACAAATCAGCAAAAGAATTCGGTATCTAGGCTATCGAATCAAAGAACTCCAAGAGGAACAATCGGAGCTATTGACAAAGCAGAAAAAATTACTAGAGCGTCTAGTGTCTGGCGATCTGGAAGAAGCAAAAAAAGAGATTGCGGTTACCGTGGAAGATGACGATTTGCCATTTTAGGAGGGGATAGGAATGGTAAAAATCCGGCTCCAAGGTTTGCCGGAGGAAGTCCAAAAAGCCAAAGAGTTACTCAAAGAATCTTTCCGGATCTTGTATGAATCCAGCGAATATCAGAACCGGAACAGCGAATATGTCCGAGTGTATATTGAAGCTGAGCCCAAGCTCCAATGATTTTGGGGCTTTTCTTTTTCTTCTGGGCAAATATGTTATACATATATATAACATATTTTCGAGAAAAACAGATTTGGATAGCTTGCGGGACGCGTGAATCCTTGGATTTACGTGGCACGCAAGCTCTACGAGCGAAGGGAAGCGGTTGGACGCTGAACCGAAGCGAGGCATAGCACGAGAGGGGAAAGACATAACTAATCTAAAATGAATCTAAATAGGGAATAACAAGTCTCGGTTTTTCCGATCTGTTTCTATATCAATGGAATCAAGGATTTCAGCTGATTTTTGTTGAGTTTTTGCGAGTATATCGACGAGTATATCGACGAGTATATTGACGAGTATATTAATGAATACATTAACGAGTATATTTAGGTACGAGATCATAAATTCCAAAAAACGGAAACAGGCAGTCCGGACGTGCCCCGATTGGAGCGGCAAGCGGAATGAGGGGTCGAGGAAGTGGAGTCTCGCCGACGACGATAGGAGGAGACGAGACTCCACTTCCGAGAGCCGGAACTGCGGTAGACACGAATACACTTCGCCAATATTCGCATCGAAAGAAGAATATAGTGTAAAGCGAATATTCTAGAATTCGAATATCGATAAAATGCGAATACTTATGATTCGAATATCTGCACAATTGGAGAGAGCGGGCGGCGCTATTCGATCGCGTCGACCCGCTTGGTTACTACGCCGCCAGAAGCGAAGGCAGCAGTCAAGGGTGAGTGACGACAGGAACAAACCGAAGGGAACCCTTGACTGCTTGCCGTAGCGTATGGCACTTGAAACCAGCGCAGACGATAACGCACGACCGCCACGGATCCCGGCACCCGTCCGCCTGGTCCTTTTCTTTTCTATGAATCTATCAACGAGAAAACGGGCGGAATCGGGCACAATGGACCCGATCCCTTTAGATTCGCTATTAGAACCAATCTAGACCGTTTTCCCTTTTCATTTTCTCGGTCATTACTGCGTTAAAATGAGCCAATTTTGCTTGGATACGTCTTTTCCGTTCCGCAAGTTCTTCTTCAGACAGGGTGGTTGTAGCGGTCTGTTCTTTCTTCGCCTCCAATTGCTGAGCGACTGCTTTGGGCAGTTTTCCGGCTTGTCCGATCGCTTTTTTGGTTGCTTTCTTTGGCAGATAGTTCTTCCATCCGCCGCCGATAAACCAACAAATCTGGCTATTCTCTTTTTGTTCAGCTATGTATTGTTCAGCGAATTGAAGCAGCTTAGAAAAACCGATTGCAGCCAGGGATTCTTTGAATCGTTCATAGTGCTTGCTGTGATCCTGAATGTCATCGGCTCCTGCTTCTACAAATAGCTGACGGAAGGTTTTATATTTCAAATCGTTTTCCCATTCGTTGGAAATGGCGGAGCCATCATCATCTATATCATTTTTTATTTCTTTTCTATCATTAGTAGATTCATTTATTAGTAGTGTCGGGTTTTCCGTATACGGATTTTCTGTTTCCGGATTTTCCGTAAGCAGATTTTCCGTAAGTTGATTTTCTACTTCCGGATTTTCCGTAAGTAGATAAAACGCTTCATTTTCTGCGCTTTCTTCGTCCATTTCGTCCATGTCGATATGTACAATTCCCTCTGGCGGGTTGTCTAATGGTTGCTCGTAAACGTGGTGTTCGTAGTGGTGGACTCGTCCATTTTTGCGATATGCAACCTGGACGATATAACCGCACTTTTTCAGCTCTCGCAATCCAGAATAAACAGAATCGCGTCCGTCTTTGCTTTGCTTTATTAAGTCGTTGATCCGGATGGTCCAATTGTCAGGGCGAGAAAGGAAATAGCCTAAAAGTCCTTTTGCTTTCCAGGATAGACGGGTATCGGTGAAAATGTTCTTGTCGATCATTACATAAGGGTTTTCGCGGTTCTTAACCGTTCTAAAGATAGTTTGATTTTGATTTTTGGCCATAAAAAACACCTCTCCCTTTGGATCTCTCGGGCTTGTCCAGCCGCCACGATCCCACGAGAGAGGTTTCTTATTCCCCGTATTTTGCGATAATTCAAAACTAGTAATAAGGGTATACTTTTCCCATATTGACGAGCGGGCGCTTTATCGTTTACACTAGTTTTGAATTCGCATTATAGTTTTTGGGGTTTAGTTAGTTGTATAGTTGGGTTTCTCTCGTGGGTGATCGTGGCAGCGATCACCCTTAATTTTTTCGATATGATTCTACCACGTTTAGCAAAATTCGTAAATATTCAACCTTGACGGGCGTATTCTCAACGTTTTAAATTATTGCTGTTGCAGAAAACGAATCTCTTCCCGCTGTTTTTGGGGCAATCAACTGTCAAGCAGGGCGTTTACATAACAAAGGACCCGCCGGATTCCCCGGCAGGTCCTTTTTATTTCTCAATCATCAATTCCTAGCTCTTTCTTCGCTTTCTTGACTGCTTCCCATAAAGCGTCGATAGTGAACTGTTGAAAGAAACCGGAGTTCTTCCCAAGAGGAACTCCTAATTTTTTTGCGATCCGTTCCATTTCTTTGCGGAGTTCTTTGGGAATCCGTGTGTTATGTGGAACATGTGTCAGATACTTTGGCTTCTTCTTATATTTGCTATAAAGATCAGATTCCTCAACGGAAATCTGCGGTTCTTCTTTCTCCTTTTTCAGATCATCAGCAACAGGAGCAGTTTGGTCCTGCGGTTGGTGGTCTGTTTCTTTTTCTACCGGTTTTTCCTCGGTGACCGTTGCGGGTTCTTCTTTTGTGGGTTCTTCTACTTTTGGCGTTTTAGATTCTGTTTTTTCTTCTTGTGTTCCTATCGGAAATAATGGACCGATCTTTTTTGATCCTCTAGCCATCGCTTAACACCTCATCTAACAGACTAAAGTAATATTTCGCGTGGTCCCCTCCGGGATCAGCTAGGACAATAGGCATACGAGCGGACGCGATAAATTCAGGGTATTTGATAGAATCCGGTATCTTGGTTTCCATAACTTTAATTCCGTTGTATTTACAAAACGCATCCACTTGAACCAATACGCCACGATGAAGGATTGTTTTTGGTTTAACCTTCATAGGAATAACGCCTTTTACTACTGGTGACATATCGTATTGCTCTTTGTAAACCTCGATTTTCTGCAATAACTGAATCAATCCCTGGGCATTGTAGGCGTCCGGCTCAAATGGAATATAAATCTCATCTGCTACCATCATGACGCTTGCAGCAATGATTTTTAATTCTGGCGGGCTGTCGATAAATATGTAATTGTATTCGTCCAGGATCGGTTCCAATGCTCTGCGCAATCGCAAAAGATAGTCACGGATATTTTCAGATTGCAGCCCCGGAAGTGTATCGAGTTCATAATAGTTCATGTCATCATTTGCTGGAAGTAGATCCAGGTTTCCGTTAAGGGAATAAATTGGGTCATTAAGCGGAATGATTGCTTCCTTTACTGGCAATCCGTTGACTAAAACGTCATAAATGGTGTTCTCAAGTTCAGACGGTTGAATGCCGAAACTGAGCGCCTGGTTTCCCTGTCCGTCCATGTCCAGGATCAGGACACGCTTATTAGGATACTTTTTCGCAAGTGCTGCCGCAAGATTGCAGGTGACGGTTGTCTTTCCAACGCCTCCCTTGTTCTGAATGATTGCTATCACCTTCGCCATCTTACCACTTCCCTTAAATGATAGTTTCGTGGATCTATTACAAGAGAGTTTACCACATTGAAACGAAGCAATGAACTATCGTTTTCTAAATATTGGTTGAAAATATTGTTAGTAACAGAGAAGGATTGTTATAAATGACAATACCAGAAAACATACAGATTGTTCTTTCTTGTATGTTGGGAGAAAAGGAACGGTAAATGATTTCAGATAGTCTATTTTTTATCATTTATTACCTGTTACCTTATTTCTTATCAAACTTGCAAGCAACTTTGCTTTAAGGATTGTTTCTTTAAATCAATGTTGCAAGCAAGTTTTGTAGCATGTAAGAAAGCAAAGTAAATTTGTTTTAGGAAATCGAATCTACATTGTTGTTTTATATGATTTAAGACATGATTTTTTAAATCAAGCATGATAAAATTGAAATCAAAAAAATAAAAAAGCTCCGCCGTTCTGGACCAACGGACGGAGCAAGAAAGGAGTTAATGGTTTCTATGACATTGTACCATGAAAAAAGAAAAAGAACACCATTGGATTGGGCAATGCTGATTATCGTTGTAGCTATTGCCGGCGTTGTGATTGCTTTATCTTTCCGTAACACGGCGAAATTGGCGCATGAACTAGGTTTGAATCCATACCTAACCGCTGGATTGGTTGAAGTCTTGTTTGGATCACTTCTTTTCATCCGAGGCAGACAACGGGCGACACAAAAGAACGTGCCGCTTTTCCTCTCTGTTGGATATTTTACAAGCCTGGCATTTGTGACCGGAGTCAATATGTGGGGCTTGGCTCAAGAAAATCCGATCATAGGACCGATTGTTGGGGCAGCAATTAGCGGGGCAATGTGGTTAATGGAATCCGTTCTTGTCTGGTTGTGGGTGGATAGCCATAAACCGCACAGAAAAACCGCAAGGGAATTGATGCGGGAAGCAAAGCAGGAGATCAGAGAAATAAGAATCAAGCAAGAAATTGATTGGATGTTGTGGGAAGCAAAAAAACCGGACCTGTCTCTGATCCGGAAGGCACGGAAGGCAGAGGAAGAGAGAAAGCGGGTAGTGGGAGACGGTCTCCCGGAATACTTCACCCAAAAGCAAGAGCCGGAACCTGTAGAAGTAATTGCATTGCCGGCACCAGTTGCGGAAGTCGTACCAATCAAAAGGCAAATCGGTTTCCGCATGGATCCGGCACCAATGCCAAAACCGACGCCACGACCTGCACCACGTTTCCAGCCAAACCTGGAGGCGAGAGAAAAAGCGATCCAGGTGGCGAAAGAGCTGAGGCAGGAGTTGGGACGGCTCCCGAAAAAGCGTGAATTAATGGCGCGGGGGATCACAGACCATTACTCCAGGATTGCTCTTGATGTACTAAAGGAGGAAATGGGACTAAAACGCGGTGAGTGAAAAATATGGGAGACGCTCTTCTCTTCCCGTCTCCCAAAACTTTTCTCCCAACCGTCTCCCAAACTATCTCCCAAAAACATATCCAGGACAACCAGGGACCGGATCCGTCCGGTCTCTTTTTTTATCCTGGATATTGGCTAGCGAATCCATGTGGTAGAATAGACGTAACCGACAGAGGACAAAGCGGAGGAGATTAATACAATGGATTTACAGTACGTGCTTTTTCAGATCCTGGAGGGATCCTTGCTACTGATTAAGGGGTTCTAATAAATACGAAAAAGGACTTGGAAAGTATCCAAGTCCTCTAAGATTTGTTATATACCTTTGCGCCTGTTAATTAAATTGGAAAATTTATATCAAGTCCCAGTTAAACCATCTACCGTGTCCGTCAGTATCCCCGATGGTTTTATTGTATTCTTTTCCATCGATAAAGTAGTCAAGATGAAGTTTTCTATCCCACATATTATTGTAAAGATGAAAAACCTCCCGTTCACTTCCAATTCTTTTGATGTTATCTATGAGTTTTAACTTCGAATCATCTGGTATTTGATTTGCTACATGGGTATGAAAAATACAGATTGCTGTGTCTTTAGGGATTTGCTCTACGACATCTGAAAGTAAAGCGACTCCATCACCCTCAATGAGTTTTACAGTATTTTTATTAAACTGTTTAGAGGCATTTTCAAATAGTTCTAGTCTTTCTTGATGTTCTGGCCAAATAAGGGATTTTAACCATAAATAATCTTCTGGGTTTCCTAAATCACATATATGTAAATCTAGACCAATTCTTGATGCTACTGGAGGACTGTCCTTGAATAATAAAGGAGTATGTTTCCCTTTTATTTCGGACATTATATGTACATTTGAAAGTTGATTTCCATAAACTTCATTGTTTCCGTATGAATAACAATACTTGTCCCATAGAAGTTGAAGACCTGCACTTGTTCCAATTTCAATTAAAGATAAAGGTTTTTTAGCAATGTTATAGATATAACAAAAGCTTGGATAAAGATAAGCACAACGCCTTACTTCATTAGTCTGAACCAACTTGCTGTTAAGGATTTTAATAATTTCATCTCTATAAATCCGACAAAAATCTTTGAAATGAATAAAGGATTCTTCTTTTTCTTTTGGTTCTTGAACAATACTAGGATAGTATTCTTTTAGTATATGGTCTCTACCATTCAACAATAGGTAATGTACAGCACCTAAAAATAAATTGGGAATTGGTTGCCCTTCCCTAGCAAAGGTACATAATTCGAGCATATCATCATCTTCAGCAATTTGCAGAGACAAAAACTCGTATAACTGACTTGACCCTTCGCACTCATTTTTGGCAAAGTTTTTAAACCTCTGAGATATTAAAGCTTTATCCAAAACAAACACCCCTTACGCACTAAATATTCTTGAAATTAATTTAAGTTTATCAATATTTTCTTTTTTTCAAATAAAATCGCTTCCTTTGTTTAAGTATATTCTTTCACCGTATGCCGCCCATGTCAGGCATGCCTGCGCCGCCTTAAAAAATATTATGTGTATTCTCTGGCCACTAGTCCCCGGCACGAATAGCCCCCGTCCCCCGTTGGTGGGGGTCTCTTTGTGTGCGGTCTCGTGTCCTTTGGTCCCTTGCCTTTGGTCCTTTGGGATCTGTGAGGGCATAACCAGGGCATGACCGGCATATTAACCGGCATATTGCGGCAATATAACGGCACGCTGGCAATATATAAGCGCCTGGGATCTGACATATAAAACATATACCCGCAAATATAAAAGCGTACCGGTCCATAATAACGGCACGGCGGCGAATATATGCGGGGATACCCGACATATTTATTTGGTTCCCTGGGCGTTTTTCTTATTGCTTTAATTCGTCGTATACCATTATAATATACGACGAAAGGTGAAATAAGCAGGCGACAAAACGCTGATTTTTTGGGATCCGTTTTGCGTGTTATCTCATAAAAATTTCGTCGTATATGTGGAGGGTGGCATATATGGCTCTTATGGATCGGTTTTATACATATCTCCGTGAGCAAGGAAAAAGCGATTTGACAATCCGGCAATATCGCTCGTCCTGGTCCCGTTTCGTTAAGTTTATGGGCATGGATCCGGCGGAAGAGGATAAATGCCTACAATCGGCGACTATTATGGATATTGCCGACTTTAAGCGGAAAATGGAGAAGGGAGACAAACCGTTTGACCGTCCCCTTTCTCCTAGAACGGTACAACAGACCATGATTCATTTAAACGTGATATTCCGCTATTTCGCCGAAAAGGGAGTTATTCCTTCCAATCCTTGCGAGGCTACAGACCGGGAAGTGATCATTCAGCAGGAAGCGCCTAAGTGGTTGACTAGAAACGAACAAAACGAATTAATTCGCCTGGTCAACTTCCATTCACTCAAGCGGAAAAACGGCTATCTAGAGCGCGCCGTGATCCCGTTCCTACTTCATACAGGGCTACGGGTCCAGGAACTATGCGATTTAAAACTATCTGACGTCTATTTGTCGGACCGGAAAGGGCACATAATTGTCCGGGGTAAAGGTTCCAAGACTCGAAAAGTACCATTGAATAAAACCGCCCGGCGGATCCTGCAAGAGTATTTCGCGGCTCATACTCCAAAGGGTGAATATGTCTTTGACTCTCAGAGATCGGAGAAATTGACGCCTAGAGCGGTCCAACATATGGTTGCCAAGTATGCAGAGTTAATGAAAAAACCTGATCTGACGCCTCACGTCCTACGGCATACCTTCTGCCATAACCTTGTTAAACAGGGCAAACCGTTGGATCTTATCGCAATTTTAGCAGGGCACATGAAAAAGGACGGTTCACCTAATCTAGCTATGACGGCGCGTTATACCCAACCGGACGCCAACGACCTGGCGGAAGCAGTAGAATCTATTGCCTGGTGATCAATTCACCGGGCGTTTTTCTGTTTTTAGGGAAAATGTAAGCGCTTAATTTTTCGATATAAGCAAAGAAAAAAGGCAGGGGTATATAAATGTATTGCCAAGCAAAAAGAAGGGCTGAGAAGGGCATTTTTTCGCCTTATTCTTTGTCGTGCTGACTCTCTTTTTCCGTGACACAGATATAAGAGCGCCAAGAGCACCAAAACCGCTTATAAAATCGCCTATGTTACTAATTATCTCTAATGTATCTTTCAACAAAACGGACTCCCTCCACGATCACCAAAATAGTGGTCTGTAATCAATAGGTACGAAAACATAAATTCCGAAAAGTGGAATTAGCAGTTCCGGCGTGCCACGAACGGAGTGAATCGGAGAGAGTGGTCGAGGAAGTGGAGTCTCGCGGCGGACGTTCAGGGAGCGGCGAGACTCCACTTCCGAGAGTCCGGACTGCCGGTAGGTGCGAATACCATACCGCCGATGGTCTGGAATCCGATATTCGCATCAGGATAAGAGAATACTTAGAAAAACGAACATTCAAGAAAACGATCATTCTAGAATCCGAATATTCAAGAATACGAAAGACTTTTTTATTTTGTTAAATAACTGTACTAATATATGTACTTCTCTATGTACTAATAAGTGTACTTTTCAGTGTACTTATTATTTGAAATGAATAACCCCGTCCGCCGTTGAATTCTCTTGCTTTTTTCGCGTCCCTGAATAAAAACCTATTTATTATTTGTCAATCAACACAAAAACACCTCCTAGATTCCACTAACTCCTCCACTTCATACTCTGTGAATGTGAGGCGAAACGTTGGTGAATGACTCCAATTCTCGTGTCTCCACTGATTTCCCCAAGGATCATTTTTTTCTTTTTTCATTTCTTCACCCCCTCACTCTCAAAAACTTTCTCCCAAACAAATTCCAAAAATTCATCATCGCTAACAGCGAAATTCTTTCCATCAAAAACCCATTCCCGCTTGAAGAAGCCAAACATCAAATGTATTTCGCCGTCGTCCGTTTCAAGCGGTTCCCACCAGCCAAACTTAATCATGTGTTCTTTACCTGCGTGAATGAAGAACCATTGATCCCCAGATTCCTTCAACTCCATCAACTTCTGACATAATTCATCTTTTGTCATTCTTTTTCTCTTCTCCCTTTTCTAATTCTCACCTTTTTTGTAAACTTGTTTACTTGTTTACATTATAAAATTTTCGTCTTTAGTATGTCAACATTTTTTCAGAAAATAACCAAAAAAATCAGCCGAAATGGCTGATCAAATCAGATTCATGACTCGCGCGATCTTCCAGAGTGCAGAGCGTCTCCGCTTTTTGATCGGGGGGGAAATATTTTCATAAACTCCAACCCTTATTTTATCCCCTCTCAGAGCGATTCTAAGGGGTCTCTCAGGCGTTTGATTTCGCTTCTAATGGTCTACCCCTCATATCAATATAACGAGTTATACAAGAAAAAAAGCCCAACCGGTTTGTGTATTTCATACCTAATGAG
>k87-169933_pt1 | contig 10623 bp, 8 predicted proteins | sample MGYA00084031_6733416 | MGnify analysis MGYA00084031
ACCACCTGATCGGAATCGGCCACCGCAGGCTCGTGTTCGTCGGCAGCGAGACGTTTTCGCGGAGTTTTCGGGAAAGATGGCTGGGCTTTCGTTCCGCGCTCGAGGATCAGGGGGATGGGTCAGTGTCGCGGGAGGACCGGCAGATTCCGCTGGAGGGGATCGATCATTTTCAGGAACAGATCAAGGGATGGCTTGTCAGACGCAAACGTTCGGCGGCGATGCCGACCGCGCTCGTGTGCGCCAACGACGACATCGCCCTGAACGCCGTCCGCGCCCTGCAGGAGCTCGGCTTGCGCGTGCCGGACGACGTCTCCGTCACCGGCTTCGACAACATCGAGGACGCGTACCGGAACCGGCCGGCGCTGACGACCGTCAACGTCCCGAAGGAAACGCTCGGCGCCCGCGCGGTGGAAAAGCTGCTGGAGCGAATCCGCAAGCGGCATGAACCGTTTGAAAAGCTGCTGGTGTTCGGCGAGGTGATTTACCGGGAGTCGATTGCGGAAGCGCACGGGCAGCCGTCCGGTGCGGGGACGGGGCGGGCGCGGCCGGAGGAAGGGGCGAACGGGTGACGCCCGCCGAAAAGAACGAACGGGGGACGTCCGCCGGACGGGGAACGACGGCGGGTCTGCAACCGGCGCCGGGATCCGCCGCCGCGGCAGCCGACGCGACAGGCACTGCCGACGCGACGGGATCTGCTGACGGGACCGGCCGACCTGTTGGCCGCCGCGATCAGCCGCCGAATCGGGCTTCGCGCGTCAGCCGCTCCTTCATCTCGAAGCATGCCCGCGCGTTGTGGTACGGGCATTTCCACGCGCCGACCTTCGGCTTCTGCCGGTCGGGCGTTCCGTCGGGATGGACGCCCCAGAACCACTCGCCGTGCTCCCGGTCCACGAGGAAACGTTGGATGAAGGTCCACGCGTTCCGCGATGCGTCGAGGAACCGGATGTCGCCGGTCAGCTCGAACGCGTTGAAAAACCCGACGACCGCTTCCGCCTGCGGCCACCAGTCTTTCCCCGGATCGGTCAGCCCCTGCGGGTTCGCCTCGTTCCGGATCCCGCCGTCCACGTCCACGCCTTCGCACAGCGTCGCTTCCGCCATGCGGATGGCGACCGGCCGCACCCGTTCCATCAGCTCCCGGTCGCCGAGCGTCTCCGCCGCCTCCGTCAGCAGCCAGCTGCCCTCGATGTCGTGACCGAAGGAAATGTCGTCCGATTTTACGCGCCACGCTTCGTCGAAAAACAGCCGGAAATGGCCCGTGTTTGCATCGACGATGTGCGCGAGCGTCACCTCCATCAGTTCGCGCAGCTTGCCGCGCAGTTCGTCGGACGGCCACACCCGGAGCAGGTTCGTGTACGCCTCCAGGACGTGCAGGTGGGTGTTCATCGATTTTTTCTCGTTCAAATCCTTGCCGCTCAGGCTCAGATCGTCCGTCGGGGACCAGTCGCGGGCGAGCGCTTCCACATACCCTCCGTGAACCGGATCGTAGCTGTACCGCTCCAGCAGGCGGAACAGTTCGATCGCCCGTTTCAGCGCTTCCTCCTGCCCGGTGGCGCGGTGATACTCCGCGAAGGCGTAGATGGCGAACGCCTGCCCGTACACCTGCTTTTTCTCCGCCAGAGGCTGCCCCTCTCCGTCCAGCATCCAGTACAGACCGCCGTGCCGCTCGTCCGCGAAGCGGGCGGTCAACTCCTCCCAAGCCCGTTCTGCCATGCGCAAATACGCCGGATCGCCGCAGACCCGGTAAGCCGAGGCAAACGTCCAGAGAATGCGGGCGTTAAGCACCAGGCTTTTCGGCGCGCCGCGCACCACGGTGAGATCGGGGCGGATCTCGCCGCGAAATCCCCCGTGTTCCTCGTCGGGGGCGTGCAACATCCAGAAAGAAAGAATGTTGTCCGTCAGTTCCCGTTCGATCTCCGGCAGCCACGACTGCGCAAGCGCCGCGCGCCAGGCCGACACGTTGACGCTCATCCTTCCGCCGCCTCCTTTGCCGCCTCTGTTTTGCGTCCGAAACTCATGTTGCCTGATTCGCGTCCGTTTTTAACCTGAAATATTCGCGGATGACCGCCTCCGCCCGCTTGCCGTACGGGCAGTAGTCGCGGTTGGCGGATGCCGTCTCCTCCGGGTACAGTGCCGCCGGCCAGTCCCACAGCATGAAGCCGCCCACCCAGTCGCGGCGGTCGCACGCCTCGAACATCCGCTCATAGAAGAGGCGCTGCGCCTCCTCGTTCGCTTCGCCCGGCCAGCTCCAGTCGTTGGGGATACACTCCGACCCCGTCCGGCTCGGGCAACCGGCCTCCAGGAACAGGAACGGCTTGCCGTGCTTCCGCACGACCGCCTCGATGCGGTCCAGCTGATCTTCCCAGTCGTCGGCCGGGTAATAACCGCTGGACGAGATCACATCCACCGCGTCCCACCAGCGCACCTGATCCTCCTGGTACTTGTCGCAGTTATAGGTGACGACGCCGCGATACACCCGCCGCACCTCCGCGATCAGGGCGCGCCACTCCCGTTCGCGCCGGTCGGCCATCACCATCTCGCAGCCGATGCAGAACATGTCGCAGCCCGTTTCTTCCGCAAGGCGCGCGTAATGGAGGATGAAGCGGTTGTAGGAAGCGAACCAGTCCGACCATTTCGGCTCGCACGGCACATCGATGTCAAAAAAGTTGATATGCGCCCGCCACACGCCGTTGCGGCAATTGACGACCGGCTTGAGGCAGACGCGCAGCCCGAGCGATTGCGCCTTGCGGATCGCCCAGCGCACCTCGTCGTCGGTGACGGTCGGCTCCTCCCGGTAGCGGATTTCCGTGGCCTGCGGATGGTCCTGCAGCGCGCCGAAGGCGATGCACACCCAGTTGACGCCCAGCCGCTCCGCCATCAGTTCCATGGAACGTTCCGCCTCCGGCGTCGCCCAGGTGCCGCGGACGCCGGTCCAGCCCCAGGTCATGCCGGCGGCATAGCTTTCCGGTTTGTCGTTTCGGTTCATGGGAACGCCTCGCATCCGTCGAAAGATATGTTTGATAATTCAGTTATAATTTTTATAACAATCATAACCACAAAACCGGTTCCGGTCAACGCGTTACGCTCGTGGTTGACGGGCGAAGTTGGAAAATACTTGATTCGGGATGGCGTATGTTTGCCGATTTCCGCAAATGTGTTAGTATGAAATGGACTCATTTCTATAACAAAAACATCTAAATGAAAGCGCTTCAAATGCTTCGCGCCGGATCCGGTACGGCTTGCGAACGAGTTGAGCGGAAAGAATGGCAAATCCGGAGACGGCGGGCCGTCTGAACGGAGGGAATGGCATGGGAACGAAAGGCGGAACGTGGCGGGAAAAAATCTGGTACGGGCAACGTATGGAAACGAAGCTGTTTGCGGTATTTCTGTTGCTGCTGGTGTTGCCGATCGGCGTTCTCAGTTACGTTTCCGCCAACCGCTATTCGGCGTCCATCGAACAGCATACGGTCGATTACATGACCCAGCTGTCCGCGAACATGATGAGCAAACTCGACGACTACATCACCGACCTTGAGAAAATCTCCATCATCCCGTATTACCTCGAAGAGATCAAAAACGGCCTGAAGGCGTCCAACCAATTCAATGACGAGGCCGACGCCGCTGCCGGCGAGGAAACCGGTACCGGAGCCAAGACCGGTGCCCATGAGGGGAGCAGCGCCGGTATCCATGAGGGAACCGACGCCGATACCCGCGCCGGCGCCGCCGATCCGGGCGGCTATCCCGGCGGCGCGGGTGCGCCCCGCGGCGTGCTGTCCCGGGACGCGCTGAAACGGCTGGAAATCCAGATGAGGCTCAACAATAGCATTCATTTTTTGAACAACGTAAAAATCGGCACCAATACCGTTTACCTGTTCGACCAATACGGACATCCCTACATGGCGATGAAGAGCAACAGCATGCGGACCGACCTGGCCGAGGCGTATGCGCGGTGGAAGGCGCAGGCTTCCGCGGCGCGCGGGCTGCCGGTGCTCGTCAGCACGCAGTCCGTCACCAGCCCGCCGGCCGATACCCGCTACGTGTTCACCGTCGTCCGGGACATTCTGGACGCGTACCGGCCGATCGGCATGATCGCCATCGACGCCAACATCAAGGTGATCGAAAATATCGTGCGCGACCTGGACGACACGACGGGGGGCACCACCTTCATTTTCGACCAGGAAGGGCGGGTGATCTTTGACAGCGGAAAGCGGCACCTGGGCGCGCTGATGCCGGACCACGTCCTGTTTGTCCGCGCTTCCGGTCCGTCGGGGAGTTTTTACGCCGATTGGGAAGGACGGGAGGTGCTGGCCATCTATGACACGTCGGAGAAAACCGGGTGGAAAATGGTCATCGCCATCCCGCGCGGCGAACTGATCGGCAACGCGATGCGCATCCGCACGTTCACGACGGCGGCGGCGATCGTCATCGTCGGCCTGGCGCTCGTCATTTCGCTGATTCTCATTTACGCGCTGACCCGTCCGCTGCGGACACTCGTCCGCCTGATGAAGGAAGTGCAGGGCGGCAACATGGACGTGACGTTTCCCGTGCGCGGTCCGGACGAAATCGGCCTCGTCGGCAGCGCCTTCAACCGGATGATCGCGCGCATCAAATCGCTGATCGAGGACATCTACCGGGCGGAGCAACGCAAAAAGGAGGCGCAACTGGAAGCGCTGCAAAACCAGATCAATCCGCATTTCATCTACAACACGCTGGAAACGATCCGCAATGACCGCGGTCGTCAACGACGACGGGGAAGTCGCCGACATGGCCCATCTGCTGGGCAAGCTGCTGCGCTACGGCATCAGTGCCGCCACCGAAACGGTGCCGCTCCGCAAGGAGTTCGAGCATCTGCGCATGTACGTGAGGTTGCTCAATTACCGGTTCGGGGACCGCTTCACGCTGCGCCTGCCGGAAACCGGCGTCGATCCGGACATGCCGGTGATGAAGCTGCTGTTCCAGCCGATCGTGGAGAACGCCGTGTACCACGGCCTGCGGGACGACCGCCGGATGGAAATTGCGATCGACTACCGGCGGTCGGGGCGGGAGCACCAGTTTACCATCCGCGACAACGGGACCGGCATGACGCCGGAGGAACTGGGACGGCTGCGGGAGAAGCTGGAGCGGCCGCCCGAGGGGGAAACGCGCGGCCTCGGCCTGCGCAACGTCCACGAACGGCTGAAGCTGCGGTACGGGGAGGCGTACGGCCTGCGCCTCGACAGCGAGCGGGACGCCGGAACGGTCGTGACCGTCCGGTGGCCCGCCTGAACGGAAGGGAGGAAACGTCATGATCCGGGTGGTCATCGTCGACGACGAGGAGAAAATCCGGCTGGGGTTGGCCCGGCTGATCGAACGGGCCGGCGAGGAGTTCCGCGTGACCGGCGTCTGCGCGGGCGGCGCCGAGCTGTTGGCGCAACTGCCTGCGCTGGAAGCCGATCTGGTCATCACCGACATCAAGATGCCGCACGTGAACGGCCTGGAACTGATCGAGCGGATCCGCGCGGCGCGGCCGGAGTTGCCGCTGGCCGTACTGAGCGGGTTCGACGATTTCGCCTATGCGCGCACGGCGCTGCGCCACGGCGTGCTGGAATATTTGCTCAAGCCGGTCGACGAAGGTGAACTGCGCGGCCTGCTGCAACGGGTCAAGGCGCTCGTGGAGGAGCGGCGCAACCGGCAGTTGGAGTCGCTCGAACGATATCTGACGCTCGCCGCGAACGGTGAGGCGGATCGGATGCCGGACCCCTGGCGCGAAACGCTGCTCAAGGAGTTGGAGGATCACGAGCTGTTCGCCGGAAACGCCGCCGTGCTGCTGATGCTGGCGCCTACGACACCGCCGGAACCGGCCGCGCCGGAAGCGGGACCGCTGCCGTTGCAAGCGCCAAGACCCGGCGGCCCGCCAAAGGAGCGGCTGGCGTCGCTGCTGTCGGGCGTGGCACGGGCGGCTTGCCTGGCGGAGCTGCCGTGGGGCGCCGCCGCTGTCGTGTCCCTGGGTGAGGACGATCAGGCCGCCGCGTTGCGCGAATTGGGGCAAACGCTGCCCGCGCGGGTGGCGGCGAACGAGCGCGTGAGGCTCGGCTTCAGCGGCGCGTTCCGCGGCGCCGGCGGGCTTTCCGGCGCCTGCGCCGAAGCGTCGGCGGCGCTGCAGCAAGCCTGGTATGCGCCCGGCCGGGCCGTCGGGGTCGGACCCGGCCGGGCGAAGCCGGCCACGGAAGCCGCGGCGCATCCGTTCTTCCTGCTGGACCGCGATTTCTGGCCGGCCGTGGACGCGCTCGACGTCCCCCGCGCCGTCGGCGCGCTCCGGGCGTGGACGGCGGAAGTGGCCCGCCAGGCGGTGCCCTGGCCGACGCTGGCGGCGGGATGCGAAGCGGTGTACGCCCTGCTGCGCGGCGAAGCACCGAGCGGCCAGGACGGCGAGGCGCCGGAAGAGGCGCCGGACTGGGACCCGCGGCGGTTTCCCGATTGGGCGTCCTACGCGGAACGGTTCCTGCGTCTGGCGGAGGAAGCGCTCGGCCGGCGCCGGACCGCGCGCCGCGAAAGCCGGGTGGTGGAGAAGATCAAGGCGTACATCCGCGAGCATTACCGGACGGATATCGAACTGTCCCGCCTCGCGGAAGAGGTGTTCCTGTCGCCCAGTTACCTGAGCAAGCTGTTCCGGACGGAAACGGGCGAAACGATCACCGACTTCATCATTTCGTGCCGCATCGCGCGCGCCAAGGAGCTGCTGGACGAGGAAAACGGACTCAAGACCTACGAGATCGGGGAGATGGTGGGGTACCCGGACCCGGCCTATTTCAACAAAGTGTTCAAAAAAGTGGTCGGCATGACGCCGCGGGAATACCGCGACCGCGCCCGATGAACGGAATCCCGATGACGTTATCCCGGCGGCGAAATCCCCAATTCAAGACAAGGAAAACAAACGGATTGCATATTATGCGCGCCTCTGCCCGACTATAATGGTACGATGAAAGCGATGTCAGCAGCCGATTCGCCGGATGGCGACGGTGCCGGCCGCCCGCCGGCCTTTGTCGGCCTTCCGCCTGACCGGCTGTAACGGCTTTTTTTGGGGGGTGCCTGCCGCGTGAACTGGAGTTACCGAACCCAGAAAACCGTCCTGTTGATCGGTTTTCTCACGGTACCGCTGCTGCTGCTTATTCTGTTCTCCCTGTACCCTGCCGCGTTCCTCGTCTGGCTCAGCCTGACGGACTGGGACGGGCTCGGCTGGGAGATGAACTTCGTCGGACTTGACAATTACGTCGAAATTTTCACCCGTCCGGACATTTTCAGCGTCTTTCGCAACAACGCCTACTATTTCGTCGGCGGCCTCATCCAGGTGGCGATCGCCCTTTACTTTGCGGTCGTGCTCAACAACCGGCTGCTGAAAGGGCGCTACGTGTTCCGGATGCTGCTGTTTCTGCCGTACGTGCTGCACAGCGTCGCCACGGTCATCATGTTCCGCAACGTGTACCACACGGAATACGGCTCGCTCAACCTGCTGCTGGAGAGCCTCGGGCTTAGCGCCTGGAAGCAGCCCTGGCTCAGCGACCGGGTGCTCGTCGACTACGCCCTCGCGTTCATCTCCATGTGGAAGTACATGGGGTTGAACATGGTCATCTTCCTCGGGGCGCTGCAGTCCATTCCCGAAGACCTGTACGAAGCGGCGACGATTGACGGGGCAAACGGCTGGCAACGCTTCCGCCATATCACGATTCCCGGCATCTACGGCGTGATCGAACTGATGCTCATCCTGACGCTGACCGGCGCGCTGGAAGTGTTCGACATTCCGTACATCATGATGCTGGGCGCCAACGATACGGAAACGTTCGTCACCCAGACGATCCGGATGGCCTTCCAGTACAAAAAGGCCGGTCTGGCGTCGGCCATGGCGGTCGTGTTGCTCTGCATCGTCATGCTGGTCATTTGGGTGCAACGCAAACTGCTGTACAAAGGGGAGAAGCGGGAATGGAGCGTTTAGAACCGTGGTGGAGCAAGGCGTTCAAATATGCCACGCTGCTCGTCGCCTCGTTTGTCGTGCTGTTCCCGATCTATTCGGTCGTCATCGGCGCGTTCAAGACGCAGAAGGAATATTACGAAAGCGGTCTCGCGCTTCCGCAAAACTTCCTGAACTTCGACAACTTCGTGCGGGTGTACGAGGTCGGCAAGCTGGGTCTCGGCTTTCAGAACATCCTGATCATTCTCGCCGTCGTCATCGCGGGCAACGTCCTCCTCGGCACGATGGTCGCCTACGCGCTGGGCCGGTTCGAATTCCCGCTGCGCAAGCCGATTCTCGGCATGTATTTGCTCGCGCAGGTCGTGCCGCTGGTGACGACGCAGGTCGCCACGTTTTCGCTCGTCAAGGAACTGGGCCTGTTCAACACGATCTACGCGCCGATGCTGCTGTACATGGGCGCCGACGTGCTGCAAATCGTCATTTACCTGCAGTTCATCAAAAACATCCCGCGGGATCTGGACGAAGCCGCGATGATCGAAGGGGCGTCGCTGTTCCGCATCTACCGGTCGATCATCTTTCCGCTGCTCGCGCCGGCCACGGCGACGCTCGTCATCCTGAAGACGATTTCGGTGTACAACGATTTCTACATCCCGTTGCTGTACATGCCGAGCCAGAAACTGAAAGTGGTCTCCACCGCGATCTACGCGTTCGTCGGGCCCAACGCCGCACAGCTCAACGTCATCTCGGCGGGCATCCTGCTCATTTTCCTGCCTACGGTCGTCCTGTTCCTGTTGTTGCAAAAGTACATTTTCGCCGGCGTGGTCAGCGGAGCGGTCAAATGATCCGCTCCGCCAGTTTTTTTGTTTGTTTTGTTATCACAACAGGCGACAAGAAAAACAAATGGATTGCATTTTATCTTCAGCCTGGCTGCTTATAATTAGGCAATGAAAGCGATGCCAACAGCCTGCTTCGGAATATATCCTGTTGGCAACGCGATACTAACGAATGGGGGTTGATATCAACATGAAAAGAACATGGCTGTTCGCGCTGGTATTGGGCCTGATGTTCAGCCTGCTGGCGGCATGCGGCGGCAACAAGGACAGCGAAAACAGCGCGTCTCCGTCCGCTTCTCCTTCCGCTTCCGCGTCGCAGGACGGCGAGTCGCCGGACACGGAGCTCAGCGGCACGATCACGTTCCTGTCCCATCGCACCGACTATGAAAGCGACGGCACGTTCGAACGGTACGAGGCCAAGTTCAAGGAGAAGTACCCGAACGTCGACATCGAGTTCGAAACGCTGACCAACTACGCCCAGGACGTCAAGGTGCGCATCACCACGGGCGAGGCGGGCGACGTGCTCATGCTCGACCCGGGCATCGCCAACAAGGAACTGCCGAACTTCTTCGAGCCGCTGCCGGATTCGCTGTTTGAAAACGCGTACTTCCCGGACCAGCGTGCCTGGGAAGGCAAGCGCTACGGCATCACCACCGGCGTCAACACCATGGGCATCGTATATAATAAGAAGGCTTTCGAGAAAGCCGGCATCACCAAGGTGCCGACGACGCTCGACGAGCTTTACGATGCGGCCCGCAAGCTGAAGGAAGCCGGCATCATTCCGCTGTACATGAACTACGGCGCGCAATGGCCGGTGGGCAACTGGTTTGAAGGCGCCGGTTGGTGGATCTCCGGCGACCCGAAGCTGCACGACAAGCTGGTGCAAAGCGATACGCCGTTCACGATGGACGGTCCGTTCGCCAAGGCGATCCAGATCGCCCGCACGTTCGTGGAGAACGGCTGGGTCGAGCCGGACCTGTCCACGAACAACTGGGAGATGTCCAAGGGCGAAGTGGCCACGGGCAAGGCGGCCATGTACTTCCTGGGCAACTGGGTTATCCCGCAGGTGATCGGCGCGGGCGCGGCGCCCGAGGACATCGGCTTCTTCCCGCTGCCGTATGACAACAGCGGCGGTCCGTACAACGCTCCGCTCGGCGGCGACTATTACATCGGCGTCAGCAAGAACAGCAAAAACAAGGAACTGGCCTTCAAGTGGGTCGAGTTCTTCGTCAAGGAATCCGGCTACCAGGACGACTCCGGGTTCATGCCCATCTACAAGGACCAGGAGCCGAAAGTGCCGCAACTGGCCGAATTCATGTCGTTCAAGCCGAACCTCATCGAAGAGGTGCCGACGGATCCCCGGTTTAATGAAATCGCCAACAAGGCGGAAATCGGACTTTGGACGGGGGCTGCGGCGCAGGAGCTTATCGTGGCCGAAGATCTGCAGAAGGCGTTCGACGAACTGAACGCGGCTTGGGCGAAGGCCAAGAAGGATCTTGGATATTGACCGGACGTCAAATAGAGGTCTTCAGAAGCAAGCGAAAAGTCCCAAAAATCGCCAGACTGCCGGGAGATTCCCGGCTTTTTTCCATTTCATTCTAATGTGAATCAATTCACATGTAATTCGGACTACTTCGACAACAAAATCCGACAAAATGTTACATCTTTTTCTGATGCCTATGGCGTAATGCACATGCTATATATTCAAGCGCAAAAATATGTGTTTAATTTACATAGTGAAAGGTAAATTTCGGTTGGATTTAGATAGTGTCCCGTCAAGTGGTGGAAATTCCGCTATAGAGACGTACACCTAATTTTACTTCTGTAATACAGCCACTGGTTCTAGCG
>k87-854710_pt1 | contig 10619 bp, 6 predicted proteins | sample MGYA00084031_6733416 | MGnify analysis MGYA00084031
TCAGGCGGACGCAGGTTGATGATGATGAGGAACCCGCTGTTGCCCGCCTGGATCGTGTACGGGTTCTCCTCGCTCGGCCAGCCAACGGCCTTCTCGGTGCGGTACTGGAACCAGTGGGCGCCGTACCACAGGGGGATCGTCGGAAACTCTTCGTACATGATGCGCTGCAGGCCGTACACCGCCTCCTGCTGCTCGGCCTCATCCGACGTGGATGCGAGCTGCTGGAGAAGCTGGTCGGTCTCCTCATCCTCCCAGCGGATCCAGTTCGAGGTCGCCTGCTCGCCGACCGGCGCGGTCAGGGCGCTGGAGAGGTGGTCGGCGTAGTTGCGGAACATCGAGCACTGGCCGCCATGGACGGTGAAGATGGCGTCGAAGTTGCCGCTGGCGCGGTCCTGGTCGTGGATCGCGACCTCGGGCGTCTCGACGTTCATCGTGATGCCGATCTCCGCCAGGTTCTCGGAGATGATCTGGGCGGCCTGGATCCAGTCCAGCCAGCCGGCTGGCACCTTGAAGCTGAACTCGATGCCGTTGCCCTCCGGGTCGCGCAGCGAGTCGCCGTCCATGGTGTAGCCGGCCTCCTCGAGGATCGAGAGGGCCTGCTCCTGGTCGTAGGGGATCATGCCCTCATTCTCGATCTCCGGGTCGAGCCAGTCCTCCTGGCCGGGAATCTTGAGACCGGTCTGGCTCGCCTGGGTCACGTAGCCCAGCTGCGCCTGCTGGATGATGCGGTCGCGGTCGATCGCATAGGCGACCCCGCGGCGGAAGCCCACGTCGTTGAACGGTGCCTTGGTGAGGTTGAACGAGAGGCTGATCGCCGAGCCCGGCGCGTACCAGTAGTGGTTGTGCTCGGGATCCTCGGCGACGAAGACCTCCTCGACGTTCGGCACGTACATCGAGTTCCAGTCGTACTCGCCACGCGACAGGCGGAGCTGGTCGACCTGCCCCTCTCCCGGCTTGGTGTACCGCAGCCCCTGGATCATGACCTTGTCGGCCTGCCAGTAGTTCGGGTTGCGGGTGTAGGTGAGCTCCTGCGGCGTGAAGTTCTCGAACAGGAAGGGGCCGGTGCCGACCGGATTCTCGTTCACGAAGGTCACCGGGTCGTCCACCTCCGACCAGATGTGCTCCGGCACGATCACCACGTCCGCGATGCGGTAGAAGCCGGGCGTGTGGACCTCCGGGAACCGGAAGATCGCCTGGTTGCCCTCGGCGGTGACCTCGGAGAGGTAGTTCCAGGCGCCGGTGCGGTCGAGGGCGCTGTGCTCGCCGATCATATTGAAGGTGAAGGCCACGTCGGCGGCGTCGAACGGCTCGCCGTCGCTCCAGGTGACACCATCGCGGATGGTGAAGACGAGGGTCTGCTCGTCGGTCCACTCGTAGGACTCGGCCAGCCAGGGGACCTCCTCGCAGTTGTAGGCGTTGACGATGTAGAGCGGCTCGAACATGTAGCCCTGTGCGAGCGCGTTGGGCGAGTAGGGGTTGAAGTTGATCTGCGGATTGGTGCCGCCACCCATGCCGCCGAGGTTGAGCACGGGAATCGGTGCCTCTCCGTCCTGTGCGAGCATGCCGCCCGGCGCGGACCCGATGAGCATGCCCCCGGCGAGCGCGGCCGTGCCCTTCAGCACGGTGCGCCGGTCGACGTGGCAGACGCCGTTTCGGCAGGCCTTGGCCTGTGGGTAGGGTGTGAAGCGCTTGCTGGACATGAATCGATCCCTTCTCCAAGTCTCGTCAACGAGCGACGGGTGGCGAGCGAGCTGATCATGTGATCCGGTCGGTGAGACCTCCTTCCGCGATGCCGCTAGACAGGCCGATGTTCCGGTTGGTTTGTCGTGGTCCCCGTAGGGACCGGTGGGTCGCAGCCGCAGCTGCGTCGGTAGACAGGCGTCGTTTCCAGCACGACCACCTCGCCGTCGCGGGCGGGGCGGGCCGCATTGATGCGCTCGATCAGCATGGTCGCGGTGCGGGCGCCCAGCTCGCGGGCGGGTTGATGAACGGTGGTGAGTGGCGGGTGAGCGTGGGTGGCGAGGGCGATGTCGTCCCAGCCGGTCACGGCGATGTCGCCGGGCACGTCGACCCCGAGCTCCCGCGCGGCACTGAGCACGCCCAGCGCCAGCTCGTCGTTGGCGCAGACGATGCCGTCGGGCCGGTACCGATCGCTGAGGATGTCCAGCCCGGCCCGGTGCCCGTGGGCGATCTCGAGTCCCTCCGGGATCGGAGATCGTGGTGGAGCGATGCCAAGTGCGGTGTGGGCGTCGGTGAAGCCGCGCCAGCGATCCTCCACGTCGGGCGAGCCGTCCGGGTTGCCGAGGAAGGCGAGGCGGCGCAGACCGTGCTCGTTGAGCAGGTGGGTCGTGATCGCTCGGGACGATGTCGCGTTGTCGACCCGCACGGTCGGCAGGCTGAGGATCTGGTGCTGCGCCATCAGGACGAGTGGTCTGGACCGCGCGGCGAGTCGCTCGATGGCGACCGTCGGGATCGCGCCTCCGAGGATGGCGAGCCCGTCGGTGCGGTCGGCGAGGCTGAGGACATGCTCGGTCGAGGCATCGACGAGGTGGGTGCCGAGGATCATCACGGCCATCCGGTTCTGGACGGCGACCGACTCGATACCGTGGATCACTTCGGAGTAGTACGGGCCGTAGAGACCGGGGAGGACGATACCGAGGGCGCCGTGCCGGCGGCTGACGAGGGCCCGGCCGAAGTGGCTGGGCCGGTATCCGAGCTCTTCGATGGCCGCGTGCACGCGCTCCTGGAGGGCGGCGGAAACACCGGTGCCACCGTGGATCACCCGCGACACCGTCGCGATCGAGACTCCCGCGGCGCGCGCGACTTCGTGGAGTGTGGGTTCCGACCTCGACATGGGCCGCCCTCTTGAAAACGTTTACAACGATCTCGTGGCCATGATAGTAATACCGGCACACTGGTTATGCAACTTGCGAATGCATGTTGTGTGCCATGCCCAAGGATCCGAGCGCGGCACCGGCGCTCACGCGATATGGCAAGGCTTCCCGGGAGGTGAGCGACAGATGATGACCGTCGAACGCAGACAGCTTCTGGTGAACGGCGAGCCGCGCATCCTGATCAGCGGGGAGGTGCACTACTTCCGGCTGCCCCGCGAGACGTGGGAGGATCGCATCCTCAAGCTCAAGGCCGCGGGCGGCACCACCGTCGCCTCCTACATCCCCTGGCTCTGCCACGAGCTGCCCGATCGCTCGCTCGACCTCGACGGGCACACCCGCCCGGAGCTCGACCTCGGCGCCTTCATCGACCTCTGTCATCGGCACGGGCTCCACTTCATCGCCCGGCCCGGACCGTTCATCATGGCCGAGATGAAGAACGAGGGCATTCCCTACCGGATCTACACCGAGATCCCGGAGGCGGTGCCAGTGGGATGGGATGGCAAGCCCGCGCCGACGAAGACGCTCGACTATCTCGCGCCGCGCTTCCTGGAGGCCGTCGACGGCTGGTACGAGGGGGTAATGACCGTGCTCGCTCCGCGGCTGATTCAGCACGGCGGCAACATCATCGCCGTCCAGCTCGACAACGAGGTGGGCATGCTCTCCTGGGTGAGCAATGCGCCGGTGCTGACCGACCTCGTGGTGTCCGAGCTGCGTGACTGGCTGCGGCAGCACTACGATGCCGACACGCTTCGGGCTCGCTATCCGTTCGCCGACGGTGACGACGAGGCGTGGCGCCAGAGTGTGCGCTCGCCCGGGGAGGCGTGGGCGCTCCCGCTGATGCACGATCTCGGCGAGTATCGTCGCGAGCGATATGCCCGCTACTTCGCGGCGCTGCGATCGATGGCCGAGCGGTACGGCGTACGCGACGTGCCGTTTCTGATCAACGTTCACGGTACCGAGAACGGCGGCGGCGCGAGTTACCCGATCGGTATCTCGCAGCTCTACCGAAGCTGGCAGCAGGCTCCGGGATACCTCGCGGGCAGCGACCACTATCTCGGCAACCTGACCGTGGGAAACGCGCCGGACTGGTACCTGATGAACGCCTTCACCGAGGCAGTGAGTCTGCCGGACCAGCCGCTCACCTCACTCGAGTTCGAGGCCGGCGAGGGCGACTACGGTGGCAGTCTCGGCACGCGGCTCGACCCGTCCGCGGCGGATTTCAAGCTGCGCATGGCGATCGCCCAAGGCAACCGGCTGATCAACTACTACCTCTTCACCGGCGGCTACAACTGGCGCCTGCCCGAGCTGCCAGGCGACGGGAACGACCGGATCAGCTTCACCGGCGAGCGTCATGGCACCGGTGCGCCGGTCAACCCGGAGGGGGAGATCAGCTACACGGTGCCGCGACTCGCACGGGCGCACCGCGCCATCGCCGCGCTGGAGCCCACCCTCGCAACCGCACGGGAGGAGCGCGACCCGATCGTCGTCGGCTTCCTGCCGGACGCCTTCATGACCGAGAGCGTTTACCCGGGCAGCGCGGCCATCGCCGCGCTGCGGGACAGCCTCGTCGAGACGAGATTCGGCGGGCCGGGCCAGGCGATGATCCGAGGGCTGATGCAGGTCCACGCGCGCTACACGGCGATCGACCTGCAGGACGCCGTCGCGCTGCCGCCGGTACTGGCCCTGGCATCGACCCGAGCGATGGACGCCGCTGTGCAGCGCCGGGTTGCGGACTGGCTGCGGGAAGGTGGCCGCCTGCTGCTGGTGGGTGATGTGCCGGAAACGGACCTGGAGGGGAATGTCGTCACGGTGCTGGCCGATGCGCTGGGGGTGCGCCCGGTGAGCCGCGAGCGCGGTGACTGGCGCCACTACCTCTCGGTCGAGTTCTCTGGCTGGGCCGACTCGCGGACCGAGGTGCGTGCCGACTGGACGCAGGGGCTCGACGCGGGCGCCGGCGAGGTGTTCGCGTCGGTCTACGGCTCGGGAGACGCCGTCGGCGTGCGATGCGAGGTCGGGCAGGGCAGGGCGGTGGTCATCTCGGCGGCGATCCCGGCGGACCGCTGGCTCTACCGCGAGATCCTCGCATGGCTCGGTGCCGAGCCGGCGCTGTCGCTCGAACCGGACGAGCCAGGGGTCTTCGTGTCGTCCGTCCGCTCCGGGGAGACCGGCGGCCGGGTGCTCCACCTGCTGAACCTCGACGGCTACGACAAGCGCCTGGTCGTGCGCGATCGGGGCGAGGAGCTCTTCGACGGGCATCCGGTGACGCTGCGGCAGCGTGACGGTGTGATGCTGCCGATTGACGTGATGGCGGGCGGGTGTGACGTGGCCTGGTCCACCACCGAGATCGCCGACGCCACCGACGGGACGGTCACCTTTCGGCTCACCGGGGACGAGGATCGGGTCGCGCTGCGCCACGGTGTCGAGGTGGTCGCCGGAACCGCCTCGGTGGAGACGGGCAAGGATGGGTTGACCCTCGTGCACGCGCGACGCACGTCGCCGTCCGATGAGACCCTGACGCTTCGCCGTGCCGGAAACTTCCCGTAATTGCGGCACTTTTTAGTGGGGGTCCGCGCCGACCCGCGGCTTCGTCGCTTTCGGGCAACTCCCCGTGAACGATTCGTGGGAGCGCTCCCGCGCACAGCGCGTTTTGTGCTATAGTCCCGACCAAGTACCACAAGGTGAAAAGAGATCGGGAGATTCCTCCCGAGGAATGTGCCCGTGTCTCGTCGTTGTCGCGCGATGTTTGCGTAGCCGCAGGAGGTAGTGCTCATGTCCGGTCGATATACGTCGTCACGTCGTGATGTCATCAAGCAGGGGGCCGTGCTCGGTGGTATGGCCGCCGTCGGCGCTGCCTCGTTCCAGCGGTTCGCGCCCGGCGCGTCGGCCGCGCAGCTCGCGCGCGAGGAGACCCTCTACGTGGCCGGTCACCAGTGGGGCCCGCCGACGACCTTCAACCCGCTCTCGGCCGATCCCCCGTACCCGGTCGATCCGCAGTTCATGCACATCTACGAGTCGCTCTACACCTTCAACTCGCTCACCGGTGAGAGTGATCCTCACCTGGCCGTCGATCAGCCGGTCGAGGACGCCGAGGGCATGACCATCACCCTCCACGAGGGCATCACCTTCCAGGACGGCGAGGCGCTCACCGCCGAGGACGTCGTCTACACGCTCACCCTTCCCGAGCGGCAGGAAGGCATCCGCTACGCCGACTTCCTCGAGTACGTGACGGCGGTGGAAGCGGTCGACGACGTGACGATCCGCCTCACCTACAACCCGGATCGCCTGCACCCCGCCCGCATCCGCCACCACCTCAACAACATCCACATCCTCCCGCAGCACATCTGGGAGCCGCGCGAGGCCGAAGGTGTGACCAGCGTGGTGGACATGGAGCCGGTCGGCTCCGGCCCCTACCAGGTCTCGATCGCCTCGGCCGAGCAGGTCGTGCTCGTCCGCTACGAGGACTACTGGGGTGCGGACGTGCTCGGCATGCCGGTGCCGAAGAACATCGTGCACCCGATCTTCGACTCCAACGACGCCGGCAACCTCGCGCTGCAGCGCGGTGAGGTCGACCTCTCCCAGCAGTTCGTGCCGCAGATCTGGCAGATGTGGGAGGACCAGGGCGCTCCGGTCGGCACGTGGTACAGCTCCGAGCCGTACTACGTCCCGGGCAGCATCCCCATCATCCACCTCAACGTCTCCCGGCCCGGTCTCGACAACCCGGCGGTGCGCCGCGCGCTGGCCCACGCCATCCCGTACGCCCAGATCGCCGAGGTGGCGATGTCGCGCTACTCCGATGTCGTCCAGCCCAGCCTGATCATCCCGCTCGGTGCGGAGGAGCAGTTCTTCAACGCCGACGCCGTGGCGAGCGACGAGAACGCCTGGGAGTACAACCCGGATGAGGCGCGTCGTATCCTCGAGGAAGATCTCGGCGCGACCGAGGAGGACGGCGTCTACGTGCTGGAGGACGGCACCCGGCTCGGTCCGTGGACGGTGCAGTGCCCGTACGGCTGGACCGACTGGATGACGGCGCTGGAGCTGGTCGCGCAGGGCGCGCAGGATGCCGGCTTCGACATTTCCACCGAGTTCCCCGAGGCGCCGGTGGTGACCACCAACGTCCAGAACGGTGACTTCGACATCATCATGTGGGGTGTCACCGGCGTGAGCGCGGCGGGCCCGTGGATGCGCTTCCGCGACGTCATGGACAACCGCGGCGTGCCGGAGATGGGCCAGACCGCGTTCTGGAACTACAACCGGTTCAAGAGCGAGGAGGCCGAGCAGCTGCTCGACCAGGCAGCCACGGCCGAGGGCGACGAGCTCGTCGAGATCTACACCCAGCTCGACGGCATCTTCCGCGCCAACGTGCCGGTCATCCCGCTGATGTACCGCCCGCTGGAGTTCTACGAGTTCAACGAGTCGGTCTGGACCGGGTTCCCGACCGAGGAGAACCCGACGGCGCCGCCGATGCACTACGGCTCCGGCATCAGGGTGCTCTACAACCTCGAGCCCGCCGGCGGCAACTAGCCCCGGAGGTCGGAGAGCGGGACCGGGCAGCAACCGCGCCCGGTCCCGCTTCCATGTTCCGGCATGGAAGAGTATGCTGCCGGTATCCGACATCACCTAGCACGCTCCGGGGCACAGCCATGACCCAGTTCCAACGTTACGTGTTCAAGAAGGCCGGCTGGTTCCTCGCCGCCTTCGTCGCCGCGCTCGTCCTGAACTTCTACCTGCCGCGCCTGGTGCCAGGGAATCCGGTCGACGCGATCATCTCGCAGATGGCGAGCGGCGGTGCCGACTCGGCGTCCATGCAGAACATCTACGACACCTACATCAAGGAGTTCGGGCTCGACGAGCCGCTTGCGCTGCAGTTCTTCACCTATGTGGGCAACGTCTTTCGAGGGGATCTCGGCACCTCCTTCGCGCTCTACCCTGCGGATGTGCGCGGGCTGATCTCGGAGGCGCTCCCCTGGACGATCGCGCTGCAGCTCCCCGCGATTCTCGTGGGGTGGATCCTCGGCAACGGGCTTGGCGCGATCGCCGCCTACAAGGGCGGCTGGTTCGACCGGGGCGGATTCATCACCTCGCTTTTCCTCTCCAGCATGCCGTACTATGCCTTCGCGATCCTGCTGCTCTACCTCATCGCGGTGCGCTGGGATCTGCTGCCCGCGGCCGGCGGGTACTCGTTCGGCACCCAGCCGAGCTTCTCCTGGTCCTTCATCACCGACGCCGCCGAGCACTACCTGCTGCCCTTCCTCTCGCTCGTGCTGATCTTCGTCGGCGGGCAGGCGATCGGCATGCGCTCGATGGCGATCTACGAGCTCGGTGCCGACTATGTCGATTTCAGCCGTGGGCTGGGCATCGATGACGGTCGCATCACCCGGTACATCTTCCGCAACGCGATGCTGCCGCAGATCACGGGCCTGGCGCTCTCGATCGGGTCGCTGGTCGGTGGCGCGCTGATCACCGAGGTGGTCTTCTCCTATCCCGGCATCGGCAGCCTGCTCTTCAAGGCGATCCGCCAGAACGACTACCCCGTGATCCAGGGCATCACCCTGCTGATCATGGCGGCGGTGCTGTTCGCGAACTTCCTGGTCGACATCGCCTACGGCTTCATCGATCCGCGCATCCGCGCGGCCCAGACCGGGAGCTAGGAGGGTCCCATGAGCACACTTCCCGCTGCGGCTCCCGACGCCGCGATCGATACCGACGCGAAGAGCCCGATTCTCGGGCGGCTGCGGTCCCTGCCCGGCCAGTTCTCGCCGAGATTCTGGTTCGCGCTGACCCTGACGCTCGCCGTCGTCGGCTTTGGCTTCCTCGGGCCGTACCTGACGGGCGTCGAGGACCCCGACGACATCGTCGGCGGTCTCTACATGGAGCCGTCCGCCGAGGCATGGCTCGGCACCGACAACTTCGGGCAGGACGTCTTCACGCAGCTCATCTACGGCACGCGTACCTCGCTCATCATCGGTGTCACCGCCGGCGCCATCGCGACGCTGATCGGGGTCGTGATCGGCCTCTCGGCCGGCTTCTACGGCGGCATCGTCGAGGAGGCGCTGATGGGCGTCACCAATGTGGTGATCACCATCCCCTCGATCGTCGTGCTGATCCTGCTGTCGATCGCGATCGACTCCCGCTCCATCTACGCGATCGCCCTGATCATCGGCATCACCAGCTGGCCCTGGACCGCGCGCGCCGTCCGGGCGCAGGCGAGCAGCGTCCGCACCCGGGAGCATGTCGATCTGGCGCGCCTCAACGGCGCCAACACCTTCTCCCTGATGTTCTGGGAGGTGCTGCCGTACATGCTCTCGTACATCGTGATGGCCTTCGTGCTGCAGCTCACCAGCAGCATCCTTCAGGAGTCCGCGCTCTCCATGCTCGGACTCGGTCCGTCGAACTCGATCTCGCTCGGCATCATGCTCTTCTGGGCGCTGCTCTGGGAGTCGGTCCGGACGGGTGCCTGGTGGGCGTTCATCCCGCCGACGCTCTTCCTGACCCTGATCGCGTTCGCGCTGCTGCTGCTTCAGTCGAGTCTCGACGAAGTCTTCAACCCGCGCCTGCGCCGGAGCTAGAACCATGCACGTTACCGATGTTCACGCGTACTACGAAACCCGGAGCGGGCCCATCCGCGCGGTCGACGGGGTCTCGCTGGAGCTGAACCACGGCGAGATCCTCGGCATCGTGGGCGAGTCCGGCTGCGGCAAGTCGACCCTGGCGGCGGCGCTCTCGGCGAGCGGCCCGCCGAACCTCAGGATCGGCAAGGGCAAGCTCACCCTCGACGACCGGGCCACGGTCGACCTCGCCACATCCGGCGGCACGCCGCGGGAGTGGCGCGGCGACGTCATCTCGCTGCTGCCCCAGCGCGCACTGAACTCGCTCAACCCGACGTCCCGCATCGGCGACTACGCCTACGACGTCATTCGGGCACACAACTCGAAGCTGCGCAAGCGGGAGGCGCTGGAGCTCGCCGGGGACCGCATGGTCCAGCTCGGCCTGCCTGCCCGCGTGCTGCAGAATTACCCGCACCAGCTCAGCGGTGGCATGCGCCAGCGCGTGGTGACGGTGATCTCCACCCTGCTGAACCCGACCGTGCTGATCGCCGACGAGCCGACCTCCGCCCTCGACGTCTCCTCGCAAAAGGCCCTGATCCTCCTGCTGGAAAAGATGATGGAGGAGGGCATGATCTCGCGGGTGATGTTCATCACCCACGATCTCGCGCTGCTCAGCAACATCGCCGACCGCGTGGCGGTGATGTACGCCGGCGAGATCGTCGAGATCGGCACCACCCGCGAGGTGGTGAGCCGCCCGCAGCACCCGTATTCCAAGGCGCTCATCGGCGCGACGCTCGAGCCGGACCCCCAGCAGCGGAAGCTCACCATCCAGGGACTGCCGGGTAGCTCGCCCGACATGCGCAACCCGCCGCAGGGCTGCCGCTTCCACCCGCGCTGCCCCTACGCGATGGACATCTGCACCCGCGAGGCGCCACCCAGGATGGGCCCCGCACACAACCACGCGACCTGCTGGTGGGTGAAGCAGCAGGCGGACAAGGGACTGGATACCGGAGGGATCGACCGTGTCACAGGTGAACGCGTCGCAACCGCTTCTTGAGGTCCGTCACCTCACCAAGGTGTTCGGCTCTCGCGAGACCGAGGTGCGGGCCGTCGATGACGTCTCCTTCACCGTGCAGCGCGGCGAGATCGTCGCGATCGTGGGGGAGAGCGGCTCCGGCAA
>k87-27972_pt1 | contig 10614 bp, 14 predicted proteins | sample MGYA00084031_6733416 | MGnify analysis MGYA00084031
GGGTTGACTTCCCGTCCCGGTTTTTCCCTTGCCTAGCCGAGCAATTCACCGCCGCTGACCGGGTTTCGGCCATTCCGGTCAATCTCGGAACTACGGGGCCTACATGACCTGCCTGGACTCGCGGAAGACGCTGAAGCTCGATCCGGCCTCGACGTCGACCAACCGGATCGACCTGATCATCGCCAGGATCTACGACGACAACAACCCCGCGATCGGCTCGCCCTCCGGCGAGCGCAAGTTCACCGTGGAGGTCTGGAAGGGCGACGCCTCCACCGGTACGCCGACCCGCCCGATCCCCACTCCGGCGGCGGGCTGGATTCCGCTGGCGGAAGTGAAGATCTCGGCCGGGGTCGGTGCCATCGCGGCGGCCGACATCACCGACCTGCGCGGCCCCGGCCTCGTCGCCCGCGGTGGCATGCGGAGCCTGTACGGCGCGGACGCGGACCCGTCTTCGGCCGCGTTCAAGGAAGCCGGGGCCTATCCGGGCGACCAGAGATGGGTGCACGCGAACGGCTTCCAGCACCAGGTGTTCTACGGCAAATCCAGCGATCCGCTGCGCGGCGGCTGGCGCGGCGTCCACAACTGCATCGTGGTCAACGCCAACCCGGCCCCCGGCGAACTGCTGTGGACCAAGAGCACCGCCTCGCCCACGGAGATCTGCCGGGTCAAGATCCCGTACCCCGGCACCCCGTTCATGGTGTACGCGACCGGCCGCGCCGTCCTCACTCTGTCCCCGGACGTGAAGGTGGACCTGCGGATCACCATCGACAGCCCGACCGGGACGCCGGTCAACTGGAACACGGTCAGCAGCCTCGGCATCGAGAACGCCCAGGACCAGAAGTGGCGGGACACCTCGCACACCGTGTGCGTGCCGCCGCTGATGTACGGCGCGTTCGACCGCCCCATTGACCTCGTGCTCAGCGGGTGGCTCACCGGGCAGCTCTACACCTCCTACGGCTGGGCGTACCGGGGCAACGACACCGGGGCGAACTTGCTGTCCGCCTGCGTCTACCCGTCCACCGTGGCACCCCCAACCAGCTAAGGAGAAGCCGTGCCGGAGAAGTACTACAACCTGCCCTACAAGGCGTTCTACTACGACGATCCCAGCGAGCAGTACGAGCTGATCGAGTGGATGAAGGCCAACCGGTACTGGGAAGTTTCGGCGCAGCGCGAAGGCGGCGTCCGTTACTACGTCGGCGGCGGCGAGTACAGCACCGTCTACCCCACGGGCGTGTGGCTGGCCTCCGCGCTCGACCAGTACCCGATGACCGACTCGCAGTTCCGATCCCGCTCCGGGTCGTTCCCGAACTGGACCTGACCGCCGCGCCCCGCCCCCGCCCACCTCGGATCGACCGGGAGGTGGTGAGCTGTGGCGGAATGGCGTGTGCTGGTCGCGGAAACCCTGACCGGAAAGATCGTCGCCGACGTCATCCCGTCGCAGCCGCCTTCCTACGAACGTGCCATCAACGAGAAGGGCTCCTGGTCGGTCAGCGCTCTGGTGCATTCCTCGGCCAACTCGTCGGTGGACCTGCACACCTTCACCCAGACCGGCAAGTACTCCTGGGTGATCGCCTACGGCGACCACATCACGCAGGCCGGGCCGGTGTGGAGCTACCAGTTCGACGAAGCCAGCGCGAAGCTCACCGTCACCGGCTCCAGCCTCGGCAGCTTCTTGGACAAGCGGGTGCTGCGGAACCCGAGCGGCCACACAGCGATCGTCGACCCGTCCGAGGATCTGATCTACACCAACCGGACTCTGCGCGGCATCATGCGCGCCCTGGTGCTCGACAACCTCCGGCAGGACGGCTACATGCTGCCGCTGGACCTGCCGGAGACTGAGATCGGGACGGCGAGCCGCACGTACTACGGCTACGACCTGGCCACTGTGTGGAGCCGCATGGACGACCTCGCCAAGGTCATCGACGGCCCGGAGTTCGACCTCCAGCCGTACTTCGTGTCCGGCAGCAACTACGTGCGCTGGCAGATGCTCATCGGCGGCCCGCTGCTGGGCAACCAGGAGACCACGGCCGTGTGGGACTACGGCGGCGCGCTGGGCTCGATCAACATCGACGTCAACGGCGCGGCCTCGCCGACCGCTCGCGTCTGGGTGAAGGGCTCCGGCAGTGACCGGTCATTGTTGACCGGCTTCGCCGAAGACCGCTCGTTGATCGAGCAGGGGTTCCCGCCGATCGACTACGTGGACACCGAGCACACCTCCGTGATCGAGCAGACGACGCTGGAGAGCTACGCCGACGCGGACCTGAAGGCGTTCCGCTGGCCGACCGAGCAGTGGACCTGCTCGGTGCGCATCGACGGTGCACGCGAACAAGCGACCGGCGTGGAGATCTCCCCGGCCCTGGGCAACTGGGCGCTCGGCGACGCGCCCACCTTCTACGTCTCCGGGCACCCGTGGCTGCCCGATGGCGGCTACCGGCGACGCATCACCGGCTACGCCGACGACGGCCCCGAGCACGTCTCGCTGACGCTCGCCGAGACGAGCCTGACGCAGTAGGAGGCCGCGATGCTCCACCCGCCCGGTCACGGCGGGCTCGTCGACAGACTGGAAACCCTGGAACGTCGCCTCGCCGAGCTGTCCCGCAGCAGCTCCACCGGAGCGGTCTGCCAGATCCGACTGGCCAGCGATACCGCCATCGCGCCCGCCACGGATACCGTTCTCACCGCTTGGCCCCAGACGGCTGAGGTCGACACCGCCGGCATGTGGCGCCACGTGGCCAACGGCCAGAGCTACATCCAGCTCCCGCACGCCGGACGGTGGTGGGTGCACTTCCACAGCCAGTGGGCAGCGGCCCCGGCTGGCTACGACTCCAACAACCGATTCGTCCCGAACGCAGTGGCAGGCAAGGTGCTCTGCAACGGCACCAGCACCGCCAACAGCGTCGGCTCCGCCTCGGTGATGTTCAACAGCTACGCGCCCGGAGCCTCGCCCGGCGAAGGCACCACGCTCGATGTCTTCGTGGACGATCGCGTGTTCGCCGCTGGCGACCGGCTCTACTTCGGCGTCTGGACCCGCTACAGCACCTCCGTGCTCGCTTCCATCAACGGCGTCCGCACCCACGTGGTGGTGCGCTATCTCGGCCCCCGATAGGTGGTGACGCCGATGGTGCCCAGCAGCCTCGCCCAGTTCGTCGTGGTTCTGGTCTGCGTCGTCTGGGCAGCGAACTTCGCGGCCCCGTTCGTCGTCACGGGATACCAGACCGACCCGCAACTCAACCTCGTGTTCATGAGCATCGTCGGCGGAGCCCTGGCGTTGACGCGCAAGCGCAACGGCGGAGGTGACCAGGAATGACCGCCTATCTGCTCCATTCGCTGGCCTGGTCGGCCGCAGGGTTCGTCCTCGGGTGGTTCCTCGGACGCCTCGGCCGCGAAGTCGCCACCATCGGGGAGACCGTCATGCCCGCGCACGCACGCCGCAGCCCTCGACGAATCCGCCTGCACACCGAACATCTCATCGGCCTGGTGGTCGTTCTGCTCGCCGCCTGCACCATCGCCGCGTCCGTGGTCGTCAACGCCCGGCTGGAGAAGGCGACGGACTGCCAGGCCGCGTTCAACGCCGCCTACAGCGATGCACTGGCCGAGCGCACCGAGGCCGCCAACAACGAGCGCGCCGCCCAGCGCGAGCTTCTGCAGGCCATCGTGCACGGACAGGCCAGCGACGCCGAGCAGCGGCGTGCGGTCGCCCGCGACGCGATGACGCGCTACCTGGAACGGCTCCGCCAGGTCGACCAGCAACGCGCATCCAACCCACTGCCCGAAACCAACTGCGCGAGGTGACCCGATGGCATGGCGCGTTGCTCGCTCCCTCGATGTCCTCCTACATCAGATCAACGAGCGATTCCCTAACCGCAGCAAGGCATCCGATGGCTCGATCGGGGACGCCGCGCATGCGTCGCGAGCCAGCGATCACAACCCCTGGTACGGCCCCGGCATCGTCACCGCGAGGGACTACACGCACGACCCGGCTCACGGTGTGGACATCGCCCGGCTCTCCGACGAACTGGCCGCATCCCGTGATCCGCGGATCAAGTACGTCATCTGCAACCGGCTGATCCTCGACAGCAGGCCAGGCAACAACCCTTGGCGATGGATGCCCTACCACGGCTCCAACCCCCACACGAAGCACCTGCATCTGTCCGTGATGGACAGCCCGCTCTGCGACGACACACGCCCCTGGAACCTGCCGATGCTCGGTGGGGCACCACAGCAGGAAGGACGGCCCGACGTGGAACTCAACACCACCTTCACCACCGCGTGGGGAAAGCCGCTCGCCTACGGCGACTACCTGAAGTTCAGCGACCAGCGTCTGGTGAACATCGAACAGACCGTGGCCGCCATCGCCAACGAGGTCTTCGGCCCGCGAGGCGAGAAGGGCGAGATCCAGGGCTGGCACACCGTCAACGGGCCTCGCACGATCGTGGCGATGCTCGTCGATCTGGTGAACGCGGCCTACGCGCCGATCCAGTCCGCGGTGCAGGACTCCGAGGTCGAGTTCAGCCCCCGGCAGGCGCTCGCCAACGTCGATGGCTACGGCTTCGGCAACGCACAGAAGCTCAACGGGCTCCTGGCCGCGTTCAACGAACTCGCCGACGCCTACGCCAGCGAACGGGACACCGACGCCGAGAGCATCAAGGCCGCCGTGCGCGAAGCCCTCCAGGAAGGCGTCGTCACCGTGGACATCAACGTCACCGACCGTGCGCCGGACAACGAGGTCGCCGCCCAGCGCGCCCAGCTCGAACAGCAGGTGCGCGGTGGGTGAGCACAGCAGCCCGGCCGAGCCGATGCTGAGCCGGTTTGAGCCGGCGGCCGTGGCCGAAGGCGCTCGGGTCGTTCTCGGCACGCTCGTCGCCCTCGGCTGGATCTCCCTGGACGACGCCACGACCAACGCGATCATCACGGCCGTGGCAGCGCTGGCCTCCGTCGCGCTGACCGTCTGGACCCGACGCCGCGTCACCCCGGTAGCGAAGCTGGACGACCAGGCTTCCTAGACCCCGCAAGGGGATGCCCGGCAGGAAGGGCTGCCAGCCGGGCATGCGAGAGCCCCCGCACCGATACGGGTACATCCCGGTCGGTGCGGGGGGCTCCTTTCGCGTATCCGGTCGCTAACTGGCCGTGGTCTTCATGGCCTTGGCGATGAGCGTCTGCACTTCGCTACTCACCGGGTACTCGCTAGCGTCAGTCGACCAGGCGTGGGCATCGTGCTCGGTCAGCGTGACGTCTTCGTGGCTGGTGGTGGTCACCAGCCAGGTGTGTTGACGGGTGCGCTTGCCGCTGCCCGAGAGGTACTCGAACGCTCCGAGGTACTCGGAGACTTCCTCGATCTTCAGACCGGTCTCCTCAGCCACTTCACGGTGCAAAGCCGCAAGGAGATCCTCGCCCTGCTCGACCTTGCCAGATGGCAACTCCCACGTTCCGCCTCGGAAGTCCGTTGTGGGCCGCTGCAAGACCAAGAACTTCCCGGCGTGGCAGATCACCGCCCCCACCACCTGCTGCTCGATGCCGTCCCGGGCGTCTTGCTCGGTCAGTGCGGTGCTGTCGATCTGGCTCATCAGTGCGGGTCCTCCATGAGGTGGTGTCGGTTGTTGATGACCTTGCTGAAGGCGTCAGCATAGGAATCCAGAGGGGTGCCGCTCACGTGCGGGACCGGGAGCTTCAGGGTGTGTCGGTGAATTCTGACTGCCTGGGGGAAGTCACTGCTTCCCAACTTGGGCGGCTTGCTCAAGTCGGGGAACAAGACCGAGGCTTCCTCGCTGAACAATGGGTGTTCATGGAGCGGCCGTGTGGAGCCAGGCTGATCCACTTCTAGGCAGCCCTCCGCATGCAGCGCACGCACCAACGCTGCGACCGGGAGCCCACCAGCATCTTCGGGCTGATAGAGCACCGGGAGCGCGTACCACGATGGTGCAGATGCTTCCGAGACTTCAGGCACGGCGATACCTGGCAGCTCGCGCAACTGCGCGATCATCTGCTCGGCGTTGCGGCGGCGGTGCTCCAACCAGGCGTCAAGCGATTCGAGCTGATCGAGCGCCAAGGCAGCGGCGAGCGGATGGATCCGCAATTTCAGTCCACTCCCGGTGACCGCGAAACGGTGCAACGGGTGACTTGCAGGGATCTCGTTGCGGCACCGCTTGTTGTACTGGCCGTGCAACAAGACCCGGTAATAGACGTCATCGTCGTCAGTGAGAACGAACCCTCCTTCTCCGGCCGAAAGGGTCTTGGGGCCGTTCATGCTGAAGGCTGACACCCGACCGAAAGTTCCCACCATACGACCGTTGACGCTGGCCCCGTGCGCGTGCGAACCATCCTCGATGAGATCGAGATCGTACCTGGCGGCGATCTTGCTCAAGGCTTCGACTTGCGCAGGAAGGCCCCACATGTGAGTGACAACGATCGCCCTGGTTGCGCTCGTGATCGCCGCTTCGACCAACGCGGGGTCAAGGTTCCCGGACGTGTCGCAGTCGATGAGTACCGGACGTGCCCCGAGGTGCAGCAACGGCGTTGCCGTCGCGTGGAAAGTGTAGGCAGGCACGATTACCTCGGCTCCTGCGCCCAACTGGAGAGCGGCAAAGGCAGAGTGCAGCGCGGCTGTGCCCGAACTGGTCAGCACAGCCCGCCGCACGCCGAAGTAGTCCGCGAGCCGCTCCTCCAGTTCAGCGACCACCCCTGACCGATCAGGGAGAGAGACTGCTCGGTGAAGCTGCTCAACAATCGCGGCGGTCGTTGAGTCGGTGATCGGCGGCCATTGCAGATGCGGTGCGGGCTGGTCGATCACGGGGGTACCACCGTGGATCGCTAGTGGGCTGCTCACGCCATCAGCTCCTTGGGGTTGACGAAGCATCGTTGTTCGGCGGATTCGTACGCGGCTTCGATGAACGCTGCGTGCGCAAGGTGGCTTTCGGGCGCAGCAAGGTTGGGGCGTTCGCCACGAATTACCCTGCAAAAGTGATCTACCTGAACGGTTGCTGCCGAGGGCCATGACTGCTCCCGCGACAAAGACTCGGCGATCTGGCCATCAGGGCGGACTCGCTGAATCCGCCCTCGCTCCAGCTCGACCGTCCCCCGCGTGCCCATAACTCGAATAAGCTCGGTTTTGGGCGAAATGCACCGGGACAGTAGCGCACTGCCGAAAAGGCCCGATTCGTACTCAAAGCTGATGCAGGCAGTGTCTTCCGCGTCGTAGTCAAGATCAGGTCGGGCCGCAGCCGAGCATTGCGCGAGTACTCGCCTCGGCAGCCCGAAGTACCACAAGAGCATGTCGATCATGTGGTAGCCCATGTCGATGATGCAGCCGCCTCCCGCAAGCCTTGACTGCCCACGCCACCCAGCGGCCGGATCAACCTGCATGGTGTAGCGGGCATCAATCAAGAAGGGCTCACCGATCTGATCGTAGAGCTGGTGAAAAGTGGTGTAGATCGGGTTGAAGCGTCGCTGCATGGTGACCATCAGCTCGATTCCCGCATCGGCACACAGGACCTGGAGCTTGCGGGCCTCAGCCAGGGAGATCGCGAACGGCTTCTCCTTGAGAATGTGAACGCCATGCTCAGCGGCCACGGTGATGACGTCGCCCCCGGCGTGGTGCGGCACCGCAACCACTACGAAATCGAGGGATTCGGCCGAGATCATTTCCTGGTAAGACCGGTAACCGGTGACGCCGTATTGGCCTGCGATCTCGTGCGTAATCTGATCGTCAATATCGCAGACGGCCACTAGATCCGCGAATTCGCTGGTGGCCACTGCGGGAATGTGGTCTTGACGAGCCTGCCTGCCTAGGCCGACTACGCCGCATCGTAACCGTGCTCGCGAAGGTCCACTCATACCGGCCTTTCCTCCTTAACAAACTCCGTAGATGTTCTGCATGGCCAGAAATTCATCGGTGGTTGTGCTGGAAATTGAAAGGCGACTTGCTCGGCTCCACGTATGGATGCCCGACTGAGGGCGGGCCGTCTCCATCAAGGTGACTCCCACTGCCCGCCCTCAGTCGGGCGCGGACCGACACCGGCCGGGGGGGGCAGGATTACGGCATCGGGCCGGGCCTTTAGGTGACTGCGACCAACTCGCTCTCGACATCAGGCGATTCTTCGTCGCGCCGCAGACGTTCTGCGACGCACAATCCGCACGGCCGGGCGAAGATCACTGGGTTTGACTCGCCAGCGTTCAAGCCGCACAGCGTGAACTCCCGAGCACCCGGCACACGCTCGTGCGTGTTGCCCTCGTGGTCGGTCCAGGTGTCGGCATGGCTGATCATCGCCGGGGCCTCCTCGAAGGCCAGGTGGGGCCACCAAGGACGACTCGAACGCGACGACGGCGCATCGCTCGCAGCTCACGTCCGCGCCGCAACCGCGCCCGCCAAGCGCGCATGAACGAGAACCAGACCGGCCTGCGTGGCTCCGGCACCATCTTCCCCTCCTCACATGCCAAGACATTCGGGAGCGCTCTGTTGATCGAGCACCTGATCACGAGCTTGCCTGCGGGGAGGGGTTCGCGAGAGGGAGAGTTACGGGGAGCGCAAGGGGAGACTTCAGGGAGAGTTGCGTTCCCCGCTGCATGCTGAGTCGATTACACTGAGCGACACCCTGGTCCCAAGGAGTCGACGTGTCCGAGCCGAACGACGCGCTGCGCGCCGCTCGCGAAAGCATCGAATCGCCGTCGTCACCAGGACAGCCCTTAACCCGCCAGGAGCTGGCTGAAGCTGTGAATGCGCAGGTCTTCCGCGCAACCGGGGAGATCACAGCCATCGATGCCAACCACATTGGGAAGTGGGAGCGGGGCGTAATCAGGTGGCCGGCTGCGCGCTACCGCGCAGCACTTCGTGCGGTCCTTGACGTTGCAACTGACGCTGAGCTTGGGTTTAGGAAGGGCGGCAGCGGGTGTAACACGGAAGACGTGGACCGCAAAACCTTCCTACGAACCACCCTTGGACTCGGAGCGGGCGCTGCGCTGGCACGCGCAACGCCGATCGTCCCAGCGCTGTCAGGTGGACAGGATGATCTCGTGTCGGCAGTCGCAGGCCCGACTCAGGATTACCGGCGCATGGAATCCAGCGTCTCGTCTCAGTACCTCGCTCCGGCCGCCGAAGGGCATCTGCGACTGGCCAAGCAAGTGGTGCACGAGAAGATCCGGAACGGCAAAGGCTTTGCAACGCTGAGCGAGATCGCTGGCCTGGCCGCATGGCTTGCGGCGGATCGAGGCGACTCAGCGACGGCTCGCGCTCGTTACAAGGAGAGCATTCGCTACGCGGAATCGTCTCGAAATGCGCTGCTGGTCTCCTACATGACAGCCAGCTTGGGCCACTACGCAGTGGAGATGGGTGATCCCCGCCAGGGGTTGCACCTGCTCGATCGGGCTGCGAAGTACCACGACAATCGCACTCCGGCTGCCGCACGCGCATGGTTGGCCTCCTTGCGCGCTGTCGCGTTCGGCGCGATGGGAGATCGAGCGCAGACCTTGGACGCGCTCCGAACAGCTCAGCGCAACACCGACCGCCAGGCCAGCGATGCCCAGTGGCCGTGGCTGTTCGCGTTCACCTCTGCCAAAGCAGCTCGATACCAGTCGACCGCGCTTGCGGCCCTGGGCGACCACGCGGGTTCCCGTGCGGCCTATGCAGCTGCGATTCCCACGATCACTGCGCCAAAGCCGTTGGCGCTCGCGAAGGTCGAACATGCCAGTCTCATGGTGTCTATGCGTCAAGAGGACGAAGCGTGTCGTCTCGCGGTGGAGGCGCTTCAAGTCGGGAAGCAATACGGCTCCGAAAAGATCGTTGAGCGGGTGCGTGACCTGCGGTCCGGGATGACCACGAAGTGCAGCGACGCCAACCTGCTCGACCGGATGTTGATCGACCTCTACGACTGAAGGAGTCACTGTGATGCGACTTGCTGTGACGGGACACCGCGGGTTGCCGCAGCAGACCACCATGCTGGTGGAGCATGCGCTTCGCTCTGAGCTGGAGAAGTACGGTGAATCCCTGATCGGACTGAGCTGCATCGCTGATGGAGCGGATGCGCTCTTCGCCCGCGCTGTCCTTGATCAAGGCGGATCGCTGATCGTCGTGGTTCCCGCAGCCAACTACCGCGAGAAACTTCCGGAAGAGCACCACGCTGACTACGACGAACTGTTCAGCCGGGCCTCGGAGATCATCCGGCTCGACTTCCCCGATTCGACCGCCGAGTCCCACATGACGGCCAGCGTCAAGATGATCGAGCTGGCAGATCGCCTCGTTGCGGTGTGGGACGGCAAGCCCGCTCGGGGCTACGGGGGGACGGCTGACGTGGTTGCCGCAGCCCGTGAACGTGATCTTCCGGTCACCGTCATCTGGCCGGATGGAGCCGAGCGCGACTAGTTCTCTCACAGCCTTCTTGCGTGGGGGACAAGTGTGGGGGAAGTGTGTGCACTGGACTCCGAGAACGGTCGGAACGCGACGCAGTGTGACGGAGCCTGACGCAGCTTGACTAGTGATCGTCGCAGGTGAGACCGTATGATCTCGGAAAACACCAGCGCAGAGCGCCGTGGGTCAGCAGTGGTACGACTGGTTCGTCTACGCCAACTTCGCGCTCTACTTCGCCGGGCAGTTCTTCCCGGAAGGCGACCGGACCGCGCAGCTGA
>k87-329930_pt1 | contig 10614 bp, 12 predicted proteins | sample MGYA00084031_6733416 | MGnify analysis MGYA00084031
GGAGGAATATTTTCCGGCATTGCCGACTGGTGGTCAGGCTTATTTGGGGATGGGGATGCAGATCCCAAAACCGTAACGAAAGTCTTACAAGATTATGGTAATTATCTGCAGTATCAAGATGTATTCAGTTGGATTTGTAATACTTTTCTATGGGGTTTGATTAAAGGGTTATATAATCTCAATACTTTACTAGAAAAAACAATTTATCAAAGCTTTGATTTAAAAGACTTATTGAACGCCGCTGGTGTTAATGAACTGTTTCAAAGTTTGATTAGTAAGGTATTGGCTCTTTTTTGTGTCGTCACATTAATTTATTTAGGCTTGAAATTTTTTATGAGTAAACATCCACCAAAAATCAAAAATATCTTGGTTAATCTATTTATGGCCATGATTTTGATTTTTGGTGGTAGTTCTTTAATCGATGAAGGGCTAAATATTAGTAAAAACTTTTACGGAGACGTGACTGCAGCAAATAAAGCGGATAAATCTGGCTCACCTGCTTTTCAAATTATTCAAAATAATGTGATTGATGTGAGTACGCTACTAGAAACTGATCCGAATAAAGTAGAATCCCTACCAACAGATAAAAGAAATGCTCTCACGGCGAAAAACTTTAAAACAGCAAATATTAATTCAGTGATTATTCCTAAGGAAGCCGCTAAGATGGCGGATGAAGATAAGAGCGGGCTATCAGATATACAAAAGGATCGGCTAAGAGCGTTACAATATCGATTAGAACTAGATGATAATGGGAAAGAAATCCCTGTAGAGATTAGTGATGAGGGGTTAGCAAAATATGTGTATACTTCAGGCTATCGCCGATACATTAGTAGTCCAGGGATTATTTTAGCTGGTGAATCTTCTTTGTCGGTTGCCTATTTATTTATCTTGTTTACGATTGTTACTTGCATTATTGAGCTAGTATTTAAAAAATTCTATTTAGTAATTGCCGCGTCAACGGACTTTGAGACAGGACAACGGATGAAAAGTGCTATAGAAGATATTTCTCAATCCTTCTTGTTATTGGCGTTTACGATTTTAGAATTACGAATCTATACATTGATGCTTTCGGGTATTGGTGATTTGCACGCAGCAGGCAAGATCAACGGATTTTTGTATGTTGTCGCTTTGATTGTACTAACCATTGCGCTATTCAAAGGCTCTCAATCAGTTACGAAAATTTTCGGCGTTGATACGAGTCTGAAAAACGGCAGTAATTCTCTTCTTAGCATGTTTGCCTTAGGAAATATTGCGAAAAATGTGGGTAGTGGGGCTAAAAACCTTGCAAGTGCTGGTAAGAGTGGTTTAAGCAATTTAAATGATATTCGTAAAAATGGATTTGGCAATCGAAAAGATGTTACTCCTGATAACGGGGAAGAACAACCAGACGATAAAGTGCCAACTGTGCCAAATAGTAAGAAAACAGTTTCGGAAATGTTTGGGAAAGCGAAGAATGGTGTTTCTAAAGCCGCAGAAGGTCTTGGTTACGTCAATGAACGTGGGTTAAAAGGAACAGCTGAAGATCTTACAGAAAAAGCCAAAGACACCTTAGAAGAGAAATTAGACGGCACGAGAGCTAAAGAATTGGCTGAAGCTGTGAAGAATCCATCCGAAGCGCTAGAAAAACAAAAAGAAAAAGCTTCAGAAGTCAAAGAAGGACTAAAAGATGCGTATGGTGAAGGACAAGTCAATGCAGCAGTGAAGGCAAATACAACAAGTGAAAAAGAAAATCAAGAAGGTGCAGCGATTCCTTCAGCCAAAGATCACCAAGATGAGTTACATTCTAACGAAAATTCGATCGGAGAAAAAGATTCAGAAGAAGGACAACATGGTCAGTTACCAAAAACCGATCCAGAACAATATCGTTATAAATCTAACATTAATTCTGAAAACGAAAAACGCATTTCAGATTTACCAAAACGAAATCAAGAAGTACAAACGGATGAGGATTCCATCGATTTGCCAAATGATAATGGAATCGAAGTTGGAACTGAAAAATCAACGAAAGTTGGTTTGCCTAAGGCAGAAAACTTACCAACGAAAGATAGTCGTTTGAATCAATTCAAAGAGAATGATCAAAGCTTTGTTCACCAATCAACTGCAGGTACTGTTCAAATGAAACCAAGTCGTTTGCCTGAAAATGGGAATTTGACAACTGTTTCTTACAATTTATCTGAAAGTGGTGAGACAGAGAATGCGTCCGTTCAAAATATTGTGACAAGAGAAGCTGCACCAGAACCTATTCAAAACGTTCATAAAGGTTACAAGCCAGCAAATGTGGCATTTACTGCACCAACAAAAATAAATGTGACAAGAGAAACTAAAAACAGGAACAATGAATTGAAAGAACAACTATTGAGGGATATCAAACAGGATATCAAACCATAAAAGGCCTACAAGTTAGGCCTTTTTTCTATGTATGAAAAGGAGAAATCATTTATGGATAAATATATTAACATGAAAAATCCTCCAAGATTTAGTGGGGAATGGAAGTTTTTCGCCTTTTTCTTTTTAGATCTATTAACGCTTGGTGGTTGCTTTTTTTGGGCGAAAATAGTCAATAATCTTGTCCACTTACCACTCTTTTTTGCACTCTTGAATTATGGCTTATGGATTGCGATAGCTCTAGTGATTGTTTGGCGACCCTATAATAACCCAGGTCAACGACAAATTTTTGCGATTATCGAATCTATTTTCTTTACGGATAAGAACCACTATCATGCGTTAGATCCCAACCGAAATTATCATGGTACGTATAAGGAGGATGAATAAATGCGAGTCAAAGGACAAAATTCAGTTGATAAGAAATCCATTTTGCAGTTTGGAAAACCAGAAGAACGATCTATCTTGGATTTATTTCCTTATAAATCCTGTACAGAAGAGGGAGTCTTAGTTACTAAAGAAGATCATTTTCAACGTTATTATCGTGTAGTTTCTACAGACGTGGAAGGATTAAACGAACAAGAGAAACTAGAACGAATGAATCAGTTGACCACCGTCATGCGTACGTATGTGCCAACAATTAAGTTAGTTAGTTTGACCACAGAGACGGATCTAACGGAACAAATCGTGCAAAAGCGGCAGTTATTAGATAAAAATCGTATGGAACAATCCTTAGGAAGAAATCTACAGCGATTAAGAAAATATGAAAAGAAATTAGTAGAGGAAATCCAGGAATTGAAACGAGCAGAACAAGAACGTCCTGACTTAAGCTTCTTTTTCATCATTGAAGGAAAGACAATCAAGGATTTACAAACCAGAAACCGTCAGTTAATGCGATCTAGTGGCATTTTAGGGTTAAAACCACTCTACAAAAAAGAATTGATCAAGATTCTTTATCGAATGAATAATATGAATGATGAGTAGGAATGGAGAAGAGAGAATGAAATATCTGTTGATATGGTTAGAAAAAGATGTTCCGAAGGAAGAGACCACTAGAAAATTTCCTCACACTTTAAGCCTGGGTAAGTTGGGAAAAGGGCAATCTTTTAACCAAGTAAAGAATCAAACAAGAAGAGGTGACTGTACATGTTAGAAGCGATTAAAACAGCTTTTTCACCACAAAATGATCAAAAAGTACTTGATCCATTAAAGCAACTAGGAAATCGGGAAATAGAAATTTTAAAATCCAAAGGGTATGATTTAGATTTTTTAAAACAAGTGATGCCACAAGGTGGATTAAATTTCGATGAAGAGTATGTGACCTATGGAAATGGTTATTCACGGTGTGTGACAGTTTATCACTACACAAAAAATCCTACTCTTTTTTGGTTGGCCAATCTCATGAACAATCCTCATACAGTGGCCACACTCGATGTTAGCACAGATGAAAAACAAAAAGTGATTGATCAAATCAATCGTGCTTTAGATGAATTAAATGATCGATCTGATAATGAACGAAAAGCGACTGACCGAAATAAAAGCGCAGAAGAATACCTGGAACTAGCAGAATATGCTCGAAAATTGACTTCTAATGGGGAAATTTCTAAGCAAGTCAAAGTGAGAGTACATGTTTACGGAAATACGATTCAAGAAGTAGATGAACGAGCGCAGGAACTGATTGAAAATTTAAAAGGGATGGATTATCGTGCAGTGACCTATCTGCACAAAACGAAAAGAGATTGGCAATCGATGTTTACCATGTTCGATGAACAAGCTGAATGGTTCGGAAATATCAAAGGGCAATCACTACCATCGTTAAACATTGGCGGAGGTTTCCCGTTCCACCACCAAACGCTAAAAGATCCAGGAGGTACACAATATGGGGAAACCATGACAGGCGGCCCATTTGTCTGGAATGCGACGTATAAAAATAGTGTACGGTTGTCTACTAATACATTGCTTCTAGGAATGATGGGAGCTGGTAAATCGACCGTTCTTAAAATGATCGCGGAAGCCCATTTAGCTGCAGGAGACTTTATTTGGGGCTTTGAAAAGGGAAAAGACTTTATTCCTTTCTTAAAGGAATATAACGGTATTATGGTGCGTTTAGACGGATCTGACGGGATGATCAATCCTTTAGAGATATTTGCCACACGAACGTATGATGAAGCATCCAGTTTATATGACGATGGATCAGTCAAAGATTTGAAGATCAATGAAGCAGCGTCCTATCAAACGCACTTAGACAAAGTGGTCTATCAGGTACAGTTAGTGAGTCCTCAGCTAAAAGGAACGATGAAAGCAGAATTTAAGACCTACTTAAATCGTTTTTATGAAGAGTATGGAACAGTACCACGCGGCTTTACTTCCTCAAATTCGCGTTCAAATACTGATACGCAAGTCACAGGTAAAGATCCAGAAGCTTATCCGACGTTCAAAGAATTTTTAGACTTTTTAGGACAACTGGAATTACCAGGTGCTTCCCAAGAGAAAAAGAATCGAAAAGAAGAAATGGAATCCATCGTAGAATCCTTATGTGAGACGTATGGCATGATTTTTGATGGTCATAGTACGATTCGACACCTTGACCAACAACAGTTGGTCTTTTTTGACATTGACTCTATTACAGGCTTAGATCGAGGGGTACAACAATGTCAAATGTACATGGCTATGACGTTGATTTGGAATCAGGCATTGATTCAAGGAAGAAGACAACGACGTTTAATTAAAGAAAAACAAATGGAAGAACAAGACTTCAAACGCTTCTTGGCGATGATTGATGAGTGCCATAATGCGATTAATCCAGATTTTATTGAAACGGTAAATTATGTCACAAACTTTCAACGAGAAATGCGTAAAGTAGAAGCAATGACTGTTTTAGCTACACAATCCCCACAAGAAATGGTGCCAGAAAATATGTCTTCTGATAACTTCTCGAAACTGAAGAAAGTCTTTGAATTTTCTTCTACGAAGATCTTTATGCGTATGGATGAATCTATTTTACGTCATATAGAAGGATTAGTTGGTAAATCAATGACGAACTCAGAATTAGAATCGATTCCTCAACAAAATCAAGGAGACGCTGTGATCAATTTTGGCTCAAAAGAAACCATTCGTGTTCATTTTAGTCCGAACAAACGTCAATTAAAATTGTTTGATGGAGGAAAATAATGGAAAACCAAAATGAAAGTTTAATCAAGCAGTATGTTAAGCGTCGTGCAAAGCGACGCTTATTTTTGTGGTTGTTTGGTACTTCTGCAGGTTTGATTACTATTTTGATCACTGTGTTCGTGACCCTTTTTCTAATACTTGCGGCGGGTTCGATTGATAATTCTGATTCAGATTCAAGTAGTGGTGGCGAAGCTTTTACAGGAGAATATTCGGAAGGATTACCCATTTATAAAGAAATCAAAGGAAGAGGCCCTTTTTCCGATGAGATTGCGCAATATGCTGTAGGTGCAGCAGTGAAATATAAATTATTACCAAGTGTGATTCTTTCGCAATACGGTTATGAATCAGCGTTTGGTACGTCGGCGTCCGCAAGAAATGATCTCAACTATTTTGGGATTACTTGGTTTGATGGTTGTCTGTTTCCTAAAGGAACTGCACGAGGAATTGGTGGCATTGAAGGGGGCTGGTACATGAAGTTTCCCAACTCAAAAGCTGCATTCTCCTATTACGGCTTTATGGTAGCCACACAATCAAATTTTAATGCATGTGTAGGAAATAAAAGCCCTGGCGCAAGCTTATTGATCTTAGGACGAGGTGGTTATGCCACTGCAGGAATTACTGAAGATAGTCCGTATTATACAGGTTGTATGTCAATTATCACTTCTAATAAATTAACCGAATATGATGAATTCGCGATGAAACATTGGGGTGAAGGTGGTAATGATAATGGCACAATTACTGGTGAATGGACGAATCCATTCCCTGGCAGCAGTTTAGATAAAAGTACCTTCAGCGGTGGTCAATTATTTGGAACAAATCCAGGCGGTGAATTCCGTCCGAATGGCTTCCATGATGGATTAGATTTTGGTTCAGTTGATCATCCAGGAAGTGAAATTCACGCGGTGCATGGAGGAAAAGTCGTGTACGTTGGCAATCCTGGTATTTCAGGTTTAGGTGCTTGTGTGATCGTGATTAATTACGACGGGTTGAATATGGTATATCAAGAATTTGCGAATAGTACAGGAAATTCTCGTGTGAAGGTTGGAGATCAGGTGAAAGTTGGTCAAGTAATCGGGATCCGAGATACAGCACACTTGCATTTAGGTTTCACTCGAATGGATTGGCGTCAAGCACAAGGACACGCATTCACAGATGATGGTACATGGATTGATCCATTACCATTTTTGAATAGCAGCAAAAAATAGATCAGGAGAAAAAATATGGAAAATAAAACTTTAAAAATTGTCTTAACAGCTGCAATTAGCGTTAGTTTAATCGGCAATATCGCGTTGTTTTGGCAGCTGAAAGAGGAACAAGAGACAAATACCTATAAAATTGAAGAAGTGGCTAAAAACGCGTCTGAGAAGCTCAAAAAAAATTCCTCTGAGACACAGGCGAAGATCGACAAGTTAAATCAAACCATCAATGAGAAAAACCAAGAAATCGATCAGCTGAAGCAACAAGATGGCACAAAAGCAAAAGAGGAAGTAACTGAAGCACAAAGAAAGACGGCAGAAGAATTTGGTAAATTGGCCATTGATAAATCATTAAGTAGAAATGAATTAACGGAAAAACTAAAAGATGTAGCAACCCAAGAAGTGATTGACAAATTAAGTCCTGCAGACGATGATCACCAACATGATGATTACGGAAGTTACTCCTTTACATTAGGTGACGTGCAAACTTACGCTCAAACAAGCAGTGTAAAAGAGGAACAAAATTTTGTCGTATTTGTTGATTATACAATCGGCAATCCTCAATTCAAAGATGTCAAACCGCAAAAAATAAAAGGTGGATTAACTGTCACTGAAAAACAAGTAGATGGTCAATGGAAAGTCACAGACTTTAGTTATTTCACTCGTTAGGAGGAAGAAAATGAGTAAGAAAAAAGGAGCAAGACAACGTTTCAAAAAACGAAAAAGTTATCTTAGATGGCTGGGGATCTTTATGATTCTCGGATTTTTGATTCTTGCTAGTCCGATTTATACTCATAAGAAGGTAGACATACCAGATGAGGTAAGCACGAACGCATTTTTAAACACGAAGGAACTGACGATGGTTTCAAAAGAAAAAGGAGCGAACCAGCAATTAGTTTTTGAATTTGCAATCGACGATGAAGATCAAAGCTTATTAAAAGAACTGGCTAATCTTAATTATCGCGTAGAAGTAAAGACAGCTAAAGGGGATTATCAAGCAATAAAAGCCGAAGTGATCAAAGTTTCTGATGATTATTTTGCAGTGAAGCTATCGCATGTACCAGAAGAATATATTGCTATGCGATTAACCATTATTCCTGAAAAAATTGATTCAAAGGTGGATATGCAAGAACCGCAAGATCTGATTTTTTATATTCACGAAGATAAGGTCAAAGATCACGTGAAAGACGAAGATTATGAACAACATGCGATCAATTACAAAGTGAAAGGATACAAGAAAGAACAAAAAGCAGCACAAAAACAAATTGAATCCTTCCAAGCAACCATTGATTTGAATGAAGAATTAGTGAAGAAACTAAAAGATCAATTGCCTTATCAAGTCGCAGATGATCAGGAAAATACTGAAAATAAGATTAATGGTTACCAGCAAGAAATTGAAACATCGAAAACGCAAATGAAAGATCAAGAAGAGATCATTCAAAAACTTCAAGAAAAAATTGATCGTATTACAAAAGAAAATATTTAGTAGAACAGGTGGAGTGAAAGAAATGAAGCGAGCGAACTTGGTCGGCAAAGATATTTTCGCTGAGCAGAAAGTATTGATTAAAGCCTATCTCAAAGTTGTAAAAGTCAAAGATGTATGTCAAGAAGTGAATTTATCTAACACGACAATATCTGAACTGAAAAATGGTAGAAAGAATTTAGACACATTAAAATTGAGATCTTTTGAATCTCTATATATAGCTGCTAAAAAATATTTTACAGCTGATAATAAATAAAAAATTAAGGTGGGTTCTATGTGAAAAAAACGTATCAAAAGTTTTTATGGATCAGCTATATCGCCCTATTTATCGTTGGGTTTTTCGTCAGTGTGTCCGTGATCGTCGGAACGCTTTTTCTTTTGTTCTCTGACGAAGATCTGTTACTTAAGGGGTTAATGAGTACGTTATCGTGTGTTATGTTACTTTACCTATGCATACAGATCAACGAAATTATGCCTCCTCATTGGCAAGAAAAGAAGAAAGAATTTAAGGAAGAAATCGAAATGAAATCGGACGACTGGATTGAACACACCTGGCTTCCTCTGAAAAGAAATAGCAAACGAAAGGAATTTTGGGTGCTGCAATTATGGGCACTGGGAAACCTTTGTAGTTACGTGGTGCGACTTGTTTTCGATTTAATCATTTATTCTATAGGCATATTTGGAACGGCTTATTACTTAATAAATGATCACAATAGGATTGCAGCAGCAGACATTTTTACAGTGCTAATGACGTTGATTTTTGTCATGCTATTGTCTATTTTTACTCAATTAGTCATGCAATTTACCAGGCAAAAATTAACAACGGGAAAACTTTTCAAAAGCCTATTCGATTTTATTATTGTAAATGCAATCCTAGCGTCTCTAATAAAACAAATCGAACAATCTGGAAGAACAACAAAAGGAGTGAAGGAATTTTTAATGACGTTTGTTCACTTTGTAAATGGACACATGTATTTGTTTGAAGTGGGTATTATTCTCTTTTTGGTAGGGTATGTATCCACGAAACTTATTAAACGTTCAATTGAAAAAGAAATTGAGATTGACCTGATTCCGACACTTCTTGGTTATGAGTATTATGTTGATTTTGGAAGATATGACGAATTGATCAATACGGATATCGTTCACATGAGTATCCATGAATCCACCGTTAAGGGCATCAGATCTATTTTAAAAGATGGCCAGGAAATGAAAGCAATAGACCGAAGAAAAGAGGTCTACAATTTTTATGAAGTCGAAGCAAGCCTACGATATGGCATCGGAAAATTGTGGTTAGATGGAAGTAACATTCGTCAAAATAAACCATACATTTTTTGGAACAGTAGTGATTTAGAACTTCCAATTAAAGATAAATAATTATGGAGAATCTTTTTGAAAATGATTCTTCTATACAGAAATGTGCTTATAGTTGGCATGGGGTTAAAAATCTTAAAGAAGGAGCAGTTATTCAAAGTGAAAGAACGTCATAATCAGTTACTATGTAGTAAAACGGGTACGATGAACGTTGAATACCGAACAGAATATTTAGAATTAATGAATCGAACTGATTTTTTGTCGATTCGAGAGCAACAAGAGCAAGAAAAATTAATGGCTACTTATAGTCAATTGATTGATGAGTGGGAACAATTCAAGGAATCTAAAACATAAAATTCCATTTAAACACCTTATTTATTAAAGAGCATAAGGAAACGTGACCCCACTTTAAAAAAAAGTGGTTGGATAGGCTGTGCCTATCACGTTTCTGAAAAAAATAAATGACCCCAAAATACCAATATATAGGATAGTACAAGGATAGCAAAGGATAGTAAAAGGATAGAGGTAGGATAGCGAAAAGGATAGGCTCCTTTTCACTATCCTATATTATATTGGAGGATATTTATGAATGTTAAAATTAGAGATTTAGATCCAAAATTCATTTCTGAAATTGATCGAAGATGCGTTGAACTAAGTAATCGTACAGGAAATAAATGGAGTCGTAATGATTATTTAAAGCTACTCGTTGAAAATGATTTTGATCGTCCTTTGATGGAATACAAACAAGAAAAGTTTGACCAGTTATTAGAAAAGTTTTCAGAAATTCAAAGTTATAACACAAAGATATTAGAAGAATATGTTAGCCAAAATAATCGTATTATAGAAATCTTGATTGAGCAAAATAGAGGAAGTGAACTTTGATATGGCAAAGGTTATAGACAAACACATTTACTTTCACCAAACACATATCGATGTATTGGATGAAATTATTTCTACTCATGCAGAGGTTAAAAACTATAGTGAAGCTGTTCGCTTTTTATGTATGAACTATGATCCAGAAGTGGAGAAAAAAGTAAATTCCAATCAAGCAAAGTTGAATGGAATGAGTAA
>k87-1457096_pt1 | contig 10611 bp, 7 predicted proteins | sample MGYA00084031_6733416 | MGnify analysis MGYA00084031
GGATTACCGTCGTCCTGGCCATCCACGACCTGACGCTGGCCCTCAGGGCCTGCGACGACGTCGCGGTGCTCACCCGCGGAAGGCTGGCCGCGGCCGGTCCGGCCGCCTGCGTGCTCACGGAGGAGCTGGTGCGGGACGTCTTCGGCGTCGACGCCCGGGTCGGCAGGGACCCGGAAACCGGCACACCGCGCGTTGACTACGTCTCCGTCATCTGACGACGCCCGCCGCGCGCCGCGGCCCGCGTCCGGGGTTCACGGTTCGCCGGCCCGTCTTGTCCGGGCCGCCGCGATCCAGGCAGGGGACCGGAAGCGCACCGCCAGCGTGAGGGAGCGGGCCGCCATAAAGACGACGGCGCTCCACCAAATGACGGCAAGGCTCAGGCCCCACACGGCCCACCCTGCGGCCACGGCGGCGAAAAACGCCGCCGAGCTCGTGAGCATCGCCCGGCGGAGGAAGCGGGTGTCGGTGGCGCCGATGAGGATGCCGTCGAAGATGTACGCCAGGGCGTTGACCGGCTGGCTGACGGCGATCACCACCACCAGCTCGTGCAGGATCTGCTGCACCCGAGGGTCGGTGGTGAAAAAGCGGGCGATGGCGTCGACCCCGGCCCGGTAGACCAAGGCGAACAGGATGCCGATCCCCACACCCCAAAGGAGCGCGGCCTGGGCGCTGGCCCGGGCCGCCTGCGGCCTGCCCCGCCCAAGCCAGGTGCCCACCGTGGTCTCCGTGGCGTAGGCGAACCCGTCCACGGCGTAGCTCACCAGCGACCAAAGCTGGAGCAGGACGGCGTGGGCGGCCAGCTCGTGAGGGTCCTGGAGCCGGGCCGCCAGGGCCGTGATGGCGGCCATGGTGACGACGAGAAACAAGGTGCGGAAAAAGAGGTCCTGCTGCACCCGGAGGAACCGGCCCCAGGGGAGCCTCCGCCAGCCGGAGAGCCACTCCCGGCTCACGTGCCGCCGCACCCGGGGCCAGACCGCCAGCACGAGGCCCACGCCGCCGGTCCACTGGGCGATGAGGCTGGCCCAGGCGGCCCCTCGCACGCCCAGCGACGGCAGGCCCCACCATCCCGGCACCAGGAGGAGATCGCCGGCGATGTTGACCAGGTTGACGCCGAGGGTGAAGAGCATGGGCGTGATCGCGTCGCCCCGCCCGCGCAGGTACCCCGTGATCCCGAGCCCGATGAGAAAGACGGGCGCCTCGAAGATCCGGATCGCGTAGTACTCCTTGGCCAGCGCCGTCACCTCGGGGGCGGCGCCCACCAGGTGAAAACCGATCCAGCCCATCGGCCCGCGCCCCGCCACCAGCAACAGGCCCAGGGCGCCGCCGACCGCCGACGCTTGAAACAGCAGCCGGGCGCTCTCCCGCGGGTCTCCCTGGCCGGACGCTTGGGCCACCAGCGCGGTAGTGCCCATGCGCAGGAAGCCGAAGATCCAAAAGACGGCGTTGAGAATCGTGTTGGCGGCGGCGGCCGCCGCGAGGTGGGTCACATCCGGGAGCCGCCCCAGGATGGCCGTATCCGCGACGCCCAGCAGGGGGACGGCCAGGGTCGACACGATGGTGGGCACGGCGAGCCGCACCAGTTCCCTGTGGATCTCCCTGCTCAGCCACAATGCCCGGGCCATCGCCGCTCCACCCCTGCACCCAGTGGTTCAGGCGGAGACCAGCGCTTCGCGGGCTTGCCAGTCTACGTCCTGGTAATAGCTCTCCACCACCAAGAGGTTGGGCCCGAGGCAGCGGGCCGCCGGGCAGTGGCAGTGGTACCGGCGGGCCAGCTCCGAGGAGAGCCAGCGGTCCCAGATGGCCCCGAAGCTCTCCCGGGTGATGTTGCCGATGGGCCCCAGGCTGGCAAAGTCGGCCACCAGCACGTCGCCGGTGAGGCTGCTCACGTTGAGGCGGTTGCGGCCGTCGGGGTCGTTGCGGATGGTGGTGTTGGGCTGGGAGATCACGTACCGCCAGAGCTCCCGGTGCTCCGGATCGGGGCTGCACGCAAAGAAGGGAAACGTGCCGAAGAGGATCCACACGTTGGGATCGCGGTGCTCGAGGAGCCGGCGGACACCCGCGGCCAGCTCCTCCAGGCTGGCCAGGCGCATGCGGGCCGCGAAGTCGCTGGGGTAGAGCGGGTGGATCTCGTGGCGCCGGCAGCCCAGCTCGGCGATGCGGGCGTGGATCTCGTGAATCCGCGGCAGCGTCGCATGGGTGAGGATCGTCTCCGCCGAGACGAAGCACCCCGCCTCCGCCAGTGCCCGGATATTGGCGTCCATCCGCCGCAGCAGCCGCTCCGGATCCTGGGGCACGTGGTCCGCGTACGCATAGGCGATGCGGGCGAACTCCGACGGCTCGGGGTAGTTGTACGAAATGTGGATCACGTCGACCCACTCCGCGATGGACTCGTACCGCTCCAGGGGCATGGTGAGGTTGGTGTTGATCTGCGTCCGCAGCCCCCGCGCCTTGGCGTACTGGAGCAGCGGGCGGGTCACTTCGTCCACCAGCTTCGGAGTGGCCGTGGGCTCGCCGCCCGTCACGCTGAACGTGACCAGCGTGTCCACCTCGTCGATCCGGGCCAAGAGCTGGTCGAGAGAGATCAGCCGCTCTTCCACGTAGGTGAGCACGTCGCCCACCGCGCAGTGCTCGCACCGCAGGTTGCAGGTATTGGTCACGGTCACTTCGATGCTGGTGAGAAGGGGCTTGGAGGACAGGCCCACCGTGGTGTACGGATCCCAGGGGTCGTGGTGGGGACTGATGGCGCCCTCCCTGAGGGCGGCCAGCCGCCGGTGCACCAGTTCTTTGTCTCCGTGCCAAACGGCCATCGCTGTCTCCTCGCTCTCCCTGGAATCGCCGGCTGGACCGCCGCCGCTGCGCCCGGGCGCGGGGAGGGCGGCGGGACCCTCCGCTGAAATCCGCCAAACCGCTTTGCAGCGACAGATTCCGGCTCCTCCAGGATTTTCGTAGAAAAACCGCTCGCCGTCAAGGGAACGGGCGTTTCTCGCCGGAGCTCCAGCCAGCCGCCGCACTGAGCGGGATGTCACCGGGGGAAGGACGGCCGGATGCCAGGTCCGGCCGCCACGCCGTCGTCGCTTCGATCCTTTTCCACCCGCCGGCGCCCGTGCCGAACACCAAGTACACTTTGACATCGCCTGCTTCGGCCAGCGCGACCACCCGATCGCCCGCGGTGCCGTCGATCCACACGATGTCGCACGGGACGTTGACCTGCGGGTAGAGCTCCTGAACCCACTCCCGGCACAAGGGGAGCAGCACGGGGTAGAGGGCGCGATCCATGGCCCGGCGGCGCCACCACCAGGCGGGGGCGTCCTGGCGGGGCGGGTAGCCCTCGGCCGGGGCGCCCAGCGAGCGGATGAGATCCGCAGGCGATGCCGAGAGCTCCCTCCCTTCGCCCACCGCCGCGACCCAGCGCAGCCAGAGCTCGATCGTCCGGTAGATCGCCTCCGGCTCCAGGCTGGCGTTGGGAAGGCGAAGTTCCACGGACCCCTTTTCAAAAAGGGAGCGGAAATTGATGCCCCCGCGATGCTCCTGCGGGCGCTGCCCGTAGACCAAGCGCTGCAGGACCGCATCGGGGCCGGCCGGCGCCGGGAGCCGGGCGACGGCCTCCCGGAGCGCAGCGGTGGTCGGCGGTGCGTAGTCCAGGCGGTGGGGGGCGGTATCCAGCACCCGGCGGAGGGCGGCCTCGGTGGCCCGCGCGGCATCGAGACCGGGCAAGAGCAGCGCCTGGCCCCACCGGCTCCCGTCGGCGTGGACGTGAAGGCCGCACGACCAGTTGCCGGCCGCGCCCAGGGCTTTGAGCCGGGCGCACATGGCGGCGATCTGCTCTCTTTCCTCCCACGTAAGGCGCGGCGAGACCAGCTCTCCCCCCATCACATCGTCACCCGTGACGGGATCCACCATCCGGCCGTCGTCGAAGAAGAGGAGGTCTTCGGCGACGATCTCCCATCCCGGCAGGAGCTGGACGGCGCCTTGGGGCGCGCCGACCCATTCGATTTCGACACCGAATTCAATCTCACGCCAGCCGGCGCTCAAGGGCCAGGTTCCCATGGGCGCTACCCCCTAACCCGAAAAGCGCTCGTAGTCGGCCAGGGACGGCCCGACGCCTTCGAGAAACGGCGTGAGCTCGCCCGTGTACAGCAGGGCCAGCCGGTGCAGCGCCCGGGTGCACGCCGTATAGAACAGGCGGCGCTCCGTCTCGTCGCCGTATACATGGGCGCCGGCATCGTAGATGATCACGCCGTCAAACTCCAAGCCCTTCGCCAGGTAGGCGGGGATCACCAGGTCCCCGGCGGGCAGCGCCGAATCGCCGGCGGTGACCAGCTGCACCGGGAGGTGCCGGCGCAAGGCGGCAAACGCCTGCTGGCTTTCGGCGGCCGTCTTGCAGATGACCGCCACCCGGCGGATCCCCCCGGCGTGGAAGCGCCGGATCTCCCGGACCGCCGCTTCCGCCAGGAGTTCCGCCGGCTCCACCTGCACGATGAGGGGCTTCGGCCCGCGCCGCTCGATGGGGCGGGATTCGCTGGGGGTCCGGTCGATGGCCCGGGCGAAGGTGGCGATTTCCAGCGTCGAGCGATAGCTCATGGAAAGCTGGATCATCTTGCCCCTTCCGGGCGCGAGGGCCTGCTCGATGGAGGCCAGGTCCACGGAGCCCAGGTAGGGGTGGATGGCCTGGGCCGGGTCGCCCAGCACCGTGAAGGTGGCCGCCGGGTAGAGCCGGCGGAACACCTCGTAATGGAAGAGCGAGTAGTCCTGGGCTTCGTCGACCACCACGTGGCGGATCTGCCGGTCGCCGGGGATGTCGCCCAGCGCCGCCTTGAGGTAGAGGATGGGCGCGATGTCTTCGTAGGCGATCCGCCCGCTTTCGAGCCGCTCCAGCGTGGCGGCGCAGATCGCGGCCAGTTCCGCCGGGGCCGGCAGCCCGCGGGCCTCCCGTCCAGCCTGCAGGAGCCAGTCCGGGTCGCGAAAGAGGTTGGCGTAGTGCTCCACCACGTCGACGGCGGCGAACTTCCGGAGCGTCTCGTCGATGGGGAGGAACTCCCCGTTGGCCATGGTGCGGGCCAGCGAGGCGATCTCGCGGGCGTTGAGGTCGCTGTGCCTGGGGTCGTTTTCGATGCGCTCCCGCCAGGCGCGCTGCCGCTCTTCCCGGAGAGGCTCCAAGAGGTAGAGGACGCGGCGGCCTGCCTTGTCCAGGCGCTTGCTGAAGGAGAGGTAGCTGTAGGTCTCGGTCACCAGGCGCCGGAGCTCGCTCCCGGAGATGATGCGCTTCCCTTCAAATTCGATGTCGGGAAATTCGATGCCCTCTCCCCGCAGGAGTTTTTGCACGTACTGCCGGACGGCGGCGAGAAACGCCGGAGAGCCTTTGTACGTGATCTCGCGGATGCGCTGCTCGTAGCCGGGCTGTCCTCTCTGGGAAAAGAGGAACTCCAAGTGGGCGCTGCTGTCTTCGACCAGCCGGGCCGGCTTGCAGGCGCCGGAAAGGAGAGGCGCCGATCCGGAGTCCTCGTCGTCGGCCTCGTTGTCCGTCCGGGCAAGAGGGGCGTCGCCGTAGCCGGAGCCGTCCTCGCCGGCGGCGGGCACGGCCGTATCCGGCTCGCCTGCCGTCTCCTGGGCCAGGTACCGGCGGACCAGCTCTGAAAAGGTGGTCTGCTGCATGTTCTCCTCGCCGAGGTCGGGCAGGACGCTGGAGATGTAATCGTTGAACACCTGGTTGGGCGAGACGACGACGATGTCCTTGGCCCTCAGGGATTGGCGGTGCCGGTAGAGCAGGTATGCCACGCGGTGCAGGGCGATGGAGGTCTTGCCGCTTCCCGCCGGCCCCTCCACGATCAGCAGGGGATGAGTTTCGTCGCGAATGGCCCGGTTCTGCTCCCGCTGGATGCTCTGGACGATGGTGCGCATCCGCTGGTCGGCGCTTTGGCTCAGGATCTCCTGCAGGAGCTCGTCGTCGATGGTGAGCTCCGTGTCGAACACGTAGAGGAGCTTCCCTTTGGCGATCTTGTACTGGCGCTTGAGCAGGATGTCGCCTTCGACCACTAGGGCCTCCGTCTCGTAGCTTCCCGGCCCGGGCTGGTAGTCGTAAAACATGCTGGAGATGGGCGCGCGCCAGTCGTAGACCAGGCGTTCGCCGGTGCCCGGCTCCACCAGCGACGAGATGCCGATGTAGATCTGCTGCACCTTTTCCTGGCCCTTCTCGCGGAAGTCGATGCGGCCGAAGTAGGGCGAAGAGGCCATCCGCTCCAGGACGGGGATCAGCCGCCGGTAGAGGAGGTAATCCCGCTCGAACTCGCCGAGGTACTGCCGCTGCTGGACGATGTGGACGGCCTCGTCGAGGGTCTCCACCGAGTGCGGCAGCTCTTCCCACATGGTCCTGCGGGTTTCGATCACCCGCTGCTTGTGCCGTTTGACGGTGGCTTCCAGCTCCTGGAGGCGGGCGTGGACGGCGTCCAACGTCCGGGCGAGGCGGGCGCGTTCGTACTCCCATTCCTGCGGTGCCAGCATGCAGCGTCCCTCCCTACGGAATACGGCGGCTCCGGCTTTGCATCATTGTATCCCATCTGCGGCGGCGGCTGGAAGGGTGGCGGGGAGGCCAGGCTCGGGGGCGCCGCAATGCGTGCCGCGGCAAGGCCGGACGGCGGCTTCCAACCTGAAAATCGAGTTGAAACTCTGCTATAATAATACCAAGCTGACGCCGGGCGTTCAGCCTCCGCAAGACAGGCGAGAGAACGCGGCCCCCTCGCCGGGCGCAGGGACGGCGCCCCGGCAGGGGCGGCGGGAGATTGGCGTGAACTCCGCCCGCGATGCGCACCGTCGCGGGCGGCTTTTTTAGCAACACGCCGGGTGCGGGGAGGGAGGGTGCGCGGTGCAGATCGAGATGTCCTGGGAAACCCTGTGGCATCTGGCCATCACGCTCGGGCTCGGCCTCCTGGTGGGCCTTGAGCGGGAGCGGGCCGGCAAGGAAGTGGGCCTTCGCACGTTTTCGTTCGCGGCGCTGCTGGGGTACCTCTCGTGGAAAATGGGCCCCCTCTACACCCTGGCGGTCCTGGCCTTCGTGGCGGTGATCGTCGTCGTCATCAACGTGAACGCCCTCAAGAAGGGGACCAGCGTCGAAGCCACCACCGCGGTCTCCCTCTTTCTCACGTGTTTCGTCGGGATGCTGGTGGCGCAGGAGGCCCTGTTTGTGGCGGTGGCCGTGGCCATCTTCATGCTGCTCCTCCTGAGCTGGAAGGAGGAGATGCTGGTCTTTACCATGCGCCTGCAGCGCAGTGAGATCCACGCGGCCATCACGCTGGGCCTTTTGAGCTTTGTCATCCTGCCCGTGCTGCCCGTGGGCCCCTTCGACCCCTGGGGCCTGTTCTCGCCCCGGGAGATGTGGTGGATGGTGGTGCTCATCAGCGCCATCGGCTTTGCCAACTACATCCTCCTCAGGCTCTACGGCACCCGGGGAATCAACTACACCGGTTTCCTGGGCGGACTGGTCAACTCCACCGCCACCGCGGCCGAGCTGGCGGCCACGGTGAAGGAGTCCAAGGGCAACCTGGAGGACACCGCGTTTCGCGGCCTGATGCTGGCCAAGACGGCGGCCTTCCTGCGCAACGGGCTCATCCTGGCCATCTTCGCGCCTTCGGCGCTGCCCGCCGGCTTTGTCCCCGTGGGCCTGATGATCGCCGTCACGGTGGCGCTGGCCCTTTTCCGGCAGGCCCGGGACGGCGAGGCGCCCCCGGAGATCAACGTCCAGTCCCCCTTTTCGCTCCGGTCGGCGTTCAGCTTCGGCCTGATGTTCGCCGCGATCACCGTCATCGGCCGGATCGCCCAGCAGTTCGCCGGCAACCTGGGCTTTTACGCCGTCGCCTTCGCCGGCGGGATCATCTCCAGCTCGTCCACGGCGGCCACGGCGGCCCACCTGGTCTCCCAAGGGATGATCTCGCCGCTGGTGGCCGGAACGGGCGTGGTGTTGAGCAGCATTTCCAGCGCGCTGATCATCCTGCCCATCGTGTGGCGGAGCTCGGGCAGTGCCCGGCTGGCCCGGAAAGTGGCCTGGGCCGTCGCGGCCGTCGTCTTCGTGAGCGCGGTGGGCATCGCCGTCAACCCGCTGGTGCTCCAGCAGTACCACGCCATCGAGGCGTGGATGAACGGGAATTGAGACAACGGCAGTAGGGGCGTTGCCATCGTGAACAAGGAGACCACCGGCGCCGCCGCCCGGAAGGAGCTGGCCGGACGCGGGGCCCACGCGCGGGAGCGCGCGGCCGGCGCGGGCGCCCGGGCGGCCGCGCGGCGCCGGGTGGACATGACCCAAGGGCCCATCGTCCAGCGCCTGGTGAAGCTCGCCTGGCCGCTTTTCGTCGGGAATATCCTCAACACGTTCTACAACCTGGCCGACATGTACTGGGTCTCGCGGGTGGGGACCGACGAGGTGGCGGCGGTGGCCATCACGTTTCCCACGGTCTGGCTCACCTTTTCCCTGGGCATGGGAGTCACCATCGCCGGCGTGGCTTTCGTCGCCCAGTATACGGGGGCAGGGAAGCTGGAGGAGGCGGGCAGGGTCGCGGGACAGGTGGTGCTCCTGGCTACGGCGGCCGGGGCGCTCCTCGCCGCCGGGGCCATCGCGTTCCGCGAGCCCATCGCGGCGTGGATGGGCGCACAAGGCCGGGTGCTGGAATTGGCCTCCACGTACCTCTTGATCACCTCGGCGGGCCTTCCCCTCAAGTACATCTATTACGCCTACCGCTCGGTGTCGCAGGGGACGGGCGACAGCCGGACGCCGCGGAACCTCCTCCTGCTCACCACCATGACCAACGTGGTGCTGGACCCGTTCTTCATCTTCGGCTGGTCGGGTCTTCCCGCCCTGGGGGTGGCGGGCGCGGCCTGGGCGACGCTGATCTCCGAAGCGCTGGGCGCAGGGATCAGCGTTCTGCTCCTGGCCAGCGGCCGCCTGGCCGGCGTGCGCCTGCGCCTCAGGCACCTGGTGCCCGACTGGCCGCTGGTCCGCCGCATCGCGGCGCTGGGCCTTCCGGGCAGCCTGGACATGGGCTCCCGGGGGCTGTCGTCGGTGGTGGTGGCCGCCATCGTCTCGCGCTTCGGCACGGTGGAGGCCGCGGCCTACGGCATCGTCAACCGCCTGATGTCCGTCGTCTGGACGTCGTCGGGGGCGATGGAGCAGGCGGCCACGTCGGGCGTGGGACAAAACCTCGGCGCCGGCAATCCGGCCCGGGCCGAGCGGATGGCCTGGGCGGGGGCGGCGGTGATGTTCGGCTTTCTCACCGCGGTGGCCGCGCTGCTTTATTTCTTCGCGGACGCCGTGGTGAGCGTCTTTGGCGTAAGCCAGGAGGTGCTGGACACGGCGGCGCGCTTTCTGCGGCTGCACGTCTTCTCCTACGGCTTTTGGGGCGCCATGGAGGTGCTGCTGGGAGGCTTTCGCGGGGCGGGACAGACGCTGCCCCCGGCCATCGTCACCTTTTCCAGCCGCTGGGTGTTTCAGATCCCGGCGGCCCTCGCGGCCTCGCACGTCCTGGGCTTTGGCGCCGACGGCTACTGGATCGCCCTCTTCGTCACCAACGTGCTCTTCTTCCTCGTCACCGCGGCCTGGTTCCGCAGCGGGCGCTGGAAGCGCTCCCTGGTGGGGTAGCCTCCGGGGCCGCCGGGGCTACCAACCGTTTCCCTGCAGCGCGGCGGTGGGCGCCTGGTGGCCGAGCTCGTCGTACAGGCAGATGGTGTCCCGCTTCTCCTTGGCCCGGTAGAGCGCGAGGTCCGCGCGGTGGAGCAGGTCCCGCGAGGTGCTGCCGTTCCTCGGAAAAGAGGCGATGCCCGCGGAGAGCGAGACGGGCCGCTCGGGCAGCTGTTCGGCCAAGCACCTCTTGAGCCGCTCCACCAGGCGGACGGCCTCTGAGTCGGCGGTATGCGGGAGCAGGAGGACAAACTCGTCGCCGCCGAAGCGCGCCAGGGTGTCGGTCTGGCGTACGTTGGCCTTGAGAATGCCCGCGACCTCCCGCAGGAGCGCATCGCCTTGGAGATGGCCGAAAGCGTCATTGTGCTCTTTGAAGCGGTCGAGGTCGAAGATGACGATGGAGACGGGGTAGTTGTGCCGCCGGGCCAGCGCGAGCTGCCGCTCAAATTCGGGAAAGAAATAGTTGCGGTTGTACAAATGGGTGAGCGAGTCCAGCACGGACAGCTCGCGCAGCCGTTTATACAGGGTGCCGAAGATGAAGCCGCCCGCCCCGTTGACGATGACGAACAGAATATAAAGAGTCTCAACGCGGTTGATGTCGAGCAAGGTCGCTGCGACGTAGAGCGCCAGCACGCCCGCGAGGCCGATCAGCATCCCCCAAAAGCCGTTCATGCGTGTCGGCATGCCATTTCACCCCCCACAGACCCCAGTGCGCCGACTCCCGTGAGTCGCGTCACTCCCCCCGGTTGCCTTGCGCGCGGCGCGGACCAGGCCGGCGCGGGAGCGCCCCTGTGCGCCGCGCACGGGCTGCTTGCGATCCCCCCTTCGCAAGCAGCGCTCCGGCGCTCCATTCGTGTGCAGCAGACCTCTTGGAGAAACGCTTTCGCACGCGAAGTTCTTGAGAGGTCGGCCCGATCCCTGTCGTCCCCGCGCGAAGGTGCAGCGCCGCC
>k87-1967550_pt1 | contig 10607 bp, 7 predicted proteins | sample MGYA00084031_6733416 | MGnify analysis MGYA00084031
AGGAATAATGTCATTCCTCAATTATATTCACATATTAGACCTGTTTACTATCGATTATTATATAAATTGCCAATTGAAAATCCAATGTTAGATATCATTCAAAAAGAGTATGAAGAAATATATAAGATAGTTGAGGAAACCATCAAACCTTTATCACCATTGTTTGGTAATAATATTCCTCCAGAGGAAATCGCATTTTTAACAATTCATTTTTGCTCTATTATGAACAATAATGAAGAGTTTGTTGAAAGGAAAAAAATGGCATTGATTGTATGTCCGAATGGAATAGGCACGTCTGCAATATTATTGAAAGAGTTAAAGACATTGTTTCCTGAAATTAACTTTCTTTCACCAATAGGAATTGAGGATGTGAAGACTTTTGATGGTAAGGTTGATATTATCTTTTCAACCGTTGCATTTTCTGGGATAAATAAAAAAAATATCCCTCTAGTAGTTGTCAATCCAATTATGACTAGTATAGAAAAATCAAATGTTATTAGAGATGTTTATACAAAACTTGGATATCAAACGATGAATCAACCTTCCGTGAGTGACATTATAAAAGTAATTGAAAGACATATCGAAATCGTAAAGAAAGAAGAGCTTGAAAAGGATTTATATATATTGTTCTCACAATATAAAATCGGACAATGGGAAGTGGAAAAGCCAGTGTTGAGTGAGATTATTGCAGAAAATATGATTGGCTTAAATATTGAAGCCACTGACTGGAAAGATGCTATTCAAAAAGGGGGGCAATTATTAATAAATGCAAATAAAGTAACAACTGAATATGTAAAAGCAATGATAAATAGTGCAATTGAATCAGGACCTTATATAGTAATTGCAAAACATGTAGCACTCCCGCATGCAAGACCTGAATGTGGTTCAAATGAAATAGGAATAAGTATTACTACTTTAACAAAACCTATTAATTTTGGTAATCCAGATAATGATCCTGTAAAATATATCTTTTGCTTAAGTGCAGTTGATAATGAGACACATTTAGTCGCTATGGCTGAATTAGTTGAACTACTTGATAAAGATGATTTTTACAAAGTGCTTGAAATAGCTACTGAACCAAGGGAAGTAATTAATTATATAAAGCAGTATGAGAAGGAGAGGATAAAACTATGAAGCAGGCCTTAATTGCATGTAGAACTGGAATGGGATCTAGCATGATGTTAAAAATTAAAGTGGATCAGGTGATTAGGGAAAATAAATTCCCGATAAAAGTTGAACATAATACAATTGATGCCGTTTCCCAATTTAGAGGAGACTTATTGATTACAATGGCTGATTTAGTTCCTGCTGTAAAGGATAAAGTAAAGTATGCAATCGGCATTCAAAATTTAATGGATAAGGCTGAAATTAAAGCGAAACTTGAGAAATTTTTAGAGGACACCAAATAAAATAAACAAGAATGCTATTTTCCTAAAATAGTATATTCAAAATAAGGGAGAGATAAATCCATGGAACTTATAAAAGTTATAGTATTTGATTTATTAACCTCGGCAGCTATACTAGTTGGTTTAATGGCCTTTATTGGCTTAGTCTTACAAAAACAATCCGTCGATAATGTAATTTCTGGAACATTAAAAACAATTGTTGGTTTTTTAGTCTTTGGTGTCGGTTCTACAGCTGCTGTTGTTGCCCTTAATAGTTTTCAAGAGTTATTTTCACAAGGCTTTGGTTTGGAGGGAGTCTTACCATTAGCAGAAGCTGTAACTGCTTTAGCACAACAAAAGTTTGGAACAACAGTTTCCTTAATAATGCTGGTAGGTTTTATCATGAACATGATTGTAGCACGCTTCACTCCATTTAAATATATCTTTTTAACTGGTCAACATAATCTATATTTAGCTGCATTAATAACTATTTTTATGAACGTAGCTGGTGTAGGAAATTTACTAATAATTTTATTAGGAGGAACAATTTTAGGACTTTGTGCTGCTATTTTCCCTGCCATCGCACAACCTTATATGAGAAAAATTACTGGCAATGATGAAATTGCAATGGGGCATTATGTCACTCTTGGTTACGCATTATCTGGATGGATAGGATCAAAGGTGGGTAAACCGGAAGATAGTACTGAAAATCTAAAACTACCAAAATGGTTATCCATATTTAAAGATTATGTTGTGGGTGTTAGCATAACAATTCTAATATTCTTCTATGTAGCCGCAATTGCTGCCGGAAAACCCGCAGTTGAAGAATTGTCAGGTGGAATAAATTGGTTAGTTTACCCATTATTTCAATCTCTCAACTTTACAGCATCTCTATATGTCATTATTACAGGTGTTCGTATGCTTCTAGGTGAAATTGTTGGAGCTTTTGTTGGGATTTCTGAAAAATTCATACCCAATGCTAAACCAGCATTAGACTGTCCTGTTGTTTTCCCATTTGCACCTACGGCAACAGTTATCGGCTTCTTAAGTGCATATGCTGGTGGAATAATTTGTATGTTCCTATTTGGGATTTTTGATATGACAGTTATTTTGCCTGTAGCTGTTCCTTATTTCTTCATAGGTGCAACTGCTGGGGTATTTGGTAATGCAACAGGAGGATGGAAGGGGGCTATTGTTGGATCTTTCGTTGTTGGTGTATTGATTGCAGTTGGACCTGCAATAACATACCCACTCTTTACTGATATTGGTCTAGAAGGTACTGCATTTCCTGAAACAGACTTTAACGTTGTGGGTATTATTATCTACTATATCAGCAAATTACTGGCCTTTATCTTTTAATACACATAAATTAAATTCCATTATTTCTTATATAGGAGGAATATCTAAATGAATATAGATGAATTGTCTGTAAGCACAGTTAGAACACTTTGTTTAGACAGTGTTGAGTATGCCAAGCATGGTCATTTAGGAGCACCTTTGGGAGCAGCTCCTATGGCCTACCAATTATGGCGTTATAAAATGAAGCATAACCCAAACAATCCTTCATGGTTTAATCGCGATCGTTTTGTTTTATCTTCGGGGCATGGATCTATCTTACTTTATTCTTTACTCTACCTAACAGGATATGACTTAACAATTGATGATTTAAAAAGTTTTAGAAAGCTAAATAGTAAGACTCCTGGACATCCTGAATTTGGCCATACCCCCGGCGTAGATGCTACTACTGGACCATTAGGACAGGGAATATCAATGGCAGTTGGGATGGCCATTGCTGAGGCACATTTATCAGCACGCTTTAATAAAGACAATTATAATGTAATTGATCATTATACATTTTCCATTTGTGGTGATGGTGACTTGATGGAGGGCGTTGCACAAGAAGCATTATCGTTAGCAGGGCAATTAGGTTTAGGAAAATTAATAATATTATACGACTCAAATAATATTACGTCTGACGGACAGGTTGGAATATCAAACAAAGAAGACGTCAAACAAAAATTTGAATCAATGGGTTGGGAATACTTAAAAGTTGATGAAGGAAATGATTTAGTTTGGATTTCGAATGCAATTGATGCAGCTAAATTAAATAAAAAGAAACCAAGTTTGATTGAAGTTAAAACAACTATTGGTTATGGCTCACCTAATTTACAAGGAACAGAAAAAATTCATAGTAATCCAGTTGGTGAAAAAGAGGCAAAATTAATAAAGGAAACATTAGATTGGCATTATCAAGAAGAGTTTTATATTCCTGAAGAAGTACAACAAAACTTTATTCAAGTTAAAAATAAGGGCATACAAGAAGAACAAAATTGGAATCAACTATTAGAGGAGTATGCCAAAACTTATCCTAACTTAGGACAGGAGCTTATAGATTTAATAAATAATAATTTTAATTTAGACAAAGAGGACTTTTCATATTTTGAAGTGTCGAAAATGGCCACTAGAACAGCATCAGGTGAAGTGCTTAATAAAATTTATAAAAAATCACCTATATTAGTAGGCGGTTCTGCTGACCTAGCATCTTCAAATAAAACTACAATAAACGGATTAGGCTTTATGAGTGCTGGTGAATACTTTAGCCCAAATATTCATTTTGGTGTTAGGGAGTTTGCGATGGCTTCAGTATGTAATGGTGTTTTACTTCATGGAGGATTAAGAAGTTACTGTGGCACATTTTTAGTATTCTCAGATTATATGAAGTCAGCTATTCGTCACTCTGCTTTAATGAAAATTCCAATGATTTATATTTTTACACATGATAGTATCTTATTAGGTCAAGACGGTCCAACTCACCAACCAGTTGAACATCTAATATCATTAAGAGCAATACCTAACCTAATTGTAATTCGACCAGCCGATGCTAATGAAACAGCTGCTGCATGGCAAATTGCAGTTGAATCTAAAGATAAACCAGTTGCATTATCTTTAGGACGCCATGATGTCCCCGTTTTAAGAAATGTCTCATTTGAAGGGGTTTCAAGAGGTGCATACATTTTATCACCTGCACAAGGAAAGCCAGAAGGAATTATTATCGCTACCGGTTCTGAAGTGGAACTTGCTTTAGAAGCTCAAAAAATACTTCACTCTGATGGAATTGAGGTTAATATTGTTAGCATGCCTAGCTGGGAATTATTTGAACAGCAAGATGAGTTATATAAAGAACAAGTTTTGCCGAAAGGACTAACAAAACGTCTATCAGTTGAAATGGGTTCTAAATATGGTTGGGAACAATATGTTGGTCCAGAAGGAAAGATAATGAGTATTGAAGAATTTGGCGCATCTGGTTCAGGGCAAGAATTGGCAGATTTACTAGGATTTACAGTTACCAAAATAGCAGAGAATATGAAAAGCCTGTTTATGCATAGTCAAGTTTAATGTTGAAGCTTAGGAATTACTGTCACCAATCTAAAGAAGGAGAATAAAATCTTGCGTGTTTTTCATTAGAAAAATAAGATTCATCAACCAAAAAGGCCTTGTGAAATACAGGGCCTTTTTGGTCCTTCTAACGTACAAAGAAAACTCAGCTACTGCCGAGCCTTAGGCGAGAACAGATCCGTAATTGCAATTATACTCAATACTTAAAATTTCTCGCTACGTCGAATTAGCCTCTTTTTAAAGAATTAATAGGGCTTATTTACAATTTTAACCTCTTTCACGCAAAGGGATTGAACATTTTTGGTGCATTGAACTCTTAATCTATAACTCCTAGCGTATCAACTTTAAGAATGGCAAAAAGAACCTCCATTAACAATCAGCGAAGTAGTTGGGTGACTACTGAAAGATCACCTTGGTCAATTAGTTGTATACGTATTAGAAAGTATTGCCGAAAAAAACCTTTTTAGAAGTGTCGAAAGACTTATGGCGTATAAAAAACAATTTTACACACACTAACCCTTTACTCTTTAACATACAAAGGGCTATTCAATTAATCAAAACGAAACAACAATAACTTGGGACAAGAACCTCTCCCCCATCAAATAAAAGCAACAAATACTAACCAAGCTAATAGTGGTCCAAACAAGATAATGCATCCAGCTGTGTAAAGTAGACGTTTATATAAAGTGTCTTTTTCTTCTCCTTGTGCATTAGATACAAAGATTGCGCCTGTTGTTGAAAATGGGCTGATGTCAACAATGCTGGCAGAGATACAAATTGCGGCAAGTAATCCCATGGACCAAATACTTGGATCGCTGAGCATTGGAATAGATAGAGGAATAACACCTGCCAAGAATCCTGTTGTTGATACGAACGCTGAGACAAATCCGCCAATATAAGATGTAACAAGGCCTGCAATTTTTGGATTATTAAAGTTTTCAATTAAATTAGTTAGGTAATCCATAACACCTACTTGTTGCATAACTCCTACATAGGTGACAATTCCACTTACCATGAAAATGATATCCCAGGGAATACTTTTTATGATTTTACCTTGCATCTTAGGCTTAATAAAGCTGAGTACGAACCCAATAATTAATGCAACAAATCCCATATTATATTCAAAGAAAATTCCTAGGGTTACTAAAACTATTAATCCTAGTAGAGAAAGAATCCGATATGCTGTAAATTCAATTGTAGGGTTTAATAATTGATCCATTTCAAGAGTGGTAGCAGTTTCATTTTTAACAGTGTGAATTTCATCTTGTTTAAACAGTTTTAAACCACCAAAAGTAATGAAGGTGATGAAAGCTAAACCTATTGAAAATAGCAGTGTATTTAAATATAATGTCGTTGGTTCATGTGGTAGTTGTGCATTATCCATGACACCACTTACAACAAGCCCCATTAAATTTAATGGAGAAAAGATTCCACCTGTCATACCAAATGCTACCATCAGTGACATCATTAATTGATTGATCCCACATTTATAAGCCAGACGAAGTGCTATTGGAGTGACAATAATGATAGCAGCGGTTCCTTGTGTTCCGACACTACATAATAATAAACTTAATCCAAACATGACCCAAGGAATAAAGGCAATTTTTCCTTTAACAAGTTTAAGTCCAAGTCCAGTAATCAAATCAATGGTACCGTTTTCTTTTAATAGATTAAAAAAATAAGTAACACCAACCAATATAATAAAAAGCTCAACTGGAAAGTTTGCAAAAACATCATCTTCTGAAATCCCTGAAATTAGGATTCCAACGATAAAAGATGATACCAATCCCATTACACCAATATTAATTGGTAGGAATGCACCCAAAATAAACATAATAAACAAAACTGCTATTGATATAATTGCTAAAATTTCCATACTCACATTGTTTTCCCCCTTGTTTCAAAATAGATATAAGAATAGCTGCTTACTGAAATTATACGTTCGAATAGTAAGTCCCCCTGCATTATCTACTCAATTGCAGGGAGTCTTGCTTTAATTAACAAACTTACAAGGATAAAATATTAACTTTTTAACTAACTTTACTAATCGCAACCAGCTTTTAGCTCTACAATTCAGTCTCAGCTAGATTAAATTGTATTTCTTGTTGTTCTCTCAATTTCCATAAAACAGTATCTGAACGGTCTTGAATCATACTATAAGTTATAAGTTCACCAGCCTTAATATCTCTGACAGCCACATTATTTGTAATCATATGGCCTGGTACTGGATTGTCATCCCCTTTTACAGTACTCTTAATAATACTTGCTTTAAGCTTTAGATCATGATCATTTCCAAGAGGCTCCCCTGCCTTAATGTCTCGTACAGCTCTTTTTACTAAATCGTAGTGTGGGAAATACTCCTTCGTACCCGTATCAAATCCAAGTAAAGCTTGTGAAAGAATGGTCGTTGAAACCTCTACACCACATAAGTGATAAGGACGATAAATTACTGCTGTCGAACAATTATAATTCGGAATTTGTCCTTTTGTTGTAAGGATGTAATTAGAATACGCATTATCACATCTTACAACGATATAAACGCCGCCTCCCATACCAGACTCATCTTTTCTTCTTAAGTTTGTATGTACATCTATGATTCCTTCACTCTTATAAATTCCATTATTGACCTCTGAACAATACGCTATAGGAAGTTCTGTAATTCTTAAGGCTGCATCTGTCAAATCAGGGCAGGCTGGTTCCATATTGACTGCATTGGCTACAATTGTCATTTCACAAAGATCGAACGCTCCTGCACTAGGCAATTGACTTAAAATTTCTTGGCGTTTCGCTAAATATTCTTGGGTTTTTCCTTCTGGGATCATTTCGAAATATTTCAGATAATTCTCTGGAATTGAAACCTCTGCATCTTCATGGACAGTGATACCATCTGCTTTAATAGAAACTGTTCGGTTTTTTTCATCTAAAATAAACTCACCGTCCCTCGCTTTACCAGCAGAAATAACAGTCAATCCAATTGCTTTTGCCCATTCAATTAATCCCATCAATAATGCAGGTTGATCTCCGTCTACTTGGGAATAAACCACACCTTTTTCTTTTGCCATTTTTTTAAGAATTGGGCCGATTACAGAATCCATTTCCTTGCTGATTGCAGCTACATGTTTTCCTTTATCAATAGCTGTTTTACAAAATAAAGCACTTGATTCAGGATCCCCAGTGCCTTCACAAACAACATCAATAGAAGGAACATCCATTAACATCATAGGATTATCGGTATATACAAACTTTCCATTATTAATGAACTCTTCTGTTCGAAAAGGATCATCACTATAAACAATATCCTCCTCAGGGATTTCCGCTTTGACAAAGGCGCTCTTTGCAGACTCTAGATTTTTATCTGCAACGACTGGAACCGTTAAGTAGTTCGTATACTTTTGTTGAGTCACAACAGCTGTTCCAAAATGTCCAGCACCTATTACACAAGCTACTACATCTTTTTCTCTTTTAAATTCCTCAAATAAATGATGATATAACATAATTACATCCCTCTCTTATAATTTTTTAATATTTAATAAATATATAATTACCGAAATTCCTATTTTTGTAATAACCATGCATTTTTTGCAGCTTCTTCTAATTCTTCAATGTTATAGAAGGCTTCCATGATAGAAGATCCACCAACAATTGGGCCATGATTAGCTAACAAGTAGCAATTTGTTTCTGAAAGATTTTCCCTAAATAAAGTAAATAATTCTTCAGAACCTGGTTTAGCAAAAGGAACATATCCTACTTTTCCAACTTTCATTTTTAAATAAGGAGTAGGTGATGGTATAACAGGTTCTTCTTCTCTTACCGGTTGACAAGACCAATATGTTGCAAAGGCACTATGGGTATGTAAAACAGCCTTTACAGATTGATCCTTTAAGTACAACATTTGATGGAGGGGAAATTCTTTACTTGCTTTTAACCCATTTAGATTTTTGCCATCTAATGACATCTCAGCAAATGAATCCTTGTTTAAATTACCGAAACAAGTAGAGCTTGCCGTAATATATATTTTATTATCGTAAAAAAAACTAAGATTGGCTGCAGAGCCGCTTACAACTCTCCTATTAAAAAGACTTTCGGCAACCCAGATAGCTTGATTGAATAGCTCGTTAAGGTCACTCACTTTGATTTACCTCCTCCATAGTTTGAAGTGCTCTTATGAAGAAATCTTCCTTTCCAAAATTACCAGATTTTAAAACTACTTTTAAATTTTTATATCCACTTGGATATATGATAGGAACTCCTGGATCAATGACAGGTCCAATTTCAAAGCTATTTGTAGCCAATTTACCAATAAATGCTCCTGACGTTTCGCCACCAGCCACTACTATATTTTGTATCCCTGCATTGATCGCTTTTAAACCCAGTTCTGATAATGCGTTTTCTATTACTGGTGCATCCTCTGAGAAAAATTCCATTCCATCTAAAGAACTCTTTTCACTATAAATAAGAATTGGCATATCTCGATTAGAATCAATATAGTTCCAAATACGATTAATATAATTATTATTTTCAGAGATTTCCCTTGGGTTTATCTTCCAACATGGATAACCTTTCGATTTAAAAAAGTTTATTTGATTAACTGTAGCTGTAGATAGACTACCAGATAAGATTAAGCCAGTTACCATATTAGTTTTTAATTTCTTAAAGGTAAAATATTCTTTATTAATGCCGTAACGATCTGGTTTCAGATCTCTATATAGAAAGGTTGGAAGAGCTGAACCACCTGTTAAAAAAGGAAGCTTATGGAAAAGTTTTGAGATTTTCTTTCCATGTTCTTCTGTAAAAAAATCTACTACTATGTAAAAATGCTGATACTTTTTTTGATAAAGATTAATTCGGTTGAAAATCTCTTCTTTGGGATCCTGTAACTCCATATGGTCAAGTTCTAATGAAGGATATTTGCTCTGTGCTAGCATTAAATTTGATATTCTACTATCCCACATTGGATTTAATGGATGATTTTTCATATGCGTTCGATTCAATGGGATACCGTTAACAAATAAATGTCCATTCTTAACGGTTCTTTTGTTAACTGGTAAAGCTGGACATAGTATTGTGTAAGGGATGTTCCATTCTTCTAAAACTGCATCAGCAACCGGTCCAATATTCCCATTAGGTGTTGAATCAAACGTTGAGCAATACTTGAAATACAGCATTTGTGTTCCATTTTCTTTAAGCCATTTGAATGCATGAATGGAGTCATGAACCGCCATTTGAACAGGAGAAATACGTGATTTTAAAGCGATTATGACAACATCATACTGTGACGAAATCCTAAAGCAAGAAGGAGGAATTCCATTTATTAAGAGACATTTAGCACCAACCCCTTTCAGAAACGAAGCTACGTCACTAGCACCCGTCAAATCATCTGCAACGATGCCTAACACTATGTTTGGATCAGACAACTCATTACCCTCCTTGTAAATATACAACTATATACACTGTGTATACTTAACAAAAAACATATTTAATGAAAAATATGTATTTTTCATTAATAATACCTCGTGTATACACAAAGTATTTATGAGGATATAATAATATAAAAATTGAGATTTGTAAACACTTTCTTTAAAAATAATTATCAAAAATTTTAGTGAGTATTTTTGGTTATCTATAAAGGTTTATCCTTGATTAGATTTCTCGGTATTTTTGTGATATAATTCGTGTATACAAATTAATACACTCTCGGAATTTTAGAAAGGAGTGATGGCAATTTATAAAAAAAACAACGATAAAAGGAACCTGCTTTCTTTTTGAAAAATTTATTTCATGGCTTTTTCAAAAAAGTGCATACCAAATAAACCTAGAGTGATTAAT
>k87-1582924_pt1 | contig 10606 bp, 10 predicted proteins | sample MGYA00084031_6733416 | MGnify analysis MGYA00084031
GTGGATGGCTTGATGTCGTGGTTGCTAAGATATTCTTTAAGCTGCTTAACCGTATGTTCCATTTCTATTTCCTTCATCCTTTCGTCCCTGATAAAAGTATCTGAGCCTCTCTGTTGATTTGTCTATGGTTTTTGACCAAATTCGGCTCCAGTTGGCCCTATCTGTTAGCCCATTTCCATGTTGTCATGGCTATGCTGTTCCAACGGTCTTTTTAGTATGCTGTCAGAAGCACAACTTTTATAACCGTTTTGTAACCGGCTGTGTGCACTTCTTAACGTTTCTGTAATAATTTTAATTTTGTAATGATTACAATTTAATCATAATTACAGATTTTTATCTTGTCAATACAGTATTTAAAAAATTTTTATTGAGTTTTGTATGAGTGGCACAAGCACACAAGGCCGAATTTGGGCATATAATTAGCCGAAAGAGATACCTTTTTCTGAAAATTTACAGATGGCTTGGGAGGACTGCGGATGGAGCTTTTGCCTTTAAATCTCCTTCCTATTGGTTGCACAGCAAGGGTGAGACAGATAAATGCTCACGGAGCTTTGCGGAGGAGGCTTATGGACCTGGGGCTTATCATTGGCACTGAAGTTAAGGCTGTACGCAAGAGCCTGTCAGGTGATCCCACTTTGTATGAGATAAGAGGAGCCATGATTGCGCTTCGCTGCGAGGAGGCCTCAAAAATTTTAGTTGAAAGATTTGTGTTATAGTAGGAGGTGGCTTGTGTGGGACTGACAGGACAGTCGACCGGGCTGGCTACAATACGTCGGATATCTCAAGTACAGGTACAATTGTCCGGCGATATCGTAGTTGCTTTAGCCGGCAACCCCAATACGGGGAAGAGCACCGTGTTTAACAGCTTGACGGGGTTAAAGCAGCATACTGGGAATTGGCCTGGGAAGACGGTTACCAACGCCTGTGGACGTTATGGTTATAATGGGAAAAACTTCGTGTTGGTGGATTTGCCGGGTACTTATTCGCTGATGGCCAATTCGCTGGAAGAGGAGGTGGCCAGGGACTTTATATGCTTTGGTGATCCCCATGTAACGGTTGTGGTTGTAGATCCCACCTGTATGGAGAGAAATCTCAATCTGGTATTTCAGATTCTGGAGATGACGCCCAAGGTGGTGGTATGCGTAAATTTGATGGATGAAGCCCACAGAAAAGGTATTCAAGTCGACCTGAAGAGGCTTTCGGATATTCTGGGCGTGCCGGTGGTGGGTACCAGCGCGCTTAAAGGGCAAGGGTTGGACAGATTGAAGGAAGCGGTGTGGAGCGTGGCTTGTGGTAGGTTTAGCGTAAATCCCATCAAGATAGAGTACGATGGGGTAATAGAAGATGCTGTGGGCATTATTGAACCGCAAATAAGCCGTCTAATGGATAACTTAGGCTGCAGTATAAGCAGCCGATGGCTGGCACTGCGCCTTCTTGAAGGGGACCAAACTATTGCAGAGGCTTTTAAACGTTATCTGGGGACCGACATCTTTGCTTCAACCGACCTTAGGGAAAGGTTGCACAAAACGTGGAATATGCTTGTGGAACAGGGTATAACCATTGGCCAGCTTCGAGACCGACTAGTATCTGCATTGATCCACAATGCCGAAGAGGTAAGCCGTCAGGTGGTACACCGCAAAGAAAGCGCAATCAATAGTATAGATTCCAAAATAGATGACCTGCTTACGTCAAGGGTGTGGGGCATACCCGCCATGCTCGCGCTTTTAGGGTTGATGTTCTGGATTACCATCGAGGGGGCGAATTATCCTTCACAGATACTGGCTAAGGCATTTTTTCATCTGGAACAGAAGCTCGTCGAACTTTTTATGGCTTCTGATGCGCCTGAATGGCTGTGTGGCATATTAATCGATGGAGTATATCGAACGCTGTCGTGGGTGGTGTCAGTGATGTTGCCACCCATGGCCATATTTTTCCCCCTGTTTACCTTGTTGGAGGACCTGGGATATCTTCCACGGGTGGCCTTCAACCTGGACAATTTTTTCAAAAGGGCGTGTGCCCACGGTAAACAGGCCTTGACCATGTGTATGGGATTTGGCTGCAATGCAGCCGGAGTTGTAGCTTGCCGGATAATCGATTCTCCCAGGGAAAGGCTTATCGCTATAATTACCAACAACTATGTTCCATGCAATGGGAGATTTCCTACGCTGATCGCTTTAGCGACCATATTTATGGCCGGAGGGGCGGGATGGCTTCAAACGATAGTAGCAACCCTTGTAGTTATGGCTATGATCACGCTGGCAGTAGGTATCACGCTCTTGATTTCCAAGATATTGTCGCGTACCGTTTTAAGGGGGCTGCCTTCTTCGTTTGTATTGGAACTTCCACCCTACAGGAAGCCACAGGTATGTAAGATTTTGGTGCGTTCATTGATGGATCGTACGCTGTTTGTGTTAGCCCGTGCTGTTACGGTGGCCGCTCCTGCCGGACTTGTCATATGGGTTATGGCCAATGTAAGCGTAGCAGGGGATAGCCTGTTGAGCCATTTTGCGGGCTTCCTTGACCCGTTTGCCCGCTTGCTGGGGCTGGATGGATATATCTTAATGGCTTTCATACTGGGCTTGCCGGCCAATGAGATAGTGATACCCATAGTGCTCATGAGCTATATGTCAGCCGGAACCTTGGTGGAGCTGGACAGCTTAAGCGCCCTGCGGCAGATACTGGTGGAGCATGGCTGGACTTGGTTGACCGCCCTGTGCACCATGTTGTTTTCCCTCAACCATTTTCCCTGCGGTACCACGATGCTCACCATTCGGAAGGAAACCGGCAGCTGGAAATGGACGCTGCTCTCGTTTATGGTTCCTACCATTACTGGAATTGTTTTGTGTTTTGTGGTGGCGCAGACGGCACGCCTGCTGGGGCTGGTCTAAAAGTTTTACCTCGTTATAGTTGAGTGTTTAAGGAAATTTTTGGCTTATATCAAGTTCAGTGAATTATGTTTTTGCAGTATATGGATGAATTATTTTAAAAAATGTGGTAAAATATTGAAGGAAGTATCTGGAGGATTTGTCTGTTACCACATAACCAGTGGTGGGTGTATAAACTGCTTGGTGGGGATAAAAGCTATAGCGATTATAAAAGGTTACATAAACTTTAAAATAAGGGGATGAGTTTTAAAGATGGGTGCGAATGAAAAGAGCGGTTTGGATTTGGTAAAGGTATATAAATATGCCTGGGATAAGTACACCGACGAAGAGCTAGGCAGGGTATTTTCTTTTGCTGAAGGCTACAAGGCTTTTATATCAAAGTGCAAAACTGAAAGGGAATGTGTCAGGGAGTTCATTGCACTGGCCGAAAGCCGTGGTTATCGAAATCTTGAGGAGGTTATGGCGCGAGGGGAGAGACTGAAACCCGGCGATAAGCTGTATGCCAACAACATGGGCAAGACATTGGCTTTGTTTGTTATCGGGCAGCAGCCCCTTGAGAAGGGCATGAGAATTCTGGGGGCCCATATAGATTCGCCACGCCTTGATTTAAAACAGAATCCACTATATGAAGATTCAGGTCTGGCGATGCTTGAAACCCATTATTATGGCGGCATTAAGAAGTATCAATGGGTTGCCATACCGCTGGCCATACACGGGGTGGTGGTTAAGAAGGACGGTACGGTCATTGACGTGGTGATTGGCGAAAAGGATGATGACCCTGTAGTGGGGATCTCCGACCTTCTAATCCATTTGGCTGCTGAGCAGATGGAGAAAAAGCTTGCCAGAGGTATTGAAGGTGAGGACCTCAACGTGTGCGTAGGCAGCATGCCGCTCAAGGTAGACGATAAAAACGAGGGGGAGCGGGTCAAGAAGAATGTCTTGCGCCTGCTCAATGAGAGGTATGGGATAGATGAAGAGGACTTTGTTTCGGCAGAGTTGGAGGTGGTACCTGCAGGGCCGGCAAGGGATTATGGGCTGGATCGAAGCATGGTCATTGCCTATGGACAGGATGATCGCGTATGCGCTTATACGTCTTTCGAAGCCCTCATGAGGGTGGAAAGCCCTGAAAAGACGTGTGTGGCATTGATGGTGGACAAGGAAGAGATAGGCAGCGTAGGAGCAACAGGCATGACATCGCGTTTTTTTGAGAACACCTTAGCTGAAATCATGAACCTTTCGGGGGATTACAGTGAGCTTAAGATGCGGCGGGCCCTGGCCAATTCCAAAATGCTGTCCTGCGATGTCAGTGCGGGTTTCGATCCAAACTACCCGTCGGTAATGGAGAAGAAAAACGCTGCCTATTTGGGCAAAGGCATCACGTTTAACAAATACACCGGGACGCGGGGAAAATCTGGCAGCAACGATGCCAATGCCGAATATATTGCCTATCTTCGTGCCATCATGGATAAGCACGGCGTTACATGGCAGACTGCTGAATTGGGCAAGGTGGACCAAGGTGGTGGCGGAACCATCGCGTACATACTTGCCAAATATGGAATGGATGTAATAGACTGCGGGGTTCCGGTTCACAGCATGCATGCGCCCTGGGAAGTTACCAGCAAGGCGGATATATACGAAGCCATGCGAGGATATCATGCTTTCCTTGTGGAAGCGTAGACCACTGCAATATTGCGGTTTACACCGTTTAAAATAGTATTTACGCTTTTCTCTTTGGCAGTATAATGCATTGGTGTAAATTGCACGTTGGGTTTGATTGTAAAAGGCAGAGCATGCTTGACCTTGGGCTAAAAGCAGTGGTGTGTGCGTTTAAAGCATGGGACATACGCATACTGAAAAAATTGCTTAAAAACGAAAAGGTATCCCTCTCGCTTTTTATTATTGAAGGGATACCTTTTTCATTGAGGTCGAAATGGCTCCAGTTGGGCTACAAATTCTTCAGCGTCCTCTCCCGAGGCTGATACCGTCACCGGCTTCCACAGGGAGAGGGTCAATATGCCCAGTATGCTCTTGCCATCTACTACGTGGTCGTTGCTCTTCACCTTTACGTCGCAGCTGTATTTGGAAGCCAGGTTGACGAAGTCACACACCTGGGTGAGCTTCTCGAGCTTTACCTGCCTTTCTATCGTCATGCCGTAACCCACCTCCCTTTTTACTTAAAGATCATATTCTCAGTTCCATATATTATATACCACTGAATTTGAAATTCAAATATCAATCTTATCCAAAGAATGCATAAATGAGATGGAGTATAGATGGGATTTAGGAGTGCAAGTGATTGTCTTATGTGCTAAAATATTGATATAATACAAAGGATAGTGGATGTGGTGGTGCACAATGAAAGGGATGGCCTGGAAGGAATAATACTTCAGCCATATACCTATTTGCTGGAGTTTTTCGCCGAGGATACGGGATATGGTCCTTTGCTGTGCTACCGCGAGTTTGGTATTTGTCGCTTTGAGCAGGATACGCTAGGACGTTACATAGAGGTGCCTGATGAATTCTTTGAGTGGATCGAAGAAGGGCTGAAAAAGCAGTCTTCAAAATACAAAATAGTTAAATGGCTATTGACTTGTCCCATCAACAATTGTAAAATTTTATATATACAATTGCATAGCCGGTTTAAGTCTTATGGTCCGAAAGGTTAAAAGGGAAAGCGGTGAAAATCCGCTGCAGCCCCCGCTACTGTGAGCGAGGATGAAGCCCTGATATGCCACTGTCCCCCAATTCGGTTGAAGGGGATGGGAAGGTTGGGTGGAAGATGAATCGCGAGCCAGGAGACCTGCCATAAGACGTGGATAGTTCGCCTTCGGAGGGAAGGTGGAACGGTATTTTTGTGCTCGGCTTTGGAATATCGTTTTGTCTGCTTTTGTGCCTTTGTGCCTAAAAGGCCTGCCTCCGTGGGGAGGTGGGCCTTTTTTCATGATAAACAAAAAACCTTAAGCTGAGGAGGATGGTTATGAGAAGGTTGAAAGGTTTGCTTGGGTGGTTGCTGGTGCTTTTGCTGGCCTTTTGGGCTGTGGCCTGCTCAAACGCTAGTGGCGAGAAGCCGCAGGATATTGCCAACGATAGCGACGCATCGCAGGATACCGAGTCTGAAGATGCTGGCAAGGCAATACAGGGGACTATCCCTGATAGCGAATCTCAGGATACAGATGTTGGCGACGCTGTAGCGTTCCCATTTAAGTTCACTGATTTCGTGGGCAGGGAAGTAACTGTTGAAAAGGAGCCCCAGCGAATAGTATCGCTTGCTCCTTCCATAACCGAGCTTATCTACGCTTTGGGAGCGGGCGACAGGGTGGTGGGCGTCACCACGTTTGATAATTATCCCCCGGAAGTGCAAGATGTGCCCAAAGTGGGCGATTTCAATGGGCCCAACGTGGAAGCCATTATCGCCCAAAAGCCAGATATAATTTTTGCGTCTTCTTTGTCTGGCAAGGACCAGATGGAGTCGCTGCAGCAGTCTACTGGTATTCCTGTTGCGGTGCTGGAAGCCAGAAACATCAAGCAGATATATGAATCCATTCAGCTCATCGGAAAGCTGACGGGCAAACAGGAGAAAGGGCAGGAAGTTATACGTGAGATGCAGAATAAAATTGATGAGATAAGCGGCAAGACAAAGGATTTGCCCAAAGTAAAGGTGTTTTATCTGCTCGACATAAATGGCAACTGGACGGCCGGCAAAGGCTCCTTCATTGATGAGCTGATAGCCCTGGCCGGCGGTGAGAATATAGCGGCTGATGCAGACGGTGAATGGATACAGTACAGCACTGAGGAACTGGTCAAGAAAAATCCAGATATTATAATAATGGGGGCTTCTTATGCAGATAAAGTAAAAGATATTAAAAATATGGTGGGTTATAGAGATACAAATGCTGTAAAAAATGATAAGGTATTTGTGTTAAGCAATGATGACCTTATTTCCAGACCTTCTAATAGAATCATATTAGTTCTTGAAGAGATTGCCAGAATATTACATCCGGAGGTATTTGAGTAAAGTGAGGCTTAAAAGGAGCGCGTATTTTGTCATAGCTTTCCTTGTGTTTATCGTAGTGGCCATATTTTCGGTTTCTGCGGGGGCGGTGGAAATGCCCCTGCGGAAAATTTTAGATGTTTTCACGGGCAAGGGCGATGACCCCTCAAAGACCATAATCCTTACTTTGAGACTCCCCAGGGCGATTGAGGCGGCTGTGGTGGGTATGGGCCTCTCGGTTGTGGGGGCTTTTTTCCAGGGGTTACTGAGAAACCCGATGGCTGATCCGTATGTGCTGGGGATTTCGTCGGGGGCGGCCCTGGGCGCTACCATAGCCATAGTGCTGGGGTTTGGAATCTTCGGGCTCAATGCTATGGCGTTTATCACTTCGCTCATCACCGTATTCTTTGTGTACTCCATATCCAAAATCGGCGCCAGAATATCCATGACCACCATGCTGCTGGCCGGGATAGCCGTAAGCGCTTTTATGTCGGCTGTCATATCCCTGATGATGCTGCTCAACCGTAGTGAGCTGTCGAGGATAATCTTTTGGACCATGGGGGGATTCAATCTTACAAGCTGGGAAGATGTGATGTTTTCGGTGCCGGTGATAGCCATCGGCTCTTTTGTGCTGTATACCTTTTCAAGGGATGTGAATGCCATATTGACCGGGGAAGAGGTGGCCGAGCATCTTGGGGTCAATACAGAACTGGTAAAAAAGGTGGTGCTTGCGCTTGGTTCGCTGGTGACCGCAACCGCTGTATCGGTTGGGGGGGTCATAGGGTTTGTTGGACTTATCGTACCTCATATATCGAGACTTATTGTAGGGCCCGACAACAGGGTACTTGTGCCCTTCAGTGCCATAGCAGGGGCAACTTTTTTGCTTTTTGCCGATGTAGTGGCAAGGGTGATATTGAAGCCGGTAGAGGTACCTATAGGTATAATCACGGCAGCGTTTGGCGGGCCCTTTTTCTTGTATCTGCTGATAAAGAACAGACGAAAAGGCGAAGGAATGAGATGCCATGAACATTCTTAAGGTGGATAGGTTGAGGTTCTCGTACGGAGAAGTGGAGGTATTAAAAGGAATAGACCTTAGCATAGAGAGGAATATGGTGCTGGGCATAATAGGCGCTAATGGCAGCGGCAAGACCACGTTTCTTAAAAACATATCGGGTTATTTGACGCCTGTCTCCGGCACCGTGTCCGTACTGGGGAAAAATATCAGGGATTACAGCATAAAGGAGAGAGCAAGGTATATCGGATACGTTCCACAGGACGGGGTGTATGACTTCGAATTCACCTGCTATGACATAGTGATGATGGGCAGGATGCCGTATATTAAGCGATTTCAATCTGAAACAAAACAAGACAGGGATATTGTAAAAGAATGTATGAAGGCAACCAACACATGGCATTTTAAGGAGAGAAGCATAAGGCATCTGAGCGGGGGGGAAAGGCAGCGGGTGTATATAGCCCGGGCTCTGGCTCAAAGGCCAAAGATTCTGCTGATGGATGAGCCAGTATCCCACCTGGACATAAGGTATCAAATCGAGATACTGTCGCTTGTGAGGGACCTAGCGTCTGAAGGATTGCTGGTAATCGTCGTGCTTCACGATATAAACCTGGCATCCGAATTCTGTGATGAGATCCTCATAATGAAAGAAGGACAAATGGTAGCGTGTGGCTCTCCTGCTAAAGTGCTGACGCGGGACAATATAATGTCAGCCTTTTCGGTGGATGCTAGGATAATTGAAAGCCCTGTTTCGAAGAAACCATATGTAATTCCCTATTTGAGCATAAGGTGACAAAGGGCAGTAGGGAGAAAGATATACACTTGAGGGATGACCGGTTCGAGTTTTTTCGAGTTTATGTCGTTGTAAATTTGTGTTGTGAGCGGGAAGAGCAACATGTTTAAATGATATGCTCCGTGTTTTATGCTTATCTACTGTGGAGCTAAGGTATGCAAAAAGCTGGTCACTGGGCCTTTTTGGTGACCACTTTTTTGTTTTTCCACTTGCCGGATAAATAGTAAGTGATGCTCATTATCATAGAGATTACGGAACTTATGGCTATGGCCATCCAGATGCCATCCACTCCTAAGCTTTTTAACGATGACAGGTAACGAGCCAGCGGTATTCTTATAAGCCACAGGGATACAATCGAGAAAATCATGGTGGGCAGTGTATCTCCCGCCCCTCTCAGTATTCCGTTTGTCACAAACATCAAAGAAAAGGGAATATAGGAGATCCCTACGATTCTCAGGTACCTGCTGCCTATGTCCAGTACATGAGGGGTAGTGGTGAAAATCTGCAAAATGGCTCTGGGGAATGCCATTACCAGTATGACGATTAGGGCTGTGATGCCACCCGCCAGTATATTGCCCCACTTGAATATTTCCTTGACCCTCTCATGCTTTTCGGCTCCCAGGTTTTGGCCTGTAAGGGCCGATGTGGCTAGGCCTAATGACATGGCGGGCATATGAGCGAACTGGTCCAGCCTGGAGGTGGCGCCAAAGGCCGCGACTGCGTTGGAACCAAAAAGGTTAATTATGCCCGTCATCATGGTCAGCCCCATGGACACCACTATTTGTTGAAGGCCCGCAGGCAACCCAATTTTTATTAGCTTCCATGCCAGAGCACGGTCAAACTTGAAATTTTTGAAATCAGGCTTTATAAGGTGGTCGTTCTTGATGAGAAATCGAAACACCAGCAAGAACGACAGGGCCTGAGACATTATTGTTGCCAGGGCTGCTCCAGCGATGCCCATTTCTGGGATAAACCCAAAGCCGAAGATAAGCAGGGGATCCAGGATGATGTTGGTGATTGTAGCGATAATGAGGAACTTAACCGGCGTTTTGGAATCCCCCAGGCCGTTTAACACCGAGCTTACTACGTTGTAGCCGAATGTAAACACAAGGCCTAAAAGGTATATATTCAGATACTCTACCGCATAGCCGAGAATGTTCTTCGGCGTATTTAAAAGCAAGAGCACCTTTTTGCTGAAAATAAGTCCTAGTCCTGTAAATATGACAGCGGCTATTCCCAAGATAAAAAACGAGTTGTTTATGGTCCTTGAAATCATGCCGACGTCTTTGGCGCCTGCATACTGTGACACCAGTACTGATGTGGCCATGGTAATACCCATAACCATGGATATCAATACAAAGGTGATGGGAAAACTCACTGATACAGCGCCCAGTGCTTCTGGCCCTAGAAACTGCCCCACCCATATGCTGTCGACCGTGTTGTAAAGCGCCTGAAAAACGTTGCCTAGAAGTAAGGGCGATGAAAAAGCAATAAGATGTCTTACAATGCTTCCTTCTGTCAAGTCCCTTCCTATTGTTTTTGACATACTGTTTTCTCCTTCAAGTTTTATAGTGGATTTGAAATTTGAAAGTCGTCTTTTACATTATAAATTTCGATTTATTTGTTGTCAAACGCTTTGTAGAGCTGAATATATTTTGGCTCAAGCGATTATATATATTATGGTGACGTTTATTATTGTAACGTTGTTTTAAAATAAGCTAATTTTATGGACTATATTCCTACCGATATTTTGTCGGGTCCCAAGTTAATTTTTGAAGGAATTTAGGGATCGATATAGAATTTATAAAAGTTAGAAGAAAAATGTGAAACTTTATTTCAGCAACCGGTTTCTTGTATTATTTTTGTACAACTGGAGGATTGGGGATGATAAAGGGTATGAATTTCGATATGGAGGAAGAATCGAA
>k87-604237_pt1 | contig 10605 bp, 8 predicted proteins | sample MGYA00084031_6733416 | MGnify analysis MGYA00084031
CCCGCCCGGTGCGGGGGTGGCCTCGAAGAGGTCCAGGTCCTCGGGGCTGGGCCCGGCGGGCGCCGACGGGGTGGCCAGGGCCGCGGTCTCTGGGGGTACGGCACGAAGCGGCATGGTCGCGTCGGCCGGGGTACCGGGGGTGCCGTTCTCCTCGTCCGGCGTACCGGACGCGGGGCGGCCGTCCAGCTCCACGTACGGGCGGATGCGCAGCGGGTCGAAGTCCTCGGCGGCGGCCGCCTCCGCCGTCCGGGCGTCGCGCAGGGCCTCGGCGGCGCGGTCGGAGCAGGCGCAGGACGGGGTGTTGTCGCTGTTTCTGGGCGTGCCGCACTCCGGGCACGGGTTGCCCCTCGGCTGATCCACGCGTCGTCCCTCCCCTCGCGAACTCCAAGGATTATGCAGATCTTCTCCACACCTGCCGTGGGGCGCCCCCGGAATGTGAACTTCCGGCAGGACTCGACAGGCCATAACGGGACACACCGATCACGATGGAGAGGAACCCGGGATTCTGTGGAGGTCTCCATGGCCGATGACGCGCACCGCGGCACGCCGGACGCGAGCGCCACCAGAACCGCGCCCGGCACGGGACCGCAGGCCGGGCCGGACGGCGCCGGCGAGCAGGTGTCCGGCAATGTGCTCGTCTCCATCGGCGCCCTGCTGCTCGGTCTGCTGCTCGCGGCACTCGACCAGACCATCGTCTCCACCGCGCTGCCCACCATCGTCAGCGAGCTGGGCGGCCTGGAGCACCTGTCCTGGGTGGTCACCGCCTATCTGCTCGCCTCGACCGCCGCCACTCCGCTGTGGGGCAAGCTCGGCGACCAGTACGGGCGCCGGCGGCTGTTCCTGACCGCCATCGTGATCTTCCTGATCGGCTCGGCGCTGTGCGGGGCGGCGCAGGACATGGCGCAGCTGATCGCGTTCAGGGGACTGCAGGGGCTGGGCGGCGGCGGTCTGATCGTGCTGTCCATGGCGATCGTGGGCGATCTGGTGCCGCCGCGCGAACGGGGCCGGTACCAGGGTCTGTTCGGGGCGGTCTTCGGCGCGACCAGCGTGCTGGGGCCACTGCTGGGCGGGCTGTTCACCGAGCACCTGAGCTGGCGGTGGGTCTTCTACATCAACCTGCCGGTCGGTGTCGTCGCGGTCGCCGTCATCGCCACCGTCCTGCACATCCCGCGCCGCGCCACCCGGCACGTCATCGACTACCTCGGCACCTTCCTCATCGCCGCCGTCGCCACCTGCCTGGTGCTGGTCGCCTCCCTCGGCGGCACCACCTGGGCCTGGGGCTCCACGCAGATCGTGGGGCTCGCGGTGCTGGGCGCGGTGCTCGCCGTCGCCTTCGTGGCGGTGGAGCGGCGGGCCGCCGAGCCGGTGCTGCCGCTGAAGCTGTTCCGCATCCGCACCTTCACGCTGTCCGCCGTGATCAGCTTCGTCGTCGGCTTCGCGATGTTCGGCGCGATGACCTATCTGCCGACGTTCCTCCAGGTGGTCCAGGGCGTCACCCCCACCATGTCCGGCGTGCACATGCTGCCGATGGTGGCCGGCATGCTGATCGCCTCCACCGGCTCGGGGCAGATCGTCAGCCGCACCGGCCGCTGGAAGGTGTTCCCGATCGCCGGCACCGCCGTCACCACCCTCGGGCTGCTGCTGCTCCACCAGCTCGACGAGAACAGCTCCACCGGGGAGATGAGCGCCTTCTTCTTCGTCTTCGGCCTCGGTCTCGGCCTGGTGATGCAGGTCCTGGTGCTGATCGTGCAGAACGCCGTCTCCTACGAGGACCTCGGCGTCGCCACCTCCGGCGCGACGTTCTTCCGCTCCATCGGCGCCTCCTTCGGCGTCGCCGTCTTCGGCACGATCTTCGCCGCCCGGCTCGGCGACGAACTCGCCGCCGCCTTCCGCGGCGCCCAGCTCCCGCCCGGCGTCACCCCCGCCGCCCTGGAGGCCGACCCGCGCGGCATCGACGCACTGCCGGCCGCGCTGCGCCCGGACGCCGTCCACGCCTACGCCGTCGCCATCACCGATGTCTTCCTGTACGCGGTGCCGGTCGCGCTCGCCGGATTCGTGCTGGCCTGGTTCCTGCGGGAGGACCGGCTGCGCGCCTCGGTCACCGCGCCCGACGCCACCGAGACCCTCGCCAGCAACCCCGTCGAGCGGTCCTCCTACGACGAGGTGTGCCGCGCGCTGTCCCTGCTCGGCACGCGCGAGGGGCGCCGCGAGATCTACCGGAAGATCACCGCCCGCGCCGGCTACGACCTGCTGCCCGCCTCCAGCTGGCTGCTGCTGCGGATCCGCCGGCACGGCTCGGTGGAGCCGGCGCTGCTCGCCGAGCGCACCGCCATCCCGCTGAGCGTGGTGATGGACGCCGCCCGCGAGGTCGAGTCCCGGCACCTGGCGGCGCGGCGCGGACCCGACCTGGTGCTCACCGAGGAGGGCCGGACGGTCGCCGAGCGGCTGGCGCAGGCCCGCGAGGAGTCCCTGGCCGAACTGCTCGGCGACTGGTGGGGGCCCGACCGGCCCACCGACCTGGTCCAGCTGGTGCACGACCTGTCCGGCGAGCTGTGCGGCTCCAGCAGCGAACGCCCGAGGGGCGGGAGCCCACGGGGAGAGCGGCCGGTCACGCGCGCGGTCTGAGGGGGCACGAACAGGGTCCGGGGCGGCCGGCCGAGGACTCGGGCGAGCGGGCGGGCCGGCCGGGCCCGGGCGAGCGGGGTGAGCGGCTCGGTGAACCAGTGCCCGGCGTACGGGTCGGTGCTGTGCGGCCCGGTCTCCGGGTGGCCGGGCCGGGCGTACAGGGTGCGGGCCCCGACCGGGTCGCTGCGGGCGTCCAGGATCGTCCGGCGGGCCCCGCGAGCCCGTGCCGCCTCCCCGGCGGGCCGCACCAGCAGCGCCGGGTCGGCGCCGTCGTACGCCGCGATCCCCCGCTCCAGCTCCCCGGCGTCGGTCCTGCGGCCCCCGCGCAGCAGGCACCAGCGGTCGCAGACCTCGGTGCGGCAGGGGCAGGCGCGCCAGAGTGCGGCGGTCGGGGAGGCGGGCGGCTCGGGGCAACGGTCCAGGTCATCCCCGCATTCTGTTTGCGGACGCCGTTCGGGGCTACCCGCTTGGCGAACCGGCTCGCCAGGAGTGCCGGTTGGACGAGAACCCCGGAAGGCATACATGTCCACTGGACTGATCATTGCGTTGATCGTGATTGCTGCCGTCCTCGTGGCCGTCGCCGCCGTCGTCGCCCTGCGCGCCCGCGGCCCCCGGCACGGCATGAGTCTCAAGCGGCGCTTCGGGCCGGAGTACGAGCGGGCCGTCGCCCGCCACGACGGGGACACCCAGGCGGCCGAGCGGGAGCTCGCCGACCGCGTCGAGCGCCATGGATCCCTGCGCATGCGGGAGTTGGAGCCCACCGAGCGGCACGGCTTCGAGGCGCGCTGGACCGCCGCCCAGGAGCGGTTCGTCGAGTCGCCGCGCGAGGCGCTCGCCGAGGCCGACCGGCTGATCTCGGATCTCGCCGGCGCCCGTGGCTTCCCCGACGGCGGCCAGTACGAGGAGCAGTTCGCCGCCCTGTCCGTGCACCACGCCCACCACGTCGACGGCTACCGGCGCGTGCACCGGGTGACCCGGGCCCGGGCGAACGGCGCGGCCGACGGCGGCGCCGGAACCGAGGAGATGCGCGAGGCGATGGTCGAGGCCCGTGCCCTGTTCGACGAGCTGCTGCGCCCGTCAGGCCCCGACGGCGGACGCCACCGCGCCACCCCGGGACGCGAGCACGAGACCCGGTCCGCGCGCGGCTCGCACACGCCGTCGCTGCTGCACCGGCGCCAGACGAAGGAGAGCTGAATCATGACCGACACCACCCGGCACCCCGAGAACCCCACGGCCGGCGGCACCCCCGCCGACGACGGCAGCGACAGCCCGCTGGTCGCCGCCCACCCGCAGTCCACGGAACCCCCGGCCACCTCCGGAAGCTCCCAGGACGCCCCGGCCACGGACACCGCAGGACTGGCCGCCGAGCGGGACCGCCTCAGGTCCGAGGACGCCCGACGGGACACCGGCCACGCCGGTGACACCGGCGCCGAGCACGGCGCCCACGACAACCGGGACGACCGGCTCCACGGCTCCGGCTCCGGGCAGCAGCTGCTCGCCCGGGACGACAGCGACAAGCTCACCGCGCAGCTCCAGCACGCCGTGGCCGGCTTCGTCGACACCCCGCGCGAGGCGGTGGCCGAGGCCGACCAGGTGCTCCAGGAGCTCACCGAGCGCGTCACCCACGCGGTGACCGAGCGCCGCCGCACGCTGCGCCGGTCCTGGCAGGCGGCCGAGACCGGTGAGGGCGGCGGCACCGCGGCCACCGACACCGAGCAGCTGCGCCTGGCCCTGCGGGACTACCGGCAGCTCGCCGAGCGGCTGCTGCACGTCTGAACGGCGCCACCGCTCTCCGGTACGACCCACGATCACCGCTGCGAGGAAGGATTCCGGCCTACGCCCGCGAAGAAGGGCCCCGGCCGCCGGCCGCCTCCCGGCGCTCCCGCCACTGCCGTACGACCTCCTCGACGTCGAACGGCTTCCTGCCCAGCGGGGGCCCGGGCGGCGGCTTGAACATCATCTCGCGGATCCTCGCGTTGATCTCCGTGAGGATCTTGCGCACCATCCGCTCCGAGGGCGCCGCGAGCGCCGCCTCCAGCGCGTCCTCGGCCTCCTTGCGCAGCGCCAGCGCCGGCGGCAGCACCGACAGGCCCTCGCGGGACATCTTGCGCTTGACCCACCACAGGTCGTCGTAGGTGGTCTCGATGTCGCGGGGCAGGGGCTTGCCCGCACCCTCGAGCCGGTCGAACTCCCCGCGGGCCTCGGCGTCGCGGATCTGCTTGTCGGCGAAGGACTCGAAGCTCACGCCGGGGGGCTTGCGCTCCGTCATGCACCCATTGTGCCGGACGGAGTACAGCCGGGCGTTCTATCATGCGGCGGATCTCAGCCAGCCGGATCGTCACAGGAGGAGCGCACGTGCTCGAACTGACCATGGCCGCCGTGACCGCGGCGGAAGAGGGTGCCACGGCCGGGATGCAGATGGCCGACGCACCCAGCGAGCCGGGCGCCGTGCTGCGAGTGGGACGCGACCGTTCGGTGTGCCGGCTGGTCACCCCGGACGACTGGCTGTTCGTCTCCCGCGTCCATCTGGAGTTCCAGTGCGGGCAGGACGGCACCTGGCATCTGACCTGGCTGCGCGGCTCCCTGCCGGAGCCGTCCTCCGAGGTCCGCATCACCGCCGGCGAATACGCGGGCCCGGTCGCCTACGGCGGCACCGTCGCGCTGCCCAGGGGCGGCAACGGCGAGATCGTGATCCACGACCGCACGGCCCCGCGCAGCGTCAACGTGGGCTTCTACCACGAGGTCTGAGGCACTTCCGGGGCTGCCCGTGGCGGCTCAGGCCAGCACCCGCGCCAGCGCGAACCCGTCGTGGCCCTTGACGCCGACCGTCTGGACCGCCGTGCCGCTCAGCCGCGGATGGCCGGCGATCATCTCCAGCGCGGCGCGGGTGCCCGCCACGTCCGGATCGTGGTTGTCCTGGTCGGCGATCCGGCCGCCGCGCACCACGTTGTCCAGGACGATCAGGCTGCCGGTGCTGGTGAGCCGGAGCGCCCACTCCAGGTAGCGGGCGTTGTTGGCCTTGTCGGCGTCGATGAAGACCAGGTCGAAGGGCGGCGGGTTCTCGTCGGCCAGCCGCGGCAGCGACTGGAGCGCCGGACCCACCCGCACCTCGACCTGCTTCTCCAGCCCGGCCCGGGCGAGGTTGCGGGTGGCGACCTCGGCGTGCTTCGGCTCGTACTCCAGGGTGATCAGCCGTCCGTCCGGCGGCAGGGCGCGGCCCAGCCAGATGGTGCTGTAGCCGCCGAGCGTGCCGATCTCCAGGATGTGCCGGGCGCCCTGGATTTGGGCGAGCAGCTGCAGCAGCTTGCCCTGGTTGGGTGCGACGGCGATCGGCGGCAGCCCGGCCGCCGCACTGTCCCGCAGCGCGGCCTCCAGGACCTCGTCTCCCGGTGCGAGGCGGGCCGTGAAGTAGTCGTCCACCTCGTGCCAGAGCTGCTCGTCGCTCATCCGCCGCGCCTTTCGTCCGGTGGGTCAGGCGGATCCGGTGGTCCCGGCCGCCCCGCTCTCCAGTGTCTCCGCCTCGAGCGACGGCGGAGAACCGGGCAGCGGCCTTCCGGCCGACTCCGCCATCCGCCAGACGGCGAAACCGCCGATCACGGCCGCGGCCATCATGTAGTAGGCGGGCATCATCACATCGCCGGTGGCTCCGATCAGCGCGGTGACCACCAGCGGGGTGGTGCCGCCGAACAGGGACACCGAGACGTTGAAACCGATCGACAGGGAGCCGTAGCGCACCCGGGTCGGGAACAGCGCGGGCAGCGCGGACGGCATCGCCGCCGTGAAGCACACCAGCAGCAGCCCCAGGGCGCCCATGCCGGCGGCGACCGCGAGCAGCGAACCGTCCCGGATCAGCAGCAGCGCCGGAACGGACAGCAGCAGGAAGCCGGCGCAGCCGGCGGCGATCACCGGACGGCGGCCCACCCGGTCGGTCAGCGCGCCCACGAACGGCTGGGCGAGCATCATCAGCGCCATCACACCGAGCACCACCAGCAGACCGTGCGTCTCGTCGTAGTGCAGCTCGCCGGTCAGGTAGCTCGGCATGTACGACAGCAGCATGTAGTCGGTGACGTTGAACACCAGCACCAGGCCCACGCACAGCAGCAGTGCCCGCCACTGGCCGGTGATCATCTCGCGCAGCGGTACCTTCGGCCGGTTCTTCTCGGCCTTCTCCACCTCGGCGGCGAACGCCGGGGTCTCCTCCAGGCGCATCCGCAGATACAGGCCGATGACGCCCATCGGGCCCGCGATCAGGAACGGGATGCGCCAGCCCCAGGAGAGCAGGTCGCCGGAGGAGAGCAGCGCGGTCATCAGGGTGACCAGGCCCGCGCCCGCGATGTAGCCGGCGAGCGTGCCGAACTCCAGCCAGCTGCCGAGGAAGCCGCGCCGCTTGTCCGGGGCGTACTCGGCGATGAACGTGGAGGCACCCGCGTACTCGCCGCCGGTGGAGAAGCCCTGCACCAGGCGGGCCGCGAGCAACAGGATCGGGGCGCCGACACCGATCGTGGCGTAGGAGGGGATCAGGCCGATGGCGAAGGTGCCCGCGGCCATCATGATCATGGTGAGGGCGAGGACCTTCTGCCGGCCCACGCGGTCGCCCAGCGGGCCGAACACCATGCCGCCCAGCGGGCGCACCAGGAAGGCCGCCGCGAAGGCGCCGAAGGTGGACAGCAGCTGTGCGGTGGGGTTGCCCGACGGGAAGAAGACCTTGCCCAGGGTGACCGCGATGTAGCTGTAGACACCGAAGTCGAACCATTCCATCGCGTTGCCGAGCGCGGCCGCCTTCACGGCGCGCCGGACCAGCGCGGGGTCGGTCACGGTGGGTGCGGCGTCCCGGGCGCCGGGCGCCTCGGGCCGCGTGGCCGGGTGCGGGGACGGGGGAGCGGCGACAGGAGCAGTCGACAAAACGACGCTCGCCTACCTTTCGACGGGGACAGGGACGGGCTCCGCACGGCGGCGCTGTCGGGCGGGCCAAGTAAGCGACGATAGGCGCTGCTTGTCCCTTTACGGGCGGTACGTGCATCGTTGCAGGATGCACAGAAATGTGCGGTGTCCAGGCACGCAGCACCCCTCGCGGCCCCGTACCCGGCCGACCCGGTGTGATCCTTCTCGCCCCCTCAAAGCGCAACCCGGCCGCCCGGCGTCTATCGTCAACCGGACAGCAAGGTCGACCGGACAGCAAGGTCGACCGGTACAACAAGAAGAAGGCGGTCAGGCGAGGAGGGGGTTGTCTGCGTCTTGGCTCTGGGGCGGTGCGAACTCATAGAGTGCGCAGAGTGACCTTCCACGCACGCAGCGCGTGGAACGACCGGGGCGGGAGGCCGACCAGGCGTGGCGAATGCTGAGCACAGCGGGCGACCGGCGGAGATTCTCGGGGCGACGGCCGTGGGCGGCACCCAGGCACGGCTGCGCGCGGTGCGCCTGGTGCTGTGGCTGGTCGCCGCCGTGCTCGCGGTGCGGCAGGTCGCCGTCGTCCTGACCACCCCGCGCGGGGAGCGGCTCACCGACCTGGAGACCTGGCTGGGCCCCCAGGGCGTGCTGCACGTCAGCGGCTCGCTGTACGACTCCACCCGCTTCACCGGCACGCCCTTCGGCGGCCTCGTCCTCAAACCCCTCACCCGCTCCGCCGAGCAGGCCCTCGGCTGGGGCTGGACCTTCGGCTCGCTGCTGCTCGTCGTCGCGCTCGGCCTGGTCGCCGCCCGCGCCCTGCCCCGGCCCGTGGGCCGCCGCACCGCGCTGCTCGCCGCACCGGTCGCCATCAGCCTGCTGATGCTGTCCCTGCCGGTGCGCAACGCCCTCTGGCTCGGCCAGACCAGCATCATCCCCGTCCTGCTGGTGCTGCTCGGCTGCTTCGTCGCTCACGGGCAGCGCGTCAGCGGTGCCCTCATCGGCCTCGCCGCCGCCTTCCAGCCGACCCTGCTGCTGTTCGCGCCCCTGCTGTGGCTCACCGGCCGCCGGCGGGCCGCCGTCTCCACCGGCGTCACCTTCGCCGCCCTCACCGGGCTCGCCTGGGCCGCGATGCCCCGCGACTCCTACACCTACTGGGTGCACCACATGGCGGGCGTCGGCCTCGGCGGACCCGCCGACGACCTCGCCAACCAGTCCCTGCACGGCGCCCTGCTCCGCCTCGGCCTGCACGGGCCCCTGGAGATCGGGCTGTTCCTGCTGCTCGCCGCGGCCGTCGCCGTGCTCGCGCTGCGCCGCGCCGTGCGCTACGCCCGCGACGGGCAGCTGCTGCTCGCCGTCGGCATCACCGGCTGCGCCGTCATCGCCGTCTCCCCGACCGCCTGGCAGCACCAGCTCCTGTGGGTGCTGCTCACCGTCGTCGGCCGCGCCGGGCGGCGCGCCTCCGACCGGCCGGTGTGGCCCGTCGCCGTGATCCTGGTGATGACGCTGCCCGCCCGGATGCTGCTGCCCAACATGGCGTTCCTGTACCCGGTGCGCGACAACATCGTCCTGCTCGCCGCGCTGGCCGCCGCCATCGGCGTGCCCTTCCTGACGCGTACCTCGCCCCACTACCGCTCCCCGGTGCCCACCCGGTACGCCGACCCCGTCCCGGCCCGCTTCCGCCGGGTGCCGCTGGTGCCGTTCCTGCGCCGGGTGCTGACCCGCCCCAACCTGCTGCTCGAACTGCTGCTCATCCGCGTCACCTACGCCGCCTACGCGAAGGTCCGGCTCGCCGCGACCGGGGGCAGCAACTCCGCCGGACGCGCCCGCGCCGAGGAGCACGGCCGGCAGATCCTCGACCTGGAACGCCTCCTCCACCTCGACATCGAGTACGCGGTCAACCACGCCGTGGTGAAGATCGGCTGGCTGCGGGAGTTCTTCGACTTCTACTACACCTCGTTCCACTTCGCGGTGCCGCTCACCGTGCTCGGCCTGCTCTACTGGCGCCGCCCCGCCGACTACCGCTGGGCCCGCACCAGCCTCGGCTTCGCCACCCTGCTCGCCCTGGTCGGCTTCTGGCTCTACCCGCTCGCCCCGCCGCGCCTGATGCCCACCCTCGGCATCATCGACACCGTGCACGGGGTGCAGGACTTCACCAAGCCCGACTACGGCACCCTGACCCACCTCACCAACCAGTACGCGGCGATGCCCTCGCTGCACTTCGGCTGGTCCCTGTGGTGCGGTGTGGTGATCGCGATCGTCGCCCCCAGGATGTGGATGAAGGCGCTGGGGCTGCTCCATCCTCTGTTCACCTGCGCCGCGATCGTGGCCACCGGCAACCACTGGATCCTGGACGCGGCCGGCGGCGCGGTCGTGGTCGGCGCCGGCCTGGCCCTGACCTACCTGCTGCAGGGCCCGCGCGCCCGGACGGTCACGGCCGCCGCCGAGGTCAGCAGCGAGCGGCCCGCGCCGGAGAAGGACCGTACTCCGAGCTGATCCGGTACTCGCCCGGCGCGGACACCGTCAGCCGGGTGAACTCGCCGGCCCGGCTCAGACACCCGCCGTCGCTGCGCAGCCAGGGCGACCAGGCGATCCGCACCGTCACCTCGCCCGGCCCGGCCACCCGCAGCACGACACCGGCGCCGTCGGTGCGCACCACCGTGCCGGGGGCGGAGACCAGCGGCACGGCGTCCCGCACCCGGAACACCTGCCAGTGCTCGTCCCGCCACACCGGCTCCAGCCAGTCCGGCCGGGTGCGCGGATCCCGGATCAGCCGCGCCTCCTGGGCGGCGAACCCGTCCGGTCTGCCGTCCGCCAGCACCACGAACCCGACCGCCCAGCGGTCCAGCCAGCTCCGGTAGGCGGCGGGGGAGAAGCTGCCGTCGTAGAAGAGCCGGGCGCGTTCCATGTCGAGCTGGCGGTTCCAGCCGCGCGCCATGTGCACATACGGGGCCAGCGCCGTCGCCTCCCGGTGATTGCGGGCGGGCACCACCTCGACCCGGGTCCGCCCGGCGCCCAGCCCGTCCAGGGCCCGCACCACTCCCTCGGTGTGCGCCGCCCAGGCCGGCACGGGGGTGGAGACGACGAGATCGTCGA
>k87-38580_pt1 | contig 10603 bp, 9 predicted proteins | sample MGYA00084031_6733416 | MGnify analysis MGYA00084031
ACGGAAAACCGACTGCGCGCGGAGATCCAAGATACAGAAAATCGGCTGTATGCCAAAATTCGCGAAACGGAAGACCGGTTGCACCAAAAACTCTTGGATCTGGAAAAACGCACCGACGCTCGGTTTGAGCGCTTGGAAACGAAAATGAACTATTGGCGCCTTGAATGGTCGGAAACACAGGAAACCGTCGACTTCCTCGCCCGCAAAACCCTCCAACATGAACGAAAACTCCGTTCCCGGGCTGGACAAAACGAAATCTCTTAAAAAACGAAAAAAGCCAAACCGGCCGCCCGCGCTTTCCTGCTTGACGGCTGGTTTGGCTTCTGTCTTCTGTTGTTTGAACAGGCGCCTGCTTTGATGAATGATCGTGATGTCGAGAGGAGGCAAGCGCTTTTCTTTTTATTCCGCTCCCTGCTGTATTGCGATGTTCACGCGTGAAAACGCCTCTTTCATCACCTCATACGACCGCTTCAGCCGCTCATGATAGCGCGGCGCTTCCCACACCGGCCATGCATACTCGTAAAATCGCTCCGCTGGCAGCACATTCCCGTTCATCGCCGGGAAAGAAAACGAATCGTCTTCATCCTTGACGTACAAACCAAGGCGAATGCCTTCAATCATGACACGGCTTTTGAGCCCGCCTTTCGACCACATGTCGCCCATCACCTCGCGCCGGCTCGGATCGGTCACGTTCAAAAGCGCCCATGGCAGGCGGATTTCGTACATATCACCATCGCGGCTGACGCTAATATCCGCGAGTGAATCGTACGCTGCATCGTCGGGATTGGCCGTGCCAAACCGCAACACCCCGGTTTCATATGAGTCGAACGGCACGGCCTTGCCGCGGGTTTCTTCCAATTTTTTGTTCAATGTCAGGCGAATCGGGTGGTAGACGCCGTTATCTTTCCGATTGGCGTACGGCGCCGCCGGCATCATATGCAGCTCTTTTCCGTGAAAATGCAGGACTGACGCATGATTTTCATCCCTGGGTGGAGGGCAAAGCGTGCTGCCCATGGATCTTTTCCGTAATGAAAGGAAAACGTGTCGTAATAGCTGTCGACAAGCAGACGGGCGCTCTGTTTTCCATGAATGACCAAGGCAAAGTCGATTCCCGCTGTCCGGACGCCAGAAAGGCCTGGCAGGCGCGATTGCCCTTGATGTGGAATCGTATCAAACGCCATGTAGACCATCGTCCGGTCAGTGATGCGCCTGCTGTCAAGCCGCACGTACAAATACCCTTCATCGCTTGTGACGTACAGCGCTCGCTTGCCCTCTGTCCAAACCGGACGGATTCCATTGAACGTCCAATCGTCTTTCCGCCCGTCGACCTTGATCATCGCGGCCGCGCTTGAACGTGGCTCAAACCGAAGCAGCCCAAAATGTTGTTCGTTCGTCTGCGCATTCAGCCAAAACGGCCGACGATCCGGGTTGTCATAATCCATCGTGTTCCACGTCCGCTTGAACCATTCATCCTGCCAGGAAAACAACAGCCCTCCCGCCATCCGCTCATGGACGATGTCCTCAAACAGCTCCCGGTCGATCGTTCCTTGCTCCTGTTCCGACAAAAACCCCTGATTTTTCCCGTGCACATTTCGATGCGCCATGCCGCGCGAAGAAGGAACGCCAAATTCAGCGACCAAAATCGGCATCCGGTGCGCCGCCTTCATGTCATGCAAGTAGGCGGCATAGCTGTTGCACTCGCCGCGTTGGTCAACATAGCTGACGTATTTTTCCTCACGGTTGAAAAAATCCGGATAATACGGATAAATGTGATATGATGCAAACAACCCGGCCTGCAGCTCGTGAGTGGCGTACATGACATTGGGGTTGACGGAAACAAAATCTTCTTTCACAAACGGTTCGGCCGGATGGCGGAGGAGGTCGGTCGTCACCCAATTCGTAAAACTGACCGGCCGCTGCCAGCCGTATGTCTCCGTTTCATACGCCACCGCTTCGTCGATCACGCGGGCCAGCCATGCCTCAAACGGGCTCGCTCCTTTCGTGTACACGTATTTGCCGCGGTAGTCGCCCTGCTTCGGGTGTTTTTCGTTCGTCGCCGCCACAACGTCCGGATCCCACTCGACGCCGAAAATCCAGCCGAGAACATACGGGGAAAGGTCGTATCGGTACACCCCGCCGGCATGACCCGGCCGTTTTGGAATGCGGGCCTTGCCATGAACGAGGTCAATCGTGCGGCGAATGTCGGTGCGAAACGCTTCGTTCACTTCGGGCGCCCACACATCCTTCGTCCGCAGCATCGCCCCTTCATCGATCCAGACGCCATGGAACAAATAAAGCGGCTGCTTCGCTATTTGGTTGTACTCGTAAAGCGCTTCGTAAAACGCCGGCGGGTGGATCGTATAGACGCGGATGGCGTTTGCGCCCATCGCCCCGATGTATTGCAGCCAGCGGAAATATTCTTCCTTCGTAATCTTCGCCTCTCCCGGAAACGCGCCGGGCTTGCTGATGCCGAGGTTGACGCCTTTAATAAGCAGCGGCTCCCACCGTCCATTGCGATATACTTGAAGATAGTCGCGCCCGACCGTTCCCGCCAAGCGGACGCCGCTTTGTTCCGCCGTTTGAACGGCGTCCTGCAGCTTGCCATCTTCCTTATATACCTTGGCTAAATCCTCTCAACGGTTCGGCTCGTACACATCCCACGTCCATTTAATCGACTGAACAATTTGGTCCGCCGCCTGTTCAGCCTCGAGCTCATTGATAATGACGCGGGAATGATGGAGCGCATAGGCTGATTGGCGCTGGAAAAAGAGCTGCTCCACTTCTTCCAACGTTTTGTTTTTCAACACCGGCCGGCTGTCGACAATAAGCGGCAGCCGCTCTTCCTTCCAATGCTCCCACGACAAGTCAAGGAAAAAGACGATGCCGTGGGCCAAACAGGCGCGCCGCACGTCTTCCTGCAAATACGCGCCGCCGCCGAGCGAAAGAATTTTCAACCTTGTATTCGTGCACAAATCAACGATCAGCTCGCGCTCAACCTGCCGAAAATACGCTTCCCCTTTTTGCGCGAACATCTCCGGAATCGTCATCCCGTGCCGCCGCTCGATTTCCGCGTCGACATCGATGAAGTCGCGGTACAGCTTCTTCGCGACAAGCTGCCCGATCGTTGTTTTCCCCGCCCCCATAAAGCCGATCAAAATAATGTTCCGCTCGCGAAGCGGGATGACCGTCTGCCTCTCCACGCTGCTTCACCTCTTTTCCTCTCTCTTCCCAGAAGACTGGCGAATGACAAGCTCCGGCTGCAAAATCGTCCGTTTCGGTGCACTCGCATCCCCTCTCATGCGTTCATGCAGCTGCTTGGCCGCATAGGCGCCGATCTTCTCAGGAAATGCGGCGACAGTTGTGAGCGGCGGCTGAAACAGCGCCGATTCTTGAATGTTGTCAAACCCGACGACCGCGATGTCGCGCCCTGGAACGATCCCTTCCTCTTTTAAGCCAAGCATCGCCCCAAACGCGACGACATCGTTGTAACAAAAGAGCGCTGTCGGCGGGTTCGGGTGCTGCAACAGGCGTTTGACCGCCATCCGCCCGCCTTGCCTTGTCGTCGCCGATGGCACAAGCAGCGTGTCATCCATCTCGATGCCCGCCGCACGCAACGCTTCACTGTACCCCGACCGGCGCGCTTTCCATACGGACGATTGCGGAGACCCACCGATAAAGGCGATGCGCCGATGGCCGCCTTCGAGCAAATGCTCGACCGCCATCCGCCCGCCGGCCATATTATCGATCCCAATATAATCAAACTGTCCGGCCGGAAGTTCATCACGGGCAAACAATACAACAGGAATATCCCACTGCCGCAGCTGCTCGAGCATCTCTGCCGAACATCCGGGAACCGGGCTCATGATCACACCGCCCACCCGATGCTCCAGCATCGTCGACAATAAGGCGTCTTGTTTTTCCGGCCGGTCAAACGTCGTGCCTAAAATGACCGTATATCCTTCCTGATCGAGCGCCTCATGGACGCCAACGAGCAATTCGGAAAAAAACGGGTTGTCAAGTTCGGTGATAATAAGACCAACTGTCGACGAACGCTGCGAACGCAAATTGGCCGCCACGCGGTCATAGACGTAGCCAAGCTCTTTCATCGCTTGGAGCACTTTTTTTCGCGTTTCTTTCGAAATATTCGGACTCCCACGGACGACAAGCGAGGCGGTCGCCCGCGACACGCCGGCGTGTTTGGCGACTTGTTCGAGCGTCACGCGGGAACGCTTTTTATCTGACACCGTTCGAATCACCTGCTTTACCGTCGCTTTCACCTATCAAAAGTATAAAGGCTGGCGGCAAGCAGTGTCAATGCAAGGCGTGGGCTGCCGGGAAAACAAACTTCGAAACAAAAAAACCCGGCAGCCTCGCACAAGGCAAGGAGCCGGGAAGGCGGCAAGCCGCCGTTCGTTCATTCATATGATCTCGTTTTCTCGCAGCCGCTCAATGTCTTCCTTGGACATGCCAAGCATCGTTTGCAAAATCTCTTCGGTATGCTCGCCTAAATCCGGAGCAGTGCGGCGGATGGCGCCTGGTGTTTTTTCGAATTTCGGCACAATGCCGGGCATTTTAATTTTGCCAAGGCGCGGATGGGCGACTTCGATGATGTTTTCCCTTGCTTGGTAATGCGGATGCTCAAAAATATCTTTAATGCTCAAAATCGGGCTGACCGGCACGCCATGCTCATCCAAAATGTGAAGCAATTCATCGCGCGTCTTCGTGCGGATCCAGTCGGCGACGATGCCGTTTGTCTCTTCATGATGGGCGAGCCGCCGTTCGTTTGTGCAAAATTTCTCATCCGTCAACAGATCTTCCCGCCCCATCGCCTTCGCCAGCCGCTCGAATGTGGAATCGGTGCTAGTGACAAGCACGACCCAATGCCCGTCTTTCGTCATAAACGTGCCCGCCGGGCTCGAATGGCCGGACAATCCCGGCGACCGCTCGCGCACTTTGCCCAATTGGTCATATTCCGCCACCAAAAACTCCATCATGCGGAACACCGATTCGTAAAGGCCGATATCGACCATCTGCCCTTCGCCGTTCGGATGGACATCGCGGTGGTAAATGGCCGTCACCGCCGCAAACGCCACATAAATGCCGGTAATGTAGTCCGTCAAGGAGAACGACGGGCTGACCGGCGGACGGTCCGGATACCCTTGCAAATACGTAAACCCGCTGAACGCCGTCGCCGGCGTGCCGAATCCGGCTTTCTCGCGAAACGGACCTGTTTGCCCGTAGCCCGAGACGCGAATCATCACCAGCTTCGGATTGATCCGCTTCAGTTCTTCATATCCGCCGCCCCATTTTTCGAGCGTGCCGGGGCGGAAATTTTCGATGACAATATCGACGTGGCGGACAAGCTCTTTAAAAATATTCATTCCTTCTTCTTTGCGCAAATCCAACGTGAGCGACCGTTTATTGCGCGCCAGTCCGGGCCAGCGGAGCGGCTCCCCATCCTTGAACGGCCCGACATGGCGGAGCGTATCCCCTTTTCCTGGCAATTCCACCTTGATGACATCGGCGCCAAAATCACCGAGCAAAACCGCCCCAAACGGCGCCGCGATCATTGTCGACACATCGAGCACTTTGACGCCTTCCAGCGGCAAACGCGCCATGACAATCTCCTCCCCCATTTCGATTTATTGTCCGTATGTCATGATGACCGACAACGCGGTCCGGACGTCTTCAATCGGAATTTGCCCCGGCGCCGAGCTTTGCCGTCCGACTGCAAAGGTGACGGCAGAGCCGAACAATCCGCCTGCCAGGCGGGTGATGGCGCCCAATGCCCCCATCGACATCGTGATCAGCGGGATGTCCACCTCTTTTCGCGCTTCTTCCGTCGCCTGCAGCAGCGTGAGCACATCCCCCCGCGTTTTCGGCATCACAGCTGCTTTCGCGATGTCGGCGCCGCATTGTTCCGCTTGACGCATTTTCGCGACAAGCTCTTCCTTCGATGGCGTATGATCAAAATTGTGGTAAGACAACACAAGGCGCACTCCATAGCGGCGCGTCAGCTCCCGGACGATCGGGATGCGCGGCCCATGGGCAAGCTCGTAATCAAGCAAATCGATCGCCCCGCTTTCACAGACGGTTTCAAACAACCGAATCTTTTCCTCTTCCGTCAACGAAATCGGTTGCCCGCCTTCCTGTTCGGAACGAACCGTAAACAAAATCGGGATGTCTCCGGCAATCGCCCGCATCTTTCTCGATGTGGCCGCCACTTCCTGTTCGTCCCGAATCGCCTCGAAAAAGTCCGCCCTCCATTCAATGAGATGCGGCTTTTTCTCCGTGATTTGCCTTGTTTCCTCCAACACTTGCTTCGCGTCCGCTCCGACGACCGGGGCGCAAATGCACGGTTCGTCTCCCCCGATCAAGACATTGCGCACACGGACAGCACGCTTTGCAATCGCCATATGCTCTCCCCCTTATGGTCGATAACCTAGTTTTTCGGAAATGGCTTGTGCTCCTTCTTTTACGAGCCTCTTGAATTGTTCCATCACTTCCCGTGTAAATCGATGCGCCGGCCCAGAGACGGACAAGCAGGCGCCCACTTCCCCGCGGATGTCGAAAATGGGCGCCGCAACGGCCGCAGAGCCGACTTCCCGTTCATCGACGCTGGATGCCACACCGCGCTCGCGAATCGCCTCAAGCTCCGCCGTCAGACGATCCAATCGTTCCTTTGTCGGCACTTGCGCAAAAATCCGCTCTTGAACTTCGGGCGATTGATAGGCCAACAATACTTTTCCCCCCGCCCCCGCCCAAAGCGGCAGCCGCTCGCCGATTCTCACCATATGGCGCAGCGCTTGAAGCCCTTCGCACTGTTCGATGCAAACGCGGGCGTCTTGTTCGAGCACGTACAAGTTCACCGTCTCCCGCGTCTCGTCGCGCAGCCGCTCCATCACCGGCCGCGCGATTTCCCGCACTTCCATCGATTTGCCGGCAATGTATCCTAAATAGTACACCCCTTGTCCAAGACGGTACTTTAACGTCTCCGGATCTTTGACGATAAGGCGGTTTTGCTCCAGCGTGGCGAGCAGGCGCGTCGTCGTCGATTTGGCGAGCGAAATCTTTTTCGCAATTTCCGTGAGTGATAGCTCTTGTTCCTCGAGGGTAAAACAATACAAGATGTCAATGGCCCGCTGCACCGTGCGCAAGCCGGCTTCGTGTTTTTTTTGTTCCTGCACCTGTTTGTCTCCCCCCCTTCCTTATGTTCCGTTCAACGGAATTTCATTTCTTTCAGTGGAACCTTACTCCCATTTTAGCATCTTCATTCACCGCCGTTCAAGCTTTTTTTCGCGTTTCTTTCCTTTTTGCTTTCAACAAGAGAAAGGGCGGCGAAGCCTTTTTTCATTTAAACGTCTGTGTGAAGGGACATATGCTGCGTTAGGCCTGTCTTCCTGCCCGTCCATTGTCTGAACGGATTGCATAAACAGTTCAAATTTTTCAGTAAGTTATGGACAAACGAAAGCGAACTTTGTTATAATCCATTCAAGAATTCCATTTAAAGAAAACAAGTTACATACAATGGAACAAAAAAAGGGGGGATGATCAGCGAACATTTGAGAACCGATCACTTCATGGAATGATCGAACATCAAAACGCGATGTCCAATGAAAGGGAACTCGCTATTTTTTCGTTCTCATACTGCATACGCTTTCTTACATCAATACCAAGGATGGTGAACAAAGATGAAGCACAAACGACGTTGGGCGATGGCGTTTTTGATCGCGTTAGGCGTCATCATCAACTATTTCGACCGCATCAACATGTCCGTCGGCATCCAGCCGCTTTCCGAAGAATTCGGCCTCACGCCCGGGCAGCTCGGCATTTTGTTGTCTGCGTTTGCCTGGTCTTATGCCATTTTGCAAATCCCGGCCGGCGTCATCTTGGATAAAATTGGCGTCAAATGGGTGACGCGCATCGGGACGATCATTTGGGCAGTGGCATGCTTTTTGACCGCCATCGCCAGCGGCCAAGGGCTCGTCATGTTGTCACGCGTCTTGTTGGGCATCGGGGAAGCGCCGTATTTCCCGTCAGCCGCCAAAGCAGTCGGGCAATGGTTCCCGCGCCATGAGCGGGCGACCGCGATTTCCCTTTACGACGCCCAGTCGAAGCTGTCAAACGCCATCGGCACCCCGATCATCGCGTGGATCATCACCGAATGGGGATGGCGGGCCGGCTTCTACGTGACCGCTGTACTTAGTTTGATTTATGCCATCATTTTTTGGGCAACGTACCGCGATCCGCATGAGGACAAGAAGCTTTCGAAAGAAGAATATGACTACATTGTCCAAGGCGGAGCGCAAAAGTCGGATGAAACATCGGGAAACGTTTGGGAGACGATTCGGTATTTGCTGACGAAGAAAAAAGTGTGGGCGACATTGATCGGGTTTGCCGCCTACGGCTACTCGTGGTTTTTGTTTCTCACGTGGCTTCCCGGCTATTTGGCGACGGAAATGCACATGTCGGTGCTGAAATCAGGCTGGTACGCCTCGATTCCGTGGATCGTCGGCACGATTTCGGAGATCGCGATCGGCGGATGGCTCGTCGACCGGCTCATCAACAAAGGAGGCCATTCAACGCGCGTGCGAAAAACGTTTTTGGTCATCGGCATGCTGCTTGGGCTGTCCGTCATCGGCGCCGCTTTCACGACAAACCCGAACATCGCGATCCTTTGCATTTCAATTGCCCTTGGCGGCCTAGTCATCACATCCTCGATCGCCTACAGCATCCCGACATTTATTGCACCGCCAGGCACGGTCGGGACGTTGACCGGCCTGTTGACGTTCGGCAACAACTCGATGGCGATTGTCGCCCCGATCGTCACCGGCTTTATCGTTCAAGCGACCGGCTCGTTTATGTACGCGTTTCTCGTTGCGGCGTTCATTTTGCTCGCCGGCATTTTCAGCTATTTGTTCCTGCTGACCGATTTAGAGCCGATCGAACCGATGGCTCGGCCGGACACAACGCAAAACGCAAGCATCGGACACATAAAAGTGCGATAGCGAAAGAGAAGCGCCTTCGTCCAACGCGGCGAAGGCGTCTTTCCATGCTGCGGCTTTGCGGTGAATCAAGCTTCTCGCCGCCTCAACGCAACATCCATCCGTTTAATGCCCCGTAAACCACCCAAGCGGCACAGTCACAAGGGACGGGAAGAAAATCAACAGAAGCAACAGAAGCGTCTCCACCAGCAAAAACGGCCAAACTCCTTTCATGATGTCCTCCATGTTGATTTTCGCCACCCCGCAGGCGACGTTCAGCACCGTGCCAACCGGCGGCGTGAGCAGCCCAATGCAGTTGTTTAAAATAAACAATACCCCGAAGTACACCGGATCGATTCCCGCTTTTTCAATAATCGGCATCAGCACCGGCGTCAAAATGAGCACTGTCGGCGTCAAGTCCATCGCCGTTCCGACCAACAGCACCAAGGCGTTAATGGCCAAAAGTAGCGCCAGCGGATGGTCGATGAGCGGCGCGAGCACATCTGTCACGATCGACGGAATGTTGGCGACTGTAATGAGCCAGGCCGACACCATGGCGGCGGCCACCAAAAACATGACGACGCTTGTCGTTTTCGCCGCGGCCACGAGCACGTGGAACAAGTCTTTCACTTTCAGCTCGCGGTAAATGCATAGACCGACAAACAACGCGTAAAACGCGGCCACGACCGCCGCCTCGGTCGGCGTAAACACCCCTCCGCGCAGCCCGCCGACAATGATCACCGGCAGCAGCAGCGCCCAAAACGCCTCGCGGGTCGCCCGCCAAATCTCTTTCGCCGACTGACGTGGAAGCACTTCCACTTGATCTCTTCGGGTCACCCACCACCAGCAGATGGCCAGTGAAATGCCAAGCAAAATCCCGGGAACAATGCCGGCCATAAACAGCTTCGTGATCGACACGCCGCTTGTGACCCCGAAAATGATCATCGGAATGCTCGGCGGGATGATCGGGGCGATGATGCCGCCGGCAGCGATGAGGCCGGCTGACCGGTTGCGGTTGTACCCAGCTTTGACCATCATCGGGATGAGAATCGCCCCAAGCGCCGCTGTATCGGCCACCGCCGACCCCGACAACCCGGCGAACAACACGCTCGCGATGATCGCCACATACCCAAGCCCGCCGCGGATATGGCCGACAAGCGCCATCGCAAAGCGGATGATCCGCTTCGAAATGCCCCCGGCGTTCATGAGCTCCCCGGCGAGCATAAAGAACGGAATCGCCATCAGCGGAAAGCTGTCTGCGCCGCTGATCAAGTTTTGCGCGATGATTTGCGTATCAAAAATGTCCAAATAAAACATCAAGGCGACGCCGCTGACCAAGAGCGCAAACGCGATCGGCATCCCGAGCGCCATGACCCCTAACAGCGACCCGATAAAAACGACCAACGCCATTTACCGCTCACCTCCAGCGGCGCCTTGCGTTCGCCCGTGCGCCCATTCTGCCGCTTCGTGCTCGACGGGAGCGGCCGTCATGATTTCTTCTTCCGATTCTTTCATTCTCGTCAGCTCCTCAATCGCCCCGGGGCGAAACAGCGCCTGATACAAATGGTACAAAATAATGAGGCCCATGCCGATGCTCACGACAAGCCCGGTCCCATAAA
>k87-631380_pt1 | contig 10603 bp, 10 predicted proteins | sample MGYA00084031_6733416 | MGnify analysis MGYA00084031
AGATGGTCCTGCGCAATTTCGTCGCGGGCGCAAGCGTGGAACCGGCCGGCGATCAGTACTCGGATCGACCAGGTCCGAGTACTGATCGCCGGCCGGTTCCACGCTTGCGCCCGCGACGAAATTGCGCAGGACCATCTTCTCGCTCATCCGACCAGCTCCCTGACGACTACGCTCGCTACATGCCATCATGACCACTGAATCAGTGACAATCAAGCGTTCAGACAATCGAATTCGTTGTCAGGCGGCGGCCAGATCGGCGATTATTCCGGTAGGGCCTTCCCTTTCGTCTCCGGGCAGAACGGCACCACGAGCATGCCGAGGATGTACACCAGCCCGACCACGGTGGCCGCAGTGCCGTAGCCGCCCAGGGCCGCGATGATCGAGCCGGCCACCAGCGGCCCGAGGAACGCGATGAAGCGCGCGGCGTTGAACACGAACGCGGCACCCGTGGCTCGCAGGTGGGTCGGGTAGAACTCGGGCAACCACACCGGCATCCAGGAGTACTGGCCGAGGGTGAAGAACCCGTTGATCACGCACATCAGCAGCACGAGCGTCAGATCGTTCGTCCACAGGAACAACACCGGTGTCATCAGCAGGGACACCGCGAAGTAGGTGAACACCGTCGGCTTACGCCCGAAGCGGTCCGCGGCGAACCCGAGCGCGATGTAGCCGGCGATGGCGCCCGCGTTGTAGATCATGCCCGCGGTGGCCGCGTAGCTGGCCGCGTCGTGCCCGTCCCGTTCGGCGATGCTGCCCACGTAGGCAGGCACCCAGGTGGAGATGCCCCACCAGGCCAGTGTCGTCACCCCGGACATGATCGAGCCGAGGATCGTCAACCTGCGCAGACGCTTGTCCGCCATGATCTGCCGCAGGGTGAACGAGGTGAAACTGCGCTCGTCGGCCGACAACGCCTCGGCCGACTTCTCCTGCAACTTGGCCCGCCGGGCAGCCACCTTGGACCACTGCCCTGACTCGGGCACGTTGCGCCGAAGCCACAGGGTGAACAACGCGGGCAGTACGCCCAGCAGGAACATGTACCGCCAGGAGTCCTCCCCCAGCCCGGACACGAAGTGCCAGGTCGCCGACGCCACGAAGAAGCCGAGCCCCAGGCCGCACTGCATCAAGCCTGCCGCCTTCGCCCTGGCGTGGGCCGGCCACATCTCCGCCACCAGCGATGTCCCGGTCCCCCACTCCGAGCCGATCATCACCCCGGTCAAGAAGCGCAGGATGACGAACGATTCCCAGTCCCACGCCAGTGCGGACAACCCGGTGAAGGCCGAGTACAGCCCGATGGACAGCATCAGCATCTTCCGACGGCCGAGGTAGTCGGCCACGATCCCGCCGAAGATGCCGCCGACGCCCCAGCCGAGCAGCGTCAACGCGATGGTCAGCCCGATGTGGAACGCCGGGTCGCCGGCCTCGGGATGCAGCTGGCCGAGGGCCACGCCGACCGTCAGGATCAGCGCGTACGTCTCGAACCCGTCGAACAACCAGCCGAGGTTGGCGGCGATCAGCGTGCGCCACTGCGACCGATCCAGCGATCGGTACCACGGCAGCACCGGTTTGACCTGCTCTTCGGTCATAGAAGGCTCCTACGTCGTGCCACGCATCCGAACCGAGACGGCGTTCTCGGCCCGCGTCACAACCCAGTTGACGACGAACCCGAGCACGCCGGTGATCGTGAGCAATCCGTACACCTGCGCGGACAGGAAGTTGGACTGTGCCGCACCGAGCAACGCGCCGAGACCGTCGACCCGGGTGACGATCTCCACCAGCAACGTGATGATCAACGCCAGCGGGGCGGCCACCCGGATGCCCAGCAGCACGGCGGGCAGCAGAGCGGGCGCGAGCACTTTGATCGTTCGCTCACGCCGGGACAACCCGAGCGAGCGCGACATGTCCAGCAGCACCGGCGGCAACGACCGTCGCGCCGTCCGGCAGGTCAGCAGGATCGGCCAGGTCGCCGGGAGGACCACGACGACCAGCTTCATCTCCGTGGTGTAGCCGAGCACCAGGGCGGCCACCGGGACCAGCGCGGCCGCGGGCAGTGCGCGCAGGAACTCCAGGCTCGGCGAGAGCGCGCGGTCCACCGGCCTGCTCGCGCCGACCAAGGTGCCGACGAGAGCCCCGAGCACAGTGGCGATGGCCAGCCCGAGGACGAACGTGATGGCGGTTTCGCCGAGGCTGGGCAGCAGCTTGCCGTTGTCGACGAGCGGCTCGACCCCGGCCAGCCACGACCCCGGCGGCGGGAAATAGGGCGACTGCGGGTCGCCGGTCAGCTCCCACAGCACCAGCAGCAGGACCAACGGCAGCAGGCCACGGGCAGGCGTGCCGATGCCGGGCGAGGTGGGCTTCGCGGTGCGGCCCGGTTTGCGCGGGGTGCGCAGCGTACCGGTCACCATCACACTTCTCCCGCCGACGTGAGCTGTCCGCGGAACACTAGTCGGGCCAGGCCGAGCACGATCGCGTTCAGCACGATGCCGGTCACGCCGATCACGACGACACCGGCGAACATGTGCCCGGGCTGCAGTGCCTGCCCCTTGCTGACCAGCAGGAAGCCCAGCCCGGCCGGGTTGCCGACCATCTCGGCGACCAGCGTGAGCACCAGGGAGGTGGACAACCCGAGCCGGAGTCCGACGACGATGTTCGCGGTGGCCGCCGGCAGACGGATCTTCCACAACACGGCCGCCCGGGACAACCGCAGCACGCGACCGGTCTCGATCAGCCGGTCCTTGGTGCGCATGCCCGCGATGGTGTTCAACAGGATCGGCCACAACGCCGCGTAGAACGCCACGATGATCTCGGTCTGCACGGAGAACCCGAACAACAGCACGGCGACCGGCACGAACGCCACGATCGGCAGCGCGCGCAGGGCCTCCAAACTGGCCATCGAGTACATCCAGACCCGGCGCACCAGCCCGAGCAGCGACCCGGCGGCGACGCCGGCGAGCCCGGCGAGCGCCCAACCCGCCAGTGCCGCGGTCACGGTGTGCGCCAGCGCGGAGGGCAGCTCCCCGTTCTCCACGACTTCGGCCAGACCGACGGCCACCTCGGTCGGCGCGGGCAGATAGGTGAAGGTGAGCAGCCCGGTACGGACCAGCACCTCCCACAGCGCCAGGCCGAGCACGAACACCGCCACGCCGGACACGTTGACCCGGCTAAGCATGAGCCTGCTCCCCGACGTCGTGGCCGAGCGCCTCGTACACCTTGTGCCGCAGGTGCAGGTATTCCTGGTCCTCCTTGGTGCTGACCTGGTTGCGCGGCCGGGGCAGCGCGACGTCGAGCGTCAGTCCGACGTTCGCCGGTCGGCCGGAGAGCACGACCACGCGATCGGACAGGTAGACGGCTTCCTCGATGTCGTGGGTGACGAAGACGATCGTGGCGCCGGTGGCCGCGTGCACACCCTGCAGCTGGTCCTGCAGGGTCGCTTTCGTCATCGCGTCGAGCGCACCGAACGGCTCGTCCATCAGCAGAACCCGTGGCCGCATGGCCAGTGCGCGGGCGATCTGCACCCGCTGTTGCATACCACCCGACAGCTGCGCGGGATAGTCGTCGGCACGCTCCAGCAGACCGACCATGTCGAGCGCTTCGTCCACTCGGGCGTCGCGCTCGGGCTTGCCGAGCTGCTGCTCGATACCCAGGGCGACGTTGCGCCGGACCGACCGCCACGGCAGCAGGGAGTTCGCGTAGTCCTGGAACACCGTGACCACACCGTTCGCCGGGCCGTCGATGGGCGTGCCGTCGCAGCTGACGCTCCCGGCGGTGGCCGGCTGCAAGCCGCCGAGCACCCGCAACAAGGTGGTCTTGCCGGAGCCGGATGCGCCGAGCACCGAGACGAACTCGCCCTCGCCGACGTCGAGGTGCACGTCGGCCAGGATGTGCACCGGGCCGCTCGCGGCGGGCAAGGTGACCGAGAGGTCGCGGCAGGAGATCATCGCTGTCCCATCAGTTCGATAGCTTGCGCGGTGTCGATCACGGAGCCGTACTTCAGCTGGATGTCGAACAGGTTCGCGGCGTGCGCGAACGGCGACCGATCGAAGCAGGCGTCCTCCGGCACGAGCACACGGAAGCCGTGCGAAGCGGCATCCACCGCGGTCGCTCGCACGCAGCCGGACGTGGTGGTCCCGCAGATGATCAGGGTGTCCACTCGGTGCTGATGCAGATACGTCAGCAGCGGAGTCCCGAAGAACGCGCTCGCCTTGGCCTTCTTCAGCACGTACTCGTCGGGCCGTGGTGTCAGTTCGTCGGGGAACGGCGCTTCGTGCACGCGCCGGGCCGTCTCCGGATCGGCCGACAGTTTGATCGCGCCACCGACGAAGACCGCGTCGTCGGCGAATCCGCACGTCAGCACGCGCGGGACGGAACGCTCCCGCGCGGTCGTGAGCAGTGCCGTGATTGCCGGCAGCCGGGCCCATCCGACCTCACCGCATCCGGTCGGATAGTCGGTGCTGATGAACGACAGGGTCACGTCGATGATCAGCAGACAAGGCTGCACGCCGACCTCGACGTCCTGGCTGAACCCGCGCTCGCGCAGCCGCTCCAGCTCACCGGCCGGCACGAACTCGTCCCATACCGCCATGCTCACAGCCGCTCCAGCTCACCGGCCGACACGGACTCGTCCCGTATCGCCATGCTCAGTCCTGCTTCGTGACCAGCGCGTCCAGGTCGACGTCACCGTCGAAGCCGTCCACGTCCTTCATGGCGTCCAGCCAGATCTGCATGTCCTGCGGCCGGATCTCCGTGGTGTAGGTGGGTAGCGCGGCCTTTTTCACCACGGCATCGGGCAGGCCGGTGTACTTCTTGAGGATCTCCCGCGCCCGCTTCTCGTCCTTGGCGATGAACTGCTGCGCCTCTTCCAGCGCGGCACGGAAGTCCGCGAGCACCGCCGAGTTCTCGGCCGCGAAGTCCTGCGTGGAGATCCACAGGATCGCCGACAGTTCCGGTGCCAGCTGTAGATACGGATCGCCGATGTTGACCGCATCGGGGTCGGCCAGGATCTTCTGCGCGAACGGCATGACGGTTTCCACCGCGTCGATCCGGCCCGCCTTGAGCTGGTCGGCCTGCACCGGTCCGTCGACCTGCACGATGGTGACCTTGTCGAGGTCGACGCCTTGCTGCTTCAACCACGACTTGGTGGCGGTGTGCGTGGTGCCCGTCTCGGTCAGCACTCCGAGCGTCTTGTCCTCCAGGTCGGTGACGTCGGTGACGCCCGCCTTCTTCGAGCCGATCACGAACCCGGTCGGGTTGTCCTTGCGGTCGATCGTGGCGCCGGAGATCTGCGTGACCGGGATGCCCTGCTGGGCGGCCGCGATCACGGTGGTGGGCACCGACAGGGCGACGTCGAACGACTTGCCCAGCGTGCCAGGCAGCGTGCCGATGTTCTCGACCTTGGTGAACTCCACCTTGAGGTTGTGCTTGTCGAACATGCCCTCGGCGATCGCCACCTGCACCGGCAGCGCCGCGGCGTTCGAGTTGTGGGCGATGCGCAACGTGCGCGGATCGCCGTCGTCCCCGGAGCCGGCGGACCCTGGACCGCCCACGCACGCGCCGGCCAGACCGACGGCGGCGACTGCGGCGGCGAGCTTCCGGATGCTGACCATGGATCCTCCGGTCCTCTATATGACACAAAACGTCCTGTGGAGCGGATGCTAGGAGTGCGACAGAAGACCGTCAAGGGTCACACTTTCCTCGCTTGACACTCTGTGTCGGTCGCTCCTACTGTCCTGTGTGTAGGATATCCAGTCTTCTATGGCGGTCTAGATGAAACTAGCGTCCGAGTTCTCGGTCCCCGCGGCACCGGCTGCCGTCTTCCCGCTGCTGTTCGACGCGGAAGTCATGCGCGGGCTCGTCCCCGGTTGTCAGGAGCTCGTCCGGGTCGACGAGCGCACCTATCGCGGGCGCTTGGTGAACGAGATCGCCCATGTGCGGTTCTCGGCCGGCTTCTCGGCGGACATCCAGTCGGTCTCGGACGGCGCGACCAAGGAGGTGTCTGCCGTGTTGCGCGGTCAGGACCGCAAATTGGGCAGCTCGATCAAGGTCGACGCCAAGCTCAGCGTGCGGCCGGACGGCGACGACGCGTCGGTCATCGCCTACGAGATGGACATGGCGTTGTGGGGCAAGCTCGGCCGCCTCGGCGAGCCGATCATCCGCAAGCGCAGCAAGGAGGTCGAGCAGGAGTTCGCCCGCGCGCTCGCGCTCGCCTGCGGCGCGCCCGCGGAGAGTCTGCCGCCTGCCAAGGAGAAGAGCACGCGGAGACGCGCGGCTACCCGTTCCGCGCCGCAAGCACCGGCCGCGGCGACCGCAACCCAGGAGCCCGTCGCGGCAGCGGCCGCCGGCGACGTGGAGTTGGCGGTGGCTGCCACGCGGAAGCTCGCCGTGGCCGCACTGGTCGTGTCGATCGTGTCGCTGCTCATCGCGACATTACGGAGGAGGCGCTGATGCCGCGGCTGCATCGTCCGGGAAGCCTCGACGAGGCGGTGGCTCTGCTGGCCGAGCTGGACAATCCGATGGTCTACGGCGGCGGCACGGCCATCCAGATCCTGCTCAAGCAAGGCATTCTGTACGCGGACAATTTCGTCGACCTGGCCACCGTGCCCGGACTGGACGAAGTCCGCTCCGACGAGCGCGGCGTGACGGTGGGTCCCATGGTCAGCCTCCGCCGCATGGAGGCGATCGCTCCTCCGCTGGCCGCCGCAGCGTATCGGCACGTCGCGAACCCGCGAGTGCGCAACACCGCCAGCGTCGGCGGCAACATCGCGCACGGCGACTACCGGCTCGATCCGCCGACCGCGCTGCTCGTGCTCGACGCGGTCGTGCTGGCCACCAGCGTGCAGGGCACGCGGGAGATCCCGGTCCGCGAGTTCTTCACCGACTTCCAGCAGACCGCCCTGGAGCCCGACGAACTGATCTCCGGCATCCGCATCCCCCACCAAGACCGCGCGGCCGGGTACCACTTCGAGAAGAACTCCTCGCTCGGTGCGAACGACTGGCCGTGTGCGTCGGCTGCCGTGCTGGTCACCGAGAACTCGGTGCAGATCGGTCTCGGCGCGGTGGCCCCGACCCCTCGCTTCACCACCGCGGACATCACCGGCCTGGACGACCAGGGTGCCGTCGAGGCCGCACTCGCCGCCGTCGAGCCCGAGCTGGACCCCATCCCAGACGTCCGTGGCGGCGTCACATACAAGCGGCGGCTGGCCATGGTCACGGTCGAAGACGCGGTGCGCCGGGCATGGAAGGACTTCCACAATGGGTGAGCACGTCGGAGCAAGCAGCCCCCGATTCAACCTGGCCGGCCGGGTACGCGGTCTGACCACGCATGTGGCCGACGAACCCGTCGGCGCGGCTGCGCATGTGGCGCTGCACCGCAGCACCGTCCCGCACGCGCGAATCATCGAGGTCAACGTCGACGACGCGCTGGCCATGCCCGGCGTGTACGCCGTGGTCACCGGTGACGATCTCTACAAGCAGCTCGGCGAGCGCATGCTGACCGGCCCCGCGTTCGCCGACCAGCCGTGCCTGGCCTACGACAAGGTGCGCTACGTCGGTGAGCCGATCGCCGCGGTGCTGGCCGCAGACCTGGCGACGGCTCGCGAAGCTGCGGACGCCATCTGGGTCGACTACGAGGAACTGCCTGCCGTCTACGACCTGTCCGATGCGCTCGACGGCGACACGTACGTCCACGAGGAGCTGCGTCCGTCGTCCGTCTTCGCCGACCTTCGGCACCTGCACGGCATCCGCGACACGAACGTCAACTACGAATACAACCTCAGGACCGGCGACGCCGAAGCTGCGCGCGAGGCAGGCGCGATGACCGTCAGCGGCGAGTTCTGGGCGCCGCCGACCCACCATGTGCCGATCGAACTGCCGTGCACCGTGGCTTGGGTCAACGCCGGGCGCCTGGAGATGCTGACCACCACACAGACACCGTCGTATGTGCGGCAGTCGGTGGCGGACCTGCTCGAACTGCCCTTGTCCCGGGTACGCATCACCACCCGGCCCCTCGGCGGCAGCTTCGGCTCGAAGATGTACGACCGGCTCGAACCGTTGGCCGCGGCGCTGGCGTGGACGACCGGTCGCGCGGTCCGGCTTCTCGCTTCCCGGGAAGAGGCCTTCCTGCTGACCACCCGACACGGCGCGGCTGTGACCGCCAGCCTGACCACCGACGAGGACGGGAACCTGGTCAGCAGCATCGCCGACGTCCGCTACGACACCGGCGCATACGCCGACGTCGGTCCCCGCATCACCGCGAAGTCCGGCATGATCGCCGTCGGCCCGTACCGGGTGGAGAACGCCCGGATCCGGTCGCGCTGCGTCTACACCAACAAGCCGTCCGCGGGCCCGTTCCGCGGCTTCGGGGTCCCCCAGGTGACGTGGGCACACGAATCGTTGATCGACGAATTGGCCCGGCGCAGGGGTGACGATCCCGTCGAGTTCCGTCGTCGACACCTGCTGCGCGAAGGCGACGTCGCCCCGATGGGCACCACAATGCACAGCGCCGACTTCGTCGGATGTCTCGACGCGGTCGCTGAAGCGCTCGACTGGGGTACACCGCTGGAGAACACCGACGGGCGTATCCGACGTGGACGTGGTGTTGCCGTCGGCGTGAAGGCGGTCCTGACACCGACGATCGCCAACGCGGTGCTGCAGTTGAACCAAGATGCGTCCGCCACGCTGTTGATCAGCACCGTCGACATGGGTCAAGGCAGCGACACGATCATGGCGCAGATCGCCGCGGACGTACTCTGCATGGACCCCGCACGGATCCACGTCGTGCAGGCCGACACCGACGTCACCCCGTACGACACGATCACGGCGGGAAGCCGTTCGACGTACCACACGGGAAACGCCGTCCGCCAAGTCGCCGAAGCGATGCGCGACAAGCTGATCGCCTTGGCCGCCGAGCAGTTCGGTACGTCCGAGGTGACGTTGGACGCCGATGGTCTGCACGCCGGCGAGCAGCACGTGTCGCTGCCCGATCTCGTGCGGGCCCGCTTCGGTGCCCGTGGGGCCACGCTCACCACGGAAGCCAACTTCACCACGCAGTGGACGCCCTACGACAAGGAAACCGGGCGATCGGAGCAGGTCACCGAGCACTGGTTCGCCGGCGCGGTGGGTGCTCAGATCGCCGTCGACACCGCCACCGGGCGGGTGCACATCGAGCACCTCGCGGTCGCCGGGGACGTCGGTAAGGCGATCAATCCCCGGTTGGTCGAGCAGCAGCTCACCGGCGCAGCGATCATGGGTATCGGCCACGCGTTGTTCGATCAGCTGGTCGTCGACCAGGGGCAGCTCACCAACGGCACGCTGCTCGACTACCAGCTGCCGTCGTCGAAGGATCTGCCGGACAAGCTGACTCCGCTCATCGTGGCGAGCCCGCACCGGACCGGGCCGTTCGGCGCCAAGGGCGTCGGCGAAACCGGGATCCTCGCGGTCGCGCCCGCCATCGCCAACGCCGTCCGGGACGCCATCGGTGTACGCATCACCGAACTTCCACTCACCCCGGAAGCCATCGTCACCGCGCTGCAGCAACGCGACTCATCCGAGCAGGAGGACCGATGAGCACCCGAATCAGCCTGACCGTCAACGGCGTCAAGCACGTGCTCGATGTCGCCGACGACGCGTTGCTGCTGGACGTACTGCGTGAACAGGTCGGCACCACCAGCGTCCGCGAGGGCTGCGGGGTCGGTGCCTGCGGCGCCTGCACGGTGCTGGCCGACGGCAAGGGCATCTCGTCGTGCCTGGCGTTGGCGGTGCGGTACGACGGGGCGGACCTCACCACGGCCGAAGGGCTCGACGACAACGACGAGGTCGTCTCCTCGTTCGTCGAGTGCGGGGCGGCGCAGTGCGGCTATTGCATCCCCGGCATGGTCGTCATGACCAAGGAACTGCTGGCGCAGAATCCGCGCCCGAGCGCCGAACAGATCACCGAGCACCTCGCGGGCAATCTGTGCCGATGTGGCACGTACCCGGAGATCTTGCAGGCGGCGACCACCGCCGCCTCCCGGAGGGCGGCACAGTGAAGTACTTGCTGCTGCATTCGTTGGCGATGTCCGGACGGCTGTGGGACCCGCTGGTGGCCAAGCTGGACGGGGACACGGTGGCGATGGACGCGCGCGGGCACGGCGATGCGCCGTGGGACGGCGACCCGTTCACCATCGAGGATCTCGCCGAGGACGCCGCCGCACTGATCGAGGAGCGGGCGGACGGGCCGGTCGCGGTTGCCGGGATGTCCATGGGTGGTTGTGTCGCCATCGCGCTCGCCGGCCGCCGCCCCGAGCTGGTGAATCGTCTCGTGCTCGCCGACACCACCGCGAACTACGGCCCGAACCGCGTCCAGGCCTGGTCCGAGCGCGCGGACAACGCGGTCACCAAGCCGCGCGAGGAACAGTTGTCGTTCCAGATCGACCGCTGGTTCACGCCGGAATTCGCCGAGCGGCATCCCGACGAAGTACGCCGCGTCTGCGACCTGTTCCTGGCCACCGACTCCCAGGCACACGCCCAGGCATGCCGTGCTCTCGGCGCGTTCGACGGCCTGGATCTGCTGCCGCGGATCACTGCGGCAACGCTGGTCGTCGTCGGCGAGCAGGACTACGCCACGCCGCCG
>k87-494182_pt1 | contig 10601 bp, 11 predicted proteins | sample MGYA00084031_6733416 | MGnify analysis MGYA00084031
GGCCGCGCGGCACAAAACCGAGTCCTCCGCTGCGGAGTCGACCGACCTCGCCGACGGTGGCGAAGCCCGACTTGAGGATGCCGCGCGCCGAGGCCACGTTGTCGAGGTCATGGCCGACCCAGACGCGCTCGGCCGCCGCCTCACGCGGCAGGATATCCTGCAAGATGCGGGGGTAGATGCCGCGCCCTCGCCACGGCGGGAGCGTCACGAAGTCCCAGAGGTAGCGGTTACCGGGTGGCAGCGCGAAGACAAGACCCAGCTCGCCGATCGCCGCCTCGCGCGTCGCGGACCAACCACTCGCTACCGGCGTCCCGTCGAGCCACGCCAGGTACGGCGTGTGGCCTTCCTCCATCCGAGCGCGGAGCACCGCAGGGCTCTGGTCCGTAACAGCCGCGAGCGCCACGAGGTCGGTCGCCGGTTCGATGACCAGCCCTGGAACCGGCGGCAGGTCGGGCAGAGGATCACCCCGCCACCAGGTGTAGAGGCGCCCGAGAGGGGTTCCCACAAACTGCAGTTCGTCCCGTTCCTCGTTGAACAGCATGCTTGCCCTTCCGAGTGCAGCGTGGAGGCTGGGGGAGGGGACGCGCCGTGGCGGTGCTCATCCGACCACTCACCACGCGGTCCCGCAGCGCTCATGGCAGATCGATCAAGGTAAGTCCGGTCGTCGGGTCCGGTTTGCGGCGGAGGTGCGCCGGGGCCTCCTCTACGATCACCTCGAGCGTCGGTCGCACATGCCCGGCGAGGAGATGCCCGCCGTACGCCGTTCCGTCCCGCTTGCCGACGACGACATGCGCGTGGACCTTCGGCCCCCCGCCCTCCTCAGGGTCGAGCGCGATGTCCCCGACCAGGGACAACACTTCGACCTGTTCCTCAATCGGGATCTCCTCGTAATCCTTCTTGTCCAGGTCGAAGAAGCCCAGCAGCACGTCACTGAACGCGCCGACGCCGGTGAAGTGCGCCGCAGACAAGCCCTGCTCCCGCGCGAACCTGGTCAACCCCTCAAATACCTCGTCGCCGCTGTCGAAGATCACCGCGTAGGTCTTCCCACCGTCCTCCTGAATCAACCGTGCCTTCACCCCGACCTCCTTCGCCTTCACCCAGACCAGGCTGCTCCCGTCTCACACCGACCAACCGCAGGACCGGCGCCACGTACGCGCACCGCGGCGGAAGAACCTGGCACCGGACGTGCCTGACAGAACGGCCAACGGCTCGACACGGAACCGGGGAAGGACTGGTGCCCGTGGATCACCTACCCGGCAGCGCGAACGACTGGCAGCAGATCCAGCGGGAGATGGAAGCGCACGCCGAGCGCTGGGACACCGACTTCGTCCTTTTCGATCCCGACCGGCTTATAGCACAACTCCATCCCGGCATGCGCGTGGTCGCCCGGACCGGGGAGACGCTGGGTACGGTCAGACGGGTCTACCAACCCGTCGGCCTGAACCAGGACGAACCGTATCACTGGGAGGTCTATGTCCACGTCGACCGCGGCCGCTTCCGCGGCGACCTGTATCTCCCCTCGCGCCTAATCGGCGACATCGAGGCCCAGACGGTACGGCTAACGGCCTCGCGCCACGAACTCGACGGCATGGTGCTGGATCGGCCGGAGTTCGTCCCGGAGTAATGTGGTCCCGGAACCGTCGGGAGGCCGGCCGGACGGCCCCGGGACTGTCTGCGCTACCGTCCGACCGCGATCATGCGGTCGATAGCGACGCGCGCGCGTTCGGCGACCTCCGGCGGGACGGTGACCGGGTAGACCATGTCGCGCAGCGAGCGGTAGACCTTCTCCAGCGTGATCATCTTCATGTAGCCGCACACGGCAGCCTCACGCACCGGGTAGAACTGCTTGCCCGGTGCCAGGCGACGGAGCCGGTGCAGCACGCCGGTCTCGGTCGCGACCAGGAACGAGCCAGCATCGGAGGCCGCCGCGTGGCGCACCATGCCCTCCGTCGAGAGGACGTGGGTCCGCCGTGCGTCGAGCCGCCCCGCCTGGAGGTCGAGGAGGCAGCGCGAGCCACAGGCACATTCGGGGTGTACCAGCAGTTCCGCGTCCGGATGGGCCGCGCGTGCCCGCTCCACGTCCTCGGCCATGATCCCGGCATGGACGTGGCACTCACCCAGCCAGAGGTGGATGTTGTCTCGGCCGGTGGCGCGCCGCACCCACTCGCCGAGGAACAGGTCGGGGAGGAACAGGATCTCCTGATCCTCCGGGATGCTCCGGACGATCTCAACCGCATTCGCTGAGGTGCAGCAGTAGTCGCTCTCGGCTTTCACCTCAGCCGTCGTGTTGACGTAGGAGACGACCACGGCGTCCGGGTGCTCCGCCTTCCAGGCACGCAGTTGGTCTGCAGTGATGCTGGCGGCGAGCGAGCAGCCGGCTTCCAGATCGGGCAGCAGCACCGTCTTATCGGGGCTAAGGATCGCCGCGGTCTCGGCCATGAAGTGCACGCCGCAGAAGACAATCACATCGGCGTCGGTCGTCGCCGCCTGGCGCGACAGGCCAAGCGAGTCGCCCACGAAGTCGGCGAGATCCTGGATTTCGGGGATCTGGTAACTGTGTGCCAGGATGACAGCGTTTCGCTCCCGGCGCAGCCGGTCGATCTCGGCGACCAGCGCGGACGTGTCCGACGGGGAGATCGTGCCGTTGCCGAAACGTGGGCTGTCAACAAGCCTCTGGCTGCTCATCGTGTGTTTCCTTCCGGTGCCGGCGGCGCTCCGCTCCCGGCACCCGAGTCATGGTTGCTTACGTCCACGCCGGGCCGTCCGGCGCTTACGTATCGTTCCCGCCCTGCGTGTCCGGCGGCCCGGGGATCTCCCGAGCGCCGATGTAATGGAAGAGCCGCGCCGGCCGCCTCGAACGCCGGTCACGCACGCCCGGCAGGGGCGCCAAGTCCCAGCGGGCCAGCATCTGCCGCGCGAAGTTGCTGGGATCGTACCGCTCGCCGGCCACCGCCTCGTGCACGGCACGCAGGTCGGCCATCGTGAACCGTTCGGGGAGCAGGTAGAAGGCGAGCGGCGTGTAGTTGATCTTCTGCGCCAAGCGCCAGCGGGCGTAGGAGGCGATGCGCCCGTGGTCAAGGGCCAGCGGGCCCGGTAGCGCGTCGATCGGGAACCAGGCAGCCTCCGCGACCCCCTTGCCCGGGCGCGTCGCCCGGCGCGGCGGGTGCCCTGCGGCCCCCGGTTGGAGGATCGCGTAGTACGCCACGGAGATGGCCCGCCCGCGCGGGTCGCGGCCTGGGTCGCCGAAGGTATAGAGCTGCTCCAGGTACACGCCCCAAAGCCCGGTGGTGTCGACCAGAATGCGCTGCGCGGCCTCATCCAGCGGCTCATCGGCCCGGACCGGTCCGCCCGGGAGCGCCCAGGCACCGGCGAAGGGCGCCTCTAGCCGCCGAACCAGCAGGATCTGCAACTCCCGCTCGACCAGGGCGAAGCAAGCGATGTCCACCGTCAGTAACAGACCGCCACGCATGTCGACTCGCGCCTTCCTCCGGACGTCCCGCGTATAATAGTCACAAGTACCAAAGACTGTCAACCATCTGTGCCCCGGATGTCATGATCTGTGCCCCGCCCTGGCCGCGGTGCGGGTACACTAGCCGCAGGCCGGCGCACCCGGCCCGAGGGAAGGCTGGGGGTGACACCCGTTGGAGGGGAGGCACCGATGGAGCAGGCGACACCCTTCGAGCACTCGCGCCACATCATGGCTATGCTGCGCGGCTACCGCGAGGCTCGCGTCCTGATCACGTTCGCCGAACTGGGGATCGGTGACGCGCTGGCCGACGGCCCCCTGCCGGCCGCAGCCGTTGCCGACGCCATCGGCGCCGACCCGACCGCCACCGCACGCTTCCTGAACGCCGCCCGCTTCCTCGGCCTCGTCGAACGGGACGGCGATAACTACCGCCTGACACCGCTGGCCGCCGACACGCTGACCAGCGGCGGCGCGGCCTCGGTGCTCAACTTCGCCCGTCGCGAGGCAGCCTTCTACCGCCGGTGGGCGCATCTGACCGAAGCCGTCCGGATCGGTGGCCGTCCCGCCGCCAGCCTGCAGGAGGAGCAGGACCCGAACTGGGTACGGGACTTCACCCTGGCCCTCTACGACACGGCCCGCATTGCGGCCCCTGGGATCACTGCCGCGCTTGCCCCGTTCATCGAAGGTCTCGGCCGTCCGGCGCGGGTGATCGACGTCGGCGGCGGCCACGGCGGCTACAGCATCGACCTCGCCCGTCGCTTTCCCGACCTCGAAGCCACCGTCTTCGACCTGCCGCCGGTCATCGAGGTGACGCGCGAGATCGTCGCCGCCTCGGGCGTGGGCGATCGCGTCACCGTCGTCGCGGGCGACTTCCACCAGGACCCGCTCGGCACCGGCTACGGCCTGGCACTCGTCTTCGGGGTGCTCGTCGGTGAGGACCGCGAGGGGAGCGTCCGGCTCCTCCGGAAGGTACGTGACGCCCTTGCTCCGGGTGGTATCGTCGCCGTGCGCAGCCACCACGCCGGACGCGGCGGCGAGCCCTCGCTCAACGGCGCGCTCTTCGACCTGCAGATGCTGCTGTCGACGCGTGGCGGCGCTGCCCACGAGGTGGCGGATACGGCCGCCTGGCTACGCGAGGCAGGGTTCACCGACATCGAGACGCTGACGTTGCCCGAACCCGCGACCGGAGTACTCATCATCGGCCGGGCACCGGCCTAAACCGCCCCGGTATCCTCATCCACCACCGGCCGGGCGGCCAGGCCGAGGAGCGCGAGCAGCAGGTCGGCGATTACCTCTCGGTTGAGGCGATCTTGTGCGTCCAGCAACGCGACGAGCGCCTGGTTGAACGCCTGCTGCGCCCGCGCGCGCTCTTCGTCGACCGACCGCCACCAGGAGCGCGGCGCCGCGCCCTCCAACGCGCTGGACGCCGCGCGCAACGCCTCGAGCGCCCGTGAATATGCCGCAAGCGGCTCGCCGTCCAGCAGCCCACGTGGTCGCCCGGGCGGCCGTGCCCCAGCCCGGGCCAGCGCCTCGATCGCCCCGGCGCCGCTCATCGCAGGCCAATCCGGCTCCACCGTTCCCTGCAAGGCGCCGCGCAGCCGCTCGATCTCGGCCGGCACGAACCGCCCCCACCACGCCTCACCGCGCAGATGCTTCACCGCGAAGCGGAGGCGCCCGCGATGCCAGTCCTCCCGTTGTCCCGGCGTCGTGGGAGTCTCAGGCGGCAAGCCGCTCGCCCGCAGGATGGGGTCGTAGCGCACACGCCACCCGGCCGCGCGGAGGCGATAGCATAGGTCGACATCGGCGTAGGCACCGGGTTGGAACGCATCGTCGAAGCCACCCACTTCCTCCACCGCGCGGCGCCGCAGGACCATCAGGTTCGCCGGTGCGTAGGCGACCTCGCCCGGCGTGTCCCATCGCCCTTCGGCCGGCTGCCCGCGGCCGCGATCGCGCGCCATCATGGCCGGCTCATCGACAGCCCCGCCCGCGCTGACCAGCGTCTGCCCGTCCGGCGCGACGATCTTCCCAGCCGCCGCACCCAGATTCGGCTGCGCCGCGAAGAGCGAGGTCAGCGCCTGACCAAACCCGCGTTCAACGACCACCTCAGGCGCCAGGACCGCCACCACGGGCGCCTCGGTCACCGCCAGCCCCCGGTTTGCGGCGACCGCCGTCCCCAGGTCGCGACCAATGACCTCCACCATCACCTGCGGCCACCCGGCCAGCTCCGACACCGAGTCATCGGTCGAACCCGCATCGACCACCACGACTTCGCAGGGAGGATACGCGCCGTCGTAGAGCGCCCGCAGGCAGCCATCGAGGAAGACAGCCGCGTCGCGGTTCACGATCACCGCGGCCCAGCCGTTCGCCCTGTCCGCCGCCCCGGTCACCGCTGCCCTCCGCTTGCCCCGTGCGACCGTGCTACACTCCACCCGGTGAGTGTATACCGGCACCGCTGGGGAAGGTACCGCACGCGGCCGGCTCCCGCCGCCACCACCGGGGATTGGGTCGTCCTGGGGACGCACTGATGCAGGTTCCAGCCAGCCGAACTGAGGAAATCGGGCGGCCACGGGCGGCCGTCGGCGTAGACAGCCCTGCGCTCGCCACCGACGACGACCTGGCGATCGGCTCGGTCTCCGTCGTCGTCCCGCTCCTGGATGAGGCCGAGAGCCTGCGGCCCCTCTATCAGGAGATCGTGGACGCGCTCGACCCGCTGGGGCTGCCCTACGAGATCATCTTTGTTGACGACGGCAGCACCGATGGCTCCAGCCGCGTGCTCCGTGCGCTCCACGCAGCCGACGAGCGCGTGCAGGTGATCCAGTTCCGGCGCAACTTCGGCAAGTCCGCCGCGCTCGCCGCCGGGTTCGCCGCGGCACGCGGCGACGCCGTCGTTACGCTGGACGCCGATCTCCAGGACGTTCCCGCTGAGATCCCGCACCTGCTCGCGACGCTGGAGGAGGGCGCCGATCTGGTGAGCGGCTGGAAGTACCCGCGCCGCGACCCACCCAGCAAGCGCGTACCGTCGGCCGTCTTCAACCGAGTGGTCAGTGCCATGACCGGGGTTCGGCTCCACGACTTCAACTGCGGCCTGAAGGCCTACCGCGCCGAGGTGCTGGACGAGATCCACCTCTACGGTGAGCTGCACCGGTACATCCCCGTGCTGGCCCACTTCCGCGGATTCCGCGTGCGCGAGGTGCAGGTGCGGCACCGCCCACGCCAATTCGGCCGCTCCAAGTTCGGTGCCGCTCGCTTCTTCCGCGGCTTCTTCGACCTGCTGACAGTCCTCTTCCTGACCCAGTACCGGCGACGCCCGCTCCATTTCTTCGGCTGGTTCGGCCTGATCACGTTGCTGGTCGGGTTCCTGATCAACGCCTACCTGGCCACGCTCTGGTTCCTGGGCAACCCCATCGGCCATCGCCCACTACTGACGCTGGGCGTGCTGCTCATGATTATCGGCGCGCAGTTCGTCGTCTTCGGGCTCCTGGCCGAGATGATCGCCCACACCTCGGCCCAGCGTGAGTTCAGCGTCCGGCGCCACCTGCGCCACGACACCCCGCTCGACCCAGCACGGAGAGACGCCTCCCGTGACTAAGCACCGCACCGTCGCGGCCAGGCTGGAACAGGTCGCCTGCGACCTCTGCGGCGCGGACAACCCCGAGCCGCTGCTCGATCTCGACGACATCATGGCGGGCACCACGTCCGAACGATTCCGTCTGGTCCGCTGCCAGCGGTGCGGCCTCTGCTACCTCAATCCGCGTCCGGTGGCTGACGAGCTGGTGCGCTTCTACCCGGAGGACTACGCGCCGTTCACCCGGCACGGGATCGCGGCCCGCGTGCGCGACTGGCAGCGCCGGCACGACGTGGCATCGCTGTGGCGCTACCTCGGGCCTCCCGCCCGGGTGCTCGACGTGGGTTGCGGCAACGGCGACCTCCTGCGCGCCATCCGGGACCGTGGGAACCCGGAGGTGCTGGGCGTCGAGCCAAGCGCACAGGCGGTGCGGATCGCCCGCGAGCGCTGGGGCCTCGACGTCCGCCAGGGCGACCTCCACGCCGCCCAGCTACCGGCAGAGAGCGTAGACGCGGTCCTCCTGTCCCACGTCATCGAGCATCTCCCCTCCCCCTCGGACACACTCGCGGAGATCACCCGGGTGCTCCGGCCCGGTGGCGCGCTCATCCTCTGGCTCCCCAACGCGGACTCCTGGGCGGCGCGGCTCTGGAGGGAGAACTGGATCGGCTACGACGCACCCCGCCATCTGCACGCCTTCACGCCAGCGACCCTGAGCGCCCTCCTTACGCGCCACGGTTTCACCGTGACCGAGATCCGCCACGAGTGGCTCGGCCTCGAGTGGTCTTGGGGGCTGCGCCTGCTGGCACGTCGCCGCTGGGGTCGCGGCCAGTTCGACCGCGTCTTGGCGGTCCTCCACCCCGCCCTCACTGCGCTGTTCACCCCCGTCTCCGCAGTGGCTGCGCTCACCGGCCACGCCGGCCGAATCCTCGTCGTTGCACACCGACCTGGCGAGTGTTCGGCACGGGAACTTGACAAACTTATGGCAACAGGCAGACAATAGGCCCACACATCCGAGAGCCGCGAAATGCCGCACCCTTCGGTCACCGGAAGGGGAAGAACCGTGGCTGCCATCGACGCTGAGCAGGTTCGCCTGCAGCTCGCGGCGCGTATCCGCGACCCCGCCGTCAACCTCACGATCGGCGAGCTCGGGATCATCCGAGACGTCACACTTACGGGCGACCGCCTCACGGTTCGGATCCAGCCGTGCACTCCCGACTGCTGGCCGCTGGCCATGGCCGGCATCGCTCGCAGCATCCGCCGCTTCGCTGCCGACCACGGTCTCCAGGCCCAGATCGAGCTAGAACCGGTCATGCTGCTGCCGGAGACCGAACTGCGGGAGATGGTCCACGACGTCGAGCGAGACCCCACCCGCCTCCGGGAGCTGTGGACCCGGAGCTACACCGTCAGCCTGCTGACGATCCTCACCCAGCTGGAAGCCAGCGGGTTGAGCGAGGAAGAGATCGCCACCCTGGAGATGGCCGACCTGGCCGCGCGGGTGGACAGCGGGTCGCTCTCCACCCGGATGCTCGATGCGCTCCGTCACTGGCGACGCGAGGTCGGCCTCCCGGACTCCGGTCCCCTTCTGGTGGACGTCGACGGGGAGCCGATCACCGACCTCCCCCGCTGGCGCCGCGCCGCCCGCCTCGCCCTGCTCAGCCAGCGAACCTACGGTGCCATCTGCCGCGACACCCGCGACGCCTACCATGCGCCCCCGATTGCTCCGTCCGACTCGTCCGTGACGCCCGACGGGAGGTGAGCCATGCGCCGAGGCTACCTGGTCATCGACAACCACGTCCACTTCTGGGATGCCAGCCGGGAGAACGCCAACGATCTCGGCGAGCGCTGGATCAAGTGCTTCCACGCGTACCACACTGGGCTGACCCCGACCAAGGAGTACGAGTGGGATCTCGAGTTCTTCCGCAAGCCGGAGCCGGACTGGTATCGCCGCACCCTCTTCGATGAGAGCGGCGTGGACATGGCCATCCTGCAGCCGACCTACCTCTACGACTTCTACAAGCACGGCTTCAACACGGTCGAGCAGAACGCAGTGATGGCCAAATCCGCCCCGGGCCGGTTCATCCTCAACGGCCGCGTCGATCCCCGCGACGGGAGCAAGGCCATCGAGGAATTGCACCGGCAGAAGGAGGAAGTCGGCATCAAGGGGTTGAAGCTGTATACCGCTGAGTGGTGGAACGGAATACCGCACGGCTGGCGCGCCGACGATGACATGGCGATGCGCGTCTATGCGGAGTGCGTCAAGCTCGGGATCAAGAACATCCACTTCCACAAGGGCCCGGGCATCGACCCACTCACGCTCGACGGCTTCGACGTCGGCGACGTCGACGCGGTCGCGATCGCCTTCCCAGAGCTGAACATCATCGTCGACCACGTCGGCTTGCCGAAGCTGGACAAGTTCTGCTGGATCGCGGTCAAGCAGCCCAACGTCTACGCCGGGCTCTCGGTGGCCGTGGCCTTCGCCGGCAAGCGGAAGCGCTTCTTCGCCGAGATCATCGCCAACCTGCTGGCGTGGCTCGGTGAAGACCGCATCTTGTTCGGCTCGGACTTCAACATCTGGCACCCGGCCTGGGAGATCGACGCCATCATCGACTTCGAGATGCCGGAGGACCTGGCGCGCGATTATGGCGTCAGCGTGACGGACACGACCAAGCGCAAGATTCTTGCTGAGAACGCGGCGAAGCTGTACGAGATCGACCTGGGTACGCTGAGCACGACCCCGCCGCAGCCGCTCGTCGCCTAAACGCACAGGGAGCGGCTCGATTCGTCGAGCCGCTCCCTCCCCGTTGCGGGGTGGAATTCGGGCACTAGGCCGCCTGGGGCAGCGACACGGGCTCCGTTTGGCGTGCGGCGATCGCGGCTCGCGCTGCCTCCGCGAGCTTCGCCTCCAGCTTTTCCCCGAAGCGGTACAGCTTCCGGATGCGGCCCATCTCCGCCGCCTGGACCACGTCCTCCGGTGAGCCGAGCCCCAGTTCGACGTGGAGCCGCAGCGCCCGACGCGGCCCGATCCCCTCCACCTCCATCAGCCGCAGCAGCTCCTCCGGCAGGCTGTTATAGAGGTCGCGGTAGAACCGCATCTCGCCCTGAGTGAAGAGTTCGCCCAGCTTCCGCCGCAGCCGCTGGCCCAGCCCCGGCAGCGCCAGCTCCCCCGAAGGGGTCAGATACTCAGTCGCCGGCACTCGCAGCGCCAGCAGCCGGCGGGCGGCGCGTCGGTACGCGCGCACGCGGTAGGGATTCCCGGCAGTCATCTCCAGGATGGTGGCGATATTGAGGAGGATCAGCGCCGCCTCATGATTGGTCACGGTCGATCGGTTCATGATGCTCTCCACTGCGTCGATTCCGTCAACTCAATTGTACCACCCGGATTGGTCTTATGGTAAGTACTTGCTGCTGGAGGGGATCACGGGCGCCGATCCTTCACCAGCCTTGACACCCCGCGGAATATGGGGTATTCTCTGGCCGACAATTGAAACGTGGCGCATTCGTCTAGTGGCCTAGGACACCGCCCTCTCAAGGCGGAGATCACGGGTTCGAATCCCGTATGCGCTACAACGA
>k87-243467_pt1 | contig 10596 bp, 10 predicted proteins | sample MGYA00084031_6733416 | MGnify analysis MGYA00084031
CGGGGAGGTATGCGTGAAATGAAAGCGCTAAGACCTTTTTTCTGGTTGACCGACGTCGGCTTTCTCGTTTACTGGAGCATTGTCTTCCTCGAATGGCTCCCTCCCGAGTACCTCTATCCAGATTACGCCAATCCGCTGATGGTGGCCTGGAATCTGTCGTTTTTTCCCCTGGATCTTTTCATTTCCATTACGGGATTGACGAGTCTGTATTTTTATCATGCAAACCGAAACTGGCGTCCCATGGCGCAAGTTTCGCTCGTCCTGACCTTTTGCTCCGGCCTGCAAGCCATCGCCTTTTGGGGGTTCAAAGGGGACTTCGATCCCGCCTGGTGGCTCCCCAATCTGTATTTGCTCTTGTATCCCTTGTTTTTTTACCGTCTGTTTGCGGGGAAACAGCTAGACTCCGCGGCCTCCCAGTAATGCGTTTCCGGGAGATATGGCCGCTATATCTCATCCTGTTTCATATGCTTTTTGATAAACCGGAAGAAACCCACGGCACACATCACGATAATCGCCGCCCAGGTGAACAAAAAGGCGATGCCGAGGCCGATATTGGCTCCGACCATGTCGTTGGAACGCTCATAGAGCAAGGTGAAAACAAGCGGGCAGGCAAGCGCGATATAAAGGATAAAAAAGGAAAGAGACTTTGTCGTCGTTTTCTTCTGAATGGTAAGATAAACAAAGATATGGGAAACAAGCAAGAGGATAAACGTGACAACCGTCAACAGCAGCATGCGGCAGAGCCTCCTCGAGTCTTTCTTTATCTGGGTTGTGCCCTCGAGTACTACCATAGCCAAAAACAAGCGTTCAAGCAAGCGCAAAGGAGAGTGGAGGGGGAGTGAAACGATGAAGCACGGCAGCGATACCCTGCTGATCGTCAGTTTGCTCGGGTACGGAACAACGCTGCTCCTGTTGGCCTTGATCTGGTTCCGTACACCAAAAGAGAGGGAGCCGCTTCTGTTTGTAAAACTGATGGGCTATACCTTGCTTGCGATGTTCCGTTTTTCGTTCAACCAGCTTTCGATGCCGCTCGGACTGATCGCCGCCATTCTTCTGGTGAAGCGAACGAATGAAAACAAGAAGGCGAAGCTTGCGGCCGTCTGGCTGGGGGGAATCATGTTTCTGGCAGGCTTTTTGCCAGTGGCAGACTGGATCGAAAACACGCTGTACCCGCGTACAGAGATGTCTACCTATTTGCATGAGGATTTGACGGGGAAAGGTTTTGCTATGAATGTTGCCAGTTCGGACATGCGACGCTTTTACAGCAAAACCGAAAAAGACGAGAGCGGGCGGAAGCTGTATGCCGCTCTGCGGGAATCCCGCTACATCGAGGGCTTGCCTCTGCGGGAGCGGATGGATGAGGAATACGAGCTAAAATTGTTTCAGGATACAGATAACAGGGACAACCGCTTCAAACATCTGGAGTTTCGGGTCGCCTCTGACGGATCGTATCTGAAGCTTCGATTTGAGGACAGCCAGTATGTTTTTCGGGCGTCACGGGAGTTTCAGCAGTTGTTTCAACAGATGGTGGCGGAAGAGCGTGAAAGCAGCGATGAATAGGGTCGGGAATCAGTACAGAAGCTTTGGGCTTAGGACTGTACTGAGTGGATGGAACATGCATGGACGGAACATCATGGACTCCCAACGAATCGTGCGTTGGTCCTTAGTCCTTCTGCTCCATGGAAAGAGGCGCTTCGGATTTTCCCCGGATCAAGGCCACCAGCAGCAACAATAAAGGGAGCAGCAACAGAAACGTATACGCATAAGAAAACCAAATTTTTGGTACGAACTCAAGGAGTTTGGTAATGTTCGGGTAAGCCAAAACGGATAGTGCGACCATTAAGACGCCCAAAGGCACCGTTAATGGCTTATAGGTCCTCAACTCAAGACTTTGAGCCAGTCCCAACGCCGAAACATAAAAGGTAATCGTCGTTTTGATAAATATGGACAAAAACCAAACGCCAGCCAAAAGCACTTCCACACGCTCCAAAAAGTTGCCTATACTGATTTTCTTGGCCAGCACAAAGGACGGATAAATATTTCTCGCTGTAAAATCCGAGCCAAGAACGAGTATGCATAAAGCCGTTATGATGATCAAAATGACACCACCCGCGGCAGCGCCCAGCAAGAGTGAATGCAGAACTTTTTTCGGGCGATTGACAAACGGGAGCAACATGAGAAAACAGACGAATTCTTGCAGACTTGAAAATTGTATCCCCGCTCCAAGCAGCGGCTTTATTCCGCCTTCCGTAACAGGCTCCAATTGGTTGATCTCGATTTCCGGCAGCAGTGTGAAGGTCAGAAAAAGCAGAGACACAAATATCCAGGGAAAAAATATTTCCGTGGTCCTGGCGATGACCTCAAGTCCGTATCGCGTTGCGATCACAACCACCATACTGAAGGAAATCAGTATAACTTCTACGGGGGTTTCAGGCATCACGTTTGACACGATGAAGTTTCCCAGATCACGAACCATCAGTGCCGAAAGAAAAATGAAAAATGAGAAAAACAACAAGGAGATCAATTTTCCCGGCCATTTTCCCAAAATTTTCTCGCTGTATTGGGCCAAGGTCATGGAAACAGATTTCCCAAAGCAACATACATAACAATCAACACCAAATCGATAACAATACCGATAATGGCTGCGATCCAGGCGTTTTGTTTCGCTTCCAGCGCCAATGGAGACGGTCCCAGCAAAAAGGAGGTGCCCATCGTAAAGGCAATCACAAGAACCGTCAATTGACGTATGTTGATTTTTCCTTGTTCCAGCATGGTACTCACCTCTCATTTCTGCCATTGTCTTTGCTGGAATGAACAATTGGAGAAAAGGCTGTTACTCTTTAAATAGAGACAGGATCCCGTCACTGACCGGTTTGTAAATAAAGGTAATCATTTCGCTAAGACTCGGAACCGGCACATGCAGCACTTGGAGGACACCGAGCGTGATCCCGGCCGTTAACAAGAGGGAAAATGCCCATGCTTCCTTGACGAACCTGTTTTTGACTAAAGCCGGCACCTCCATGCAGGCAATGATCATTCCCACCGCAATGATGGCTGCAGCTTTCAACATGTTGATCTACTCCTCTTTCGTTTCCAAGTACGAATTGCTGATCGTGCCAAGGCCCCGGATGTTGAAATCTACACGCATGTCAACATCCAAGCCGACAAATTCCTCATCCCAATTCTGTTTTGCCTTCTTCCAAAATCCCGGCTCCGCCCGGTGAACAGCTTCCCCAAACCCGAAAATATCCGCTTTGTACTTATGCTGAGCTTTTGAAATGGCTTGCTGCATAAATCCCTTTATTTTTTCCGCCGCTTTCGCTTCAAGGCCCCGAATCGTTTTGTCCTTGGCCAAATCCATATTGCATTGTACTTCACTGATATTTGCTTCCACGCGGACTTCGATGGCTACTTCCGGTTTTTTTCGCACGACTTTTCCCTTCATCTCGCTGTTGGTGCGGATGATTTCCAGCGCTATATTTCCGCCATTGGGACAAGCAACATATTCTGCTGTGCTTTTTACCTCATTTTGAATGTAATTGTATCCCTTGGATTCTTCCTCATTGAGCCAGCCTACGAGCTTGTCTTTTTTAAACACAGCCAATCCTTCGTACCTCAAGAGAGCGCGCGAGTCTATTCGCTGCATATTTTCTTTGGTCCCGGCAATATCCTTCGCTCCGTCAAGTGTAATGCCAGTCAGGACCGGATGCTTCCCTTCGCTGGTCATGTCCGATATCAACTTGTCGAGGGTCGCTTTTCCTGTTGCCGCCCAGGCAGTATTTGACGACTCCAAAGAATGGAACATTTTATTGGCAGGAATTTTTTCAAGCAAAGTCAAGGTTTTCAAAATTTCTTCGGCGGTTGCATCCTTTGAAACAACGAGAAAAAAATCGGTTCTGAATTCGTGGTCTCTTGAAAGAAAGTCCAACACTTTTGCAATTCCTTCTTCGGCTACCTCTTTGCCCAGCACAATTACTTGCATATGGGACAAGTAAATTTTGCGGGGCGATTTTGTCGTTGTTCTTCGCAATGCTTCAAAAATACTCGTCCCTTGTGTAGAGTAGGTAATTACGGGAGCGGTGTCCGTACCGGCTCTTTGTGCTGCCACCGCGCCGGGATTCACAATTTGGATGGATACCAGATAGTCGTTGTCTTTCTTGTCAACCCCCATGGCAACAGCGATTGCCAGCTCGTTTAATTCCCTTCTGTTCCAACATCCGGTCAAAACAACGAGAAGCAGCAGGAATAGGCATGCCATGGTAATAGGTTTACGCAACCGAATCGCTCCCTCTCTTAAGAATTTTGCTTGGATTCTGGATGTGGATGCTCGTTGTTTTCGCGAATGGTATCGTTTTGACTGATCGCTCTCGGACGTGAAAACAATGCCCATAGCGGCAAGCGGAAAAGCGTATCCTTCTGTTCAGCCAGATGAAAAGGAGCAAATGGACTCATGTACGGAGCTCCAAAGGAGCGCAGGCTGCACAGATGGAGAACGATGACAATGACGCCCAGGATGATGCCATACAGACCAAAGGATGCCGCCAAGGCCATAAGGCCGAAGCGCAACATCCGAATCGAAATTCCCACGCTGAATGCCGGGATGACGAAATTCGCAATGGCTGTAATGGCGACGACAATGACCATTGCCGGAGAGACGATGCCCGCTTCTACCGCGGCTTGACCAATGACCAATGTTCCGACGATCGATATGGACTGACCGATCGCCCGCGGCATTCTGACGCCTGCTTCGCGGAGGATTTCAAAGGTAATTTCCATAAGCAGCGCTTCCACAAAAGCGGGAAAAGGTACACCCTCGCGCTGCGATGCCAAGCTTATGAGCAGGCGGGGTGGGATTATTTCCTGGTGAAAGGTGGTGATAGCAATATACATGGAAGGTACAAGCAGGGATATAAACAGCGATATATAGCGGATCTGGCGGATTAGAGTGGCAAAATCCCAACGTTGATAGTAGTCTTCACTCGCTTGAAGAAATTGTGCAAACAGAGCGGGGACCATGAGGACGAAAGGGGTTCCATCGACTAAGATCACGACCCTGCCCTCCAACAAACCCGCCGCCGCCGCATCGGGCCGCTCAGTATTATGTACAGTGGGAAAAGGAGTGAACGTTTTGTCCTGGATGAGCTCTTCAATGTACCCGCTTTCCAGTATTCCGTCAATGTCGATTCGCTTGAGCCTGTCTCGCACTTCCTGCACGATCTTCTCGTTGGCAATCCCCTTGATGTACATGATGGCTACATCGGTTCTCGTCACTCGGCCGATTTGAATCGTTTCCAGCCAGAGATGAGGGTCTTTGATCCTTCTGCGGATTAAAGCGGTATTGGTCCGAAGTGTTTCGGTAAAAGACTCTCTGGGGCCGCGTACAACTGTCTGTGCGGCGGGCTCTGAAACTCCTCTGTCTTTCCATCCTCTGGAGCTTGCCGCGATCCCGCAGGGAGAACCATCGACCAGGATGACAGCATCTCCCGATAGCAGGAATGCAAACAAGTCATCAAAATCAGAGACTTCGTTGGTGTCGGAGACGGTAAGTGCAAAATCCCGCAAAACACGAGACACATGCGAACGGTCGGATATCTTGAGATCAATCTCCGTTTCTTTGATCGCAAGCATCAAAGATTCCAGAATAAAATCAGTGATCACTTTTTTATCGGCGAGCCCTTCCGTGTAAAGAATGGCCATTTTTATTTCTGATCGGCCAATTCTGACTTCTCGTATGATAATGTCAGTGCTGCCCCCGCTTATTTCCCTGATCCGCTTTAGATTCGCATCAAGGCAAGCCTGCAGCGGCTCTTTGCGAAGAGAACCGCATTGTTCCACGTCCAGCCGCCTCCGTTCTCCCATCAGTCTTGTAGGTAAGCCAAAATACAGCAAACAAAAAAAGGAATAGGGAAATTTCCCCTATCCTTACTATTTCCACTTTTTATTTGTCTAAACAGTCAAAAATCAAAAAACGGTTTGCAGATGATCGTCTTCCTCCACATACGGAATCGTCAACGGCCCGAGCGGGAGCACAGCCACCGTCATGCCTTCTCCATACTTCTCCTTCAACTCTTCCAAGGTCTTCTCGATGTCATGGGTCGGGGTGAACATGGCCATCCTCACATCTTCATCGGAGAGCGTGGAGTAGACGTGCACATCGGCCCAGACCTGGATCACCGCCTGCTTTTGCACCTGCCACTGATCGAATATTTTAAACGAAGGATCATTGATCATGTCCAGGATTTCCTGCGGTGTCTTGCGCATTTTCAGGATGTCGGCGTAGTTGCCGTGATTGGGCAGGCCGTCGGAGCATTCCGAGGCACAGATGATCGTGCCGCCCTTCTTGACGATCTTGTGCGCCGCGCTCATCCCTTTTACCGCTTGATACAGGTTTTGATCGAGCGGGTAGCCCGAGTTGGAGGTAATGACGACATCAAACCGGTGGTCGCAGCGGATCATGGCGTGCTCCTTGGCGAAAGCGCAGCCCCGGTCATGCGCTTCGTACAGCTCGCCAGCAAAGACGGCGGTGATTTCCTTCTCGCGGTTCAGGGTGACGTTGAGCATGAAGTCGGGCTTGCACATGCTGTTGATCTCCCGCGTCATGTCCTGCACCGGATTGTTTACCATATTGCCCCAGGTGGACAGCGGATCGCCGATCATTCTGGCATTGTGAAACGTGAGGATGGTCTCGATTCCGGCAATGCCCGGCATAATCCCTTTGGGCCCGCCGGAAAAACCGGCGAAGAAATGGGGCTCGATAAAGCCGGTGACGATTTTAAAGTCGGCCTCGACGTACTCCTTGTTCAGGTAGACGTCGCAGCCAAAGCGGCTTTCGCCCACCTTGACGAGCTCCTCCTTCTCATGGCAATGGTGGTTGATGACTCGTACATGTTCGACTACCCAGTCGCCCAGCATCTGGACGAATTCGTCTCTCGTCTGGTCCCGGTGGGTGCCCGTGCCGTTGATCACGACGAAATTTTCCAGCGGCACATGGGACAGCTCCTTCAACAGCCAGGGGACGAGCTTGTGATTGGGAGTAGGGCGGGTGATGTCGCTGATCACGATCGCCACTTTGTCTGTGCTTTTAACCATCTCGCGGAGAGGGGCGCTTCCGATCGGATTGCGGAGCGCTTCCAGTACCGCTGCTTCCTCGTCCGCCAGTCCGGGAAGATTTTTTGGCTCCAGGATGAGGGAGTGATCAGGCACTTCTACTTCCAGTCCGTGCTTGCCGTACAACAATGTCGTTTTCATGGCTCTCTCCTTTTCAACACGTATTTGTCATGATTGTCTTGATCCGAAAGGTGAAACTCCCTGACGTCTGTCAGGGGCAGCACACGCATACATGGATGTACTAGATGTTACGTGTGGATGGTATTTGATATCTCGTGGGTTTCCAGCTTTCCGTTGATACCTCGCTTCTTTTGCCACGTATCGACCAGGATCACGCCGATAGGACAGAGGATCGCCGTAGTCAGTGTGGAGATGGAGATTTGGGCGGTCGCGATTTCCACCAGATTTTGATAGGCCTGTGCATCTGCGGCGGACATCATGCCGGAACCGGCGGCTACGGCTGCGGCTGCCGCGATGGCTGCCGGCGTTCCGACGGCGTTGCCTGCAGTCGATGCTTCCGCTACGGGTGCGATGTGGCTTTTCTCGCGGAACAGCTTGAAGACCAGCATGCCTGTAGAACCGGTCAAAATGGTCGTCATGAAGCCGAGCGCCAAGCCGCCGAGCAGCACCTCGATTTTCAGGAAGGTGGCAAAGTCCATCCCGGCACCGAGGGAAAAGGCAAAGAACGGAACGGGCAGCAGCTCGCCCGGCTTCAGGAAGTCGCGCATTTCGGGATCGAGGTTGCCCAGCAGCATGCCGATGCCGATCGGCAGCAGTACAGCGATAAACGCGATGAAGGGGAAGTTCGCACCCATCATGCCCAGCGCCATCAAGGTGAAGAAAGGACCGTCATTCAGCGAAAGGACCGCAACGGCGCCGACGTCAGAGCGATTCCCGTACTGGGACGTAAGGGCGGCATACATCCCGCCGTTTCCGTTGGTCATCGCGGCGATAATCGTCATCGCCGACAGGCCGAGGAAGCCGTTCATCATGTCGCCGGACAGCTTTCCCCACAGAAAGCCGATGATCACGCCGGTAAAATACTTGGAGGCAGTCAGCAGCACGCCTTTTTTCAGCGCCGTTCCGCCGACCCGCAGATTCATCTGGCTGCCGCAGCAGAACAGGAACAGGGCGATCAGAATGATGGAGCTGTTTTTAAAGAGGGCCTCGGAAAATCCGCCGATGCGCAAAAACTCGTAATGGCCGTCTTTGGTCGCAGCAACCCCAAGGGATTTCAAAAAGTCCATGACAACGGGTATGTGCATTTGGTCAATGGTGTTCAGCAAGGCGCCGAGCAGCAGCGGAACAACCATTAATCCGCCGGGTACCTTTTCGATGGTCCGTTTGATTTTCATTCAACAATCCCCCTTGTACGCTTAGTTGTGGTTTTGCCTGGCCAGATACGTCCGGAATACTTGCTCTGCCGTCTGTGTGAGCAGCTCCGGTGCCCGCTCCATCGCTTCCTGCAGGGACATCGGCGCGTTTAGTATGCTATGAATGCTATGAATGCCGTACTGATAAAGGGTATCGATACCGCGTCCGATCGAGCCTGCCAAAACGAAAACGGGTATGCCGCGTTTCTGGGCCACCTGCGCTACACCCATCGGAGTTTTTCCTGATGCTGTCTGAAAGTCAATTTGTCCTTCCCCGGTGAGGACGAGATCGGCATCCTGCAAATGCTTGTCAAGTTGCGTATACTCGATCACGATGTCGATACCGCGTCTCATGGACGAAGGAAAGAAGGCTTGAAATGCACCGCCGATTCCGCCCGCAGCGCCTGCCCCTGCCCGTTGATGCAGCCGGATGCCGGTTTTGGACTTCACCAGATCCGCCCACGCGCGGAGGGATTGATCGAGTCTTTCCGCCATCTCGGCAGTGGCCCCTTTTTGCGGACCGAACACGTGGGAGGCCCCGTCCGGACCGATCAGCGGATTTTGGACGTCGGAGGCGATCAAAAACTCCGCTTCGCGTATGCGAGGGTCAAAACCGCTGTCATCGATCACCTCGATCCGTTCGAGCTCGCCACCGCCAAATCCGACCTGATGTCCCTCAGCGTCGAGCAGCTTCATGCCGAGGGCTTGCAGCATGCCGATGCCGCCGTCATTGGTAGCGCTTCCACCAATCCCGAGAATAAATCGTCGGCAGCCGTCATCCAGGGCTTGTCTGATCAATTCGCCCGTGCCGTATGTCGTGGTGACTAGCGGGTTTCTTTTCTCCGCCGGGACCAGGTACAGGCCGGACGCGCTCGCCATCTCGATCACGCAGGTGACATTGTCTCCCAAAATTCCGTAGGCGGCATCCACCGGTGTGTTCAAGGGGCCTGTGACAGTGACCTGTACCTTGCGTCCCCGGGTCGCTGCGACCAGACTTTCCATCGTGCCTTCTCCGCCGTCTGCGACCGGTACCAGAACGGTACGGGCTTCGGGGCGAACCTTTTTGATGCCTGTTTCAATGGCGAGGGCAGCGTCAAATGCAGACAAGCTTCCTTTGAATGAATCGGGTGCAATCACAACCTTCACGCTGACGTTCCACTCCTTTGTAAAGCGCTTTCATAACTTGCTTTTCATTATAGAGAAGGGGCATTCGCGAAATCATCGGTTACCATCCATAAAAATCCCGTGCAAATTATCGCATAATTTTGTTTATTATAAATAAGCGCTGGCTTAATCGATGTGTGAAGGATAAGATTTGAGTATGCTGACCTATGAGATTGCCAAACAGATCGTACGCGAAACGATGAACCGCCTCAACCGCAACATCAACATCATGGACCATACCGGAACGATTATCGCTTCGGGAGACGCTTCGCGTGTGGGTGAAATCCACGAGGGAGCTGCCGATGTCATCCGGACAGGCAAGCCGCTGATGATCACCCGCAGCAATGAGCGCCAGTACAAAGGCGCGCGCCCGGGGATCAATCTGCCGATCGTCTTTCAGGACAAGCTGATCGGTGTCATCGGCATCACGGGGGAGCCAGATGAGATCCGCGAGTTTGGGGAGCTTGTCAAAATGATTACGGAGATGATGATCAACCAGTCCTTTCTGGCCTCCCAGCTCGAGTGGAAGCAACGGCTGAAGGAAATGATTTTTGAAGAGCTGATCCAGCGGGAGATTCAGGAAGAATCCGTCGAGCAGAGGCTGGCCCTGCTGAAAATGAAACTGGAGGAGCCTTTCCAGGTCTCTCTCATCGAGATGCGTGAAATTCCGATGCAAAATCAGGAGCTGATTCAAAAAGTGGAGCAGTTGATCGGCGAAACGAAATGGCTGGTCGGATTCCGCAGCGTAAACCGGTTGTTCATCCTCACTTCCGGTCTGGAGGAAGGCACAGTCATAAAAAAGCTGGAAGCCATTCAACTGTTTTTGCGGCAAAAGGAGATCCCGTTCAAGATCGGTTTGGGCTCGCAGGTGACAGAGACGGGGAAAATCGGCATGTCGCTTGAAGAGGCAAAGCTGGCATTGCTCTTGGGAAGCCAGGAGCAGGGCATCACC
>k87-64830_pt1 | contig 10596 bp, 7 predicted proteins | sample MGYA00084031_6733416 | MGnify analysis MGYA00084031
CGGCCCGCCGGAGGAGTACCGCGGCGGGTGGGACACCCTGTCCGCCTACCGCGACCCGGACGACCCCTGGTGCGGCTACCGCTTCCTCTTCTCCGGCTACCAGGGCCGCCGCTCCGACCGGGGCGTGGGCGGCCCCGCCCCGCGCTGGGGACGCCGGCGAAGGTAGCCGCCGACCGGACCCACGGCTCGGCAGGACTCCCGCAAAGGCGCGGAGGCCGCGGCTGAAGCCGCGGCCTCGAGCTTCTCCTTCGCCCAGCTCAGCGGGACTCGCGCAAAGGCGCGGCGACTGCAGGGCAGAGAAAACGCGCGGGGGGTCGTTCCTCGCCCCTCGGGCGTTCTGGAGGGCGGGATTGCAATCATCCGCGGCTCGCCCCACCATCCGACCGAGAACGAAGCTGGACCTCTCCAACCGAAGTAGGACCTGCCATGCATCGTCTGTCGCGCGTGCTCGCAGTTCCGCTGCTCTGCACCCTCGCGTCGTCCCCCGCTCTAGCCCAGCACGGTGGGCCGGGCCCGGAGACGTACGACCTCGTCATCGCCAACGGCCGCGTGATCGATCCCGAGTCCGGGCTGGACGCGGTCCGCAGCATCGGCATCCGCAGCGACCGCATCGTCACGATCGCGGAAGGGCCGCTGCGCGGCGCACGGGTCATTGACGCCGCCGGCCTCGTCGTCGCGCCCGGGTTCATCGATCTCCACCGCCACGGCCAGGACGAGGAGAACTACCGCTACGCGGTTCTGGACGGCGTGACGACCGGGCTCGAGCTGGAGGTCGGCGTCGGGGACGTGGACGCCTGGTACCGCGAGCGCGAGGGTGGGCAGCTCATCAATTACGGCGCCGCCGTCGGCCACATCCCCGTCCGCATGGCGGTGCTCGGCGACCCGGGCGAGTTCCTGCCCAGCGGCCCCGGCGCGGACCAGCCGGCCTCGCCCGAACAGATCGCGGAGATCGTGCGCCGGATCGACCGCGGGCTGCGGGAGGGCGCCATCGCGGTCGGGCTCGGCACCGCCTACACGCCCGCCGCCTCCCGGGACGAGATCATCGAGGTCCTGCGCGTGGCCGCGCGCCACGGCGCATCCGCGCACATCCACACGGGCGGCCCGCTGCGCGGCATCATCGGCGCCATCGAGGCGGCGGCCGAGGCCGGCGCGGCGCTGCACATCGTGCACATCAACAGCACGGCCGGCTCGCGGATCGGGGAGATGCTCGACACCGTGTCCGCCGCGCGCGCCCGCGGCCAGGATGTGACGACCGAGGCGTATCCCTACGCCGCGAGCGCCACCCGCATCGAATCCGCGCTGTACGACGACTGGGAGAGCCAGCCCGACGAGTGGTTCCAGGCGTTCGAGTGGCCGGAGACCGGCGAACGGCTCACCAGGGAGACGTTCGCGAAGTACCGCGCCGTTGGCGGCACCGTCATCCGCCACGGCAACCGCGAGGAGAACGTGCGCATCGCCATCGCGAGCCCGCTCACCATGATCGCGAGCGATGGCGGCCCGAACCGCGATGGCAAGGGCCACCCACGCGGCGCTGGCAGCTTCACCCGCGTGCTGGGCCGCTACGCACGCGACGAGGGCGTGCTCACCCTCGCGGACGCGCTCGCCAAGATGACCATCATGCCTGCACGACGGCTCGAGGCGCGCGTGCCGGAGATGAAGGACCGCGGCCGGATCCGCGCCGGCGCGTTCGCCGACCTGGTCATCTTCGATCCGGACCGCGTCATCGACCGCGCCACCTACCGCGAGCCCGTGCTCCCGCCCGACGGCATGCGCTACGTCATCGTGAACGGCGTGCCGGTCGTCGAGAACGGCCGCATCGTGGAAGGAGTCCGGCCGGGCCGCGCGATCCGCGCTCCGATCACGGCCGGCGCGACCCGCTGAAGCGGACCGCCCCCGGCGTCGCTTCGACGCCGGGGGCGACGGCCGACCCCGATCGGCGTTGCCGCGCTGAGCGCGGGCATCGAGTGCCTCTGTGCGATCCCCTTGCTGGTCGGCTGAGCGACGAGCCGGCCGCGCTCCCGTCCACGTCCCCAGCGCCTCGCGCGTTCCATTGACTGACCGCCGGCCGGGGCCCGCCCCGAGGCCGCGCTGTCCTCGCAGCGACGGCGTGCAGCCGTCGCCGACCCGCATCGCCCGTCGGACAACGCAGGAGGAGCTCGCATTGCAATGGCTCGGCCGGCCGACCTCTCGTTGGCCATCCGCGTCTCCGTGGTGCTCGTCTCCGCGCTCTTCGTCGCGTGCGGCGATCGCGAGTCCGTCAGCCCGGAGGCGTCGGATCCGGTTGCCGTGGTGGACATCCCGTTTTCCGGGATCACGGCCCCCGGCGCAGCGGCCGCGTTCAACGCGGCGAACACCGCAACGGTCCGCATCACGGCCGGCGCGACGACGGTGCTGGACACCGTCTTCGCGTTCACTCCGGCCGACCGTCTGCGACTCGCGTTCCGCACCCCGCGCAACGAACCATCCGGCAGCCTCACGCTCGGGCTGAGGCGCGGCGTGGACCTGCTGTTCCGCGGCTCGGGCGCCGTCGCGGTGCTGCAGGGCGACACGACCGAGGTGACCATCCGGCTCGAGCCCGTCCCCGTGCGGGTGGACGTGACGGATGAGGTGCCGGTCTTCACGGCGATCGGAGACATGCACCGGCTGGAGGCCGTCGCCCTGTTCGCGACCCGCGACACGATCCCGGACCCCACGATCCAGTGGTCCAGCGCGAACCAGCAGGTCGCGACGGTCACCATCGAGGGCCTCGTCATCGCCCGGGGCGAGGGGGCGACATGGGTGCACGCGCGGGCCGACGAGGCCCGCGACAGCGTCCGGATCGAGGTCACGCCGGTCGTCACATCCGTCGTCGTCACCGCCCCGCTGACGCGGATCCCCGTTGAGACCAAGATCCAGCTCCGGGCCTCGGCCCACGACCGGCGCGGCAGCCTGTTGAACCGCACGCTGGAGTGGTCCAGCTCCGACCCGGCCACTGCGACCGTGGACGGCAGCGGGCTGGTTTCGGCCACCGGCGTGGGCACGGCGACCATCTCCGCCACGACAGGGGGCGTCAGCGGCAGCGCCGAGATCACCGTCCATCCTCCGCTCGGGCACTGGACGCCGCTCAGGCCGATGCCGCAGGAGCGGACCGAGATCAGCGCGGCGACGGACGGGCAGCGCATCTACGTGGTCGGCGGCTTCGCGCCGGACGGGAGTCGGGTCGTGGCGCCGCGCGCCATGCACATCTACGACCCCGCGACGGATGCCTGGACGACGTCGCCCGACTCCATTCCGGAGGGAGTCAACCACGCGGGGCTGGTGTACCTCGACGGCAAGCTCTACCTCGTGGGTGGGTTCCGCGGCGCGACGTTCGACCCCATCGATGCCGTGTGGATCTACGACATCGCCGCCGGGACCTGGACCGCCGGGCCTCCGCTGCCGACCGCCCGCGGCGCCATGGCCGTCGCGGTGCTGAACGGAAAGATCCACGTGATCGGCGGCAACGCCGCGAACGCGGGCGCACTCAACCCCGCGGAGCACAACGTGGGCCCGGACGCGAGCTCGGTCGGCACGCACGAGGTGTTCGACCCCGCGACGGGGCAGTGGACCCGGCTGCCGCCGATGCCCACGGCGAGGAACCATGCGGGCGCCGCGGTGCTGAACGGCCGCATCCACGTCTTCGCCGGCCGCGTCGGCAGCAACGACACGCTCTTCGTCCACGAGGTGTTCGACCCGGCGACCAACGCGTGGACCACCGCGCCGCGCGTGCCCACGGGGCGCAGCGGCGTCGCGGTCGTCGTGTTCGGCGGCGAGGCGTACGTGTTCGGCGGCGAGGCGTTCGCCACGCAGGAGGTCACGTTCCGCGAGGCCGAGCGCTACGACCCGGTCACCAACCAGTGGGAGCTGGTGCCGCCCATGCCTACCGGCCGCCACGGCCTCGGCGCCGCGGTGGTGGGGGAGTTCATTTACGTGATCGCCGGCGGCCCCAGGCCGGGCTTCTGGTACAGCAACGTCAACGAGCGGTTGACGGTCACGATCCCGTGACCGCGCCGGTCATCGCGTGAACGGCGCGATCCGAGGCGCCGGGTTTCGACGTCGACGAAGCGATGGCGACGCGTCGTCGGCCCGCGGTCAGTGGCAGGGCCGGCCGCGGTAGGTGGGCCTGGGGTCCGAAGTGACGATGGTCCGCGGCGCGGGGCAGCCCACGACCCACACCGCGACGGCCGCGCCCCGGGGGTCCAGCCCCGCCGCCGTGAGCCAGCCGCGCTTCACCCTGCCGACGGCGCCCGGCTCGTACAGCGGCGCGCCGCCCGGGTCGTCGGCCGCGTCCGGCCCTTTGATGAGGGCCGACGTGCCGATGGCGGGAATCGGGGGCACGTCCAGCCGCAGATCGAACACCGTGCCCGCGAGCCCGGGCGTGGGCTCCGGCACCGCGGCGAGGTCCGGCGACGCGGGCCCCGGAGCGATCGCGGCCAGCGCCTCCGGCTCGCGGATCCGGATCACCTCCGGCAGGCGCTCCGGCGCGACGGGAGGCGACGTCTCGATGCGCAGCAAACGGAGCGTCGTGTCGGGCCGGACCGCCTGCGGTTCCACCCGGAGCTGCACCAGCGCGAACGCGAGCGCGTGCACGGCGAACGAGACCGCGATGCCGATCCCGATCGAGTGGCGTCGGAGCGCCTCGTGCCGTCCGCGTCGATCCATCTGCCGTGCCCTCCATCCGGTGTGGCAGCCCATATTAGGGTTGCGGCCCGCCCCATCGCCACCCCGTTCCGGCCGACCGCCTTCCGCCAGCCCCGCGCCCGGGGTATGTTTTGCGCCGTTCGCGATGCATCGATGGAACTCGAACCGAAGACCCTGACGTGTACGATCACCAGGCACTCGTCCGTCTCCTCGCCAGCCGCGCCTACCGCGAAGGCGAGTTCGTTCTCTCGTCCGGCCGCAAGAGCAACTTCTACCTCGACGCCAAGCAGGTCACCTACGACCCGGTGGGCATCCGCCTCGTGGGCGAGGCCGTCTACGAGCTCATCATGCCGTTCGGCGTCCAGGCCGTCGGCGGTCTCACCATGGGCGCCGACGCCATCGTCGCCAGCGTCGCGTTCCTCTCGGGCGAGCGCGGCACGCCGATCCCCGGCTTCATCGTCCGCAAGGAGCCCAAGCAGCACGGGCTCCAGAAGGCCATCGAAGGCGTCTTCCCGCCGGGCGCGCGCTGCGCCATCGTCGAGGACACGCTGACCACCGGCGCGTCCGCGCTCCGCGCCGTGCAGGCGGTGCGCGACGCCGGTGGCGAGGTCGCCGTCGTCGTGGCGCTCGTGGACCGTCAGGAGGGCGGCGCCGCAGCCATCGAGGAGGAGGGCATCGAGTTCCGCGCCGTCACCACGGTCGCGGAGATCCGCGAGGCGTTCCATGCCGGGAAAGGATGAGCGAAAGGCCGCCTGCGGGCTGACCCGCCAGGCGGCCGTCGCCGCGCGCTGCAGACCGGACGCTGCGCCCCACCACCGCGCACGCCCGCTCGCCTCACGGCTGCCTCGGCCGGCCCCGCCCTCGCCCGGGAGGCGGGGAAACGGGGGCAGGCCCTGGCCTCAATCCTTGTACGGATCGTACTCGTTCTCGCCCGCCATCACCACGATCAGCGGCCGCAGCGTGTGCAGCACCTCGATGGTCGAGCCCTGCGCCGCGAGCACCTCGGGCAGCCGCCGGTAGACGTGCGGGCTCTCGTCCAGCCCGCCGCCGCGGAGCACCACGCCCTTCTTCCGCACCCACTCGTGCATCATCTCCGGGGTCACCAGCCCCGGCTTCAGCACCTTGCCCGAGCGGCGCTTGCGCTTCCCCGCCGCGGCCGTGCGGCTCATGATCCGGCCGGCGCCGTGCACCGTGGAGTACAGCGCGGCGCGCTGCTCGGCGAGCGTCTCCTCGTCGGCACGCTCGGGGGGCGTGCCCTGGACGATCACCGCGTCATCCCCCATCGAGCCGCCGATGAAGCCCTTCTGCCCGGGGAACGCCGGCGTGGCGCCCTTCCGCACGACAATGAACTCCTCGCCGTCGTGCGTCTCGCGCCAGGCGTAGTTGTGGTGGTTGTGGACGAGCTCCAGCTCGCGGCCGCCCATGATCTGCACCACCTTGCGCGCCACCCACTCGCGGCCCGCGTACGCGTAGCGCCCAGCCAGCTCCATCAGGTGCCAGTAGTCGTGGCCGAGCGGACTGTCCAGCGCGAGCAGCACCTCACGCTCCGGCACCCGCTCGCCCCAATTGCGGCCCTGCCCGAGGGCGAGGAAGCCGGAGGCCACGGTGTAGCCGAAGCCGCGCGAGCCGAAGTGCACGCCGACCCACAGCCGGTCCTGCTCGTCGGCGAACACGTCCACGTAGTGGTTGCCGCTGCCGACCGTGCCGAGCTGCGACCGCGCCTTCTCCCGGAGATCGTGGCGGTGCCTCGCCGGGACGGCGTCCCACGCCGGGTCGTCGAACAGGGGGTGGTCCACCGGCGCATCGTCCGCCGTGTTCTTGCGGCCGATGCCGAAACTGACCTGGTCCTGGATCTCGTCGGCCAGGGCGTTCAGCCGCCGGCGGATCTCCTCTTCGCTCCTGCCGAGGTCCGCGAGCGTCAGGTCCGTCCGGATCGCGGCGTTGCCGCACGCGATGTCGAAGCCGACGCCCACCACGGAGACCTTGTCGCGGTACGCCGCCACGCCGCCGATCGGCATCACGTAGCCGACGTGCCCGTCCGCCATGAGCGCGGCCCGCTCGGCGCGCTGCGCAACGGTCTGGATCTGCGCCAGGGTCTCCTGGTCGTGCTGTCCGAAGATCTTTATCCGCATGTTCGGTTCGGAAACTCCAACAGCGACGAAGTCTCTGCCATCTGGATGAACCCGGCCGGCCCGGCAGTGGTGCCCGCGTGACCCGGCCGGCCGCGACGCGATCGAGCCGCCGAGCCCCCGGCCCTACGCCTGATGAGCGCTGGGCTCCAGGCCCTGAAGTTCGAGGCCTGCTGATCGGCCGAGTCCCGCGTGTGTGCGCGCCGCGAGGGCGAGGCGGGCACCTGTCCAGCCGCCTCGGCCCGTTTCCCTCCGCCGTGGCGCGCCGCCTGCGATGCGCCTCCCTGACCGCGACGCGCCTGGCCGACGCGCAAGCCGGATAGAGTATTCGATCCCCTGCCCGGACGCACGAGGCGCGCCGGACACTCGCCACGACCCCGCGCGGGTCGGAGACCGCGGCGTCGCACGCCATGATCCTGAGGTTCCTGGGCACGAGAGGCGAGATCGAGGCGCGCACCCGCGCGCACCGGATGCACGCGTCGCTCGAGGTGGCGTACCGCGGCCGCAGCGTGATGATCGACTGCGGTTCGGACTGGCGTGAGCGGGTGTGGCGGCTCGCGCCGAGGGCCATCGTGCTCACGCACGCCCACCCGGACCACGCCGGCGGGCTCGTGGACGGCGCGCCCTGCCCGGTCTGGGCCACGGAGGAGACGTGGCGCGCGCTCGAGCGTTACCCCGTCGCGGACCGGCGCGTCCTCCGGCCCCGCGTCGCCACGCGGATCCGGGGCATCACGTTCGAGGCGTTCCCGGTGGTGCACTCGCTCATCGCGCCGGCGGTCGGCCTGCGGATCACGGCCGGCCGTGCACGCGTCTTCTACGTGCCGGACCTGGTCTCCATCCCGGACCGCGCCGCGGCGCTGCGGGACGTGGACATTTACGTGGGCGACGGCGCTTCGCTCGTGCGCCCGCTGGTGCGCCGGCGGGATGGCACGCTGATCGGCCACGTGGCGGTGCGCACGCAGCTCGGCTGGTGCGCGAAGGAGGGCGTGCCACGCGCCATCATCACGCACTGCGGCAGCCAGATCGTGACGGCGGACGGGCGCGCGGTCGCCGCCCGCGTGCGCGCCATGGGCGAGGCGCGCGGGGTGCGGGCGGAGGTGGCGCGGGACGGGCTGGAGGTGCGGCTGCCGTGAAGCGCCCGGTCAGCCGGCTGCCGTGAAGCGCCCCCGGCCGCCGTGAAGCGCCTCCTCAGTCGCTCGCGCTCCGCGTGGTCAGCTCCTTGACCAGCCGGTACAGGAACTCCTGCCCCTCGTAGAACGCGGCGGCCGGGATGTGCTCGTCCATCCCGTGGGCGTTGGTCTCGCCGTAGAACAGGCCCGAGACGCCGTACACCGGGATCCCCGCGTTGCGGAGGTACAGGCCGTCGGTCGCGCCGGTGGACATGGTCGGCACTACGGGCACGCCCGGCCACATCTCGGCCGTCACCCGCTCGATCGCCCCCAGCACCTCCGCCGTCAGCGGCGAGGGCGGGCTGTCCTTGGCTTCGTCCACCGGCGTGATCCGCAGTGTCGGCACCGCCGCGACGCGCTCCAGCGTGCGCTGCACCTCCCCGGGGTCCTCGTCCGGCAGCAACCGGCAGTTCACGTTGGCGCGCGCACGCTGCGGCAGCGCGTTGGGCGCGTGGCCGCCCGAGAGCATCGTCGCGACGCACGTCGTCCGCAACATGGCGTTCAACCGAGGATCTGCGCTCAGAGTGCGGATCGCCGCGGTGTCGGACTCGTCCGCGAGCAGCCGCCGGATCGCGTCGGCCTGCTGCGGTCCGACCAGGGCTGCGGAGCGCTCGAAGTACGCGCGCGTCACCTCGTTCAGCCGTACCGGGAACCGGTGCGCCGCGATGCGCACGAGCGCCTGCGCCAGCTCGTTGATGGCGTTGTCCTCCCGCGGCTGCGACGAGTGGCCGCCCGGGTTCGTCACCTCCAGCGTGAAGTCCAGGTACTTCTTCTCCGCCGCCTGCACCGTGTTCGCCACACGGCGCCCGTTCTCCACGATCCCGCCGCCGCCCTCGTTCAGCGCGAACGCCGCGTCGATGAGGTCGCGGCGGTTGTCCAGCAGCCAGCGCACGCCGTTGGCCGGCCCGCCTTCCTCATCCGCCGTCAGCGCCACGACGATGTCCCGGTCCGGGACGTATCCCTCCTCCTTCATGCGGATGAGGTTGGCGATGTAGATCGCCGCCTCGTCCTTGTCGTCCGCCGTGCCGCGCCCGTAGAACACGCCGTCCCGCTCGGTCAGCTCGAACGGCGGCACCGTCCAGTCGGCGGGGTCCGCCTCCACCACGTCGATGTGCGCGAGGAGGAGGATCGGCTTCTCCCCCGTATCACGCCCCCGCAGCCGCGCGACCAGGTTCCCCTTGCGGGGCATCGGCTCCACGACGACGACGTCCTCCTCCGGGAACCCGGCGGCGAGCAGCCTTCGCCGCATCGCCTCCGCCGCGGCGGTGTTGTCGCCTTGGCTGTCCGTCGTGTTGATCGCGACCAGCTCCGCCAGGATCTCGCGGGCGAGCTGCTGCCAGCGCTCCGGCGGCCTCGGGCCAGGCGGCGCGGCGTGCTCGGGCTGCGCCGCGAGGGGAGCGGCGATGATGAGGGCGGCGAGCAGGGCGGGCGGGGTGAGTGGCCGAAGCATCACGAGACCTCCAGCGCTCGGGTTCCGCGCTTGCCCGGATTCCGCGCGGCAGGAGCTCCAGCAGTCTGATGGCGTGCGGCGGCTCCCGCGGCGGGCGGCGTTCCCCGTGGCGGCCGACACGCCTCGCTGCGGCCGCGCCGGCCGCAGCGCGATCAGACGCGCCCGGAGCGTGCTCGGTCGCACGGTGCGGCGAAGAGTAGGGCCCATGCGACCACGCCGAAAGAGAGGCCACGCCGGATGAGCGGCTCGGGCGACGCACGGCAGGCCGCCGCGGGCGCCGCCCAATCCCCGATCGTCGCGGCGTCCACCTGCTCGCGGCGGCGCCCCCCGCGCATCGCGGCGCCGAGGCGCCGCACTCGTCCATGCGCGCCCCGGAGTTTTCCACGTCCCAGGCGCGAATATCCACCATCCAGGCGCGAGTTGTCCACAACGGGCGCGGAAAAGCGGGCGTAGTCGCGGGCCGACGGCGCTTGCCGGACGCCGGTCGCTGGTCACCGCTCGCCGGATGTCGCTCGCCGGTCGCCGGTCGCCGGTCACGGGTCGCTGGTCACCGCCCGCTGCCCGCCGGTCGCCGCTCGCCGGTCGCCGCCCACCGCCACAACGCCCGTCGCTGCGCGGGATCGCCGCGGCAAAGCCCCCGACTCGTCTGAGCTGAGGACGACGCGTTGGATCCATCCCGCGCGCGGCGCGGCAAAGCTCCATCGCCCGGACGGACTGCGTCGCGAATGTGGAAGTTAACCGCCTCCGGCGCGGCCAACGCCCCGTGCCGCCCCCCGGCCGCGCCGCGACCATGGAGGTTGGCCGCGCCTGCGGCGACCTGCCGACCCGGCCGCGGCGGCTTCCTACACCCGACGCGGGCTCCACACCCGCACCGGCTTTCAGACCCGCACCGGCTTTCACACCCGCACCGGCTCCACACACCCGCACCGGCTCCACACACCCGCCGCCGCCTCCACACCCGTATGGCCTCCACGCTCGCGGCTGCCTCTACACCCGGCGGGCCTGCCTCACCCGCCAGTCTGCCACACTCGCCCCGGCCTCCACACCCGCGACGGCCCTCCCGACCCGCGGCGGCTCTCTTGACCCCGCGGTGTCCTCCGTGCGCGGGCGGCCGTGCGCCGCACCACGCTGCACTCGCCTCACCCCGCGGCCGGCCGCTCCCGGCGACCGGGGTGACGGAGAGCGCATC
>k87-2135296_pt1 | contig 10588 bp, 9 predicted proteins | sample MGYA00084031_6733416 | MGnify analysis MGYA00084031
GTCGTGCCCTCGTTCCATCGGCTGTCCGCCGTCACGCGGCCCCCGTGCGCCGTCACCGCCTCTTTCGCAATGGCCAGCCCGAGCCCCAGACCCGGGGAGCCGGCCGGATCGGCGGAACGCCTCCCGCGGTAAAACCGGTCGAACACTCGGGCGAGTTCTTCCTCCTCCATTCCCGGTCCGTCGTCCTGCACGGTAACGCGAACCTGACCTTCGTCGGCGCCGCAGCGGACGACAACGCGGGAACGGGCATGGCGCACGGCGTTATCGAGCAAGTTGAGCAACACCTGCTCCAGACGCGTCCGATCGGCGTACAGGAGCAGCGGTGCCGGAGCCCCTTCCGGTTCCAGCGTCAGCGTGACGCCGGCCTCTTCCGCGGCCGGACGAATCGCTTCCGCCAGCCGCTCCACCAGTTCCCGCAGGGAAAACCAGCTCCGGGTCAACGGCAGATGGCCGGATTCGGCCAGCGCGAGCTGGTTGAGATCGTGCACCAATCGCGACATGCGGGACAATTCGTCATGCATGACGGCTACCGTCTCCGGCGGCAGGGACCTGGCGTCCGCCAGGGCGTTTTCCAGCCGCGCCCGCACGGTGGCCAGCGGTGTGCGGAGTTCATGGGCGATATCGGCGACCATCGTCTTGCGCGTCCGCTCCAGTTGGCGGAGCCGCCTCTCCACCTGTCCGAGCAACCCTTCCAGGCGGGGATCGGACAACTTCGGCGCGGACGGGGCACCGGGAACGTCCGGCTGAACGAATCCGTCAGGCCCGCCGGCCCCCTCGCCGCCATGAAGCACGGCCTCCAGCCGTGCCGCCAGATCGTCGCGGAAGCGGGCCTCCGCCCGCCGTCCCGCCCTTGTCCAGACGGCCACCGCGGCTGCACCCGACATCGCGACGGCCGCCATGACGCCCGCAAAGGCCGCCGAAAGGCCGGGAGGGGGATCGTAACGCACCGCAAACGTCCCGACCACGCGACCTTCGTGCACGATGGCCCGGCGTTCGCCGGCGGCCGCGCGGGCAGGCAGGGACGTCCCTCCCGCCCCGGCGGCGTCCGCCATTCCGCCCGTGTGCCCGCCCGCTCCGCCGGGCAGTTCGACATGGCCGCTTAGGAACACCGGTTCCCCCCGGTCGTTCCAAATCGTGAGCGCCAGATCGCCGCCCATGGAGAGCCGGAGGGCATCCGTCTGGTCCCGCGCCGCTTCGGCCACCGCCGGCCAATCCTGCCGCAGCCGGAACTGCGAATGCAAAAAAGCGTCCCAATACTGCGCCATGGCCGCTTCCTGCCGCTGGCGCAACCGCGCGTCGACGACCAGCGCGGCCGCGGCGGCAATGACCGCAAACAGCGCGACCAAGGCAATGCCACTCCAGAACAGGCCCCGCCACCCGGCCGTTCCGGGACGCCGGGCCCTGCCGCTCGCGCCGGCGCCGACCGTTTGGCCAAACGTTGCCATCCTTCCGATATCCTGCCTTACATCAGCCACCGTTCTCCTCCCCCGTCCGTCCCGTCGGACTTCCGCGGCCCTTTGCGCAGCACCGCCGCCAGGTTTCTTGCGATCCGCTCGTTACCGCCGGAAACGTACACTAACCTTCCGCGAATTTGTACCCGACCCCGTGAACGGTGAGGATGTACCGGGGACGGTCCGGACAGTCGCCCAATTTTTTGCGCAAGTTGCGGATATGGGAATCCACCGTGCGGTCAAGCCCGACGTACGTCTCCCCGAGCGCCGCGTCCATCAGTTGCGAGCGGGTGTATACCCGGCCGGGACGGCCCGCCAGCACGCCGAGCAGCCGAAATTCGGTCGGCGTCAGGCGGATCTCCTCCCGGCCCCGGTACACGGTCAGCCGCTCCAGGTCGATGGTAAGATCGCCCCGCCGGAGCACGGATTCCGCTTCCGGCCGCCGCCGTTCCCCCTCCCGGCCCAGCCGCCGCATAACCGCCCGGATGCGCGCCGCCAGTTCGCGCAGGCTGAACGGCTTGGCCAGGTAGTCGTCGGCCCCGCTTTCCAGGGCGGCGACTTTGTCCGTCTCGTCCGATCGGGCCGTCAGCATGATGACCGGCGTCCCCCACCGCCGCTGGATGCGCCGGCACAGCTCGATCCCGGATTCGTCGGGCAGCATCCAGTCCAGGAGCACCAGGTCGACCGGTTCGGTGCGCAACAGCTCCCACGCCGCTTGCGCGGTCGGGACGACGGACACGGCGAACCCTTCCCGGCCCAGAAATTCGGCGCCTTCCTGCGCAAAGGCGAGTTCGTCTTCCACCCATAGCAGGCGCATAGCCGCTCCCCTTTCGCACGGGCTTCCTTTTTCCGCGAAGCGCCGGTTTTGCGTCCATTTCCACATTCAACAACAAATTCTGCCATAAAGCCCCCCATCGCATAAGAAACCGGTCGCCGGGAAAAATGGAACCGATTCTCCAATTCGAACCGAACGGGTGAATGCCATGTTTCATTGGATCAGCAACCTCATGCGCCGCGTCGCCAACGAAGCGGTGGACAAGGCGATCGAACGGATGGCGCGGGATTCGTATACGGAAAACCTGTTTGAGATGATCCCGGTGGCCAAGAAAGTCGGACCGATCCAACTGATGGAAATCGTCATGCGCACCAAAAACGGCCGTCCGCCCGGACGGCCGCTGGGCAGCCATATGCGGTTTTCGCCGTGGGACAAGCTGCTGTTCAACCCGGTTCATCTGCACCGGTTTCCCACGCCGGACAGCGAATCGATCAAGACGTCCGTCACGATCGGGCCACGCGCGAAAAAACCGCTCCGCATCGAGATTCCGATCATGATCGCGGCGATGTCCTTCGGCGGCGCGCTCAGCAAAAACGCGAAAATCGCCCTGGCCAAGGCGGCTTCGCGGGTCGGCACGGCGACGAACACCGGCGAGGCGGGCCTGCTGGAAGAGGAACGGGAAGCGGCAAGCCTGCTGATCGGGCAGTACAACCGCGGCGGATGGCTGAACGACCGGGAAAAATATTCGCGGCTGGACGCGATCGAAATCCAGCTCGGGCAAGGGGCGCAAGGATCGAGCCCGCAGCGCACGCGCGCCGAAAACATCGGGCCGGAGTACCGCGAAACGTTCGGCATCCCGGAAGGGGAGGACGCGGTCATCCATTCCCGCCTGCCCGGCGTCGACACGAAGGAACAGTTCATTCAACTGGTGCGCCGGCTGAAAGAGGAAACGGGCGTGCCCGTCGGCCTGAAAATCGCGGCCACCCACCATCTGGAGCGCGAACTGCGCATCGCGCTTGAGGCGGACGTCGATTTCATCACGGTCGACGGCGCCGAAGGGGGCACGCACGCGGCGGCCCCGATTCTCGAGGACGACCTCGGCCTGCCGACGATCTACGCCGTGTCCCGCGCCGCCCGGTTCCTCGCCGCCCAGGGGGCGTCCGGCAAGGTGAGCCTGATCGCCGCGGGCGGACTGGTGACGCCGGGCGATTGCCTGAAGGCGATGGCCCTCGGCGCGGATGCCGTCTATATCGGCACGGCCGCCGTGATGGCGCTGGTCGGCGACCAGCTTGCCAAGACGGCCCCCTTCGAGCCGCCGACGAGCCTGGTGGTCTACAACGCAAAAATGACCGACAAGCTGGATGTGGACCGCAGCGCCGGCCATCTGGTCAACTTTTTGAACGCGTCGGTGAAAGAGATGGAGCTCGTCTGCTACTCCCTCGGCAAAAAAAGCCTGGCGGACATCGACCGCTCGGACCTGTGCGCGCTCGATCCGTTTCTGGCGAAGGCGGTCGGCGTGGAGCTGGGGTTCGTGGCGCCCGAAGAGCAAGACGCGTATTTCGAAGGACTTCTGGCGCCTTCCCTCGCCGGGCGGACACGGCCCCAGGCGCCGCGGCGTCCGGCCGTTCCGGCCGATGGCCCTGGTCCGGCAACACCGGAACCGCAACCGCCGCGCCTCCACTGATTCGCGCGGCCTCGTGCCGCGCCAGCCCCTTTCCCGCGGAGGTGAGCCCATGTCCGACCAAACCCGCAACCATGCATCGCCCGGCAACGGCCACCGGCCGCCCCGGGTGAAGGTCGTCGCCGAAATCCCGGGGGACGACCGGATGCGCGAACAAATGAAAGAACGAAAAAAGCACCACGGCCATCCCGACTCCTGCGGCGGATTCTGATCGCGCGCCGCGCGGCGGGGCGCCGGACGCCACCCTGGCGGCGGCGCCGGCCGCGCCCGTTCACCGGCCGTCCGCCGGATCCGGAACTTCGGCGGTCACCCCGGGCGACGCCGGGTCGCCGGGGTTAAAGCCGCTTGCCCGCAAAGCCGAGAAAAATTCGGCCACGCCCGCCACCATCGCCAGCACCACCAGCACGGCCACAAGACCCGTGACGATTTCCGCCGTATAGTGCTCCCGCAGATGCCGCCATTTCTCCCGCCAGTTCAGTTCCCGGAACTTCACCGGCCGCAGCGGCTTGTACCCGATCAGAAAGCGGTACGCCTCGTTGATCTTGGCAAAAGGCGGTTCGTTCGCCGACGGCTGCTCGTCCGGGTCCAGGCCTTTGTATTTTTTCACGAGCACGAAAAACCGGTCTTCAATTTGCTGCCGCGTCGCATCTTCCGGCAAACCGAGCACTTCGCACGCGTATTTCCGGTCCAGCATGTTCGATTCCTGCCTTTTTCCCACAGGATGCTTTTCCCATAGGATGTTTTTCCCATAGGATGCGCCAAAAGCAGGAAGCTCATACAGCCGCCATCCTTACGCCGGGAAGCGAAATGCGTTATACTCGCTCGTGAGGTGAGCTGCGCTTGGTGACAGCCGAGATCATCCGATGCCTGCACGCGTACAAGCGCAAACCGTACTTGCCGGTCTGGGGCGAACTGTTCGCGCTCCTGTACGGCATCAAACGGCGGGCGGAACAGGAAAACCGCGCGGTGGAAGCGTACGCCATCGGAAACGACGTCGTCGTGTTCGATCCCGACATCCGAAAGTTCCGTCTCCGGATCGGCGAAATCACGTTTTGTCTGTCGATCGAAGAGCTGACGGACGCCCTGCTCCGGGGGGCCTTCGTCCCCAAAACGGAAGCCGCGGAAGAGGCGTCCGTCGATCAGGCACAGGAAGTCGCCACCTGAATCCCGTGGCCGCCGCATCCTTGCAAGAGACCGCCGGGCGGAAGCCGTCCGCAGCGGTCTCTTTCGTTTTTCCTATTTCTTTAGATGATACGGCACGGTCGTCACAATGACGTCTTTCCGGTACAGCAGGTACGTGCGGAGCAGCAAACTGGTTTGGTTGTGCAAAAAGTTGTGCCAGCCTTTCTTCGGAATGAATTGCGGAATGACGACCGTGATCTGGTAATGCGAATGACTCGCCTTGTGATGCACCATGTCGATGAACTTGCTCAACGGATGAATAATGCTGCGGTACGGAGAATACAGCGTCACCAGCCGGACGCCGGGCATCCGCTCGCGCCATTTTTCGGCGAAACGCGTTTCATCCTCCCGGTCGAAGGTGACATAAACGGCGATGATCTGGTCGGCATGAAGGGACCGGGCGTAGTTGATGGAATTTTGGACCACGTGCGTAATGCCGGACACCGGCACAATGAATACGTTGCCCGCGATCGGCGCGGGGGGCTCGGCGGCGGATATCCGCAACTGTTCGCCCACCGCGTCGTAATGGTTGCGAATTTGCCGGAACACCCCGATGATCAGCGGCAGGAACACGAGCACCGGCCAGACTTGCCGGAATTTGGTCAAGAAAAACATGCCGGTGACGATCAGACAGATCAGGGCGCCCGCGGCGTTGACCAGCAGTTTCGCCATCCAGCCCCTCGGTTTCTCCCGGAACCATTTGACGGTCATGCCGGCCTGGGAAAGGGTGTAGGGAATGAACACCCCGATGGCGTACAGCGGAATCAGATGTTCGGTTCTTCCGCCAAAGGCCACGATCAGGGCAATGGACAAAACCCCGAGAAAAACGATGCCGTTCGAATAATTTAACCGGTCCCCCCGGTTGGTGAACATGCGCGGGACAAATTTGTCCCTGGCCAGGTTGACGGCAAGCAGCGGAAAAGCCGAAAAACCGGCATTTGCGGCCAGGATCAGGATCAACGCGGTCGTGCCCTGAACAAAATAGTACACCAGGTTCCGGCCGAAGGTCTGTTCGGCAATCTGGGAGAGAACGGTCGCCTCGGGCCTCGGGACAATCCCGTACTGCCAGGCCAGATACACGGCGCCCGAAAACAAAACGGCCAGCAGGACACCCAACGTCGTCAACGTTTTCACCGCATTCCGGGGAGCGGGATCCGCGAAGTTCGTGACCGAATTCGAAATGGCCTCGATCCCGGTCAACGCGGAGCATCCCGAAGCAAACGCCCGCAACAGCAAAAACAGGCTGACGCCGGCCACCGGCGCGCCGACGGGCCCCGCCGCCGACTGCGGAAGCTCCCCGGTCGCGGCCCGGTAAAGGCCCGCGCCGATCAGGACAAGCATCGCCAACACAAACAAATACGCAGGATAGGCCAAAATGGAGGCGGATTCCCGAACCCCCCGCAAGTTAATGACGGTTAACACCACGACCAGCGAGACAGCAGTGGCCACCCTGTAGTCGTGCAACGCCGGAAAAGCGGACGTGATGGCATCCGTTCCCGCCGAAACGCCGACGGCCACCGTCAACACATAGTCCACCAACAAGGAACCCCCGGCCAGCAGGCCGGGGTACAAGCCCAGATTCTCCTTGGATACGACATAGGCTCCGCCGCCTTGCGGATAGGCCAGGATAATCTGGCGATAGGACAACATCAGGGCCAGCAGCAGCACCAGTACGCCCGCGCCTATCGGGAGGGAATACCGGAAGGCGGCGGTGCCGACCGTCAACAATACGAGCAAAATCTGTTCCGGAGCATAAGCAACGGATGATAACGCATCCGATGAAAGAAGGGCCAGCGCCTTCGTCTTGTTCAGTTTCTGCCCGGCCAATTCCGTGGATTTCAACGGTCTCCCGATCAACAGCCTTTTCAGGGACATCATCCGACGGTCACCTCTGACGCATGCATCCTGCGGAACAACCTGAACAACATGGGCACGCGATCAAACCTTGACGATAAGATTTCCATTTTTCCGGTTTCTACGCGCAAACAGAAAACCACAGCGGCATCGGCCCCTGTGGTCGTCGCGCGATCACAAGTCCACCATCCTCTCTCCCATCCGCTTACGAGGTTAGCTGACGGATTCGGGCGGTGAGAGACGCCCTACCCGAAACGCGGCCGCCGTGCGCCCGGCGCTTCGGGATTCACCCCGGATGAAGCCCGCTCCGGCTTTCGCCCAAAGCCGCTTCACCAATTGGTTCCCCCGCTTTCCGGTCCGGAAATTCAGCGTCAAGATGGAAATCTGCTTTATGAAATTTTTATACACGAAATATTACTCCTGTCTAAGAAAGAAGTAAAGAACGAAAACAAGATGACCGCGTGCAACAGGTACAGGCATACCCGATTTGAACCACAAAAAAAGGACCCCCGACGGGGTCCCGGTCTCACGGCGCAATCCGGCGTCACGGGCCGGAAGACAGTTCCGGTTGAATTTTGGCTTCGGCCGCGTTCCTGCGCAACGGAATGAGCACGAGGGAACCCAGTATAATGAGCATGCCAATCGCGGCCGCCGTCCAGTAGATCCCCCCGTAGCCATTTTTCGCCGCCATTTGGGTAACTTCGGCCACGCTGTTCATGACCACTTCCTTTAGCGCGGGATCCTGAATCGATTGGATCGCCGCGTTGAGGTCGCCGGGGGAGACGGTCCCCGCTCCGGAAGCCATCCGCCTTCCCGTTTCGGCCAATTCGGCAAGCGCCTCCTCCGACAAATTGGCCCGCGCCACGCGGTCCTGCAAGATGCCCGGAAATTCCGTTCGGAACAGTTCCCCCATGCGGTTGTAGCCGCGCGCCAGGAAGCCCGCATAAATGGTCGGCGCAATCGTCATGCCCACCTGGCGGAGCAGGGACAGGGAAGCCAGCGCGGTGCCCTTGTTGGCCCGCAATCCTTCGGTCGCCAGAATGTTCAGAGGCGCGCCCAGAATGATCCCCATGCCGATGCCGGCCACGATGCTGGCAATCACAAATTGCCATTTCGTATCCGTCCAAAGCGGGATCAACGCAAACCCCGCCGCGGCAATGATGCCGGACAGCAGCACCGCAAACACGGGACCCCGTTTGGCGACCAGCGCCCCGCCCATCCCGGCGCCCACGCCGGATGCCAGTGCCAGCGGCGTCATCCAGTAACCCGACTTTTCCGCCGGAATGCCCAGCACGTTTTCGACGAAGCCCGGAATGAAGATCATGGCCGCCAGCGTTCCGCCGGACAACGCGCCGATGATCAGCACCATCAGGTACCGGGGCTGCCGGATCAAATGCAACGGCAAAATCGGGTCGCCGTTTTGTTTTCGCTCCAACGCCGATTCGTAAGCGAACAGAAGGACGAACAGGACGACGGCCGCGCCGATAAAGCCGGACACTTCAAGTTCCCGGAAGCTGGCCCAGAAGTCGACGTCAATGTTCGTCAGGCCGTACATCAGCGACAGCACGGCGAAGGACAGGACGACAATTCCGGCCATGTCGAGACGTCCGGGACTCGGATCGGAGGACTCCTGCAGTTTCGTCCATCCCAGGATGACCAGCCCAATGGCGATCGGCACGTTGATCAGGAACAGAACGTGCCAATTTCCCGTCAGATCCAGCAAAAACGAGCCGATGTTGGGGCCCAGTACCGCGGCGACCCCGTTCATCGCGCCGAGGAGGCCCAAATATTTCGCCTGCTTTTCCGGCTCCACCGTGCTCAGGATGTGCGAGTTGCCGATAATGAAGATTCCGCCGCCGCCCAGCGCCTGCAAAAATCTCGCCGCCAGATACAGGCCGAAGGTCGGGCTGAGCGCCACAAACAAGGAGCCTGCGCCGAACAGAACAATTTCAATGATAAACAGCTTTTTCCTGCCGTACCGGTCGGAAAGCTTGCCCACGATCGGGAGACTGATCGCCAGGCCCAACGTGTAAATGGTGATGCCCCAGGCGCCCCAGTTCTCCGTCACGTCAAAATGACGATTGATGGTCGTCAGCGCCGAACTGATGATCCCGTTGTCCAGTTGCGCCATAAAGACGCCGACGGAAAACAACAGCAGCGCCCAGAAATGTGACGATTTCGCTCTTGCCACCGCGGTTTGCCCTCCTTGACTCACGTTTCCTCTTTTTTCATCGCGCCGTCAGGATGGCGGACGGCGTTATGCGAGTTCGGTTCGGATTCGGCCCGTTTCTCCCACAGGGCGATCGTTTCCTTCAACCAGTCCCGGTCGGCCTCGGCCATCCGAATGCGCCGGGCGATCGCCAGATCCATCCCCAGCGCGTTGCGGTGCTTCGGCACGCTCCGGTACGTCTCCAACAACCGTTCCAGTTTCGCCAGCCGCGCGTTCAAACACGCCAAGGCGTCCCGCACCGGGAGATGATCGATGAACAGGATGCCGATCTCCTCGGCGGGAATCGTTCCGCCGCTTGAGGCCAGCACCTCGCGAAGCAGTTTTTCGAACCGCTTCTCTCCCTTCTCCGTGATGGAGTAAACCCGTTTTGTCGGACGATTGCCCTCCCGGCCGGGGGACGATGTCGCGCATCCTTCCTGTTCCAGACGCTTCAGGATCGCGTAAGCCGTGGCCTTTTTCATGTTGGACACGCGGCCCAAATTTTTTTCAATGAACTCGTTGATTTGATAGCCATGCTGACTTTGCGCCTTCAGCAAACCGAGAATGAGCAATTCCCTCTCCACAGGCGCCCCCCTTTCTCGCCCCGACCTCCATTTTATGATATTTATTTGTGATTAATCAATTATAACTAATTGGAACAGGGTCACGATCCAGCCGTTTCCTTCCCTTCCGACCGCAAGCCAACATCAGAATAAAATTCCGCCCTTCAGGAAAAAAGAAGAGGGAGATGAGGAAGCGATGCATCCGGAGGGTCGCCGATGGCAAGGAGAAGAACAACCCAACGGTTTCACAACGATTTTTTCCGTGATCTTCAAGCTGCCCTTGGATCTCCCCCGGATTTGGTCTGCCGGTCCCTGTTTGCTCAGGACGAACAGACCGGGCAGTGCGTGTATCTGGAATCGATGGTCGACAAAAAGACGATCGATGAATACATACTGGAATCGTTCGTCAAAAATACGTTCGCCGAAGGGGAACCGCCCCAATCGGAATCGGACGAGAACGGCTTTTTGCGCGTTTTTTCCTTTTCCGATCCCTATGAAGAGCTGCGGGATCAGGCCGTCAATGCCCTCCTGTTCGGCCATTGCGTCCTGATCGATTTCATTCGGGAACGCGTTTTGCTCATCAATGTGAACGACCCCCGGCAACGTTCCATTGAAGAACCGAACGCCGAGTCGACCATTCGCGGCCCGCACGACGGGTTTACGGAGAACATCATGACCAACGTCGCGCTCCTGCGCAAACGCATCCGCAACTCCCATCTCCGGTTTGAAAAGATAACCGTCGGCACCCAAACCCAAACGACCCTGTTCATGGTGTACATCCAAAACCTGGCCCCGGAATCGCTGGTGAAGGAAATGCGAAACCGGCTGTCGGCCATCCGGACCGACAGCGTGCTGGAAAGCGCGTATGTGGAA
>k87-199354_pt1 | contig 10587 bp, 6 predicted proteins | sample MGYA00084031_6733416 | MGnify analysis MGYA00084031
ACAGAAAAGGAGCTGTGGGCTTGTACCACCTGCCGCAACTGTGAGGATGCCTGCCCGGTGATGAATGAACACGTAGACAAAATTATTGATATGCGTCGCTACTTGGTGATGACGGAAGGGAAGATGAACGCCGAAGCTTCCCGGACGTTCTCCAATATCGAGCGCCAAGGTAACCCCTGGGGTATCAACCGCAAGGATCGCGACAAATGGACGGCAGACGCAGAAGTGAAAGTGCCCACGGTCAAAGAAGAAAAAGACTTTGAATATCTCTTCTTCGTCGGTTCGATGGGATCGTTTGACAACCGCAGCCAGAAAATCAGCCGGGCGTTGGTGAAGGTGTTGGATCACGCAGGCGTCAAGTTCGCGATTTTGGGCAACAAAGAGAAAAACTCCGGGGACACGGCCAGACGGATGGGCAATGAGTTCTTATTCCAACAATTGGCCGCTGATAACATCGCTTTGTTTGAGAAGCATCAAGTGAAGAAGATCATTACCATCGACCCTCATGCTTACAACACATTTAAAAATGAGTATCCTGATTTGGGCTTGACGGCGGAAGTGTATCATCACACGGAAGTGTTGGCTGATTTAATCAAAGAAGGGCGCATCAAGCCGACCAAAGAGGTGAAAGAGCGGATCACCTACCATGATTCCTGTTATTTGGGCCGTTACAACGGCGTGTTTAGCGCGCCCCGCTACATCCTGAGCCAGATTCCAGGCGTGGAAGTGGTCGAGATGGAACGCAATCGCGAAAACGGCATGTGTTGTGGCGCCGGTGGCGGGATGATGTGGATGGAAGAAACAGAAGGGGTGCGGGTGAACGTTGCGCGTACGGAACAAGCGCTGCAAGTAAATCCGACGGTGATCGGCAGTGCTTGTCCTTACTGTCTCACCATGCTGTCGGATGGTACGAAGGCCAAAGAAGTGGAAGATCAAGTGAAAACAATGGATGTGGTCGAAATCTTGGCCTTGTCGCTGGAGTTTGATTCAGAAGCTGAGGTGGCGGACGGGGTTCACTAAGAAATAACAAAAGCATGTCTGAGTGAGACACGCTTTAAGAAAAGGCTGTCGGGATTAAACCGACAGCCTTTTTTATGTGCAAAACCACAGTGGAAATGAGCGCGCAACTATGCATCGAACAGAATTAAATATGTTATTTGAATAGAAGAATTCGATTAACTATTGTTAAAACAGAATGGTTGAGGTAATCTGAAAATGAAGGCGTTTTCATTGTGCCGGAGTGCCGAACGAACGCTCGATAGAATGAAAATCAACCTTTGGGGGGTGCCGATCATGGCAGAAACCGTGATTTTAGGAGGGGCGCGTACGCCGTTTGGCAAGTTTGGCGGAGCATTGCAAGGAGTGACCGCGGCGGAGTTGGGTGGCGTTGCCATCAGAGGTGCGTTGACGAAGGCGGGGATTCCTGATGAAGCGGTGGAAGAAGTAATCATGGGTATGGTTTTGCAAGGGGGAGCAGGACAGATCCCTTCCCGGCAAGCGGCGCGTCATGCGGGTTTGTCTTGGGAAGTAGGTACAGAGACGATCAACAAAGTCTGTGCTTCCGGCTTGCGTAGTGTCACACTCGGCGACCAAATTATCCGGGCGGGGGACGCAGATGTGATCGTCGCCGGTGGGATGGAGAGCATGAGCCAAGCTCCATACATGCTGAAGGGCGCGCGGTTTGGTGAGCGCATGGGTCATGGGGAACTGACGGATCTGATGATCCATGACGGGCTATGGTGCGCTTTTCACGGTGTGCACATGATCGTGCATGGAAGTCGGACGGCGAAGGAACAAGAGGTGTCTCGCGAAGAACAAGACGCTTGGGCACTGCGGAGCCACCAAAAAGCCCAAGCTGCTGTCGAAGCGGGATGGTTTGCGGAAGAGATCGTGCCGGTGACGGTAAAGGCGAAACGGCAAGAAGTGGTGGTGGATCAGGATGAATCGATCCGGCCTGATACCAGCTTGGAGAAACTGTCCAAACTGAAGCCGGTGTACGACACCAACGGAACCATCACTGCCGGAAACGCGCCGGGAGTGAATGATGGGGCGGCCGCCCTTGTCGTCGCTTCAGCCAAACGGGCGGCTGAGCTAGGAGTCCAACCGCTGGCCACGATCGTGGGGCATGCCGCTGTTGCCATGGAAGCCAAAGATTTCCCCATCACCCCTGCTTACGCTGTGAAAAAATTGCTCAAAAAACACGGCTTGACCGCGGATCAGATCGATTTGTACGAGATCAATGAGGCGTTTGCGGCCGTCGCTTTGGCCAACATGAAGTTGTTGGGAGTCAGCGAGGAGAAGGTAAATGTGAATGGTGGCGCGGTTGCTTTGGGTCATCCGGTGGGAGCGAGCGGAGCCCGTATTCTATTGACGTTGATCCATGAATTAAAGCGTCGCGGTGGCGGTTTGGGCGTAGCGGCTATTTGCAGTGGGGCTGCGCAAGGGGATGCCATTTTGGTAAGAGTGGATGGATAGAAAGGAGCGAGTGGAGATGGAATTGCAACGCGTAAGTGTGATCGGTGCTGGCCAGATGGGCGGCGGTATCGCCCAAGTGGCTGCGCAAGCTGGATATCAAGTCGTTTTGCTTGATACGTCAGAAGAACGTGTGCAAGCCGGTTTGGACCGGATCGGCAGCTTGTTGTCGCGCAGTGTGGAGAAGGGCAAACTGTCGGCGGAGGAGCGGGAAGCCATTTTGGGACGGATCACGCCCACCACGGATCTGGCTGTGGCAGGTAAGGATGCCGACTTGGTCATTGAGGCCGTGGTGGAAAAAATGGAGGTGAAAGCCGAGATTTTCACGCGCTTGGATGAGTACTGTCCGAGTCATACGATTTTGGCTAGCAATACCTCGTCCCTGCCTATCACAGAGATTGCCGCGGCCACCCGTCGCCCGGAGCAAGTGATCGGTATGCACTTTATGAACCCTGTGCCGGTGATGAAGCTGGTAGAAGTGATTCGCGGATTGGCTACAAGTGAGGAGACATTCCAAGCGGTGATGGCGGCAGCGGAACGGATGGGCAAGACGCCTGTGGAAGTGAATGATTATCCTGGCTTTGTGTCCAACCGCATCTTGATGCCTATGATCAATGAAGCGATTTTCGCTGTCTATGAAGGCGTGGCTACACCAGAAGCGATCGACGAAGTGATGAAATTGGGCATGAATCATCCCATGGGGCCGTTGACGTTGGCCGATTTCATCGGCTTGGACACCTGCTTGTACATCATGGAAACGCTTTATGAAGGGTTTGGCGACAGCAAATACCGCCCCTGCCCGTTGCTAAGAAAATATGTGAAGGCGGGTTGGCTGGGCCGTAAGAGCGGTCGGGGCTTTTATTCATACAGCTAAGGCGAGGCAACAGGAGGAGTGGAGAGGGATGCACTTTCTGTTAACGGAAGAACAAGAAATGATGCGCAGAATGGTGCGTGATTTTGCAGAGAAAGAGATTACTCCCTATTTGGAGTCCATGGATGAAGGAGACCAGTTTCCGCGGGAAGTGATCCGGCGCATGGGTGAGGTTGGGCTGATGGGCATCCCCATCCCTGAAGCTTATGGTGGGGCGGGAGCTGACTTTTTGTCTTACATTTTGGCTTTGGAGGAAATATCCAAGGTTAGCGCTACGGTTGGCGTCATTTTGGCTGTGCATACATCTGTGGGAACGATGCCGATTTTAAAATACGGCACAGAAGAACAAAAACAAACCTATGTCCCACGGATGGCCCGGGGGGAATACTTGGGGGCGTTTGCGCTAACTGAACCACAGGCCGGATCGGATGCCGCACGCATTCGCACACAAGCCCGCCGCGTCGGGGATCGGTATGTGCTGTCGGGGAATAAGGTGTTCATCACCAATGCGGGCGAAGCGGATGTATATGTGGTGTTCGCAGTGACCGACCCTGACAAAGGAACCAAAGGCATTTCTGCGTTTATCGTGGAGAAGGACACCCCAGGTCTCACCATTGGGAAGAAAGAGAAGAAGATGGGGATGGGCGGATCCAATACCAGTTCCTTGATTTTTGAAGAGATGGAAGTGCCGGTCACGCAGCGGTTGGGTGCAGAGGGGCAAGGCTATGAAGTGGCATTGTCCAATTTGGCTGGCGGCCGGATCGGTATCGCTGCGCAAGCGCTGGGAATTGCGACAGCGGCATATCAAGCCGCGCTTCACTACGCCAAGGAGCGCAAACAGTTTGGCAACACGATCAGCCGCCTGCAAGCGATTCAGTTTAAGCTGGCCGATATGGCTACTGAGATTGAGGCTGCTCGCTTGCTCACTTACCGCGCGGCTGTGTTGCGGGAAGAAGGGGCCAACTGCAAAAAAGAAGCGTCGATGGCTAAAATGTTCGCCTCAGATGTGGCCATGCGCGTGACCACAGAGGCGGTGCAAGTGTTTGGTGGATATGGATATACGCGGGAATATCCAGTGGAGCGGCTGTTCCGTGACGCGAAGGTGACGCAAATCTATGAAGGAGCCAATGAGATTCAGCGGCTTGTTATTGCCAATGAAGTGCTTTCGTCCTGATAGAATTGTAGAAATCCTTGCTCATGGATATGGATATGGAAGCGAATAGGAAGGGAATTAGGAGCGCTATCACATGTAGCATCCACCATCCGGGCGTGTCCAAACAGGTTGTGGCCTCTTTCGCATAGTTTTTTTGCGGACGCGCCCTTATAACAGAGATCAGGAGGGCAAAACATGCAGTTTCGATTGTCAGAAGAGCATGAAATGATGCGCAAAATGGTGCGCGAATTCGCTTTGCAAGAAGTGGCACCAAGTGCAGGGGAGCGGGATGAGGAAGAGCGGTTTGACCGGTCTATTTTTGACAAGATGGGTGAGTTGGGCTTGACCGGGATTCCGTTTCCAGAGCAGTGGGGTGGCGCCGGGGCTGACTATCTCAGCTATGTGATTGCCGTGGAAGAATTGTCCCGCGTGTGCGGATCGATCGGTGTGACATTGTCGGCGCACATCTCCCTGGCAAGCTGGCCCATCTACAAGTTTGGCACTGACGAGCAAAAAGAACGGTTTTTGAAACCGCTTGCTGAAGGAAGCAAATTGGGCGCATACGGGTTGACCGAGCCTGGCTCCGGCTCTGATGCCGCCGGGATGAAAACGACAGCGGTACGCGACGGTGATGACTATATCCTTAACGGAAACAAAATCTTTATCACCAATGGTGGAGAAGCAGAAATCTATGTCGTGTTTGCAGTGACTGATCCGTCCAAAAAGCACAAGGGCATCACTGCCTTCATTGTAGAGAAGGGCACGCCTGGGTTTTCCATCGGCAAAAAGGAGAAAAAGCTGGGTATCCGGTCGTCACCGACCACAGAAATCATTTTTGAAGATTGCCGCATCCCGGCCAGCCAGCGGTTGGGAGAAGAGGGGCAAGGTTTCAAAATCGCCATGATGACGCTGGACGGTGGGCGCAACGGCATCGCTGCTCAAGCGGTGGGTATCGCCCAAGGCGCCTTTGACGCAGCTCGTGATTACGCCAAAGAGCGTAAGCAATTCGGGCAGCCGCTAAGCAAACTGCAAGCCATCCAATTCAAGCTGGCGGATATGGCCACGCAGATCGAAGCGGCGCGTTTGCTGACGTATCAAGCGGCTTGGTGCGAGTCCGAGGGGCTTCCTTATGGCAAGGCTTCGGCCATGGCTAAATTGTATGCGGGGGATATCGCGATGCAAGTGACCACCGAAGCAGTGCAAATCTTCGGCGGATATGGGTACACCAGGGAGTATCCGGTCGAGCGGATGATGCGCGACGCCAAGATTACGCAAATCTATGAAGGAACCAACGAAATCCAACGTGTCGTCATAGCCAATTATTTATTGAAATAAGCGGGAGGAACGGCGATGGAGACATGGCTGACACAGATCAAGGAGGGAAACAAACGGCAGATCGCCCGCCTGATTAGCCGGATGGAGAATGGGGACCCCGAGAAAGAAAAGTGGTTAGACGCATTGTATCCCCATACAGGCAATGCCCAATTGATCGGCGTCACCGGTTCACCGGGCGCTGGCAAAAGCACTCTCATCGCCGCCTTGATCCGCCTGTTGCGCCACATGGGAAAAACAGTGGGGGTGTTGGCGGTTGATCCGACCAGCCCCTTCACTGGTGGGGCGATCTTGGGGGACCGGGTGCGGATGACGGAACACGCGTTGGATGAGGGAGTTTTCATCCGCAGCATGGGAAGCCGGGGAGGATGGGGCGGTTTGGCCCAAGCCACCTCAGAGGCAGTCCGTGTGCTGGACGCGGCAGGGTATGATGTTATCTTGATCGAGACTGTGGGTGTAGGGCAGGCGGAGTGGGACATCATGCATCTGGCTGATACCGTCACACTGGTGTTAAACCCGACGGCGGGCGATGTGGTGCAGGTGTTTAAAGCGGGAATCATGGAAATCGCCGATCTGTTTGTAATCAACAAGGCTGATCTTCCTGGGGTATCGCGCTTAAAGCAGGAGATACAAGATTTGTTGGCTTTATCCAAGCATGACGCCCCATGGCACCCGCCGATCATTGAAACGTTGGCGACAGAGGAGAAAGGGTTGGAGGATTGGTGGGAAGCGGCGGAACGACACTATGCCCATCTGCGGGCGCATGGCTTATTGGTGCAGAAGCGGAGAGCGCGCATTGAAAAAGAAGTGAGCGACTTGGTTTTTTCCGCTTGGCGGGAACGTTTCAAGGCCAAACAACAGGCGCCCCGCTTCCGGCGGGATATCCAGGACGCATTGGATCAACGCATCAGCCCGCATGAGGTGGCGCGCCGTTGGCTAAAGGAGGAATTACGAATTGAAACGCAATTCCAAGCTGATCCCGTCGATGATTAAGGATCAGCGCCTGATCGCGGAGCGGCGGCGGCAGATCATCGAAGGGGCGGTTCGGCTGTTTGTGAAAAAGGGATTTCACAAGACCACGACGAGGGAAATCGCGCGGGAGTGCGGTCTGTCGATCGGCACGATGTATGAATATATTCAAAGCAAAGAAGATGTGCTATATCTCGTTTGCGAAGACATCCACTCCGATTTGGAAAAGCGTTTGTTGGAAGTGGTGACCGAGTCTGATTCGGGGATGGAATCCCTGCGCAAAGGGTTGAAACAGCTGTTTCGCGTGATGGATGAAATGCGTCCGTTGGTGCTATTGATCTACCAAGAGACCAAGTCCTTGCCGAACGACAAGATGAAGTATGTATTGAGCAAAGAAGAGGAAATCACGGGGCTTTTTGAACGGATTTTGCAAAAAGGGATGCAGGACGGAACGATCGGCATCGACCCATCTTCTATTAAATTGATGGCTCATAACATCATGGTGATGGGGCAGATGTGGACATTCCGCCACTGGTCGCTCGGTAAGCACTATGACGTGCAGGAGTACATGGATCGGCAGATGGCGTTGTTGCTGGGTGAGTTTACCAATGGAGGGAAGCGGGATGGAAACAGAAGTGATTCGACCTAAACATGCGGTGCGCTTTGTGACGGCAGCCAGTCTGTTTGACGGGCATGACGCTTCCATCAACTTGTTTCGTCGCCTGTTGCAGGCATCAGGGGTGGAAGTAATCCATCTGGGTCACAACCGTTCCGTAGATGAGATTGTGGAAGCGGCAATCCAAGAGGATGTCCAAGGCATTGCGGTGTCGTCTTACCAAGGAGGCCATATGGAGTTTTTTAAATATATGGTCGATTTGTTAAGGCAGCGGGGTGCTGGGCATATCAAGGTGTTCGGGGGAGGCGGGGGCGTCATTATTCCCCAGGAAATAAAAGAGTTGGAGGCGTATGGCGTCTCGCGAATCTTTTCCCCGCACGATGGCCGCCAGTTGGGATTGCAGGGGATTATCAATACCATGGTGCGCGAAACCGACTTTCCGACGGTTGGTGAGATCACATGGGAAATGGAGGCTCTTTCTGAAGGGAACACGCAAGCGATTGCGCGTCTCATCACAGTGGCGGAAGAAGTGGCTGAGGCGGATGGAGGGCTCGATCATCTCCGCCAGGCGCTGGATGAATTGCGCCTCCAACCACCGGTGGACAAAGTGATTCCTGTGGTGGGGATCACCGGCACAGGGGGAGCGGGAAAAAGCTCTTTGACCGATGAATTGGTACGGCGCTTTGTGGAGGACTTCACTGATAAAAAAGTGGCGGTACTCTCGGTGGACCCCTCCAAGCAAAAGACGGGAGGCGCCTTGCTGGGTGACCGTATCCGCATGAACGCGGTTCACCATCCGCGCGTTTATATGCGGAGCTTGGCCACGAGGAGAACACGTTCGGAGTTGAGCGCCGGCATCCGGGATGCCATCACTGTGTTGAAACGAGCCGCATATGATTTGATCATCGTTGAAACCAGCGGAATTGGGCAAGGCAACGCGGATGTGGTAGGGATCAGCGATGTGTCCTTGTATGTGATGACCTCCGAATTCGGTGCCCCCTCCCAGCTGGAGAAGATTGAGATGTTGGATTACGCTGACCTGGTCGCCATTAATAAGTTTGACCGCAAAGGTTCGGAAGACGCGTTGCGCGACGTCAAAAAACAATTCCGTCGCAATCACGGGCTGTTTGACGCGCCGGATGAAGCGATTCCTGTCTATGGCACCATGGCAAGCCGGTTCCATGATCCGGGGACTAACCGGTTTTACCGGGCGCTGATTGAAAAAATCAATGAGAAATGTTCGCTCGCTTGGCAGTCGACGTGGGATGGCACCGAGGATGATGTGACCAAGGGGCGCGCCATCATTCCGCCGGAGCGGACGCACTATCTGCGTGAGATCGCGGCCACCGTTCGCAAATATCATGCGGAATCCGAGGAGCAGGCTCAGCTGGCCACCCAATTGTACCAGCTGGAAGGAACCAAAGCGTTGCTTGCGGACGATGATGATCTCAATAAGCGGCTCTCGGCCAAAATCAAGGAAATCGAAGAGCGGTTGGCGCCAGAGAGCAAAAGGGCGTTGGCAGATTGGCCAAAAGTGCAAGAGGCGTATCGGCAAGACGTGTTTATCACCAAAGTGCGGGATCGGGAGTTGCGGGTGCCCCTCTTCACGGAAACATTGGCCGGTTCACGCATCCCCAAAGTGGCCCTGCCTAAGCTAAAGGATTGGGGCGACTTGTTGCGGTGGTTCCGCAAAGAGAACTTGCCAGGTCACTTCCCCTTCACTGCGGGTGTGTTTCCGTTTAAGCGGGCCGATGAGGACCCGAAGCGGCAATTTGCGGGAGAAGGAACACCTGAGCGCACCAACAAGCGCTTCCATTACTTATCTAAAAATGATACAGCCAAACGCTTGTCTACCGCGTTCGACAGCGTGACCCTGTATGGGGAGGACCCTGCTGAACGGCCCGACATCTACGGGAAAATCGGGGAATCCGGGGTGAGTATCTGCACGCTGGAAGATATGAAAAAGCTGTATGCTGGCTTTGATTTGTGCGCGCCCAACACCAGTGTGTCGATGACGATCAACGGGCCCGCGCCCATCATCTTGGCGATGTATTTCAATACCGCCATTGCCCAACAAGTGGATCGCTTCCGGGAACGGGAAGGCCGGGAACCGTCAGCGGAAGAGAGGGAGCAAATCAAAGCAGAGACGCTACGCAGTGTGCGGGGAACGGTGCAAGCCGATATTTTGAAAGAAGACCAAGGGCAAAACACCTGCATTTTTTCAACGGAGTTTGCCTTGAAGATGATGGGGGACATTCAGGAGTATTTTATTGAGCATGGGATTCGCAATTATTATTCGGTCAGTATCAGCGGTTACCATATCGCTGAAGCGGGTGCCAATCCCATTACCCAGCTGGCGTTCACCTTGGCCAATGCTTTCACGTATGTGGAGTATTATTTAAGCCGAGGCATGAAGATTGACCAATTCGCCCCCAACTTGTCCTTCTTTTTCAGCAATGGGTTGGATGCCGAATATTCTGTAATTGGCCGCGTTGCCCGTCGGGTGTGGGCGATCGTGATGAAGCATCTCTATAAGGGCAATGAGCGCAGCCAAAAGCTGAAGTATCATATTCAAACGTCCGGCCGTTCACTGCACGCCCAGGAGATCGATTTCAATGATATTCGCACCACATTGCAAGCGTTGATGGCTATTTACGACCAGTGCAATTCGCTTCACACCAACGCTTATGACGAAGCAATCACCACGCCAACCGAAGAATCGGTGCGCAGAGCCATGGCAATCCAATTGATCATCAACCGGGAATTGGGCTTGGCTAAAAATGAAAATCCGTTGCAAGGCTCCTTTATCATTGATGAATTGACTGATCTGGTGGAAGAAGCGGTGTTAAAGGAGTTTGAGCGGATCAGCGACCGGGGCGGCGTGCTTGGAGCGATGGAAACGCAGTACCAGCGCGGCAAGATTCAAGAGGAATCGTTGTATTATGAAATGAAAAAGCACTCGGGCGAATTGCCGATTATCGGTGTGAACACTTTTGAAAATCCCAATCCGCCGGCAGAAACGGTAGAGATCGAATTAACCCGGGCTACACCGGAAGAGAAGCAAGCGCAAATCGACCGGCTGAGGGCGTTTCAACAGGCGCACCGCAATGATGCGATGGAAGCGCTGGAACGGTTGAAAGAAGTGGCTCGAAGCGGTGGCAACTTGTTCGCGGA
>k87-210450_pt1 | contig 10579 bp, 12 predicted proteins | sample MGYA00084031_6733416 | MGnify analysis MGYA00084031
GGGGGGGGAACGTGCGCAGTGACGGATACCCGGTCGTCTTGCACATCGCCGGGATGCCGGTGACCGTCGTCGGCGGCGGTCGGGTGGCGGCCCGCAAAGTAGAAAAACTGTTGGCCGCCGATGCCCGGGTGACGGTCATCAGTCCCCAATTGCATCCAAAGCTGGCCGTCTGGGCCGAGCAGGGACAAATCATCTGGCGGCCCAAACGGTTTGCGCCGGAAGACATCCTCGACGCCCGGCTTGTGATTGCTGCCACCGACGATCCGGATGTGAACCGCGCGGTGTACGAGGCACGACAACCGCACCAATGGGTAAATGTGGTCGATCGGCCCGATTGGTGCGATTTTACGGTGCCGGCGACGTTGCGCCGGGGGCGGCTCGCCATCAGCGTGTCCACCGGCGGAGCCAGCCCGGAGCTGGCCAAGCGCATCACCGATGAGCTGGCGGAGCGGTATGACAACGTGTATGCCGATTACGTCGAGTTCCTCGCCCGATGCCGGCAAGAAATCTTGCATCGCGTACCGGAGCGGAGCCGGCGTCAGCCGTTGTTTGCGGCCCTGTTGGATCCGGTTTTTTTGCAGTTGACCCGGGAAGGCCGTTGGGAAGAACGGGACCGTCGTTTTCAAGCGTTGTTAAATCAAAGTATTTACCTATGAAATATTGATATTTAAGAAAAAGATGATATACTGAGTATAAAAGATGTTTTTGAACATCTTTCCGATAAACGGGATGGGTTCATCTGAAAAACATACGGAAAAGTTGAAAGGGGCACGTGAAGATGAGAGTTGCCAACAACGTCATCGAACTGATCGGGAAGACGCCGCTGGTCCGTCTGAACAAGCTGAGTGAGGAAACCGGCGTCGAAGTGTACGGCAAACTGGAATATTTCAACCCGGGTGGCAGCGTGAAAGACCGCATCGGTTTTGCCATGATCGAAGATGCGGAGAAGAAAGGGCTCATTTCTCCGGGTAAGACGGTACTGGTGGAACCGACCAGCGGGAACACGGGGATCGCCTTGGCGTTTGTCGCAGCGGCCAAGGGGTACCGGCTCATTTTGACCATGCCGGAAACCATGTCCATTGAGCGCCGCAACTTGCTCAAAGCCTACGGCGCCGAGCTGGTGTTGACGCCGGGTTCGGAAGGCATGAGAGGGGCTGTCCAACGGGCGGAACAAATCGTCAAAGAGACGCCCAACGCCTACATGCTGCAACAATTCAAAAACCCGGCCAACCCGGAAATTCACCGCCGGACGACGGCCGAGGAAATTTGGAACGACACCGACGGCCGGGTGGACATTTTGATCAGCGGGGTCGGTACAGGCGGAACCATCACCGGCGTTTCCGAAGTGATCAAAGAACGGAAGCCGTCCTTCTATGCGGTGGCGGTGGAGCCCGCCGAATCGCCGGTGCTTTCGGGCGGCAAACCCGGGCCGCACAAAATTCAGGGGATCGGCGCCGGATTCGTGCCGGATGTGCTGAATACGTCCATCTATGACGAAGTTGTGCAAGTGACCAACGAAGAAGCGTTTGCCGCTGCCCGCAAGCTGGCCCGGGAAGAAGGCATTTTGCTGGGCATCTCTTCCGGCGCGGCGCTGCACGCGGCGAAGGTGGTGGCCAGCCGGCCGGAAAACAAAGGAAAAGTCATGGTCGTCATCTTGCCCGACACGGGAGAGCGGTATTTGTCCACGGCGCTGTGGCAAGAAGCGTAAGGTGGCCAGCAGCGCAACGAAAGATGCCATCCCATTGTCCACTATGTTATGATGAAGTTGCCAAAATGTACTGGTTGACAACCGCAATCCTTACTGGAGGTGGGAAGGATGGCAAAGATTGCCTTTTTGGTGGCGCAGGAATACGAGGATTCGGAGCTGTCGTATCCGTATGAGGAGCTGAAAAAAGACGGCCACGAATGCGTCATTATCTCGCTGAAAAAGGGCGAGGTGTTGAAAGGGAAAAAAGGCCAGGCCGAATACACGGCGGACGCCTCCATCAACGAAGTGCGCCCGGAAGATTTTGACGCGGTTGTCATTCCCGGCGGCTATTCGCCGGATCGGCTGCGCATTGACGAAGGCATGAAACAGTTCGTCCGGCAAAAAGTAGAGGCCAATCAGCCGGTGGCGGCCATTTGCCACGGTCCCCAATTGCTCATCTCCGCCAAAGTGGTGAAAGGCAAGGAAGTTACCGGTTATGTCAGCATTTGGGATGATCTGGAAAATGCCGGGGCAAAAGTACTGGATCAACCGGTCGTCGTCGACGGCAACTTGATTACGTCGCGGACGCCGAAAGACAACGAAGCGTTTGTCAACGCCATTCGTCAGGCGCTGGCCAAGTAATCCCGCACGACAGGGGTTGATTCGCCCTCTCCACCGAGGGGATCAACCCCTGTCCTTTTGTGCCTAAAAAATGAAAGCGGTTACGTTCTCCGGCCAACGGCAATGCGGTCCATGCACCTTCCGGGCGTGGGCACATAAACTGGTAGCAGCTGTCGAGGAACCATTCCCGTTCATGTGAGAAGGAGGGACGACGGTGTCCGACTCGCATGCCCAAAAGGCGCTGTTTGAGCACCGCTTTTGGCTGCCCGTGCTGGCGGATCACGCTCGTTTTTTCATGGACAGTCTGGCGCCGGAAGAACAAGCGGAGATACAGCAGGCCCATTATTTTCTGGGCGTGTTTGAGCGGCTGCATCGGCGTGCCAAGGAACCGCCGAAAGGCCGCGCCTTGCTCGGTTTGGCCCAGGAGGCCCGGGCGTACGCGGTACAATTTCGGGCATACAAACTTCATTTGTTGCGCCGGCAGCTGGAAGGCCAGTTGAAGATGGGACTTCCGCCGACCTTTGTCAACCATACGGTCAACGAACTGGATGAATATTTGCGCATTCTCGATGCTTTGGTGTTGGAACAAGACCCGCCGTTGTGTCATCCGGTTCATCACCACTTGGTGTGGCTGTTGGATACGGCTGGCCATGCGGCGACCATTGCGTGTGAACTGGATCCGGTGGAAAAAGTTTTAAAGGAAAAGAGCGCTTCGTTTACGAAGACGTTTGAAGCGTTTTACATGAAGGCGGTGGAGATGGCCGGATATTTGCGTTCCCGCCTGGATCAATTTCCGGCGTTGTCCCGCTTTCACCGGCAAGTGGAGCTGGAAGTGCAGCTGTTCCAAAACTTCCTGCATGAACTGGAAGATTTGCGGCTCGATGCGGCGGCCTTGGGGACGTTGACGCCGTTGATGGCCGATCACATGGGCCGGGAAGCCTGTTACTATTTGCACAAGTTGTCCGAAAGTGCTGCCGCGGAACGTCCCGATTGCGATCCCGGCCAATCCCGCTTCTGATGAAAGTATGCCGGTCCCTTCTGCAGAAGAGACCGGTCATCCGACAAGGCGATCACCTGGCTCCGCCCAGGTGATGTTTTTTTGTCCGTTTACTCGACGCGCTCCAGTTTGCCCGTATGGATGTCGTAGATGGCGCCGTAGATGCGGATGTGTTTCGAAATGAGCGGGGACTGGCGCAGTTTGCGGATGTCTTCGCGGACGCTTTCTGCCAAGTCGGCAAAAGGAAGGAAATCGATGGTCTGGGCTTCCTGTTCCGCTTCCGGACCCAATGTTTCGGCGATTCGGCGCCGCAGCGCTTCGTTTTGGAAAGTCGCCATGCCGCAATCGGTATGGTGAATGACGAGAATTTCTTCTGTTCCCAACAGTTGTTCCGAGATGACCAAGGAACGGATGACATCATCGGTGACCCGGCCGCCGGCGTTCCGAATGACGTGCACATCCCCCAATTGGGCGCCGAGAAAAGCCAGGGGATCCATCCGGGCGTCCATACACGTGACGACGGCCGTTTTGCGGGCCGGTTGAATCGGCCAATCTTGCGGTGAAAATTGCCGGGCATAGGCGGCGTTGGAAGCCAGCAAGCGAAGCGCTTGGCTTTCCGGGTTTTTTTCCAATGTGCATCCCTCCCGAGGGTTTTTGGAATAAAACCTTGTATTTACATATGATTAATAAATATATATGATCATCATAATGTAGGCGCGTTGTCCGGTCAATCGGAATTGCGTTCAAACGGCATCATGTTATCCTAATGAACAAGACGAACAGAACATTCAGCAGGAACAGGGGGAACGGGGAAGGGCGGAGATGAAAAACGTCATATGGACCCAAGCGGCCCGGAAAAGCGAAGACGGAGGTTTTGTGCAGGGCGTAAAAGACTGCTTGCCGACGGTGCTCGGTTATTTGAGCATCGGTTTTGCCGCCGGTGTGGTGGAACGGACGGCCGGCTTTTCTTTGTTGGAGATTGCCCTCCTTTCGCTGTTGCTATACGCCGGTTCGGCCCAGTTCATCACGGCCGGGATGATGATGGCCGGGATGCCGGCGTCGGCGATCGTCGTGACCGTTTTTTTTGTCAATTTGCGCCATTTGCTGATGGGCGCGGCGTTGGCGCCGCTGTTTCGTCACTTGCCCCTCTGGAAAAATGTCGTGTTGGGGGCCCAGCTGACCGACGAGACGTTCGGCGTGGCCGCCACCCGTCTGGCCGGGCAGCAACGGGCCAGTTTTGCCTGGATGTTTGGCTTGAATGTGACAGCGTATTTGAATTGGTTGTTGGCCAACTTGGCCGGCGGTCTGTTCGGCCATTGGATTACGGATCCGGAACGGTTTGGTTTGGATTATGCGTTGCCGGCCATGTTTATCGGCCTATTGGCGTTGCAATTGCGTGAACGGGCCAAGTGGGGCGTGGATGTTTTCGTTGCTTTGGCAGCGGCCGTGATTGCGGTGGGCGGAAGCGTGTGGCTGTCCCCGCATGCGGGGGTTATTCTGGCCATTGTGCTGGCGGCTACCATTGGGGTAGCTTTGGAAAAAGGACGGGGGCGGGGAGGAGCGCAAACATGAGTACATCGTTTTTTTGGATGTTGTTAGGCGCGTCCATCGTCACATTGATTCCGCGCGTATTGCCCTTCATTGTCCTGAGCAAACTCCGTTTGCCCGCTTGGGGGATGCGCTGGCTCGGGCATATTCCGGTGGCGGTCATGGCCGCCTTGTTGGGACAGTCGTTGTTGGTGAACAACGGGAAGTTTGCGCCGCAGCCCGACGCCATCCTGGCGGCCATTCCGGCTTTTTTGGTGGCTTTCTTCACGCGCAGCCTGTTGGGTACCGTGTTGACGGGCATGTTGGTTATAATCGTATTGCGGAATCTGTTTTAGCGGGTGGAAGAACGTATGTCATACCAAACCATCAAGTGGCTGATCCTCGTCTTGCCCACCATCATTATCGGCCTGTGGGAGTATGTGCGTCATGCATTTTTGCTCCCGTACATTTCCATGGATCTGGGAAATGTGTTGTCGCCCGTCATCCTTTTCATCGTGACCATTACGCTGACGCGCAAACTGTTTTTGATTTACGAAAGAATGCAGGAAGAAGTCCGGATGGAACGGGCCCGGAAAGCGGTATTGGAAGAGCGGGAGCGACTGGTGCGCCAGCTCCACGACGGCCTTGCCCAGTCGCTGTTTTTATTGTCGGTGCAAATTGACCAGATGGAAGGCAAAACCCCAACTCCCGAACAGTGGAATGAGATGAAAAAAACGGTGCGCCGCATCCACGATTACACCCGTCAAGCCATGAGCAATTTGAAAACCCCTTTGCCCGAGAAAGGGTTTTCCTGGACGCAGATGATGCGCCAGATGGCGGAACAATTTTCGCAAGAGACCCACGTGCCCGCAACGGTTTCGGTGGACGAGGCGGGAGCGGCAGCCGAAGCTGCGTTATCCGCAAAAGAGCGGGTGGCGTTGAGCGCCTGTTTGCAGGAGGCGCTGATGAACGTCCGCAAGCATGCCAAAGCCCAGCGGGTGGACGTGTTTTTCGGTGAGCGGGACGGTTGTCTCTGCCTCGTCGTCGAAGACGACGGGGTTGGCTTTGTCGGAGAGCCGTGGAACGACAAAGACAAGTTCGGCTTGCACATTATGCGGGAGCGGGCGCAAGAGATCGGCTGGAACATGAAGCTGGAAAGGGACGGTTCCCGGACCCGGCTCACGATCTGCCGCTCGAGGTTGGAAGAAGGAGGAGAGTCCAATGGCGGCTCCCATCCGAATTCTCATCGTCGATGACCATGAACTGGCCCGCCGGGCCATGCGGCTCATCGTGTCGGCCGATCCCGCCTTTGAGATTGTCGGTGAGGCCACCAACGGACAGGAAGCCCTGGAACTGACGGAAAAGTGGATGCCCGACCTCATCCTGATGGACATCATTATGCCGGGAATGGACGGGCTGGAGGCGACGAAACAGATCAAGGAGCGATTTCCGTACGTGAAAATCGTCGTCGTGACCGTTTCCGACGACGTGTCGGATCTGTTTGAAGCGTTCAAAAAAGGAGCGCAAGGTTATCTGATTAAGAACATCAAAACCGACCTTTGGTGCGACTATTTGAAAGCCGTCGCCAATGACGACGCATCCATCCCGAAGGAGATCGCACTGCGGATTTTGTCCGAGTTCAAAACGTCCTCCCAGGACAGGCCGTCGCCGACGGTATCCGGACTGACCCGTCGGGAACAGGAAACGCTGGTGTTGGTGGCCAAGGGATACAGCAACCGGGAGATTGCGGAACAGCTGGGCATTTCCGAGTACACGGTGAAAAACCACCTGAAAAACATCCTGCAAAAATTGCATTTGAGCAATCGGGTACAGCTGGCCCGCTACGCTTACGAACAAGGATTCGTCGGTTCCGAGGACGGCGAATGACAAGGAATCGTCACGAAAATAGCCCTTTTGAGGGATAGTGGCCACTCCTTTGGTGTTATACGATGCATGTGAACCGAAGCTTCGGTCACATGCTTTTTTTGTTGTTTGATTCCGCGACAAGAGAGGAGAGGAGGCGGTGGCAGGTCGGAAGAGAAAGACCGGTATTTGGATGTCGGTCTGCCTGTTGGTGTTGTTGTTCTGGGGCGGCGGCCAGTGCGAAGGCGCCGACATCACCCCGTTGCAACCGCTCATTGACGAAGCCCGGCCCGGGGATGTGTTGAAATTGGAAGCGGGGGTGTACCGAGGTCCGGTCCTCGTCGACAAGCCGTTGACGTTGCGCGGAACCGGTGAAACCGTCATCGACGGCGGTGGCCATGGGCCGGTCATCACTGTGGAGGCCGACGACGTGGGGCTGGAAGGCCTTGTCATCCGGAACGCTGGGAACGGCACTGGAGAGGAAAAAGCCGGCCTATTGCTCCGGGGTTCCAGGGCCGATGTCCGGAACAATCGTTTTGAACAATGTCCGGTCGGCATCGTTTTAAGAGAGAGCGAAGAAAGTCGCATCATCGCCAACCGGTTTGACGGTTTTCCCCGGCAACCGGTGCATCTGCGCGGTCATGCCATCGACGTGGCTCGATCGCACCGGAACGTGATTGCCGACAACACCATTGACGGTTTTCGGGATGGGGTTTATATGGAGTGGTCTGCGGAAAATGAGATCGCCCGCAACGTCGTGACCCGAAGCCGGTACGGGTTTCACTTCATGCTTCAATCCGACGGCAACCAGGTTTCCGGCAACGAAGTCGAACAAAGCCTCATCGGCATCTTGGTCATGGGTTCCGACCAAATCCGCATCCACGGCAATATCGTGCACGGCAATCAGGGCTATCAAGGATACGGCGCCGTATTGTACGACACCGAGGGGAGCGAGTTGCAGGACAACGTGCTGGCCGACAATTTCGTCGGCTTGAAACTGGAAAAGGCCTTTGGCAACCGCATTGAGGGCAACACGTTGGTCGGCAATCAGTTGGCGTTGGAAGCGACGGCGGACACGGCCGACAATGTCATCGTCCGCAATCAGTTTTTGGCCAACCAGTGGCAAGTGCGGAGTGCGGGAGAGTGGGGAAATGCCTTGGACGATGGACGCACGGGGAATTTTTGGGACGACTACACGGGAATGGACCGGGACGGTGACGGGATCGGCGACAGCCCCCATGAGACCGAGCGGTGGTTTTCTTTCCTCAGCCGACGCCATCCGGCCTTGCAATTGTTTGATCACAGTCCGGCGGTGGCCGCTTTGATGTCGGCGCCGGTCGGCGGTGAAGGCGCACCGGTCGATAACCATCCGCTGGCCCGTCCCTTGGCGATGGAAGAGGAACAGGAGCGTCCCGTTTTTTGGAGCCGGGCAGCCTTGTTTGGCGCCATTTTTATCCTGGCCCTCGCCGGTTTTGTGATGGGACTCAAGACGGAAAGGGGATGAAACATGCGGTTTGGCAAACGGGTTCGCTTGCTGGCGATGTCCGTGCTGGTTGCGGGCAGCGTCTTGCTTACCGCCTGCGGCTCTGGCGGCAAGCCGGCCGCCGTGGCCGTCAATCCGGAAGTGGACGTATGCATGCTGTGCAATATGGCGGTGGCAGACGACGAACATGCCACCCAGATGATCTTGGCCGACGGGACCGTGTACAAATATGACGATATCGGCTGCATGCTCCAGTACGCAGCGGAAAACGAGTTGGACGTGGCGGTCATGTATGTCCGGGATGCCCATACAAAAGAGTGGGTCGACCTGGAGGCAGCGGCGTTTTTTTACGATGAAACCATCCAGACCCCCATGGGGTACGGCGTGTTATCCTTTAAGGATGTTGCGGCCGCGGAAGCCATGTTGGAAAAGTATCCTTACGGCTCCGTCATGAGCCTGAGCGACGTGAGAGATCATGTTTTTTCCCGTCATTCGGAACCCCATGGAGATCATGGTGGGGAACTTCATGAAGAACATTCCTCGCCAAGAGCGGGCCATGACCATGAAGGCGCGCTCCAATAAACCCATGCAGCGACGATTTTTCCTGACGCAAAACGGGGGGAACGGCCGGTGTGGACGTTGGCCAGACACGAGTGGAAACGGGCAGCGACCGGAGCGGTGTTGGCTTGGTTTACCGTTATCTTTTTCCTGCTGGCCGTCTTGACGTTGTATTTCGGCGTGCAGGCTTACGGCGACATCTCGTTTCAGGCGTTGAACAAAACCACATCCAGTCTCCTGCAACTGGCATTTTACTTTATCCCCGTGGCCACGCTGCTTCTTTCCTCCATGTCGGTGGCCGGGGAATGGGAGGACGGCACGGCCCTGTTGCTGTGGCAAACGGTGAAGCCGGTTTCCATCCTGGCCGGAAAATGGCTAGGATTGACGCTGGCGATGATGATTAGCGTATGCCTAGGGTTTGGTTTTGCCGGTCTGGTGAGCGCCGTTCGGGGGCTGGCCAGCGGATGGGTCTTTTTCGTGTTCATCGGGGTTTTGCTGTTGCTTTCCATGATTTTTTTGGCCATTGGCCTCGCGGTCGGGGCTTGGTGCAAAGACCGGTTGACGGCGGTGCTGGTCAGTTTGTTCATTTGGTTTTTTGCCATCGTGATTTATCCGTTTTGCAGCATGGCGCTGTTTATTACCGTTCCTTCTGTATTGCACGTCCCGCTGGCCATCGGGCTGCAAATGTTCAACCCGGCCGATTTTTTGCGGGTGTATGCGGCGTTTAAAATCGGCGGGGAAGCGGTCTTCGGCAGCCATTTTTACGCGTTGGGGCAATGGTCCAAGACGGGGTGGATGGACGCAACGGTGTTGGCCTGGTCGGCGGTTTGGGTCGGCATCGGTTTATGGTGGGCAGTTATGGGTTGGAAACGGCGAGGGAAGTGAGGAATGGTACATGGCGCAGGATGCGGCAGTACAGGAAGCGGCATCGATCAGCGCAGTGGTGCTGAAACAAGTCGGCAAGAGATACAGGAAGAAAACCGTCTTGCATCCTTTGTCTTGGGAAATTCCCCGAGGAAAATGTGTCGCATTATGCGGCGGCAACGGCGCCGGGAAAAGCACGCTGCTGCACATGATTGCCGGCCTGAGTCGCCCCAGTCAAGGAAAGATCTATCTTTTCGGACAGCCGCAGGAAACGGTGTTGAAACTCAACCGCCGGGGTGGCGGGCCCGTCGTCCGCCTGATGCCCGATCAGGTGGGCTTTCCCCCGGCGATGTCGGCGGAACAGTTTTTGCGGTTGCACGCCCGGTTGCAGGGAGTCGGTCAGGGGCGGGTAGACGAGCTGTTGGCTGAACTGGGTTTGGAGTCGGCCCGCCGGCGGGATGCGACCACGTTTTCCAAAGGGATGACGCAGCGGTTGTTGTTGGCCCAGGCGTTGTTGAAACCGCCGGCGTTGTTGTTGCTGGACGAGCCGGCCAACGGATTGGATCCGTACTGGTCGGAACAGTTGGGCCGGATGATGAAGCGGCTTCAACGGCAAGGGACCACCGTCCTTTTTTCCAGTCACCTGTTGGAGGACGTGCAGGCCTTGGCAGAGGACATTTTGCTCCTTCATGAAGGCCGCGTCCTTTACAGCGGGCCGCTGGCGGACTTGTGCCGCGGGCGGTCGCTGTTGGAAGTTTATCGCGAAACGGTGAGAAATTTGCAAGAGGGTGGAGATGGTTTATGAAAAAGTGGTTGATGTTTCTGATGGTGATGGGTCTCGTTTTGGTTGTAGGCTGCGGCGCCAACACGTCCGGTGTCGATGACGTTGAAAACCGACAGTCGATGTCGGAACAGGCCGGAGCCCCGACCAACGGAGTGAACGGCGGCGAAGATGCCGATGAATCGAATGACGAAACCC
>k87-1785469_pt1 | contig 10577 bp, 12 predicted proteins | sample MGYA00084031_6733416 | MGnify analysis MGYA00084031
TCGGTAATCGTCAAAGGCAGCTACAACGTTCTTGAGCAGCTTGTGATCGAGACGATGGGGACAGGCATGCAGCTGATCAAGGCCGATCACAACATACTGAAAGAGATTGCCGTAATCGGCGGAGTCGATGAACCGGATGAAGGCCAGGAGGAAATTGGGCATGACCATAGTCAGCACAAGCTGCTGGTCCCGAAAAGCACCGGCCCCAAGCCGCAAAAAGGAAACGGCATTAACCTGGATCAGTCCCACTACAATCAACTGACATCCAATCGGATTGGGAACATGTTTGACGGAGTTTATTTGGAAAATAGTAATTTCAATACTATTGAACAAAATTTCGTCGAAAAGTCTCGCTATGGGTACCACTTCATGGGGACGGCCGATACCAAGCTCCTTGGCAATACGGGAAGCGCTAATGTTACGGGAGCGATGCTGATGGAAACGACGCGAGCCACAGTCAAGGAGAACAGGTTCGTCAAGCAGAGAGAGAACCCCAATTCGCAAGGAATCCTTTTGTTCGACGTCACCCAGTCACAAATCGAGAACAACTTGATCGAGGGAAATCGCGTCGGACTGTTCATGGAACAATCCAGCGAAAATCTTTTTAAGGGAAATCAGCTTGAGAAAAACTTTATCGGCATGCAGCTAAAAGAGGCGGCCCACAACGAGGTAACAGCCAACCAGTTCATCTCCAATGTCATTCAGGGTCAGGCGCAGGCAAGCAAAGAGAATCTTTTGGAGGGGAACTACTGGGATACGATGCAGGGAATTGACCTTGATGGGGATCAACACAGTGATATCCCGTACGAGATGAACCCGTTTTTTCTTGCGTTGACGGGAGCTGTCCCGCCGTATCAGCTGTTTTTTCAAGCGCCAGGGTTTGTCTTTTTAGAAGGATTGTTTACATCCGGTACAGGTACGGCCATCCGGGATCCTCGTCCACTGATGGCACCTGCTAAAACGGTACTGGTGGCTACCGACGGGATTCTGCCCGCAGAGCAGACCGAGGAGCAACCCGAGGAGCGTACCTGGGTGGTGAGTATCAGTGCATGCTTACTGGCGCTGACGAGTTTGGGAATCTATATGGGAGTGAGACAAAAATGAAGAAATGGACAATTGCAGCAGGCGCGATGATGGTAGCTTCTGTACTGATGATGGGCTGTGGCAAAGAGGAGGCACAGCCGGTAGAGATTGTGGAGGGCGTGGACAAGTGCGATATTTGCCATATGGAGGTCGCCAATAACCAGCACGCGACCGAAATTGTGCTCAAGGACGGAAAAGCTTTGAAATTTGATGACATCGGCTGCATGTACCGCTGGACGAATGAAAACGGAACAGAGCAAGTGGATGTCCAATTTGTTCGCGACTACCTTTCCAAGGAATGGGTGAAATCCGATCAGGCCAGCTACGTTTATGACGAGAGCTATAAAACGCCGATGGGCTATGGCGTGTACTCCTTCAAAGAGAAAACGGCTGCAGAGGTATTCGTACAGGAGCAGCAAACAGGCAAAGTGATGAGTGCGCAAGATTTGAGCAGCCACAGCTGGGAATCCAGTATGAAGAAGCATAAGGAAGAGCATGGGGGAGGCCACAATGGTGACGGCCAATCCGGTACCCACGGCGCGAATGCGGACGCAAATGGCTCGCACACGCCAAGTGCCGAAACGCAAGGCAAACACAATTGATCAGGGGAAGTGGCAGAAGTGCACATCGATAAAATTGCCAAACGGGAGATCAAGATCGGTTTTCGCAATCCGTGGGCATATTCCTTTATGGCTCTTTTTTCTCTGTTCAGCCTAGCCTTGCTGATCATCCAATCCCAATCGTTTATGGAAGGGTACACGTACACGACAGGGACTATGCTGAACCTGATTCTGTACCTCCTTCCCCTGATGACGATGCTGCTCGCCTCCTTTTCTCTTACCGCAGAAAAGGAGGAGGGGAGCTGGCAGCTGCTTTCTACATACGCGATCACCACGCCCGCTTTTTTATGGGGCAAATATTTTGGATTGGCGGTGGTGCTCGTTTCGATCGTCTGCTTCGGTTACGGCGTATCCGGGCTGCTCGGGTCGTTTTTAGGGACTGGCTTTACACTTTCCGCCCTGCTTTTTTTCCTGTTCTTCTCCGTTTGCATTGTTTTGCTGTTTTTGGGAATCGCGATCGTCGTCGGTACATTGAGCAAAAACCGCTGGCAGGCGCTCACGTTCGGGGTGAGCATCTGGTTCTTCTTTATTCTCGCATGGCCGACGATACTCATCTCGGTAGTAAGCTTTTTGCCTTATACATGGATCAAGCCAATCCTGCAAATCGCCACCTGCCTCAATCCGGCCGAGTTTGTACGGATTTTCTCGGTAGTCAGAATGGGGGGCGGCTCCATCTTTGGTCCGGAATATTATAACTGGGTCACCTGGATGCAGTCTCCGTTTGGCATTGTCGGGTTTATCGCTCTCAGTATCGGGTGGATTGTCTGTACGATGGGGATTGCCACATTCATCTGGGAAAGAGGGAGATACCGTGATTAATATCGGGTTGGAAATGGTGCAAGTGACGAAAAAAATAAAGGGAAAAACGATTGTCCACCCGTTTGATCTTACCATCAGGCCAGGGCAGGTCGTTGCGCTTTGCGGCGGCAACGGGGCAGGAAAAAGCACGATTTTGCGAATGATTGCGGGACTTACCCAGCCGACCTCTGGCACCATTGAGCTGAATAGACTGGACCGGAAGCTTGACCGCGAGTATTATTTGCGGCAAATCGGCTACATGCCTGATCACTTCAACTTTGGTGCGGGCTTGACCGCCAGCGAGACAATCCGTTTTTTTGCCTCCCTCAAGGGGCGTACTGCACAAGAGGCAGAGGCTGCGCTAAGAGCTGTCGGTCTGGAGGAAGCCCGCAACAAACGGGTCTCGGTGTTTTCCAAAGGGATGCAGCAGAGACTGCTCTTTGCTCAAGCTATTCTGGACAAACCTGCATTGGTTGTTTTGGACGAGCCTACAAACGGTTTGGACCCGTATTGGATGGATACGTTTGTCAGTCTGGTCAAGGAAGTGAAACAGGCAGGGCAAGCCGTCATCTTCTCGACGCATCAGCTGCAGGTGGCTGAGGAAGCGGCCGACCGGGCCATTTTTCTGATGGACGGAAAGATGGTCAGTACGGGAACGATTGAGGAGTACCGCGCCCAGTACGGAACATCCGGCTTGCAGGGGGCCTTCGCCAGTCTGGTTAGCCGAAAGCCTTCCGATGGCGAAGAGGACAGGTCTGCCTCGCCAGTAAAAATTACAATCAGAAAGCGTGAGAATGAGCAGCATGATGAATAACAAAAGGATTTTCTTCCGTTTCCTGTTCGGAGGGGCAGCAGCACTGGCCGCGGTTGTCCTGGCAGCCAATTTTACCAAAATAACAGCAGCCCCTCCCGACGATACCCGAATGATCCTGGAGCATACTCATCGCACCTATATCTCTCCGCCATGCTACGAACAGGCGCAAAAGACCAATCATATCGCCGAATCTACGCTTGGAGAGGCTCGGACGCATTCCTACAGCCCAGAGTCAGCCTGTACCGAGCAGTCCTTGCAGCCGATTCAAATAACGCTTTCCGCCTGGCTGCAAGAAAAACTGGGCATTCAAAAAGGAAAGTGGGATTGGTAAGGGAAACTGGGACTGGCTACAGGGAGCATCAAGCGCAGGAACAACAGCAGGTTTGCGGTGCCGAAGCGATAGTGGCGCCGCTTTTTCCCGCAAGTAAACGCGCCTTTTGCCAAAGCGCAGAAACGGCAATCCGCCTGATAGATTTCTGCTTGAGATACTTCAATGCATGCCGAGAAATGAAATCCAGCTCCCGCTGCCTTTCCATAACCTGCATCTCCGCTACATAAATATTGTCCATCCTATCTCGTCTCCCTTGTTTATTTTTGATTGCAGCAAACAGTCGCATCTTTGGAATGAACATCGGCGTCCTCTTTTGTATAAAAGAACTCCCACTCATTGCCGTCGGGGTCTACTACCCAAAATTTGTCCTGTACCGCATAACAGCAGGTGGTATCGACCTCTTCCTTTTCGATGGTGAGTCCGGCTGCTTGCAGGCGCTCGCGATGTTCGGCCACTTCCCTCGCGCTGTCCACTTGAAAGCCGAAATGGTTGACCTGATTGCCGCCTACCTTGGACCGGGCATTGAGTGTAAAATTCAGGCGGACAGCCTCGACCAGAAACTTGGCGTAGTCGTCCTTTGTCTTGACCGGGTCAACACCGAAAAGACGGGTATAAAAGTCAACCGATTGATCAAGCCGTGTGCAATTGATTCCGACATGTGCATATTTCATGAAAACAACCTCCTATATCAAAAATATTTGATGGATATATCAAAAAAAATTGATGAATAGACGAAAAAGAAATCAGCAGCAATCGCTGCTGCAGCGAAATACACAGCACAGCTCTTCGGATAACAAGCGGTTGACCTCTGCGTGATTCAGCCAATAGTAGTTCCAGACGCCGTCGCTTTCCTTCTGGATCAACCCGGCATCGAGCAAAATTTTCAGGTGATAGGAAAGCTTAGACTGCGCCATCTCCAGCACTTCCGCCAGGTCGCATACGCAGACCCGGCCGTGCTTGGTCAGCTCGTGCATGATCTGCAGTCGTTTTTTATCTGCCAAAGCCTTGAATTTACTTTCAAAGAGGTCAAAAGCTGGTTCTGTAGATGCTGTGTCCGACGGAGCTGTTTCAGAAACTGTGCTGATTTCTTTCATGGTCCGTTCCTTTCATCAAAAACTTTTGATATAGGCAATCATATGCGAAACGGATGTTTTTGGCAATCCATAAAATCAAATTTTTTTGATGAAGGCTATCGTTCGCCCTGCGTTACCCGACCAAAGCGCCAATGATCGGATAGGAGAAAGGACGTCCGCCGAGCGAATACAAAATACCTTTGATCGGGTAGTACAGCGCCATCAGGCCAAAAACGACAAAGAATGGAATGCCGATCAGGATGAAGACAAACGGCCAGGATATTGCAATCAGAACCCCGATAATCACGTGAAACAGCAATGCCTGAAGCGCTGTATTCTTAACCTCTCGATCGGCCATGAGCAGCCAGACGAGCAGCGGCACCAATACAGGTGCGAAAAAAGCGCTGGCGTGCGTGATAGCTTTTACTCCCTTATGATCCATGATAGATCCTCCCAGATAACGAAATAATAATGTCTATGTCCTTATAATACGAAACAGCACCTGCTTTCGTAACAGCCAAAAGCTTGAACAGGAGATCCACCTTGAGACGGAGAAATTGATTGGAAAAATCAGTCACATCCGTTATCATGAACATCACTTGTTTCGCTTATCCATTTAATCATGAAAGGGCTTGTTAAGAGGGGGATAACGTTGGGGAAATTGACCTTGTGGCAATTGATGAAAAAAGGCAATAAATCTTCTGCGGCGGCAGCACTGGGTAACACGGGCCTGGCGATCATAAAAGGCATCGCGGCTGCTTTGAGCGGCAGCGGGGCGATGTTTGCTTCGGCCATGCATTCTGTCGCCGATGCCGTCAACCAAGGATTTGTCTATGCGGGAAGTGTGCTTGCGGAAAAGGAGCCAACTCGTCGATTTCCGTCCGGTTTTGGCCGGGTCATCAACATCTTTTGCATGGTGGCTGTAATTGTGGTTACGATCATGGCGTATGAGACGATCCTGGAGGGCTTCCATCTGCTGGCCCACCCCGTACAGGCTGGACATTTTATACTCAATCTTGTCGTATTGCTCCTGGCTGTTGGCGTAGACGGCTTTATTCTGGTGAAAGCGATGAAGGAAATCGCCCGAGAGACGAGGACGGAAGCAAAAGGAATGGCTGTTATAAAAGTCGCATTTCAAAATGTTGGGCGTGCGGCGCCTCCGACCCGGCTGGTGTTTTACGAAGATCTGGTTGCGACATCAGGGGCTTTGCTCGCGTTGCTAGCGGTCATCGTCACCCAGTTGACCCCTGTGAAGGCACTGGACGGCATTGCGACGATTCTGATCGGAATCCTGATGGTCTTGGTGGCGTTTAAGGTTGGCTACGACAATATGGTGGGCTTGATCGGCGTGGCCGCTCCTCGCGAGGTGGAGGATCGGGTGGCGCGCATTATTTTTCAGGACCCTTCTGTAACGGATATCAATCGGATGAGAATTATGCAAGAAGGGCGCTTTTACCATGTTGAAGTTTATCTGGAGCTGGTAAAAGGTCTGACGCTTGCGGATGCAGACGATATCAAATTCCGGGTGCGGGACGAGCTGTTGAAGGACCCGGACATTACGGATGTCACGCTGGGCATTCTGGAGGACAACGACGTCCGCGACTGGCGGCCGGAAAAAGAAGAGCCCCAGCCGGTTCAATAGAAACGAAGACCCGCCCTGCCGTTCACAAACCTTCCACGTTTGATGTGATTCCAGTCACAGATGCGGAAAATGCCCCCCTTTATACTGAGAGTTGTCAAAGAAATTGACCTCAGGAAAGAAGGAGGGCCTAGCATGCTTAGTCCACAAACCATTGCGATCATCAAATCGACTGTGCCTGTCCTCGAGGTGCACGGCAAAGCCATTACAACCAGATTTTACGAAATGATGTTTGCAAGCCATCCCGAACTTTTGAACATATTCAATCACGCCAATCAAAAGCAAGGCCGTCAGCAAACAGCCCTTGCCAATGCCGTTTATGCGGCGGCTGCCCATATCGACAATCTGGAAGCGATCCTGCCGGCAGTGAAGCAAATCGCCCATAAGCATCGGAGTCTGGGCATCAAGCCGGAGCATTATCCCATCGTCGGGGAGAATCTGCTTGCCGCTATCAAGGATGTCCTGGGCGATGCGGCGACCGATGAAATCATCAATGCCTGGGCCGAAGCATATGGTGTCATCGCCGATGCCTTTATCAGCGTGGAAGAAGGCATGTACCGGGAAGCCGAGGCAGCAGAGGGGGGCTGGAGAGATTTTCGCGATTTCGTCGTGGTCAAAAAGGAGAAAGAGAGCGCTGTCGTAACATCTTTCTACCTGAAGCCAAAGGATGGCGGACCGCTTCCTCCCTTCCAGCCTGGCCAGTACATCAGCGTGAAAATGACAGTACCCGGTGAGACTCATACGCATATTCGCCAGTACAGCCTGTCCGACAGTCCCGGCAAGGAATATTACCGCATCAGCGTCAAGCGTGAAGACGGAGGAGAGGAGAAACCGGCTGGAATCGTCTCCTGCTATCTTCACAGTCATGTGCAGGAAGGCGATATCCTGCAAATCAGCGCACCTGCCGGCGATTTCATTCTGGATACGGAAGCCGACACGCCTGTAGTGCTGTTAAGTGGCGGCGTTGGGCTTACGCCGCTGGTGAGCATGCTTCAAACACTAGCGCAGCGTCAACCGAAAAGGCCGGTCATGTTCATTCATGCGGCTCGCAACAGTCTGACTCATGCGATGAAGGAGCAGGTAACTCAGCTTGCACGTCGTCATGAAAATGTACGGTCATATGTTCTTTACTCTGAGCCGACTGAGGAAGACCGCAAGCTCGGCGGCTTTGACAAGGAAGGCCATGTCGATCTGCCATTGCTGCAGTCACTGCTCCCCGATAACCGGGCTGATTTTTATTTCTGCGGCCCCGTTCCGTTTATGAAAACCGTCTATCGCGCGCTGCAGGAATGGGGAGTACCGCATGAACGCATCCACTACGAGTTTTTTGGTCCAATGGGTAGCTTGAATGAATAATTTTTAGTATAAATAAAATGTCCATTGTCTTTTCGCCCTCCGCTGCAAAGCGGAGGTATTTTTTTTCTTGCAATGCAAGCTTGCTCTCTCATCTCTCACTTATAATGGATGATTATGGGAGGCGTGATAGTGTGCATACAAAAAAACAACTTCTTTGGGCAGACTTGTCGTTACTTTTTATAGCTCTTGCCTGGGGCTATACGTTTATCCTGTCCAAGGATCTGCTGACGGAGCTGACACCCTTCGTTTTCACCGGAACGCGCTTCCTCGTCGCGGCTTTGATCCTGTTGCCGTTTGTTTGGAAACGTCTGAGGTCCGTTAGCCGGGAGGTGTGGATACAAGGAGCGGTTTGCGGAATTGCCTTGTGTGCCGCCTACACCTTGCAAATCCTGGGGATCGAGAGGACGACACCGGGCAAGGCCGGAGTTATTACAGGAACCAATGTGATTCTCGTTCCATTTTTGTATTTCCTGTGGAGAAGGCTGCCGGTAAAAAAGGGGGCAGTCATAGGCTCTCTGCTCGCTTTCGCAGGTCTGCTTTGTTTGTCGGGGGAAGGGGAATGGGCCGGGCTGTCGTCGGGCGATCTGCTCGTGTTCCTCTGTGCCGTCTTTTTTGCGCTGCACATCCTGATGGTCGACCGAGCCTATGAAAAGCACCAGGACATCGATACGCTTGCCTTTGTGATGATTCAGCTGATGGTTGTGGGCGTGATCGATACGGCGATTGCTGCCGTCAGCGAGCCGATTCCTCATCAGCTCAGCGGGTACGGCTGGTTTGCTTTCTGGTTTGACTGCCTGATCGGGACGCTTTTGGCCTATGTCGTTCAAATCAAGGCACAACAATTTTCTCCGCCGGTTCACGTGAGCATCCTGCTCTCCTTGGAAGCGGTTTTTGCCTTTCTTTTCTCCTGGCTCCTGTGGGGAGAACCGCTGACCACTGTCGTAGTGATCGGGGTGGCTCTCATGCTTGCGGGAATCTACGTGACGGAGCTGTCAGACCACAAGGAAAAGGCGGATGAAGTGGACCGCATTTGATCAAAATACGTGTATCCATCCTTTATCGGAGGGAGACAAAGCGCAATTTTTGCCGTTTTTACCTGGAGCTTTGAAAAATCGGATATACAGGAGCAGCTCTGCACATGATCAACCAGCGCAAGTGGACCTGGAAGCAGGAAGTGATCGCAGGTCTTACGACTTTTTTTACGATGGCTTACATTATGGTGGTAAACCCGCTTATTTTGGCCGATGCCGGTTTGCCGTTTGAACAGGGCTTCACCGCAACGATCATAGCCACTGTGGCGGGAACCTTGATCATGGGCCTGTGGGCCAATTACCCGATCGCTATCGCGCCGGCTATGGGGCTTAATGCGTATTTCGCCTACTCGGTTGTGAAAGCGGAGGGCGCCCTGACGTACACTGTCGCCTTTTCGGCTGTCTTTGTCGCCGGAGTGGTGTTTGTCCTGTTGTCTTTGACGCCGCTTCGCTCCAAGCTGATCGAAGTGATCCCCGATAATCTCAAATACGCCATTACGGCCGGGATCGGTTTGTTTATTACTTTTATCGGTCTGCGCTTAACAGGGCTTGTCACTGATCACCCGACCAATCTGGTCGCGTTGGGCGACCTTCACTCTCCGCAAGTTGTCCTGGCCTTGATCGGGCTCGGTGTCACGCTTGTATTTTTATCGCTCAATCTGAACGGTGCGCTTTTTTTCGGAATGGTGGTCACCGGACTGCTGGCTTGCCTGAATGGGCAGCTAACTTTTGAAAAAGGACTCATTTCCACTCCTTCACTGCCGAATGGTTTGATCGTTTTAAGCCCGATTCAGGCTTTTTCTGATGTGGCCAGCTACGGATTGTACGCTGTCGTTTTCTCCTTTTTGCTGGTTACCTTGTTTGATACGACTGGAACTGTGCTCGGAGTGAGCAGGCAAGCGGGATTACTGGTGGACAACAAGCTTCCCCGGGCAGAGAGGGCGCTGGTTGCGGATTCCGCTGCTACACTGATCGGCTCCGTATTCGGAACCAGTCCGACGTCCGCCTACATCGAGTCGGCCTCAGGGGTAGCGGCAGGAGGACGCACGGGAGTCACAGCGGTAGTGGTGGCGCTCCTGTTTGGAATCGCAGCGTTTTTTGGCCCTCTGGTGGGTGCCGTATCAGGGATTTCTGCGATTACTTCTCCGGCGCTCGTCGTGGTAGGCTCCATGATGCTGGGCAATGTCCGCTATATCGATTGGGATGCGATGGACGAGTCTTTCCCCGCCTTTCTCGTCATCGTCAGCATGCCGCTCACCTCCAGCATCGCGACGGGGATCGCGCTCGGGTTTATTTCCTACCCGCTGATGAAGGTGTTGAAAGGGAAATGGAGAGAAGTGCATCTCCTTGTTTATATTTTTGCTATCCTGTTTATTTATCAGCTTGCATTCTTGCCGCATTAAGGCAGATGCGAAAAGCGCCCTCTTCCTGCTCAAGACAGGGGAGAGGGCGCTTTGCTTTTTCCGCGGTGGCGTGCCCACTCAGGCAGCACCATTCCGAGCAGGATGACGACCACGCCAAGCCATTGCAGCAGGCTGACAGACTCCTGCAGGATGATGTAGGAAGAAAAGACGGCCGTCGGCAGCTCCGCAGCTCCCAGGATTCCGGCCATCCCCGGACCGGTGTGCGGGACTCCGAAAGTAAAGCAAACAGTCGGGACAAACACGCCGAACAAGGCGAGCAGAAACACATATCCAAACAGGCCTTCCCACAGCACGCCGCTGGTGAGAAAGGCTGGCGGGTAGATAAGAAATATGAGCAGCATAGAGCCAGTCGACATAAAAGATGTACGAATCCAGGGATTCACGTCGGCAGCCGCTTTTCCGCTAAAA
>k87-22636_pt1 | contig 10577 bp, 12 predicted proteins | sample MGYA00084031_6733416 | MGnify analysis MGYA00084031
ACTAAAATATCGAAATCATTATACTTTGCCGACCCAATCACTTCCGGCAACCTCTTTCCACCGGCTTCGGATCGCTTGATAGGTCACTTTGGGCAGCATGCCATCCCGCAGGAGCTGCGCATTCTGGTGCCATCGGTCCGGATTGCCCGTCCCGACGATAGCCGTAGCGACGCCTGGCGTGCTTAATGTAAACTTCATCGCGATTTCGACGCCCTGCTGCACATCATTCAGAAAATCATAGTTCAATTCCTGAAGCCGCAGCCAATACGGATACGCGTAATCATCCTCGCTTAAACGCTCATGCTTCCAGGCTACATTCGCTATAGGGCGCTTGGCGATGATCCCCATTCCCTGCTTCACCGCCAAGGGGATCGTCAGCTCGATCGCTTCCTGATCCGCGATGTTCACCGAGGTCTCAAAGCTGTCAAAGACGCCGGTCTCAACCGCATATCGGGCGCTCATCGAATCGCCGCTGTATCCGATATATCGCGTCTTCCCCTGCTCCTTGGCTCTCTGCAGCACCTCGATTACTTCTCCTCGCCGGAGAGTTTCTTCAGAGCAGCTGTGGAGATGGACGACATCGACATAGTCTACCTTGAGGCGCTTCAGACTGCGGTCAATGCTTCTTGCAAGCAGCACCGGATCCCAATCCGGATAATCCATCCCTGACGCGTGACCGCATTTCGTAAACAGATAACAATCATCCCGTCTGCCGGCCAATGCCTTCCCGATCAGTTCCTCGCTGTTGCCGTAGCATTCCGCCGTATCAATCATATTCAGTCCTGCATCCATGGCGCTGTGCAGCAGCCGGTCAACCGTGCGCTGGTCGGCCTCCCCGATTTCCGCACCGCCGAATCCCAAAATGCTGACAGACATATCCGTGTTTCCAAACGCTCTCCGTTCCATCCCTTCACGCTCCTCTACTGTCTGATCGCAGCATCCGATCTTAAAATTTAACAAAGTTCCATACTTTATTACCCATTATTGAACCCTTTTCTAACAGGGGTCAGTTGGGATTCCCAAATTTTCTAAAAGCCGTAAATGCTCATCCCGCCATCCACAAGCAGCGTCTGTCCCGTCATGTAGTTCGCGGCATCGGATGCCAGGAAAACAACGGGACCGACGACCTCCTCCAGCTTCCCGACCCGCTTCATCGGCGTACGGTCCAATATGTCCTTCAGATAGGCCTCGTCGCTAAGCAGCTTCTCCGTCAGCGGCGTGCGGAAATACCACGGGCCGACCGCATTGACTTGGATGCCGTATTGCGCCCACTCCATGGCCAATACTTTGGTCATATGAATGAGGGCCGCCTTCGTTGATCCGTACACAACCCCGGTTCGAAGCGCGGTATGTCCGCCGACTGAAGCGATGTTGATGATGCGTCCTTCCTTCTGTTCCTTCATGTACCTTGCAGCCGCCTGTGAAGCAACGAAAGCAGATTTCAGATTGGTCTGCACGATCAGCTCCCACTCGTCGTCCGTCACTTCAAGAGCAGGTGTGCGGATATTCATTCCGGCATTATTGACCAGAATATCGATCCCGCCGGCTTGCGAAACGAATTCCGCGATGGCCCCTTCCATCTCCGTTCGCTTCGTTAAATCTCCCGGCAGCACGATGCTTCCACCTTTATTCAAGCTCTGAATGATCGCAGCCGTCTCCTCCAAATCGCTTCGGGTTCTGGACATCAGCCCGACAACGCAGCCGGCCTCCGCCAGCCCGATGGCAATCGCGCGCCCGATTCCGCGTCCGGCACCCGTAACAAAGGCTCTCTTCCCCTCAAGATTGAAGCTTGGTAAATACATCAACTATCCCTCCGTTTGCTGTTTCCCGGTTGTAAATTGGATCGATTGTGTGCACGGTTATAACGTTAGACAAATCTAGTAACGCTTGGATTGAAAATACTGGCTCGGGTTATTATGCGGCGACTCGATGACTTCCTCGTAATTTCCGCCTGTATATGCCTCGATCACCTTTCTCCAGAAAGCCTGGGCTGGAAAATTAATGCTCACCTGCGTCACCTTCCAGCGCCCCTGGAAGTGCTCGAACAGCCGGGTTGCAGCCCATGTGCCGAGCCGGCTTCGCCGGTATTTCTGCATGATGAAAAATTCCGTCATATAATAATCCGCTTTCGGATCATCCGTCACCCGCTCTATCAGAGCGAATCCCGCGGGTCTGCCGTCATATTTAATCAAGAACGGAAATTTCCTGTCCCGCTTTTTCCAGAATTCATCCAAATCCGGATAGGGCGGAAACAATCCTTTATCATTCACGGAAATATCCAAATATTTGGTAAAGTCATACAGGTACAGCTGCATCAAATTTTCGATTACGGCTTGCTTCCTTCTTGGGACCAGTTCGATCCCTTTCCGCTCCGATTGGATGGATATCACGCTGCCGCCTCCCAAGCATTTTGTTATGTATTATGTGCCGACTGCCATGCATATCCATCTTATGCGATGAACGGCATTTCAATCAAGGAGGCAATGCAATCGTAAATCACATTAGCGCGCGGCAGGAGGTTATGAGACTAGGAATTTTCCATATGTTACACTAGAACGTATAATCGTATAATAGGAATCAACACAACAATGATTCAAAATCGAGGTGGCTCATATGAATATACAAAAAGATATGGACCGGGCGAAGCTGGATGAAAAATCTCCAACCATGCCCTGGTATGTACAGCAATTCATCGACTACAAGCTGCCGGACCTGTCCCCCTCAACCCTGCTTGAATACGTGCGGGACTATGAAACCTTCTTCAATTGGCTGCGTTCGGAAGGTTTATCGGAAGCCGCTTCCAATGCCGAGGTGACCTTGGCCGAGCTGGAACGTCTGCGAATGGACAGCATTACGGGTTATCGGCTGTACCTTACCACGCGCAGGGAAGGGGCCAATTCCAGAATTACCGTATCCCGCAAGCTTTCCTCCCTGCGGTCTCTGTTTCATTACCTAAGTCAGATTGCCGAGGATGAGGATTTCTATCCGCTGCTGAAGCGCAACATCATGGCCAAGGTGGAAATTAAACGCATTCATAAGCCAAAGGATACGGCCGCCAAGCTGAAGGGCAAAATTCTCGAGGAGGAAGAGCTCCAGGACTTTATCACGTATATTCACGAAGGTTATGGTCAGGATGTCGCGAACAACAAGCAAGCGCTCTACGCCCATGAACAGAATAAGGTCAGGGACGCATGCATTGCCAGCTTGATCCTGAACTCGGGACTTCGCGTGTCCGAGGTCGTCAATTTGAATTTGTCGGATATCGATCTGAGCAACAAGCTGCTCCATGTGTTCCGCAAAGGCAACAATGACGAGACCTTTAAAACGCCCGTCTACTTCCGGGCGCAGGCCAAGGACGATCTGGAATGCTACCTGCAGCTCCGGCAATCGCGATATAAGGTGCCCAAGAAGGAAAAAGCGCTGTTCGTCGCGCTCCGCAACGGGCAGCAGGAAGGCCAGCGGATGACCAAGCGTGCGATTCAGGCCATGATCATCAAATACGCCAAACGCTTTGGCAAGCCTTCCCTGACGGTTCATAAGCTGCGGCATTCCTTTGCTACCGACTATTATTTGCAAAATGATATTTACAAGACCAAGGAGCAGCTTGGCCATGCTTCAACGGAGACGACGGAAGTATACGCCCATCTGACGGACAAAACGATGTCCGAGGCCATTGAACGCCGCTCCGGTGAATTGTAAAATACGGGCGATCAGCACAGCTTCATTATCATTGCAGCGATCTGCGAAGTATCGTCCCAGGTTAGAACAGGAACCGTCTGCCGCTGCCGGATCTCCGGCAGAACGGACGGTTCTTTCAGCATGGCCGGGCGAACGATGACGGCTTGTACCGCCACCGTTTCATCCAGCAGTGCCAAGTCATCCGCATTCCGAAGCAGCACCAGCTTCGGGTAACCCTCTCGCTTATACCCCTCGATCAGAACCAGATCGAAATCGTCATAGCTGGCCAGCAGGTCTTCCAGTTTCGCCTCGGACTCCTTCATGATAGCGGTTCTGCCAGGCGAAGCGATCGCTACCCCTTCCGCTCCCGCTTCGCGGAACCGAAAGGTATCCGTCCCTTTATGATCGATGTCAAAGCCGTGGCTGTCATGCTTAATCACCGCGACCCGTAATCCCTGCTCCTTCAGGAGCGGCAGCAGGGCGGCAATCAGCGTTGTCTTTCCGCTGTTTTTATACCCGCATATTTGAACAACGTTCATGTCCATGCCCCCGGAAGCACAAGAACCTGCACGGCTTGTCCCTTCGCAGCACCCTTCAGCTCCGGCGGAATGACGATCAAACAATCGCTGTCCTTTATCGTGATCATCACGCTCGATTCATCCAGCAGCGCCGGTGTCGCTATCAGCTTCCCGCCCTGCACCTCGAGCCGTCCCCGGACAAACCGGGTGAAGTTGTTCACCTTGGCATAGTCGGCTCCAAGCTCAGCCGTCCATTCCTTCAAGTAAAACTGCTCCATGCCAAGCATTTTTCGAATTGCTGGCCGGACGAACAGCAGGAATCCGACGTAACACGCGCCCGGATTGCCGGAGAGGGCAAACAACAGCTTTCCGTCTTTCACCGCAGCGGTTGTCACGCTTCCTGGCCTCATCGTCACCTTGTTAAACAGCATCTCCATACTGCCGGAGGTCACAAGCTCCCCCATAATGTCGTAATCGCCGACAGAGACGCCGCCTGTCGTTACGACGAGATCATATTCGGCCAGCGCTTCCTCGACCCTCTGCTTCGCGAGCTCGATGCGATCCGGAATCGCCTCCATGATCACCGGCACCCCGCCAGCCTCCCTGATTTGCGAAGCCAGCATATACGTGTTGCTGTTGCGGATTTTGCCGGGCTCCAGCGGCGATTCGATATCCAGCAGCTCCGTCCCTGTAGAGAAAATTCCGACAACGGGCTTGCGGTATACCTCAACCTGGTGAAGTCCAAAAGTAGCCAAGACCGAGATTTCCCCGGGGCCGATCTTCGTTCCCTTGCGCAGGATGAGATCGCCTTCCTGCAGCTCGAAGCCCATTGGGGTAATATTTTTGCCTGGGGCAAGCGGCCGCTTGATCCCGACCATTGTCTCGGAACCCTCGTGCCGAATCTCCGTCGCTTCCAGCATCACAACGGCATCCGCTCCTTCGGGTACCTGAGCGCCTGTCATGATTCGCGAAGCGGTACCGGATTCAATCGGAATGGAAGATACGTATCCGCATGGAATTTCATCTACCACTTTCAGCCAGACGGTCTCTCCAAGCTCACACCGGCTCGTATCCGCCGAACGGATCGCATACCCGTCCATCCCCGACCGGGCAAACGCCGGGAACGGATGCGGGGCGATCATATCGGCAGCCAGCACGCGTCCGTCGCTTTCCTGAAGCCGGATATGCTCCGTCAATCCTGTAGCTGCATAGGAGACCGCTAGCTCTTGGGCATCCGCCACTTGCATTGGCCGGCGCTTGAATTTACGATGATGGCTCAAGTCGTCTATCGCGTTATGCTCCGACATGTAAAAAACCTCGCTTTCCTGTTAGCTTGCAAACGAACTTCTCCATTCAGTTATAACGCGAACCACGTATCCGTGGCAAACAACGAAACCGTGAACGACGGAAGTTGCAGCTAATCGGTGTTTCGATATCCGAAAAACCTGAGCAGGTTTTCCTAAATCTGAACCGGACAGTCATCTCATGCTGACAAGGCAGCATATCACGATCAGTGACGAAAAAAAAGCGCACGGACAACCTGCCGCACGCTTTCTTTGTTTATTCATCTTCGGCCCCGCCTGTATATCTTGCCCGAGCCGGTTCGCGTTTTCGGTTTTTTGTAGGATCGTTTAGGAGAGTCGAACAAACCGCCTCCCCGCTCGCCTCGCTCAATCGAACCTCGGGTGCCCCCGTTGTCAGGAGTTCGCTGAAACAAGCCGCCTCCCGTTCCGACCTTGTCCTGACCCCTGCGGGTAATCTTCCCGCTGCGGTCAACCGTAAGCGGAGGCGCTGCCTTCTTGTCCTGACTCGTCGGCTTGCGGTAATTGCCTTCCCTCGGTTTATACACGTCTTTGCTCGTATACCCGCGGTAGCTCCCGCCGCCGAACGTATCAAACAAATTGCCGATCAGGACCGCCGTTAAGTAGCCCTGTAGAAAGCTTGAATCATAATTACGCTGCACATATTCCTTGGAATCGATTTCAATCAGCGTATCCTCAGGCTTTTGCGGATCCTGCTGCAGATGGTAATACTCATCCCCGTAGACGAGAAACATTCGCTCATTGTCAACGGGTGAAGACTGGTCCGGCGTGCCTGCGGACATAAGCTCGTCAGCAACCTCCGGTACGCTCTTATCCGCCGCACGGTACACGTAGGATGTCGCGTTCCCATCCCGGTTCACGGATTCGAGCGGATACGTATCCGTAACATTCGGCGCTCCGCATCCGCTGAGCAAGGATACGAACAGGCTGACCACCAGCAGCACCTTGATCGTTAAAAAAGAGCGTTCCTTCATGTCACCACTCCCTACGTCGCCCGGATGACTCGTACATCCCCCGGGATCACTTTCTCTCCTTCATACAGCATAAATCTTCCGTTCTGCCATTCGATTCGCAAGAGCTTGTAGTCATCGGATTGGTATTGCCACACATGCTGCTCACCGCCCTGCATGAAAGGGGTTCGCCCCGCAATGGAGACATGTCCGCCGTATTCCTCCTCCAGATGGAAGACATGATCGTCCAGGTCAATGATGGACGGTACTTCATCCGGAGAGTCAAGGCGTCCGTCAATCGGCGTATATAGCGCGTATTGCACCGTTTCCCGTTCTTCAATGTGCAAATACGCGATACGGGCGCCATCCTGAAGCGTCAGGACAACCGCATTCCGGCCCCGGTTATGTACCCGGCCCGTTACTTCGTACGTTACCAAAGATACTTCGCATATATCCCCCGGCGCCAGCTGCAGCATGCTTTTCTCAGCTTTGGGCGGTTCAGGTTTCGCAAATAAGTTGCTGATTCGTTTCCACACACTCATCTTTCCTGTCTCCAATCTCCATTATGCGTTCTATAAGCAAGCGGTAATGATTAACGCGCCTACCACATGAAGCGAACCTGCAAACAAGCCGTATCCCGTTTTTCCATCACGAGTCCCCTTATCCAGGTTGAGGTTGGCAAAGTGGCGCAGCAGCCTTTCCGTCAAGGCCTCAAGCACGAATAAAATGACAAAAGAAACCACAGATACCATGATCGCCTCAAGCAGATGGTAGGATGTTCCGATGGACACGGACAATATATATCCCTGAGCCGCAAGCTTTAGGACCAATCGGGTCGTTACGGCCATGTTGCCGGCCTTGACCTCTTCCAGATCATTGTACTTCGTAAACAGGGAATCCACGAACATCAGTACGAACAGCAGCAGAGCGCCAACAGCGGTCCAAACCAGAACGCTCAAGATCATCTCAAAATCCATCGCCCAAACCTCCACATGATCATTCATCGATAACGACATCTCGAAAACAAAAACGAAGGAGGAGCCAAGCTGTTTCAAGCTTTAGCTCTTCCTCCCCCGCCTAGTCATTCCAATGTCCGTTGCCCGGAATGTGTTATTGCTTATTCTCGTACTGCTTCATCAAAGCGGCGAGCTCATCTTCAACCGCTTTGTCTTTGCCAAGGTTCTCAAACTCTTCATCCAGGGACTTTTCGCGCTGGGACATTTCATTGCTCGCTTCCGCTCTTGCTTCCATTGCCAGCATCTTCTCTTCCATTCGCTTAAGGCCGGCAGCTGCCGTATCGGAGCCAAAGCCGTTCATCGCCTTGTTGATTTCGGTTTGCGCTTTGGCTGCATTGTAACGGGCAACCAGCGTTTCGCGCTTATTCTTCATAGCCGTCAGCTGCTTGCGCATTTCCTCCAGCTTGGAGCGCAGGTTGTCTGCCGCGAGTTTATTCTGATCGTAGCTGGCCTTGTATTCGTCGCGCTTGGCTTCAGCCGCTTTCTTCTCTTCAAGCGCCCGGCGGGCAAGCTCCACGTTCTGGGCCTGGGCGGCCGTATGCGCTTGCTGCGTACGCTTCTCGACAAGAGCTGCCTGCTCTTCGTATAGCGCCTTGAAGCGCTTCTCGATCGCAATCTGAGCGGCGACGGCCTTCTCCGCATCCTCAAGGTCTTCCGTCATATCCCGAATATATTGATCCGTCATTTTGATCGGGTCTTCGGCCTTGTCGATAATGGCGTTAATATTGGACATGGTCAAATCGCGCAATCGTTTAAATATGGACATCTTATTCTTCCTCCCGCTTTTACATTAATAATCGCTGTATGGTTATTATTTACGCCGTCCGCGTCAAAACGTTTCAAAAATTTTTTAGTAACCTCTTTGATATTGCTTCGGAACCTTCTGCTCCCCGCCGAGCGCCTTCGCAGCATGCACGGCCCAATATGGATCTCTCAGCATGCCTCTGCCGATCGCAACCAAATCCGCTTTGCCTGACAAAATTACATCTTGGGCGACTTCATAATCATCCAGCAGTCCGACGGCAATGACGGGTACCTTCAGCAATCGCTTGAAATCCGCAGCCAAGTCCACTTGATATCCCGGCGCTGCCTCCGGCCCTCCGCCTGATCCGATCGGGCCCTCGCCGCCTGAGGAAATATGAAAGATGTCCACCCCGGCGTCCTTGTATCTCCGGCAAACCTCGGCGCAGTATTCCACGTCATAGCCTCCGTCGACATACTCCTTCGCGGACACGCGCATGATGACCGGCATGCCTTCCGGAACCACTTCCTTCACAGCCTGAACGACCCGTTCGCCGAACAGGGGAAGATCTTGTCCATATTCATCGCTTCGCTGATTGGTCAGCGGGGAATGGAATTGGTGAATTAAATAGCCGTGGGCTCCATGAATCTCAATGGTGTCGAATCCGGCTTCAACCGCCCGGCGGGCCGCGTCCTTAAACGCCTGGATCAGCTCTTCGATCTCGGAGGCCGACAGCGCCTTCGGTATTTTATATTGGGAGCTGAACGCGATGGCCGACGGTGCTACCGACGGCTCCGCATCCTGCGCTTTTCTTCCGGCATGGCCGAGCTGAATGCCGATCTTCGTGCCGTAGGAGTGCACGGCTTCAACGAGCCGGCGATAGGCGGGAATATGTTCATCGCTCCAAATGCCTGTATCCTGGTTCGTTATGCGTCCGTCAGGATGGACCCCTGTCATCTCAACAATGATCAGGCCGGTACCGCCTACAGCGCGGCTGACATAGTGGACGAAATGCCAGTCGTTCGGGATTCCGTCCTCCGCTTTCACGGAATATTGACACATCGGTGGCATCACGATCCGGTTCTTAAGCGTCAAATTTTTAAAGTTATAGGGTGTAAATAAGTCTGCCAATCGAATATCTCCCTTCCGAATCCAAGTATGTGATGAACACTCAACCGTTATTATACACCTTTTTCGCCCAAAAACTAAAAAGGGGCCTCGAAAGGCCTGCATGGATAAAGTTCAAGGTGGTTGGGAATACCATACAGAAAATGCTATAGGGGGCTGATCGAGATGTTCAACCGAATTCATGCAGGGTTTCGCATCCTTGGGATGATGATTTGCATCCTGCTCGCCATGCCGGCTCTCCCTGGACATGCCGCGGCTTTGAACGGACTGACTTCGCAGCCGGATGAAACTTCCTCCGTCATGTCCGAATCCCGCACATCCATCGAAGACCATGCGAAACGCGCTGGCGGCGGTTCAAGAGAACCCCTGTCGCTAAGCCAATTAATGAAAAAATACCCGGATACCTTCCGGACCAGCGGGCCCCGCGTAAAAAAAATCGCCTTGACGTTCGATGACGTCCCCGATCCCAGATTTACCGGAAAAGTGCTGGATGTTCTGAAGGAACATCATGTTAAAGCTACTTTCTTTGCCGTCGGCGAGCGGGCCAAGAAACATCCGGGTCTGGTCAAACGCATGCATCAAGAAGGGCATGCCATCGGGAACCATTCCTATAACCATGCACAGCTTAACAAGCTGAGCCTCCATAAATTCAAGGATCAGATCGAGCGGACCAATCAAGTCATCAAATCAATTACAGGAATCGAGCCAAGGCTTATCCGTCCGCCATATGGCGAAATTAACGAGGAGCAGCTCCAATGGGCCCGGAAGAACGGCTTCAAAGTCGTAAACTGGAACGTAGATTCATTGGATTGGAAGGGTCTTGGGAAGGATGAGGTCATGAGCAATATTCTATCCACGGTCGGGCCGGGCTCGATCGTTCTGCAGCACGCAGGGGGCGGAGTCGGCTCCGATCTGACCGGAACGATCGAGGCGCTCCCCGGTATCATTAAAGAGCTCCGAAGCAAGGGGTATACCTTCGTCACCCTCCCGGAAATGCTCGGATTGCCTGAGAGCTTCAAGCATTAGAAAGCCTCTGGTATCGCAATGCTTCCGCTCTGGTTCTCATGCGACAAGCATGGAACAGATCAAGAGACACTTGGAATCATGGACACCAGCCTGCCACGGTTTCCGAGCGCCCTAACGCATAAAAAGGCGGCGCTGCAGAGATCTCCCTGCAGCGCCGCCTTTTTCATGCTATTCAACGGGTTAAACCTCTATTCGAT
>k87-570373_pt1 | contig 10574 bp, 9 predicted proteins | sample MGYA00084031_6733416 | MGnify analysis MGYA00084031
CATTTATAAATTTAATGCAAATACAAGGTTGAACATGACGTCGCAAAAAATTAAAAGAATTTATCCGATTAAATCTTATGAAGAAAAATCGGCTGAAGATGTATACAGTTTAATAGACAATGAGATAAAAGAATCGGTTAAATATTTATTTGGACTAGATAAGAAGGTATTGTGCTCTGTCACTGCTGGTCATGACTCAAAAGTATCATTGTCTTATATTAAAGATCATACGGATAGGGTCAATTTTTTCACTTATACGAAAAATATAGAAGAATTAGAAAATAATGCAGTAGCTCAAATATATCGTATAGATGAATTAATAGCACAAAAGCTTGCATCTAATTTAAATTTAAACCATACATTATTTAATATGGACAACTTACCGATAAAACCTAAGTTAAATGAAGATTATGATTTATATGAAACGAGCCACAGTATAAAACTTATTAATTACTATAGTGAAAATAATGACTTTAAAAATGTCATACATTTAAAATCGACAATTTTTGAATTGGCTAAAGGTATTATTCCAAAAAACATTCAAAATCGAGATTCTTTTTTCCCTTATAAGAGTGCTATAAAAAAATGGGCGAAAGATTTTCCGATTGATGATGAGCTGGTAACGAAATATTTGTCGGACTTCATCGTTAGAAACGATTTGAATAAAACAATACAATCTGGTTATCATCCATTTGAAATTTTATATTACGAATCAAGAATGAATGGATGGCACAGTGGCATCATTCAAGAAAGTGACGGTTATTTAGATGTATTTAGTTTAATAAACACAAGGCATATTCTGTTTGAATTACTTAATATAAATGACTCAGATAAACAAGATCAACAGCTACATAAATTAATTGTTCAAAACAATTGGCCAATCTTAAATTATTTTCAAGTAAACAATAGTGACACTTTAGAAGATAAAGTGATTCATTTAAAAGAACAATTAGATGAGCGGATAAGTAACTTAGAAAATATTGTAATAGAAAGTAAGGATTTTTATCAATATATTAAATTAAATGAAACTAGGTTCAGAGCACTTTCAAATGAATTTAGTAAAGTTGATAAAAAACAGCTAGTATTAACAAATAAATCAAATAACATTCGAAAAATTGAAATTAAAACTTTTTATAACAATACAAATGGTAGAGGCATAATCTACTTTGATGTAGAAAATGATACGATCGATTTAGTAGATTTAAGCTTAAATGGATATGATTTAACGTTCAGTCCTCAAGAGACAAAAATAATTTCAGTATATGCAAGTAAAAATTTTGAAAAGTCATCGTGGATCAATGCTTCAGAATTTGAAATTATAGAAAAATAAAAAATCAAAATCAAGTAGGTCGTTATAATATGAAGATAGTTACTGAAATCTTTAAAGAACAATTTAATAATTTACCTAAAATTTTCAAACTCGCAATTTATAATATGAAAAGTCAATACGCCAATCATTATCTTGGCGTGTTTTGGAATATATTACAACCGATTTTACAAGTGACCGTTTATTATCTTGTGTTTGGTTTAGGTTTAAGAGGCGATGCTAATGCACAAGTAGTGGGTGTACCATTTTTAGTACATTTAATATCAGGTCTCTTCCCTTGGTTATTTATTTCACAAGGAATTAATACTGGTGCAGCTGCCATACAAGGTAATGTGGGGCTTTTATCGAAGATGAGGTTTCCATCCTCAATATTTATCTCGATAGCATTAACGAACAATATGATTAATCTGATGATTACTTCATCAATACTATTTGTCATTTCACTTGTTAATGGTTATGTACCATGGTGGCACTATTTCTGGTTCATTTACTTTTTAATTGCATCTTATGCGATTATTTTTGGTATATCACTCATAATGAGTACTTTAATAATTGTCATTAGAGATACTAAAAATTTACTTCAAAATGTTATAAGAATGTTATTCTTTATGACACCTATTTTTTGGGCCATGGAAGAGGCGCATGGTATTTTGCAAAAATTAGCGAGCTTAAATCCATTTGCTTATTTAGTAGGTGTATATAGAACAGCATTTGTTCATGGAAATGTATCAATATATGGACAATGGCATGATCATTTATACTTTTGGTTAATTACAATTATATTATTGTTAATTGGTTCATTGATTCATTCAAGATTCAAAAGGAAATTACTAGACTACTTATAGGGTGTTCATAATATGACTAAGAAATTATTAATGATTTCACAAAACTTTTATCCAGAACTCGGATCTGCAGCAAACAGAATGAAAATGATGTTTAAAGCTTTTAAACTGAAAGGCTCAGATCCGACAATGTTAACAACTGAACCAACATACCCGAACCAAAACTTATTTGATGATGATACATATTTTACTGATCATTCTTTAAATGAGTTAGAAAAAAGTAAAATTATACGCATGAAAATGCATGGAAATAAACAAAATAGTAATTTTGTAATGAGATTAGTTTACTATATGGAACAATATATAAGATTAAAAGTGTTTCTTAAAATGCATAAGGAAGATTATGATATTGTATATGTTTCAAGTCCAAATATATTTCTTGCTTGGGCAACACTTTTTTTCAAACAAGCAAAGCGCCCGACATACGTGTTGGAAATTAGAGATTTATGGCCAGACAGTGTAAATGGATTGAAACATATTAACATTAGTTTATTTATGCCACTTTTAAAATATTTAGAAAAGAAAATGTATAATTCTGCCGATAAAATTGTCATAAACAACGAAGCATTTAGAGCACATATTCAAAATAGATTAGAAAATAAAACGCCCATTTTTTACTTGCCTAATGGGATTTCAAAAAGTGAATTAGTTATTGAAGAAAAATGTGATGATTTTAGCGTAATATATACAGGAAATATAGGATATGCACAAGATGTCGATAAATTAATATCCATATGTAAAGCTTTGAATGACAAACAAATATATGTAACAGCAATCGTATATGGCGTACAAGCTGCTAAATTTAGACAAGCTGTAAAAGATTGTGCATATATTCAAATAAGAAAGCCAATGGATCGTATAGACTGTTTAACTGAAATAGCTAAACACCACGTATCACTTTCAATATTGGAATCTTCAGATGTTTTTATGAATGTGATGCCTGGTAAAATTATAGATTCTATAGGTGTAGGAACACCGCCAATATCCAATATAAGCGGTCCTACTGAAGCTATTATTCAAAAATACGATTTAGGGTTTGCTCGAAAACAAGCTTCAATTACAACAATTGTTAATGAGATAGAGACTTTAAAAAATGATAAACAATCTTTATTGAATAAAGAAAATAATGCAAAGAAATATCGAGATGAACATTTAATTTGGGAAGATAATATTGAAAAGCTAATTACGTTTTTAAGAAAAGGTGATGAAGATGACAAAAACATACAAAATTAAATGTGAAAATGTCTCGAAAGTTTATGACTTGAATGTAAATAAAAAAGATAAATTGTTATCGTTATTTACTTTTGGCTTAAGTTATAAATCAAAACCTTATTATGCTTTACACGATATAACGTTTGAAGTAGAAGAAGGTACTTCAGTAGGTATTATTGGATTAAATGGTTCTGGAAAGTCGACGCTGTCTAATATTTTAGGTGGAGTGATTGAGCCTTCATCTGGTAATGTATATACTAACGGAAAACCATCTTTAATTGCTATCGGCGCTGGATTGAACCCTGATTTTACAGGTGAGGAAAACATTCATTATAAATGTCTAATGCACGGTATGCCCCAAAAAGAAATCAATGAAAAATTTAATGATATCGTGCAATTTAGTGAGTTAGATGAATTTATATATCAACCTTTAAAATCTTATTCTAGTGGTATGAAATCTAGATTAGGGTTTGCTATAGCAATCCATACAGATCCAGATATCTTAATAGTAGATGAAGCTTTATCAGTAGGAGATGAAACTTTTTCAAACAAATGTATCGATAAAATGCATGAACTGCAAGAACAAGGCAAAACGATATTTTTTGTATCTCATTCTGCTGGTCAAATTAAAAAAATGTGTAAAAAAGCGATTTGGATACATTATGGGGAAATGGTTGCTTACGGTGAAGTGAATGAAATTATTGAAAGATATGTTCAATTAATTCAGAAAGTCAAAAAGAAATCTAAAAACGAACAATTAGATTATAAACGAATTAAAATTCAACAACAACGTGAAAAAGTAGTGGATGATTCAATTATTCATAAAGAGAAAAGGCCAACTGGCTTATTGGCAATGATTGGTTTAATGAGTGTAGCATGGTTATATATACTATTGTTCCAAGTAGGTATACTATAAATCATATAGAATGAGGTTGGAAAATGAAAAAAGTCACAATGTTTGTATGGAATCATTTCACAAATGATGCAAGAGTTAATAGAGAATGTACAACTTTAGCTGAACGTGGTTATGAAGTAGATTTAATAGCAATTGATGATCCTAAGAATCCAGTAATCTCTGCCTATGAAGAAATTTCAAAATCATTTAGAGTACATAGAGTTAAAAGGTATCCTTGGATGTTGCAAGCTTATCAAGATCACGGAAAGAAATTTTTACTAGTAGTAGCTGGCGTTCAAGTAGCAATTATCCCAAGTTTATTTTTTATTAGTTTTACTTTAATGGCTGCATATTTCATGTCGCTCGTTCTTGCAGCTGGAATGATAAAAATTAAAAAAATGAGAAAATGGTTTATCAACGGTGCGATTATTACTCGAATGATTGTCAAAGGCTATATACAAAATGCTGATATTTATCATGCAAATGATTTAAATACATTACCACAAGCAATTGTTTGTTCGAAATTACGATTAAAACCTAAACCACTTATATATGATAGTCATGAAGTACAATCTGATAGAACAGGTTATAATAAAGAACGCATCAAAAGAATCGAATCATTTATGTTAAAATTTGTTGATCAAATGATTGTAGAAAATCATACAAGAGCATCATATAACGAAGAAATTTATGGTTTTTATCCTAAAACGCTGTATAACTACTCTGAAAAATATGATATACACACTAAACCGAAAATTAATTTACATCATAAAATCGGTATAAATGAAGATGAAAAAATATTGTTATATCAAGGTGGACTACAACAAGGTAGAGGACTGGAATTACTGATTAAAGCAATGGATGATATTGAAGAAGGACACTTATTATTTATAGGTGGCGGAAAATTAACACAAGAATTAAAAAACCTTAGCAAAAATTCTTCCGAAGCTCATAGAATACACTTTTTAGATAAAGTGCCATTTCAAGAATTACCGTCCTATACAAGAGAAGCTTATTTAGGCTTTCAAGTATTGCAAAATATATGTTTCAATCATTATTCCGCCAGTTCAAATAAATTATTTGAATATATGATGGCACATGTTCCTGTAATAAGTTGTGACTTTCCAGAAATTAAAAAAGTTGTAAATGAAACAAAAACAGGATTAGTAGTTGATCCTCACAATGCAGCTGACATTGCACGAGCAGTTAATAAGTTGGTAAAAGATGAGGCATTGAGAAATAGTTTGAGTGAGAATACTAAGCATGCTAAAGAAATATATAATTGGAATAATGAAAAAGCAAAGCTAATTGATATTTATGACGAATTTGCCCCTTTAACGAGTAAAGCCATTCAACTAAATGTTAATTAATTTAAACTGTCTACAAAGCTCTATGCTTGTAGACAGTTTTTATTTAGTTAACTTGTATTTAGTAAACATAGATATTACAATGATATAGCTAATATAGATAGGGATAAAAGGAGTTTAGTTTAAGATGTACATAAATAAAGGCATTAATCGCGTGAGCAATTTTATAGAAGCAGGTAATGATTATGAAGCAATGATGTTATTAAGAGACCTGGAAGCTAACGTAATGAGATATGATTTTGAAATTATGGGTGAAGGATTTAACAACTTTGCAGATTTATATGTTTCATTAAAAAATAGAAAGAAAGCAATTGAAATGTATCAAAAAGCCATTCTATACTTTAGAGAAGTAGGGAATCAAAATAAAGTAGGCGAGGTTAGTCGTAAGTTCGAAAATCTAATTTTATAGAATTAAAGAGCTTAGGACATAAACGTTCTAGAAACTTACAAAATTAGAAATATAAAAAACACCCAATCCGTAAATGAATCCAACGGATTGGGTATTTTATTTTGAGAAAGGGAATGATATCCCAAGCTCTTAATATATAGATATTACATATGGGCGCTGTGTCCGCCAACCATAACCCAATAAGTACCGATTACTACTAATAAAGTAATAATGACTGCGAAGAGTACTTTGAAGGCTGTTGCGCGTCCATCTGGTCCTTCTGTTAAATGCATAAACATTAATAATTGAACGATTGCTTGTATAAATGCAAAACCTATAATGATTGATGTTCTTACTTGTAATGACATGCCAGTGTATAACATGACATAAACAGCTAACAACGTAAGTACAATTGAGAAAATTAAACCGACTGTATGCGAAACGACTGTTTTATTCATGATCCACTCACCATCCCTACAAGATAGACTAGTGTAAAGATAAAGATCCATACAACATCAAGGAAATGCCAATACAAACTTCCGATAAATACTTTTGGTGCGTTATGTTCATTTAATCCACGAGTAGCAATTTGGATTAAAACGCCTGATATCCAGAATATACCTACAGTTACATGGAGACCATGTGTTCCTAATAGGATAAAGAATGAAGACCAGAATGATCCTAGTTGTGGTGTAACACCTTCATGAACGTAATGTGTGAACTCGTAAACTTCAAATCCAACGAATCCTGCACCTAATAATATTGTGATAATCATCCATACCATCATCATTTTGACATTTTGTTTACGCATGTAATAAACTGCGATACCACAAGTGTAACTACTTACTAATAATAAGAATGTCATAATCATAACTAATGGTAATTCAAATAGTTCAGGTGTAGTGAATCCACCATATGAACCACTTTTTTGTAATACTAAGAATGTAGCAAATAATGTACCGAATAACGCAACTTCCGCAGTAAGAAAGACCCAAAATCCGAGTTTATTTAATTGCCCTGTTTCATTAACAGTATCAATTGTATTATGTTGTTCATTACTCATCTTTATTGTCCTCCTTTTCCTGCAATTCTTGTTTGCGTAATTCACGTAGTTTTGCTTCATTTTCTTCTAATTCTTCAGCATGAATATGGTAACCATAGTCTTTTTCAAAACTTCTCCATATCATACATGCAAATATACCTGCACCAAAGATGATTGCTGGAATATAAGTTTCGAATATGAGGAAGAATCCACCAAATAGGAAGCAGACTGCCATCCAGAAACCAACATGTGTATTGTTAGGCATGTGTATATCTTTATAATCTTGATCATCAAGATAGTGTTTACCATTTTCTTTCATTTCTACAAATGTTTCAGTGTCATACCATTTTGGTGTAATCGCAAAGTTGTAGTGAGGTGGCATAGCTGAAGCAGTAGCCCATTCTAATGTTCTACCTAAGCCATTCCAGTTGTCACCAGTTGCTTCGCGTTTAGCTTTACCAAAGCTATATACGACGTTCCATACTAAAGCTAAGAATCCTATACCCATCAAGAATGCACCCATCGTTGAGATGAAGTTTAATGTGAACCATCCATCTGCTTGAGTGTATTTGTATAAACGACGAGGCATACCATCTAAGCCTAATAAGAATTGTGGTAAGAAACAAAGGTTAAATCCTAAAGTAAATGTCCAGAATAACCATTGATTAATTTTTTCATTCAATTTGTAACCAAACATTTTTGGATACCAGAAAATTAAACCTGCGAAACATGCGAATACAACACCAGCAATAATAACATAGTGGAAATGTGCCACTAAGAAATAAGTATTGTGGTACTGATAGTCTGCAGCTGCCATGGCAAGCATGACACCTGTAACACCACCTAAAGTAAAGTTAGGGATGAATGCTAATGAGAATAGCATTGGTGATTCAAATGTAATTCGGCCTTTATACAAGGTGAATAGCCAGTTGAATATTTTAACACCGGTTGGTATTGCGATCAACATAGTTGAGATTGAGAAGAATGAGTTTACTAATGCACCATTACCCATAGTGAAGAAATGGTGAACCCATACTAAGAAACTTAGGAACGCAATACCACTAGTTGCCCAGACCATACTTTGATGTCCGAATAAACGTTTTCTTGCAAATGTTGGGATAATTTCTGAATAAATACCGAATGCTGGCAATACAAGTATATATACTTCAGGGTGACCCCAAACCCAGAAGAAGTTAGCCCATAGCATTGGCATACCACCATTAGCTATTTCAAAGAAGCTTGTGCCCATTAAACGGTCGAAAGTCATTAAAGCAAGTGCGACAGTTAAAATAGGGAAGGCTAATATGATTAATAATGATGTTATTAATGTTGTCATAGAGAACATTGGGATTTGCATAAATTTCATAGATTTAGTACGCAATTTTAAGATAGTAACAAAGAAGTTAATACCAGTCATTAATGTACCAATACCTGAAATTTGAATAGCAACTAAATAATAATTAATACCTGTACCTGGACTGAAATCAGTTGCTAGTGGAGCATAGTTTGTCCAACCAGCAGCTGGAGCGCCACCAAGTACGAATGAAATATTGAATAGACCCATACCTGCAGCAAATAACCAGAAACTCAAGTTATTTAACATAGGGAATGCAACATCTCGAGCACCTAATTGTAATGGTACAACGACGTTCATTAAACCAATTAAGAACGGCATAGCCATGAAGATAATCATGATAACACCATGTGTTGTAAAGATTTCATTATAGTGCTGAGATTCGAGTAATTTACTATCTGGTGCCATTAATTGTAGACGGATAAGAAGTGCATCCATACCACCACGGAAAAACATAATGATTGCAGATATAATGTACATTACACCGATTTTTTTATGGTCTACTGATGTTAACCATTCAGTATACAACCATTTCCATTTTTTGTAATAAGTCAATCCACCAACAACAGCTATACCTGTTAATACAAGCATAACTTGCGCTATTGTGATCATCCAGTCATTTTGTATGATTAATTCATTCCATGGAAAATTCATTACTTGTCACCTCCATGGTTATTGTTAGAAGACTGCTTATCTTGTTTTTCATCTTCAGATTTAGCGTCTTCTTGGATTTTTTCCATTTCATCCATATGATGTTCTTCTTCTTTTTTGAAGTCACTGTCATATTTTTCATTATTTTTAAGAATCGTAGGTTTCATTCCATGACGTTCGTAGTTTGGATTAGTAACAGTTACTTTACGAGCTGGTAATACTGGTTTATCTGTTACGCCTTCACTTTCGTCATAGAAGTTTGGATCTTTCGGCTCATAACGGTAACGTTTAAATGCATGGAAGATATATTCCGGATCCGCGGCTGGATCAACATATGCTAAATGTGTACCACTATAAGTAAGTTCCTGATTCTTAGTTGTAGGTAAAAGTTGGTGATCAAATGTGTCTTGATCTATTGTTTTACGTTTCTGTGATTTTGAAACCCATTTATCGTAATCTTTAGAGCTTACTGAGTTTACGTTAAATGTCTGTCTAGAGAAACCTTCACCATTAAAGTTTGAATTTCTTCCTTTAAAAGTACCAGTTTCATTGGCTTGTAATGTCCAATCCATTGTCATGCTTGTCATAGCATATTTCTGACCACCTAATTGTGGAATCCAGAAACTTGTCATCATATCCATAGATTGTAGTTTGAATAAAACTGGACGACCTTCTGGAATTGTTACATGATTTACTGTTTCAACTTTTTCATCTGGATAACTAAAGAACCATTTATAACCAGCACTTGTTGCATAAATAACTACTGGATCTTCATCAGATTTAGGTGGTTCCTCATAAGAATACAGAGATTTAATCGTTGGTACAGCTAAAATCACAAGTATGATAACAGGAATTGTAAACCATACTGCTTCTAAGATGACGTTGTGATGCATAGTACCTGATGTTTCATTTTTTGTTTTTCTATATTTTATAATAAATATTAAAAACAAAATTGAGACCACTATAACAATAAAGACCATCATGATAATTGAAAAGATAATTAAGAAATGTTGATCTTCTGCCATAGGGCCTTTGGGGTTTAATACTTCTAAATTTGAACAACCACTAAGTAAAATACCTAATGTTGACATGAGAAGTATTGATTTTAACTTTGCCACGTTTTTTACCTCCCAATTTTCTATATACCTATATATATGGCTAGACCTCAATTTTAAAGGATTTGAACATATTTACAAGGCTAGTAAAAGGGATGTAAGCGTTATAATTTGAAAATGTATGAGAATAACTTTGATATGACGGCTTTTTATCTAAATGTTAAATTTTTGTGTACATTTAAAAAGATAATAAAATAAGCAAAATATTAGTAAAAACATTGATTTTTCAGCATATTAAGAAAATTGAAAGGTGAAAAAATTTGTAAATTGATACTATAATTTTGCTCATAAATAAAAAGAGGCTGGGACATTAACATCCCAGATTAACTTAAAAGAGCGTAAATTCTTTAAAAAATAAGAATTTACGCTCTTTTTACTATA
>k87-1654354_pt1 | contig 10572 bp, 9 predicted proteins | sample MGYA00084031_6733416 | MGnify analysis MGYA00084031
CCTGGCCCTGCTGCGGTGGACGCACACCGCGGAGTCGTGGACCCGGGAGACCGCCGCGGCGACCAACCGTCTCCTGGACAGCCTGGACCTGGATCCGTCGACCCTCGCCGCCCGGGAAGAGGCCGGGGAGGATGAGCCGGCGGGGGAGCTTTCCCCCGAGGAGGAGGCGAAGCTGGAGGGCCGCTACCGCCACTGGCACCTGCTGTACGAGCGGCTCGATCTCAAGCTGGACTCCATGGGGCTGGAGCCGGCGATCCGCCGGGGGACGGCGCGGACCCTGGCCCGCCTCTACGAGGAGTCGGTGGTGACCTTCCGGCTGCTCTCCGGCCTCAGCCGGGACACCCAGCCGCGCTTCGGGCGCGTGGCGAAGCTGCTGCTGCAGATCAACACCGCGTGGCACTTCGACCTGGGGCCCTACGTGCTCGGGTCCGGTCAGGCGCGCCCGGACGGCGGGGGGACGGTGGGGCTGGCGACCTGGCTGCTGCTGGCCGCGCGCGACCCGGATGTGCCCACGGCTTGATGCGCAATTCTCTTAACCTTGACAGAAAGCACAGCGCAGGTTATGATGAAGTGAGGTCCGCCACTTTGTGCGAGCCATTGGTTGTCCGATAGATGTGCCGTTACCCGGTTGAGCTGGTAACCACGGGCAGTCGCCCCGTGTTTTGCTATAGACATATCCCCTAAGGGGGATTTTCCCTCAGGGTTTATCATGCTGGCAAAACCGATCTGATCGACAACCCGCGCGCCGGCCTCAGGGGCGGCGTGTGCACTATATGGCGAGCACGGAGGACGGACCGGAATCTGGTCCGTTTTTCTTTTCCCTCGATTGTGCAACTTCAAGATGCGGACGGATAGGAGGTGAAGACAATTCTCTATGCCGTTGTTGCCGTCGTCGCGCTGATAATCGGTGGGGCGGCCGGTGTAGCCGGCGGGTACTACTGGTTTCAGCGTGAGTCGCAGCGGAAGCTGAACTCCGCCGAGGCGCGGGCCCGCCACATCGTGGACGAAGCCCTGCGGGAAGCGGAAGCTAAGAAGAAGGAAGCCATCCTGGAGGCCAAGGAAGAGGTTCACAGGCTGCGCACCGAGGCCGAGCGGGAGCTGAAGGAGCGCCGCGCCGAGCTCCAGCGGCTGGAGCGCCGGGTGCTCCAGAAGGAGGAGCAGCTCGACCGCAAGGTGGAGCAGCTGGAGCGGAAGGAAGAGGCCCTGAACCGCAAGGAGCGGGAGCTCGACCGCAAGAACCAGCAGGTGCAGGAGCTCATCAACAAGCAGCTCGCCGAGCTGGAGCGCATCTCGCAGCTTTCGCGCGAGGAAGCGCGCGAGCTGTTCCTGAAGCAGGTGGAGCAGGAGGCCCGAGCCGATGCCGCGAAGCTGATGCGGGAGATCGACGCGGAGGCCCGGGAGAACGCGGAAAGGCGGGCCCGGGAGCTCGTGGGTCTCGCCATCCAGCGGGTTGCGGCCGATCACACCTCGGAGCTGACCGTCACGGTCGTCTCCCTGCCCAACGACGAGATGAAGGGCCGGATCATCGGCCGGGAAGGGCGGAACATCCGGACCCTGGAGACGCTCACCGGCGTGGATCTCATCATCGACGATACGCCCGAGGCGGTTGTGCTGTCGGCGTTCGACCCGGTGCGGCGTGAGATCGCCAAGATCGCGCTGCAGAAGCTGATCCAGGACGGGCGCATCCACCCCGCCCGCATCGAGGAGATGGTGGAGAAGGCGCAGAAGGAAGTGGAGGCCCGCATCCGCGAGGAGGGCGACGCCGCCTGCTTCGAGCTGGGCATCCACAACCTGCACCCGGAGCTGGTGAAGCTGCTGGGCCGCCTGAAGTTCCGCACCTCATACGGGCAGAACGTGCTGAAGCACTCCATCGAGGTGGCGCACCTGGCCGGCATCATGGCCGCCGAGCTGGGCGTCAACGTGGAGGTCGCGAAGCGGGCCGGGCTCCTGCACGACATCGGCAAGGCGGTGGACCACGAGATCGAAGGCTCCCACGTGGCCATCGGCGTCAGCCTGTTGCGCAAGTACAAGGAGCACCCCGACGTGATCCACGCCATGGAGTGCCACCACGGCGACGTCGAGCCCCGCTCGGTCGAGGCGCACCTGGTGGCCGCGGCCGACGCCATTTCGGCCTCCCGACCCGGGGCCCGGCGGGAGACCCTGGAGACGTACATCAAGCGGCTGGAGAAGCTGGAAGCCCTGGCGGACAGCTTCGAAGGCGTCGAGAAGTCCTACGCGATCCAGGCCGGGCGCGAGATCCGGGTCATGGTGAAGCCGGACCGGGTCGACGACTACGGCGCGATCAAGCTGACCAAGGAGATCGCGCGGAAGATCGAGGAGGAGCTCGAGTATCCCGGGCAGATCCGGGTCGTCGTCGTGCGGGAGACGCGTGCGGTGGAGTACGCCCGCTGACCGGGCGAACCTTTCGCACGGCGCAGACGTCTAACAGAAGGGAAAGGCACAGGCACTGCGCCGACAAGCTTTCTGAGCTGTCGGCGCAGCCTTGCTCGGGCAGTAGCTCGTTCGGGGAACATGGCTTCCCCGGGAAGGAGGCATGATGGGGTGAACAAGCGCAGGGGGGACGAGCCCTCGGTTCGCACCATTCAGCTTCTCGTCAGCTATGCCATTCGCTACCCCGAAATCGCCACGGTGCGCTACGATCCGGGTCGCCATGCCCTGCGTCTCTCCTTCCTGGTGAAGGGCCCGCTGACGGAAGAGGAGTTCTCGGCGGCAGCCGACCGCATCCGGGAGACCCTGGAGGTCTATCACCTGATGAACCAGCGGGAGGCCGAGCTCGTCGAGGTCCGCCAGACGGCGTTTGGGGAGCTGAACACCATTGCCGTCGAGCGGGACGTGCACAGCCTCAGCCCCGAGGAGTTCTACACCGTGGTGGCGGTCATGCGGTCGCTCTTCCAGCAGCGGCTCCTCACCGAACCGATGGAGTACTTCGGCGAGGAAGAGCTGATGGCGCAGGACGAGCTGATCGAGGAGGTCATGGCCTCCCTCAGCAACCAGCGGCAGCAGCCCGACCTCTACGCTATGCGGGAGAACGGCAGGCTGATGATCTTCCACAAGTAAGTTATTCGCCAAAGACGGGCCGGTCGGCCCCTCAACCGGAGGGCGCCGACCGGCCCTTTCGCGTGCCGGGGACGCCGAGCTGCAAGTTTGTTGGGGGATTTGCGAACTTTGGCGCTTCCGGCTGCGTATTGATTGGTGAGCGCACGATGTGATTCCAGTCCGCCCCAGTACCGCCGGGTCGGGTATAATAAGCATATCGCGAACGGTGGGAAAAGCTGGTGAGAGACTGGAGGCGCTGCGCTTTGCGCATCTTGTTCTTTGGTGACGTGTACGGTCGTGTGGGGCGGGAGGTGGTAGCGCGGCGGCTGGGCCCGCTGGTGAAGGAGACCGGTGCCGACGCCGTGATCGTCAACGGTGAGAACGCCGCCGGGGGCAAGGGCATCACCGCCCAGATCTGCCGGGAGCTGTTCTCACTGGGCGTCGACGTGATCACGCTGGGCAACCACGCCTTCGACAAGCGGGAGATCGCCACGTACATCGATGGAGAACCGCGCCTGGTCCGTCCGCTGAACTACCCTCCCGGAACGCCGGGGGCCGGCTCGTACATTCTGCGCCGCGGCAGCCAGCCCGTGATGGCCGTGGTGCAGGTGCAGGGGCGGGTGTACTCGCCGCAGCTCCTGGAGGACCCCTTCCGGGCCGTGGAGGGGGAAGTGGAGCGGCTCAGGCAGACCACGCCGGTCATCGTCGTCGACTGTCACGCGGAGGCCACGTCGGAGAAGCAGGCGATGGGGTGGTTCCTGGACGGTCGGGTAAGCGCCGTCATCGGCACGCACACCCATGTGCAGACGGCGGACGAGATCATCCTGCCGGGCGGGACGGCCTACGTGACCGATGTGGGCATGTGCGGCCCGTGGGTGTCGGTGATCGGCGCCGAACGCGAGCTGGTGCTGGAGCGGTTCCTGACGCAGCGCCCCGTCAGGCTGGAGGCGGCGCGGGGCCCGGCGATCCTGTCGGCGGTGCTCATTGAGGTGGATGAGGCGACCGGCCGGGCGACCAGCATCCAGCGGATATTTGAACGAGAAGTGGCGACAGAACCACTTGCTAGTGTCTTTGGAAGATGGTAGTATATTAGCAACTCAGCAACCACCAAAGTCCAGTGGAGGGGACGTTGGCTATGGATGTGCTGAAGGTGTCGGCAAAGTCGAGCCCGAACGCAGTGGCGGGCGCTCTCGCAGGCTGCCTGCGCGAGCGTGGCTCCGCCGAGATCCAGGCAATCGGTGCAGGAGCGCTCAACCAGGCGGTCAAGGCGGTGGCGATCGCGCGCGGGTTTGTCGCCCCCAGCGGGATCGATCTGATCTGTATCCCGGCGTTTACCGATCTGAAGATCGATGGCGAGGAGCGCACGGCCATCAAGCTCATCGTCGAGCCTCGCTGAGCCGACTGACCTGCAGCCGAAGGCAGGGTGAGCGGCGAACAGGCACATAAGCCGCCCGACCCGCGAGGGTCGGGCCCCGCTGTTTGGAGGGGTTTCGCCAAGGCGTATGGAAACACTCCTTACGGCACCGCGCAGGAGGGAAACGCGGATGGAGCACCTGGAGGAGGCAGCGGCGCTGCACCGCCGCTGCCCGGTGATCGACGGACATGCGGACTCGATCCTGATGGTCCTGACCGGGGAGCGGACGCTGACGGAGCGCTCCGATAAGGGCCACATCGACTGGCCGCGGGCGCGGGAGGCCGGGCTGACCTGCACGGTGCAGGCGGTCTGGGTCGATCCTGTCTACTACCCTGTAGCCCCACGCCGGGCGCATGAGGCCATCGACGGGCTCCTGGGCCAGATCGACGGCGCCCCGGGGGTGCGGCTGGTCCTGCGGGCGGACGACGTGACCGCCGCCCACGCCGCCGGCGAGTTGGCGGTCCTCATCAACATCGAGGGGGCCGAGCCGCTCCAGGGGTCCCTGGCGATGCTCCGCAACTACTACCGGCTGGGCGTGCGCATGATGGGCCTTGTGTGGAACCACCGCAACGAGGTGGCCGACGGGGTGGGCGAGCCGGAGTCGGGCGGCGGCCTCACCCGGTTCGGCCGCGAGGTGGTGCGGGAGATGAACCGGCTGGGCATGCTCATCGACCTGGCGCACATCACGCCGGCGGGCTTCTTCCAGGTGCTGGAGCTGTCGGAGGACCCGGTGCTGTTCACCCACGGCAACTGCCGCGCCCTCTACGACCACCCGCGGAACCTGACGGATGAGCAGATCAGGGCCCTGGCCGACCAGGGCGGCGTCTTCGGCATCTCGTTCGTGGCCAGCTTCATGGGCAAGGAGACGGCGACGGTGGAGACGGTCGCCGACCACATCGACCACGTGTGCCAACTCCTGGGCAACGCCGATCACGTCGGCCTGGGCTCGGACTTCGATGGAGCCATGCCGCCGCCCGGGCTGGAGGACGTCACCTGCCTGCCCCGGCTGACGGCGGAGCTCCTGCGCCGGGGTTACGACCAGGAGGACCTCGGCAAGATTCTGGGGGGCAACTACCTGCGGGTCTTCCGCCAGGTCCTGCGCTAGCCGTCTCACGCGGAAACTGACTCAGCAGAGGAGGCAGTAGCATGAAGGTCGAGGTTTCCAGCCTGGCTCCCACACAGGTCCCGGTGGACGTGCTGATCCTGCCGCTTACCGAGGGCGCTGCCGCCCCGGCGGAGGTGAACGACGCCCTGGGCGGGCTGTGCGGTCAGGTGGTCGGGGCCGATTTCAAAGGGGAGATGGGGCAGACGGTGCTGCTCTACACCGGCGGCCGTCTGCCGGCCCGCAAGGTACTGCTCCTGGGGCTCGGCAAGGCCGGGAAGGTCACGAACCGGTCGCTGCGGCGCTGCGCCGGCATCGGGGCGCGGGTGGCCCGGAGGAGCGGCGCCCGCTCCATCGCCTTCGCGCTGCCCCGGTCGGTGGACATGGACGAGGCGACCGCGGCCCGCTTCATCACGGAGGGGGCCCTGCACGGTCTCTTCCGGCTGCCCGACTGGAAGTCGGAGAAGAAGGAGCGGCCGGAGGTGGAGGTCGTCCAGATCCTCGGCGGCGATCAGGCGAAGGCTGGGGCCGAGCACGGCCGCGCCGTGGCGGAAGGCGTCAACCTGGCCCGGGCTTTGGCCTGGACGCCGGGCAACCACCTGACCGCGACGAAGTTGGCGGAGCGGGCCGTGGAGATGTGCCGGGAAAACGGCATCGAGGTCGAGGTGTACGACAGGAAGGGCTGCGAGGAGCTGGGCCTCGGGCTGCTCCTGGCGGTGAACCAGGGGTCCCGGGAGGAGCCGCGCTTCATCGTGATGCGGTATAAGGGCGGCGGCGGCCGCGGGCCCTGGCTGGGCCTGGTGGGCAAGGGGCTCACCTTCGACTCCGGCGGCATCTCGATCAAGCCCACCGAGGGCATGTGGAACATGAAGATGGACATGAGCGGCGCCGCGGCCGTCATCGGCGCCATGCAGGCCATCGCCCGGCTGAAGGTGAAGGCCGACGTGCTGGGGGTCATCCCCGCCACCGACAACATGCCCGACGGCGGCGCGTACAAGCCCGGGGACGTCATCGTCGGGCTCTCCGGCAAGACCGTCGAGGTCCGCTCCACCGATGCGGAGGGCCGGCTGATCCTGGCGGACGGCCTGGCCTACGCGGCGAAGCAGGGCTGCCAGAAGATCGTGACGGCCTCGACGCTCACGGGCGCCTGCAACATCGCCCTGGGGCCGATCCGGTACGGCATCGTGGCCAACGACGACGCCTGGGAGGAGGAGGTCTACCAGGCCGGCGAGGCGGCGGGCGAGCGGGGCTGGAAGCTGCCCCACGACGAGGAGTACTACGACCTGATCAAGTCCCCGATCGCGGACATGATCAACAGCTCGAAGAATCGCGCAGCCGGCACGGTGGCGGGCGGCCTCTTCCTGATGCGGCACGTGGGCGACACGCCGTGCGTCCACATGGACATCGCCGCCGTGGCCTGGAAGCAGAGCGGCGACGAGTACGAGGACGAGGGCGCGACCGGCGCGGGGACCCGCACCTTCGTCGAGGTGGCGCGCCGGTTCGCGGAGGGGCAGCGGTAGCATGGGGCAGATCCCGACGCCGCCGCCTGAGGGGCGCGCGGACCTGCACAACCACACCACGGCCTCGGACGGGACGCTGACCCCGGCCGAGCAGGTCAAATGGGCGGCCAGCCAGGGGCTGGCCGCCGTGGGCATCACCGACCACGACACCATCGCCGGGTGGGCGGAGGCGCAGGCGGCAGCGGAGGAGGTGGGCATCGAGCTGGTGCCCGGGTGCGAGCTCTCCACCGAGGTCGGCACCGCCGAGGTGCACATCCTGGCCTACTACTTCGACCCGGAGGAGCCGGCGATGGCGGACCTGCTGCGCCGCATGCGCGGCGGCCGGCGGAAGCGGGTCGAGGAGGCGGTGGCGAAGCTCCACCGCCTGGGCTACACGGACGTGTCGCTGGAGCGGATCCTCGCCCGGGGCGGGGAGAGCGTGGGGCGCCCCCACATCGCGGCCGAGCTGGTGGAGCTGGGCGTGGTGCGCACCATCGCCGAGGCGTTCGACCGGTTTCTGGCCCAGGGCCGGCCGGCCTACGTGCCCCGGCCAAAGCTGGATCCGGCGGAGGCGATCGCGGTCGTGAAGGCGGCAGGCGGGGTGCCGGTGCTGGCCCACCCCGGGCTGATCGGCGACGACCGGCTCGTGCGAGCGGCGATCGCCGCCGGCGTCATGGGCATCGAAGCCTATCACACGGACCACAGCGAGCTTCAGCAGGAGTTCTACGCCCGCTGGGGCCGCGACGCCGGCCTCGTGGTCACCGGCGGCACGGACAGCCACGGGCCGGGCGGGACGCGCACGGTGGTGCCCGGGTCCGTGAGCGTCGGCATGGACGTGGTGGAAAAGCTGAAGGCGCTTTCCCCCTGGTACCAGAGGACGCGCGGCTCTTTGGCATAATCTCTCTCCGGAAGCGGTAAACTACTCTGCAGCACACCCGACCGGAGGGGGGCGAACGTGGGGTACGACGAGGTGCACGCCCTGCGTGAGCGCATTCGCATGCTCGAGGAGCGCATCCGGGTGCTGGAGGAGCGGATCCGGGGGCTCCGCACGAGCCGCCGGGTCCTGATGAACCTCCTGGCCGCGCAGGACCGGGAGCGGCGTGCCCTGATCTCCCGGCTGGAGGCGGAGAACGGCCGGCTGCAGCGCAAGAGCGCCCGGTTCGCGCGGGCGATGCTGGAGCAGAACATCCGCATCGTCCGCCTGGAGGAGTCGCTGCGCCGGCAGGGAAGTACTCTCCCGGGGTAGTCGTCTGGGCTGCACGCCCCGGGGTGAAACGGACGAGCATGGCCGTGCGATGCATGCGAAGGCGCCCCCGGGTGGGATCCGGGGGCGCCGATCTCTCTTCTCTATGTCCTCGGCCGTTTGGCCTGCGGAATGCCAAAGCGGATTTGCCGATCAGGACGTGGAGGTTCGGGGCGGGACTCCCAGTCGAAGAACGGATCGCCCACAAAGGCCGGGGGTTCGTCACGCCAACCATCCGGAACGACTTTCCTCAGGCTCAGGACGGAGCCACCGCTGCGGACCTGCTTGGGCTTCACGGTCACGAGCTCCACCTCCTGTTCGTTCCCTCTGGGGCCATTGTACCAGGCCCACCGGGCGAAGTGAAGGTTCGCGGCGCGGCCTGCTTCTCCGGCTAGTCTTTACTTTCTCTGAACGCTTCATGCCGCGGGCTCGTCATTTTGACGAAATGCAGGAATGGGTTCGTTCGGGGAGGCAGCGCGATGGAGCAGATCGCAGCCGTGGCTGGACGCATTCAGGCCAACATGGAGAAGGTCCTGGTGGGCAAGTCCGAGGTCATCGAACTCTTGCTGGTCGCCCTGGCGGCCGGCGGTCATGTGCTCATCGAGGACGTGCCGGGGACGGGCAAGACGCTGCTCGCGAAATCGCTGGCCCGGTCGCTGGACGTCACGTTCCGCCGCATCCAGTTCACCCCGGATCTGCTGCCTTCCGACGTGACGGGCCTCTCCTACTTCAACCAGAAGACCGGCGAGTTCGAGTTCCGCCCGGGGCCCGTCTTTGCCCACGTCCTGCTGGCCGACGAGATCAATCGGGCGACGCCGCGCACCCAGTCGGCCCTGCTGGAGTGCATGGAGGAGCGGCAGGTGACCGTGGAAGGGGTGACCCGGCCGCTGGCGCGCCCGTTCCTCGTCCTCGCCACCCAGAACCCGGTGGAGCAGGAGGGGACCTTCCCCCTGCCCGAGGCGCAGCTGGACCGGTTCCTGCTGAAGCTGCCCGCCGGCTACCCCTCGGCGGAAGAGGAGATGGCGATGCTCGAGCGCTTCCAGAGCGACGATCCGTTCCAGCAGCTGAGGCCGGTGGCCACCGCGGAGGAGATCATCGCCCTGCAGGAGGCGGTGCCCCGGGTTCACGTCGCGCGCCCGGTGCGGCAGTACATCGTCGACCTGGTCCGCGCCACCCGCACCGCCGAGGGCATCGAACTCGGGGTCAGCCCGCGCGGCGCCCTGGCCCTGCAGCGCGCGAGCCAGGCCCTGGCGGCGATCCGCGGGCGGGACTACGTGCTCCCGGATGACGTGCAGTACCTCGCCCGGCCGGTCCTCGGCCACCGGCTGATCCCCTCCGCCCAGCTTCGGCTCCGGGGGCGCGGCGCCGCCGAGGTGCTGGACGCGATCCTCGCCGCCACGCCGGTGCCGGCCGAGCCCCTGCCGAGGGGGGCGGTGTAGGTGCCTCCCCACAGCTGGGCCGGGATCCAGTGGCTGGGCGCGGCGGCGCTGCTGCTGCTGGCGCTCTTGCTGCGCAGCGGAGTGGTGCTGCTGGCCGCCGGCCTGTGCGCCCTGGTGGCGGGGGTGGTCGCCCTGTGGCGGCGGTTCGGGCTCAGCCAGCTGACCTACGAGCGGCGCTTCGACCAGGGCCGCTGCTTCGCCGGCGAGAGCGTGACCCTGACCGTCGCGGTGACCAACCGCAAGATCCTGCCCCTGACGTACCTGGTCGTGGAAGAGTCGGTCCCCGTGGCGCTGGAGGTGGAGTCCCGGCGGCTCCACTTTCAAAGCCGCGCCCGGGGGCGGCTCCGGATGCGCTTCACCATGGGCTGGTACCAGCGGGTGGAGCGCCGCTTCACCGTTCGGGCCACACGCCGGGGTGCCTACCGGCTCGGGCCGGCCGTGGTCACCGCGGGCGACCCCTTCGGCTGGGCCGAGCAGCGCATGGAGGTGGGCCCGTCCGACCTGCTGATCGTCTACCCGCGAACCCTGCCGCTGGAGGAGGTGGGGCTGCCGGCCCGGCGCCCCTTCGGGGACCTCGCCTCCCGGGACCGGCTCTTCGCGGACCCCCTGCGCTTCGCCGGGGTGCGGGAGTACCGGCCGGGCGACCCGCCGAACCAGGTGCACTGGAAGGCGACGGCCGCGACCGGCAAGCTGCAGGTGCGGCTCCAGGACCCTTCGGCGAGCCTGGGGCTGGCGGTGTTCCTGAACACCTGGTCCTACGACCACTTCTGGGAGGGAGACGACCCGGACGCGCTGGAGGCGGGAATCACGCTGGCCGC
>k87-752973_pt1 | contig 10572 bp, 12 predicted proteins | sample MGYA00084031_6733416 | MGnify analysis MGYA00084031
TTGTATTGGAATAAAATGGAAATTAGTATATAGTACATTACAACAGTAATGCACTGGGTTGGTTGTTAATTGGAGGGAGGTTTTATACTTGATGCTGAATTCGGATGGAACGAAACCAATTTATATACAAATTGCAGAGTGGTTAGAGAATGAAATATTAAGTGAGAACATTTTGGAGGATGGAAAAATCTATTCCCAATATCAGCTAGCAGATATGTTTAATATCAATCCCGCAACAGCTGCAAAGGGCTTAAATTTGTTAGCGGAGGAGTCGATTTTGTACAAAAAGAGGGGGCTTGGGATGTTTGTATCGACTAATGCGAAAGAGATCATTCTTAATAAAAGGAAAAATCAAACGTTAAAAAATTTAGTTAGTGAAATAGTGATAGAAGCAGAAAGATTAAAAATATCAGAAGAAGAGCTAGTTAAGATGATTAAGGAAGCCAATCGTGATAGGAGGAGCCGTTAATGAACGTTATTGAATGTGAGAAACTATCGAAAATGTATGATCAAAAGAAAGCATTAAATGAATTGTCTTTTACAATCGGAACTAATAAAATTACTGGCTTAATCGGTAGAAATGGTGCGGGCAAAACAACACTTTTAAAAATCATCGCTGGTTTTATTCGTGAATCTTCAGGCAGTATAAAAGTGTTTTCCGAAAATCCATTCAATAATTTGAAGGTATCTGCAAATAGGATCTATATTGACGATCAAATGTATTTTCCTAATACATTAACGTTAAAGGATATCCTACAATCTGCAGCAGCAGTTTATGTAAATTGGGATGATGAGCTTGCCAAAAGACTATTTGCTTATTTTTCATTTCATCCTAAACAACACTATTATCACCTTTCTAAAGGAATGAAAAGCACGTTTAATATGATTTTAGCGCTCTCAGCAAAATGTCCATTAACAATTCTTGATGAACCAACAACTGGAATGGATTCCTCGGTTAGAAAGGATTTTTACCGAGCGTTATTAAAGGACTATCTTGAATACCCGAGAACTATTATTCTTTCAAGTCATTTATTAAATGAAATTGAAGATTTATTAGAGGATATTTTATTAATTAATGAAGGTAAAGAATTATTACATATGCCAATGGCGGATTTCAAGGAATATGCGATTGGACTTCAGGGGAAGGAAAAGATAATTAACGAATTGATAGCTAATAAAGAAATAATTCATAGAAAAACGATTGGAGTTGATGATCAATATCTCGTAATAAAAAATACTTTAACAAATGAAGAGAGGCAGCGTCTAAGTTTTAATGGTATTACCATATCCTCTGTTGCCTCAGATGATTTAAGTACATATCTTACTGCTAAAACGAAAGGAGGAATTGATGATGTATTTAACAGAGGTTAAATTTGCAGATGTAGTTATGAACCAATTTAAGTATAAAGTAAAAGCTTATATTGGTCTATTCAGCTCATTATTAATAGTTCAAGTATTTGGATTACTGATGTCTTTGAATGGAAGCAGCTCGATGGGGACAGTTGGAAATGCATTTTCATTATCTCTAAATAATTACACTGGAAATATTGTCATTATATTTACAATGCTATGGGGCTTTATTAGCGCGATTACTATCACGACAAAGGCTTATAGAAATGATGACTTTACTTTTATTTCAAACCGCCTAAGTAGGAATCTTGCAAATATCTTCTTCTTAATACTTGCCAGTTTAATTGGAGGAATTACCGCTCTTTTATCTGGCTATTTATTAAAGGTTGTTATGTTTTTCTTCGTAGATGAAGGTTTTGTCATACTAACAAATATTAATATAACAGAAATAATATTAGGTATATTTGTCACAAGTTTATACATGATCTTACTATCTTCATTTGGATATTTTATTGGAACTGTCGTTCAGTTAAGTAAATGGTTTAAAGTATTACTACCTATATTATTTTTGAGTTATATATTCTTAACAGCAAATACTAGTGAAGAGACAACGCTCATCGTTGAAATAGGTGAATTCTATTTGAATGAAGATTCTTTGTTTATCTTTTTTCTAAAGATTTTCATTACTTCAATTCTATTATTTTGTTTTTCTATCGGTCTCTCTAATAGAATGGAGGTTAGACAATGATTGTTGCAGCATTTGTTCCATTTGTTTTAGTTTTACTCATCATCGCAGTAATTTTTCTATCGATTAAATTTGCGAAAAGGTCAACCATTATTCAAAAAGTAAATGTAAAATGGGTGTTCATATTATATTGTTTCCTTTTGATTGTATCAGTTCCTATATCTTATTTCCTCCCAGTTCGTAATTCAGCAAATTTTAGTGTAAGTGAAGAGGAAATAAATAAGGCTAAGCGAGCAGCGGATTACTTATCAACGGCTGCATTTGAAGGAAAGCGAATTGATAAAGATAAAATCGACGGGGTTACGATATTGAAACAGTGGGAATTCCCTTTTGAAGGTAAACATCTTGAAATAAACAGGGAAGAGGAAGATTATTATTATCCAATTTTAATATTAATAGAAAGAAAAGATGAAAACGATAATAGTATTCAGATAACGCAATATCAATCAAAAACGATTATACAACATGTAGATTTAACAAAACAGGAGGAACCGAGTTTAATAGACATAAAAGAAGAGAGTTTAACAATAAGGAATCCTAAACAAAAGGAAATTCGATTAGCGAAATTTTCTAAAGAATTTACTATTAATCAATTTACAACAGAAAAGGATTCAAGTAATGTTTTCTTAGAGGATAGCGAGATTTATAGCAATCCTGTTCTCTATATTCAAATTCCAAAAGATGTAGTTGTAAATGGGAATACAGATGAAATTCAATTTGTAAATGAATAATCAATTATTTAAGCTTATGAAATTTTCATAGGCTTTTTTTCTTTCTTTATTCATTTAAAGGAATAATACGTTAAATCTAGAATATACAAAACTAGAATGAAAATTGCGTTAAGGAGTGAAGAAAATGGAATATAAAGTACTTGGAAAAAGCGGTTTGCTAGTTTCAGAGCTTTGCTTAGGTACGATGACCTTCGGAAAAGAGGTTAATGAATCTGATTCAATTAAGATGATTCATAAGTTTCTTGATGAAGGCGGGAACTTTATTGATACAGCGGATGTTTATGTTGGAGGAGAATCAGAGCAAATTGTTGGGAAGGCAATTAAGGAAAGACGATCAGAGGTTGTGCTTGCAACAAAGGTAAGAATGCGTGTAGGTCCACATCCAAATGATTTTGGTTATTCGCGAAGAAGAATTATGGAAGGTGTTGAACAAAGCCTTAAACGTTTAAATACAGATTATATTGATCTTTATCAATTACATGTTTGGGATAATATAACACCAATTGAGGAAACAATTCGAACTTTAGATGACTTAGTTTCTTCCGGTAAGGTTCGATACATAGGATGTTCAAATTTTTTAGCATGGCAAATGATGAAGGCGTTAGCGTATAGTGACTATCATAATCTTGTCCGTTTTATTTCTGTGCAACCACAATATAGCTTAATTAATCGTGAAATGGATCGTGAAGTTCTTCCTTTATGTAAAGAGGAAAATGTCGGTGTCATCCCTTGGGCACCAATTGGAGGTGGCTTTTTAACAGGTAAATACCAGGCAGGTGTTACACCATCAAGTGGGAGATTAGCGAATGGTGGCGGTGAATCAAGCTGGGAGTATCGTTCAACGGAAAGGAATTTTGCGATATTAAATGAAGTACAAAAGATATCAAATGAGCTTGATAAACCACCAGCACAAGTTGCGTTAAATTGGTTATTAAATAAGGAGGAAATTACTTCACCGATATTTGGTGCCACTAGTTTGGAACAATTTGACGAAAACATCGGCAGTATAGGTTGGAGGTTAACGAAAGAACAATGGGATAGATTGGATGAAGTTAGCAAACTACCTAGTGAATATCCGACAAGATTTCTTGAGAAGTTTAAAAGATAAGCAACCAAGTTTTATCTTATTTTTAAAAAAAGATACTGTTATACTTTGATGTTGAATTTTAACTGGAGGCATTCGATTTCCTCGAGAGGGACCGGGATTCTTAAACACATGCACCTGTAAGTTCTCACTTTGACAAGCTTCTCTAAGCAGGAGTCTCATATCCTCCGCTCCAATCAAAATAATTTTTGACATAGCCATATAAGTAAACGTTTTATAAGTGAAATTGAAAATGTTATGTAGAATCACGTCGTCATTTCCAAGGAAATATTGTCTAAAATGAATAGAATGTCAAATAAAGAAACTCCTCTGAAAATTTTGCAGAGGAGATTCTTATTATGCTTCTAAAGAGATGGCATAGTATTTTTTTACGAAAGATGGTTGAAGAAATGAACTCTTCTCTTGTAGCCCCTTATGATAAGCCTCATTATAAGAATCAGATTCTACCCAAGCCTTATAGTATTGTTCTTTTTCCCATAATGTTAAAATAATGTAAGTATCGTTTTTTGTCGGACGTAAGACTCGAATTGCTGAAAAGCCTTGCTGTTTTTCAATTAACCGTGCACGGTCGCTAAAGAGTTTTTCAAAAAGAGGTTTACCTTCATGAGATACAGGGATGTGGTGAAAGACCGCGAAACTACCAGCAGTTAGCGAGCCATTTGAGTCTAATACTTCATATGATTTTGGCTCATTAAAAATTGTTTTCCCATCTGTTTCGTGAAAAAGTATACCCGTATCCTCATCAGTCATTAGCCTAAGATTTAAGTCGGGGTAAGCTTCTACTAATTTTATCAAATAATGAACAGTCCCATATGTTATGTAAAGCATCATATTTTTCACCTCATCATTCAATATGCAATCATTTCTTTAAAGTATACCAATTATCTTCTCGGCTTGCCTTTTTTTGATTATGACACATATACCTGCCTAATTTTAACAATACTAATTCAAAAGGGGTGAACATAGGTGAAAAAGAAACTTCTTTTATCAGGAATTGTTTTATTTTTTACTGTTTTATTCGCATTTCTAGGGTATTTATTTATTATTTTTATGGGCGATTACGTAATCGATGAAGAGAAATTAGTAATGGATACAGCGTCAACGCTTGTCGATACAGAAGGAAATGAGATAACAAAATTATTTATTGAGAATCGAGAGCTTATCGATATTAATGATGTTCCTGAATATGTTCAACAGGCTTTTATTTCAGTTGAGGATCAACGTTTTTATGAGCATCATGGAATCGATATTCAGGCATTAGGTAGGGCTATATATAAAGATATTTTAGCTGGTGGTAAGGTAGAAGGTGGAAGTACAATTACTCAACAGCTAGCGAAAAATTTATTTCTAACAAATGAAAAGTCATTCCTCCGCAAGACTAAAGAAGCAATCATTGCGATTAATTTAGAAAATCGTTATAGTAAATCAAAATTATTGGAGATGTATTTGAATCAAGTTTACTTTGGTCATGGTGCATATGGAATTCAAGCAGCTGCTAAACTGTATTTTAATAAAGATGTCTCACAATTGACCCTTGAGGAAGGGGCATTGCTCGCAGGAATTCCCAAAGCACCGTCAACCTATTCTCCAATCGAAAATAAAGATAACAGCAGAGAACGGAGAAATGTCATATTAAGTTTAATGGCAGATCAAAAATATATTAGCTATGATGAAGCAGTTCGTACACAAGGGAAAACTGTAAAATTACAAGTTCATCAAAAGCAGGAGAGTCCATGGCTATCAACATATATTGATATGGTTTTTGATGAAGCTGAAGAGAAGTATGCATTGTCAAATGAAGAGTTATTAAGGGGAGGTTATACAATTACTGTCCCCATCCAACAAAATATACAAAAAGCAGCATATGAGTTATTTCAAAAGAACGAGTACTTTCCAGGAACTGATGACAAGGCTCAAGGTGCGTTTATTTTGTTAGATAATAAAACAGGAGGTGTAATAGCTGCCATCGGAGGTCGTGATTATGTACCTAAAGGACTAAATCGCCTTCATGTTATGAGACAACCTGGTTCAACGTTTAAACCGATTGCCGTTTATGCACCCTCGATTGAAGCAAAGCTATTTCAACCTTATTCCTTATTGAAGGATGAAAAGCAAAGTTATGGTGATTATTCACCAGAAAACAATGATAAACAATATGCTGGAGATATATCGATGTTTGATGCGATCATCCATTCGAAAAATGCAGCTGCTGTTTGGACGTTATCTGAATTAGGAATTGAAAAAAGTAAAGAGTATTTGCAAAAGGTAGGAATTCCGATTAAGGATGATGGCTTAGCAATTGCTTTAGGTGGTTTATCTGATGGTGTCACACCAATTCAAATTGCTAATGCTTATCGGACATTTACGACAAATGGAAAGTATAGCGAGCATCATGTCATTCAAAAAATTAAAAGTCAGGATGGGGAGGTTATTGCAGACCATACAGATAAAGAAGAAAAGGTTTACTCGCCACAAACTGCTTGGGATATGACGCGAATGCTACAGCATGTTGTTAGTGAAGGAACAGCGAAAAGCGGGGAATTTAATGGAGAATTAGCCGGAAAAACCGGGACAACCTCTTATACAGCAGTAGAAGGTGCAGCAAAGGATGCATGGTTTGTCGGCTTTACTGAGAATGTCGTCGGTGCTGTTTGGATGGGATATGACAAAACTGATGAACAGCATTACTTAACAAAGGGGAGTTCATATCCAACAAAGCTCTTTAAGGATATTTTAACAACCGCTAAATGGGATCAAGAAGTTGCCTTCAAAGTACCGAAGGGAGTAGACGATTTAGAAAGCCCGATTAGATTAGAGGAAATTAAACAAGTTCAAGCGAAATATACCTTTACTCCATTAGGCTTGCTTACATTAACACTTGAATGGGATGCGGCAAAGGATGAACGTGTAGAATATCGCATTTATGAACAGAATGGGAACAAGCAGGAATTACTTGGAACAGTAAAAGGGAAAGGTTACTATGAAATTCCTTTTGCAAATGTATTTTCAACTGCAACATATAAAGTTGCCCCATATAATGTTCAAACGAAAGTAGAAGGGGATGGAAAGGAAATTAATACGCCGAATTTGCTCGGTAAAAAGTAAGAGAAACCCAATTGCAAAAGGGTTTTCGACTATTTTGCGACATTTGTCTCTATCATCTATACTTTGTTAGCTGTAAACGTTATAGTTGTATAGAATGAGAAAATAATATAGAATAAGTATTACATTATAATTAGTATTATCTAATAAAGGAGTCAATTGCTTCCTTGCATAGAAAGGTGGACTTTTTGGATGTCTGAACGGAAAATCAATGACACGTTTTTAAAGGCGTGCCGTGGTGAAGAAACAGATTATGTACCTGTATGGTATATGCGACAAGCAGGTCGTTCTCAGCCTGAATATCGAGCGATTAAAGAAAAATATAGTCTATTTGAAATTACTCATCAGCCAGAGCTTTGTGCATATGTAACGAGATTACCTGTTGAACAATATGGTGTGGATGCCGCAATCCTATATAAGGATATTATGACTCCTCTGCCAGCAATAGGAGTAGATGTTGAGATAAAATCAGGTATCGGACCTGTTATTGATAATCCAATTCGTTCTTTAGCAGATGTAGAAAAGCTAGGAGAAATAGACCCTGAACAAGACGTACCGTATGTACTAGACACAATAAAGCTATTAACGAAAGAGCAGCTTAATGTACCTTTAATCGGTTTTACAGGAGCTCCATTTACCCTTGCAAGTTACATGATTGAAGGCGGACCTTCGAGAAACTATAACAAAACAAAGGCATTTATGTACTCAGAACCGAAAGCATGGTTTAAGTTAATGGACAAGCTAGCTGAAACGAGCATTGCCTATGTAAAAGCGCAAATTCGTGCAGGTGCAAAAGCAATTCAGATTTTCGATTCATGGGTTGGTGCTTTGAATGTAGCTGACTACCGTTATTATATTAAGCCTGTAATGGAGAAAATCTTTACTGAATTAAAAACAGAGAAAGTACCACTCATCATGTTTGGTGTTGGTGCAAGCCATTTAGCGAAGGAATGGCACGATTTACCGCTTGATGTTGTCGGACTTGATTGGAGATTACCAATTCAAGAAGCACGTTCTCAAGGTTTAACTAAAACATTGCAAGGTAATCTTGATCCTGCCATCCTCCTTTCTTCTTGGGAAGTAATTGAAGAAAGAGCGCGGGAAATTTTAAATCAAGGAATGGAGCAAGGTGGATACATTTTTAACCTTGGACATGGGGTTTTTCCGGAAGTAAATCCTGAGACATTAAAGAAACTAACATCTTTTGTACATGAATATTCATCAAATGCAAAGGTGAAAGCATAATTTTTTCTGTGAAATAGGTAACATATATTTCCGAAGATGATAAAGAACTAACTAGAGGTGAAAATTTTGAAGAAAAAAATGGGATTATTAGTTATGGCATATGGGACTCCTTACAAAGAGGAGGATATTGAACGGTATTATACACATATTCGCCATGGTCGAAAGCCAGCCCCTGAAATGCTTCAGGATTTAAAGGATCGCTATGAAGCAATTGGTGGCATCTCTCCACTTGCAAAAATTACAGTTGAACAAGGGGAAAAGCTTGAACAGCACTTAAACAAAATTCAAGATGAAATTGAATTTAAATTGTTTATCGGTTTAAAGCATATTGAACCTTTTATTGAAGATGCTGTAAAAGAGATGCATGAAGATGGCATTACTGAAGCGGTGAGTATTGTCTTAGCACCTCATTTTTCGACATTTAGTGTGAAATCCTATAATGGCCGGGCAAAGGAAGAAGCAGATAAATATGGCATTAGCATAACATCTGTTGAAAGCTGGTACAAAGAGCCGAAATTTATAAAATACTGGTCTGACCGTGTTAAAGAAACATTCACTAGCATGAGTGATGAAGAAAGAGCATCAGCAGTATTAGTCGTATCAGCTCATAGTCTTCCAGAAAAAATTACGAAAATGGGTGACCCGTATCCTGAACAATTAAAGGAAACAGCAGATTTAATAGCAGAAGCAGCTGGAGTAAAAAACTATGCTGTAGGCTGGCAAAGTGCAGGTAATACACCTGAGCCATGGTTGGGACCAGATGTTCAAGATTTAACGAGAGATCTATACAATGAAGGATATAAAGCGTTTGTCTACACTCCAGTCGGTTTTGTTGCTGATCATTTAGAGGTTTTATATGACAATGATTATGAATGTAAAGTAGTTACGGAAGAATTAGGTGCAGGTTATTATCGCCCTGAAATGCCAAATGCAAAGCCTGAATTTATAGATTGCCTGGCAACAGTTGTGTTAAAACAATTAGGGAAGTAAGTAAAAAATAAAGCAGTTAGTCCGAAGTGAGGACGTAGCTGCTTTATTTTTTAAATCTCATAGATCCCTTTTGCAGACGATTTTTCGATATCTGAGATCATTGGAAATTGGTAAACAAATATCCCACTTTCGGAAATTTTCCGCGATGCAATTCCTTGTTTGGCAAAATCCTCTAATACCTTTTCGGCCTCTTTAAAATTTAATGAAGTTTCCATTGCCAATTCAGCCGCTGTAATCGATCCGTTATGATTTTTTGCATATTTTAACATTTGGTTTTCGATTAATTGTTTTTTGTTCTGCTTTTTATGCTTAATAAATGAAATATTTAGACCAATTCCAACGATAAGTGGGACAAAGCCTAAAATAAGCCATGGTCCAAAATCTTGTGCAATTGTACTTTCCCCTTCTGATATACCGACTAGGGTTCCACCAGTCATTAAAAGACCAAACACAGTTAGCAGAATTCCGAAAATAAGCTTCAAATAGTTCCCCCCCATCTCTTTTTCCATAGTACGCCGTTTATTTCATCATACTATACATATATTAATAGAACTAACACTATTAATATATTCTATCCAAAATATATACTAATTGAAAAGCACTTTTCATTAAATTGGAAAAATGTATGTTGTAAAAACGATGAACCATGATATAATACGAATATACAAAATGACTAAAATGTCCATTTGGTCATTTTTAGGGGTGATTCGATTGAGTATTGATCGTAAGCAACTAATAGTAGAGGCAGCTACTAAATCCTTTTCACAATTTGGCTACAAAGCAACGACAATGGATCAAGTATCTAAAATAGCGAATGTTGGAAAAGGGACAATATATACCTTTTATAAAAACAAAGAGGAGCTCTTCTTTGAAATTATTGAAGGTGTGTTAAAAGATATGAAGGAAGTCGCAGAGAATGCCTTCAATCAGGAAGGATCCTTTTCTGAAAATGTTCATCAAGCATTATATAGTATTTTAGAATTTCGTAAGACACACCAGCTAACAATTAAAATTTTCCAAGAGGGAAATGATATTGGGACACCAACGGTTAAAGAAGGTGTTAAAAGGGTTGAAGATATGATCCTTTCCTATATTAAACAAAAGATTATTCATGCTATCGAAAAAGAGGAATTAAAGAAATGCGACCCTGATATAGCTGCTTTTATTTTATTAAAGCTATACGTATCTCTCATTTTTGATTGGGAAAAGAGACATGAGCCGTTAGAAAAGGAAAAAATTGCACAAATAATTGAGCAGTATCTTCTTAAAGGATTATCTAGCTGATGATCCTTCTCTTTTTGAAA
>k87-45976_pt1 | contig 10568 bp, 11 predicted proteins | sample MGYA00084031_6733416 | MGnify analysis MGYA00084031
CATGACCCAGAAGATCACGCGGATCAATCCGGAGCACCTGCACAAGACGCCCGGCTATCACCACATCACGGTGGTGGAGGCCGGGCGCACGGCCCACCTGGCGGGACAGTGCCCGCTCGACCGGAACGGCGACCTCGTCGGCGCCGGATCCCTCGAGAAGCAGATCGACCAGGTGGTGGCGAACGCGGTCACCGCCCTGGCGGCCGTCGGCGCCGGGCCGCACCACGTGGTGCGCTCGGTGATCTATGTGGTCAGCGACCAGCGGGAGTTGCTCGCGGCCGCGTGGCGCCGGCTCACCGAGTCCGAGCTGGGGCCCGCGTTCACCACCGCCAGCACCCTGCTGGGCGTCGCCCAGCTGGGCTTTCCCGGGCAGCTCGTCGAGGTGGATCTCACCGCGGCGCTGCCGGACTGACGTCGCGTCAAGTCCGGTCGGCGCGGCGTCGCGTCAGGTCCTGGGGCGTGCCGAAGGGCCCGGTCGGGTACGGGCCTGCGGGGGCGTCAGGGGGCCGTGGTCCTTGCCGCACACGATCACCGCCCGGAGCGGTTCGCCGCAGTCGGCGTGGCGGACCTCCAGCGGCGGGCCCTCGGGATCGGCGGCGTAGCGGTCGCCCCACTGCTTGAGCGCGATCATCGCGGGCCACAGGTCCCAGCCCTTGCGGGTGAGCCGGTACTCCCGCCGGGTCCGGCTCCCCGGCTCGCGGTAGGCGACGGTCCGAAAAATCCCGGCGGCCACCAGCTTGCGCAGCCGGTCCGCGAGCACGGCCTCGGAGAGCCCGACGTGCCGCCGGAAGTCGTCGAAGCGCCGGACGCCGTTCATGGCGTCCCGGAGCAGCAGCAGCGACCACTTCTCGCCGACCAGCTCCAGCGTCCGCTGGACCGTGCAGTTCCCGGTGCTCGTCTCCAGCCAGTTCATGGGCATGGGGGCATCCTAGGCTGGCTTCGATATTGACAGCCAGCCGTCTGCCCGCCTAGCTTCATAATCCGAAGCCAGATCTGATGATGGCGAGCGGAGGCGGGAGCGGGTATGCGCAGGACACGGGCATACGACTGGGCGGACCCCGCGGTCTCCGCCGAAGCCGTTCCTCACCACAGCGGTCTCGACTTCGTCCGGAAGCTGCTGGACGGGGAGCTGCCCGCTCCGCCGGTCGCCGCCACCCTGGGCTTCACACTCGAGGAGGCCGACCACGGGCGGGCGGTCTTCGCGCTGGTCCCGGGCGAGGAGCACTACAACCCGATCGGCAGCGTCCACGGCGGCGTCTACGCCACCCTCCTGGACTCGGCGGCCGGCTGCGCGGTGCAGACCGTGCTGCCCCAGGGCATGGGCTACACCTCCCTCGACCTGACCCTGAAGTTCCTGCGCCCCGTCACCGCCGGCACCGGGAAGGTCCGTGCCATCGGCACCGTCCTCGACTACGGCCGCCGCACCGCCCTGGCGCAGGCGGAACTGCGCGACTCCGAGGACCGGCTGCTGGCCCACGCGACCAGCAGCTGCATGCTCTTTCCGGTGCAGGCGAGCTGAGGCGCCCCAGCGGGCGGCCGGAGTCACGCAGCCGAGGGGACCGAGGGCCGGCCGGTGTGTGCGGGGACGTCGCTCAGCCCGCCGTCAGCCGCCACAGCGAGGTGACTTCCGCCTTGCGGGCCTCGTGCAGCGGGTCGGCGGGGTCGTGGGCGCGGGGGTGGAGCGGCCGGGCGTCGAGGCGTCCGGCCACCGTCAGGCCGGCCCGGCCGAACAGATCGGTCAGCTCGGTGGGGGCGCGTAGTCCGAGACGCTCGGCCAGGTCGGAGATGATCAGCCAGCCCTCACCGCCCGGTTCCAGATGGCCGGAAAGACCGTCGAGGAAGCCGTGCAGCATCCGGCTCCCGGGGTCGTACACCGCGCGCTCCAGCGGCGTCCGGGCCCGGCCCGGCAGCCATGGGGGATTGCAGACGACCAGCGAGGCCCGGCCCTCCGGAAACAGATCCGCCTGCCGGATCCGGACGGTGGCGGACACGCCCAGGCGGTCGATGTTCTCCCGCGCGCAGGCGAGCGCGCGGGGATCGAGGTCCGTGGCCACGACCGGCCGGACGCCGCGCCGGGCCAGGACGGCGGCGAGCACACCCGTGCCGGTACCGATGTCGAAGGCCGAGACCGTGTCCCGCGACGGCAGGGGCGCCTCGGCCACCAGGCCGACGTACTCGCCGCGCACGGGGGAGAAGACCCCGTAGTGCGGGACGACGGACGCGCCGAGCGCCGGCACATGGACGCCCTTCCGGCGCCACTCGCCCGCCCCGAGGACACCCTGCAGCTCGCGCAGCGACACCACATACGGTTCCCGGCAGGGCCCGTACGCCTGCTCGCAGGCCAGCCGCACGTCCGGTGCCCGGCGCAGCGGGATCACATGCCCGGCCTCCACGGGCAGGAGCAGCATGCCCAGGATCCGGGCGCGCCTCGACTGGGCCTGGCGATGGAGACGGAAGCTCTGCTGCGGTGACGCCCCGCGCTTCGGGGGCTTGCGGTCGACGCGGCGCGCCATCGCGCTCAGCAGCTGACGGGCGTTGTGGAAGTCGCCGTGCCACAGCAACGACGTGCCCTCGCAGGCGAGGCGGAAGGCGGTGTCGGCGTTCATCCGGTCGTCGGCCACCAGCACCTGCTGCGGAGGCGGACCGCCGCTCTCCGACCGCCATCGGACGCGGTGCTCCCTCCCCGAACCGTCGAGCCAGCGAATGCTCTGGTCGTCGCGCACCGCTCCATCATCCCCCGCGCGGTGCCACCCGTCGACCAACCCCGTGTCACAGGAGCGAGGGCCATCTCGTCTCGGGGACGAACGCATCGACCAACGCGGAGGAGCACACGATGGACACCCGCCTGAACTACTTCGCCACCCCGGCCGCCGGCGAGGCCCTGAAGCACTTCATGTCGGCCGGAAAGGTGTTGAAGGACATGCCGCTGCCGGCCACGACGCAGGAGCTGGTGGCGCTGCGCGTGAGCCAGATCAACGGCTGCGCGGCCTGCATCGACATGCACACCAAGGAAGCCGCCGCGGCCGGCGAGAGCCCGGTGCGGCTGAACCTGGTCGCGGCGTGGCGGGAGGCGACGGTCTTCACCGAGGCCGAACGCGCCGCGCTCGCGCTGGCGGAGCAGGGAACCCGGGTCGCGGACGCGGCCGCCGGCGTCAGCGACGAGGTGTGGACGCGTGCCGCCCGGCACTACGACGAGGAGCAGCTCACGGCCCTTGTCATGCTGGTCTCGTTCATGAACGCGGTGAACCGGCTGAACATCATCACCCAGCAGCCGGCCGGCGAGTACCGGGTCGGGCAGTTCCACTGAACCGCCGCTGTGGAAGCGCACCGTCCACTTCGAGAACGAACCGCCCACCACGAAAGGCCGCCGCGCCGGCGAAGGCCCGGCCGGCGTGTGGACCGCGAGGGGAGCCGGCGTGAGCAAGGTCGAGGAGTTCGAGGAGTTGCGTCCGCTGCTGTTCTCGATCGCCTACCGCATCCTGGGCAGCGTGAGCGAGGCGGAGGACGCCGTGCAGGAGACCTGGCTTCGCTACGACGCCTCCACCACCCGGCCGGTGTCGGTCAAGTCGTTCCTGTCGGCCACGGTGACCCGGCTCGCCGTCGACGTGCTGCGCTCCGCCCGGGTGCGGCGGGAGGAGTACGCCGGCCCGTGGCTGCCCGAGCCGCTGCTGGACGATCCGTACGAGGAACCGGCCCGCGCGGCGGAACTGTCCGACTCGGTGTCCATGGCGGCGCTGCTCCTCCTGGAGCGGCTCAGCCCGCTGGAGCGGTCGGTCTTCGTGCTGCGGGACGTCTTCGCCTTCGGCTTCGACGAGATCGCCGCGGCCGTGGGCCGCTCGGAGGCGGCGTGCAGGCAGCTGCTCGTCCGGGCCCGCCGCCACATGAGAGAGGGACGGCCCCGGTTCGAAGCGGACCGCCGGGAGCGGCAGGAGCTGGCGAGGCGTTTCTTCGAGGCACTGGCCCGAGGGGACGTGGACGGACTGCAAAGGCTGCTGTCGGCCGACGTCCGGATCGTCGGGGACGGCGGCGGCAAGGCCCCGCAACTGGCCCGGACGGTCGCCGGCGCCGGGAACGTGGCCCGGCTGCTCGCCGCCGTCCACCCGCTGCTGAGGCTGGTCGGCATCACGTTCGAACCGTGCGAGGTCAACGGACAGCCGGGCGCCGTCTTCCACGACCGCGACGGCAGGGTTCTCCTCGTCCTCGTCCTCGACGTGCTCGACGGGCAGATCGCGACCGTCCGCTCGGTCATCAACCCCGACAAACTCGGTCACCTCGGCCCGGTCGCCGACGCCTGGGCCGTGGACAGGGAGGTGAAGCGGGCCCGCAGGCGGAAGCAGTGACGTCCCGGCCGGCCGTGTCCGGGACCGGCCGGCCGTGCCCCGGACGCGGACCTGCCGAATGCCGGACGGAACCGGCCTCGGCACGGTCCGTCTGTACGATGCTCGGGCGTCATGCTTGACCTTCCTCGCCAGTGGCGGGGTGCCGGATCACCTGCTCGCCATGGGGGCCGGGCGCACGAACGTGCCGTCGGGCGACGGCCGACGGAGAAGGTGTGCGTGAAGCCGGACGTGGCGGGCCTGCCTCCGGCAGCGGAGGCATGGGGAGGTCTCGCGGGGGACGTGTGACAGTGTGTGACAGATGAAGGTGTGAACCCGTGACCGAAGCCAGGACCGAGACGCTGCAGTACCGCTTTGACGGGCCGGAACACCTCCCCGTGCTGATCCTGGGCCCCTCCCTCGGCACCACATGGCACAGGTTGTAGAGACCGTCCGTGGCGTCCATGCCAGTCCAAGATGAGCGCGTAATGCCAGGTCAGGGCATTGTGGTCCGGGGGAGTCGACGCAGTCGGTGATAGGCGTGTGAGAGCGGCGTGCGACGAAAAGCCCCGCGGGTGCGGCCTGGCGGGGTTTCCGAACAGGTGGGTTACAACGTCGGCGCGGGCGCCGTTGCACTCGGTTGTCCTCTTGGGAGCCACCGAAGCAAGGGCACAGCGACGGCACGCGTTATACGGCCGATGTGCAACACACGACCCAGGGACTTGGTGCGATCAACCAGGACACATCCGTTTGCTGGCGCAAAGTCCGACGTCTCCTGATGCGGCTCACGAGGCCAGCCTGGAGTCGTCCTGCACAGGCTGGCCCTCGCTGCGGCCGGCCCAGGGGAAGCAGCGGTTGACAACCCCGTTCTCCGGCTCCTCCGCAGCGGTTAGTACTGCAACCGCATCTGGGGTCTGTGGCCTCGGCGTTGGTAGTGGCAGCGGCGGGCTCGGGCTTGGCTGGTGCGTCGGTAGCGTGACCAGTGCAGGCGGTGCTCGTTGCTGGGGCTGTGGGGCGTGACAATGACGTGCCCGATCATCCGGCGGATCTCCGAGACGCTGAGGGGTATGAGGTCGCAGTCGTCGCATCCGCTGCCCCTTTTGTGGCTTCTTGGGCGCGGACGGCGGTCAGGTAGGCCAGGGCCGCCATGGCGAGAGTGATGTGTCGGTACCAGGCCCGGTAGAGCCTGACCTGGTAGTGGTCCAGGCCACACTCGCCTTTGGCGATCTGGAAGCATTCCTCCACCTGCCATCACGCGCCCGCGGTCCTGACCAGGTCCTTCAGACGGGAGGCGACGGGACCGTAGCAGACGTAGTAGGCGATCTCGCTCGGGTCGCTGATGCTGCGCCGGGCCAGCACCCAGTGCCCGAAGCCCTTCTGCCACTGCGTGCGGATCGCGCACCTGGCCCAGTCGTACAGGCGTCGGCCGTGGGCGCCGTCGCCGGCCGACAGGCGCTTCCATGCCTGGCGGGGCAGGTCGGCGATCAGATGCCGCACTTCGGCCTCCTGCCCGTCAGCGGTGGTCACCGTGTCATTGACCCTGGTGGCCAGCACATGCGCCACACCACGTTCCTCCAGCCAGGAGCGGAAGTGTTTGACCTGCCCGTATGCCTCATCGGCGGTGACCCAGGCGAACGGCACGGCCGCGTCGATGGCCCGTTGCAGCATCCACTTCGGGTGCTCGATCTTCGTGGCGAACGGTACCGAGTCGTCGATTCCGGTGGCCCGGCAACGGGTGCGGTCATCGGTGCAGGAGACGGGGACATACAGCTCGCGGTCGATCAACGCCCTGCCCTGGGCGGAGGCATAGGCGAGGAAGGTGCCGATCTGACAGTTCTCGGTGCGGCCCGGGGCCTGTATTTCAATTGCTGCTCGGTGTGCGGGTGTTGGCGGGACAATGAGATGTGACTGCACGTATGGCCGCTCGGGCTTCGGCTGTGGCTTTGAGGGCGAAGTTCGATCAGTTCCTTCCCCATCTCGATGAGCGGCGCCGTCGGATCTACCTGGCCAGTGAGGCCGCCGCGCTGGGCCACGGTGGGATCGCCTTGGTGGCGGCAGCCTCTGGCGTCAGTGCAAGCACGATCAGACGTGGGATCGCCGAGTTGTCCGGGCGCCCGTTGCCGACCGGGCGGATCAGGGCTCCAGGAGCCGGCCGTAAGCCGGTGACGGTCACCGACCCCGGGCTGCTGCCCGCGCTTGAAACGCTGATCGAGCCGACAACCCGGGGTGATCCGGTCTCGCCGTTGCGCTGGACCACGCTCTCGTTGCGGTCCCTGGCATCGGCGCTGACCTCTCGGGGGCACCCCGTCAGCGCGGCGACCGTCGGGCGCCTGCTGCATGCTGCGGGATACAGCCTGCAGGGCACCGCCAAAACCACGGAAGGCGCCAGCCACCCGGACCGGGATACCCAGTTCACGCACATCAACGCCACCGCCACCGCCTTCCTCGCAGACGGCCAACAGGTGATCAGCGTCGACACCAAGGCCAAGGAGTGGCTTGGAAACCGCGACCGGCCCGGCCGCACCTGGCGTGCGGGCAAAAAGCCCCATTCGTGTCGACTGCCTCATGTTCATCACCAGCGACCAGCCCGTTGTCATCCCCTACGGGGTCTACGACATCGCCCGCAACACCGGCTGGGTCAACGTCGGCACCGACCACGACACGGCCGAGTTCGCCGTGCAGTCCATCCGACGCTGGTGACAACAGCGCGGACGGGACGACCACCCGGGCGCTGGCAGGCTGCTGATCACCGCCGACTGCGGCGGCTCCAACGACCCCCGCCGCTGGATATGGAAGAAGCACCTCGCCGCCTTCGCCCTGGAAAGCGGACTCGAGATCACCTTCTGCCATTTCCCACCCGGAACATCGAAGTGGAACAAGATCGAACACCGAATGTTCTGCCACATCACCGCGAACTGGCGGGGCAGACCCCTGACCAGCTACGAGACTGTCATCGAGACGATCGCCGCCACGACCACTCGCACCGGGCTCAAGCTCAGAGCCGAACTCGATACCGGCCGATATGGCCTGGGCAGTACCGTCACCGCCGCCGAGTTCCGTGCCCTGCCGATCACACCCCATGCCTTCCACGGCGACTGGAACTACACCCTGGCACCGGTCGCACCCCGGCCGCCCAAGCAGGCGCCGAGCCGCCGGCGGATCGCTCCGGCCTTGACCGCGATGCTCAGCGCCCCGGCCCTGACAAAAAAACGGCGTCAGCTCCTAGGCGGTGAAGGCCTGTTCTACGCCGCAGGTTGCAGGCAGGTCCCGGATACCGCACGGGTTTACCGGGAAGTCCGCTCCCTGAGGGACGTCCGGGTCGTGCCGGCTGCCTGGCTTGGGGCGGTCGGCACACAGGGTGCCGACCCTGAACCGGGGGATGACGCATGTCCTCAAGTCCCTTAGCCGCGCGGGTGAGAGCGTCCGCGCGACCGCTCCGCAGAGCGCGGCTCGTGGTGGCCGTCGTACTGGCAGCGCTGCTCGCCCCGCTCGCCGTCGCGGGGACACCGCGTGGCAGCCGCTCGGCCCCACCCCCTGCTTCCCGGCCTGGGCCTCCGGCCACGCGGACTTCGCCGGGGCGTGGCAGACGGTGATGACCGACGTCTTCAACACCGACCAGATCACTTTCACCGCCACCACCGACGACCCCAGGTCGCCCGTGCGCAACCGCACCTTCAACCGGTTCAGCGACGCCGCCGAGGAGGACGCGCTGAGCCGCCTCTACCTCGGCGTGCACTACCGCTGGGACGCGGTCGACGGCCTCCGGCTGGGCCGGGACGTCGGCTCGTACGTCGTCGGGCACGAACTGCGCCGACTGTGAAGGCGGCCCCACCCCTACCCGCCGTCAGGGCCGCTCACCAGCGGGATCACCTGTCCGTAGGGGATCGCTAGGGGTTAGCCCGTGCCTCGCGCCGTCCATAGCGTGCAGCCCTGATCAGGGCGATCGCCCAACCCAACGAGGAAGTGACGGGGTTGTATGGACAGCAGCAGCAACGCCAGCGACAGCGTCGGTGTGCTCATCAGCGGGGCCGGGCCGACCGGTCTGACCCTCGGGCTGGAACTGGCCCGCCGGGGCGTACCCGTGCGGATCATCGACAAGGAGCAGAGCTTCACGACCGCCTCGCGCGGCAAGGCCGGCATCCAGCCGCGCACCCTGGAGGTGCTCTACGACCTCGGGGTCATCGACAAAGTGCTGGCGTCCGGTACGCAGCGGCTGCCGTTCCGGCGCTACCGCCGTGACCGGCTGATCAACGAGACCATCCCGTACCTGGGCAACGCGCCCACGCAGGGCGAGCCGTTCCGCCGGCTGCACTTCATGCCGCAGTCGCGGGTCGAGGAGATCCTCCGGGAGCGGCTGGCCGAGTACGGCGTCGCGGTCGAACTGGGTACCGAGCTGGTGGAGTTCGACCAGCCGGGCCCGGACCGGGTGACGGCCACCCTGGCGACCGCGCAGGGCACCGAGCAGGTGTCGGCCGCCTACCTCGTCGGTTGCGACGGGGGCCGCAGCCTGGTGCGCAAGCGACTCGGCATCTCCTTCAAGGGGTTCACCGAGGCGGAGAAGCAACTGATCGTCGGGGACGTCGAGATCGACGGACTCGCGCCCGACGCCTGGTACCAGTGGCTGGACCTCGACCTCGGAGTGGTCATGCTGTGCCCGCTCAGCGGCACGCGCTCCTGGCAGATCCAGGCCACGCCCCCCGTCGACGCGGACGGCCGGCCCATGGAGCCGTCGGTGGAGGCCCTCCAGCGGGCCGTCGACCGGGCCACGGGCATGCCGATCCGGGTCCATGACGCGACATGGCTGTCGACCTCGCGGATCAACGTACGCATGGCCGACCGGCTGCGGGTGGGCCGGGTGTTCCTGGCCGGGGACGCCGCGCACGTCCACCCCGTGCTCGGGGCGCTGGGCGCCAACACCGGCGTGCAGGACGCCTACAACCTCGGCTGGAAGCTCGCGCTGGTCATCGCCGGGGCGGCACCGGAGCTGCTCGACACCTACCAGGAGGAGCGGCTCCCGGTGGCGCGCTGGACGCTGGACACCAGCGTGGCCAGCACCAGGGCCGTGTTCGAGGAGATGACCGGCGGCACCGGCGGCGCCGAGGCCGGCCTCACCCAGGAGACCCTCCAGCTCGGGCTGGAGTACCGGGCCAGTTCGCTCAGCCGCGCCACGCTCGCCGACACCGGCGGCGTCCAGGCCGGCGACCGCGCCCCGGACTCGGTGTGCCTGGACATGACCGGCCGGCTCGTCCGGCTGTTCGACGTGTTCCGCGGCCCGCACTTCACGCTGCTCGGCTTCGGCGCCGACTGCGAGGCGGCCCTGCGCGAGGTGGCGTCCGTCGGCCCGGACGACCTCAGGACCTGCCTGCTCGGCGAACGGCCGGCGGCCTACGGACTGCGCGCCGACACGCTGGTCCTCGTCCGCCCGGACGGCTACATCGGGCTCACCGCGCCGGCGGGGGACGGCGCGGCGGTGCTCGGCTACCTCGGTTCGCTGCTCGGCGGCGCGGTGTCCACCACCACCGCCTGATCAGGCCCCACGGAAAGGAGAGTGCAGATGGTCTACCGCCCCGACTACTTCCGGCCGCCGGACCTGGGGACGCAGTGGGACCTCATCGAGGAGTACCCGCTGGGCCTGATGGCGCTGTCGGTGGAGGGCCGGCCCGCCGCCGTCCACATCCCGTTCGTGCTCGACCGGCACGCCTGGCCCTACGGCAAGCTGCGCGGGCATCTCTCGCGGGGCAACCCGATCTGTGAGGCGCTGGCCTGCAACGTCGAGGTGGTGGTGGCGTTCCTGGGCCCCAGCGCCTACATCTCGCCCGACCACTACGCCTCCCAGCCGCACTTCCCGACCTGGGCGTACGCGGCCGTGCACGTCACGGGCCGGCCGCGGCTGCTGGACGAGGTGCGCACCATGCGCCAGCTGGACGACCTGATCGAGGACCAGGAGAGCCGGCTCGCGCCGAAGCAGCCCTGGTCGCTGCCGCGCCGGGCGAGCGCGCTGTTCGACGAGTACCTGCGGCTCATCCAGGGGTTCGAGATCCCGATCGGGCGCATCGACGGCGTGTACAAGCTCGGCCAGAACAAGTCCCCGGCCGACATGGCCTCCCAGGCACGGGCCTTCCGGGAGCGCGGCACGGACAGCATGGACCGGCTGGCCGACTACATCGAGCGGCACAACAACCTGCCCAGGCAGGAGCCCGGCCATGGCCCGGATCAGCCGGCGGACGCGGTCGGCTGATCCGGCGTACGTCG
>k87-1028001_pt1 | contig 10563 bp, 12 predicted proteins | sample MGYA00084031_6733416 | MGnify analysis MGYA00084031
ATCCGGGGCTCTCCAGCCCGTCGGAAGAAGTAAAGCTGCCGCGATCAGAATCGAGATGCCTTGTTTGATCCATTTACTCATTTACTGTACTCCCCCTAACCTAAGAATATTAAGCGCTTTCATTACTTGACAGGCGGCCTCCTTTCTCCAGAAATTGTAGCATCCAGTTAGATCCAGTGTCTTTTTGCAAATTAAAGGAGATACTTAGTTTTTTACATACATTTGTTGGTTAGAAGCAGAAGAGAGTGGAGGAGCGGTGACCAAATACTGAAGAGGATGCCGATGCAGCCTCTTTAAATTCCGGCATCACTGAACTGAACCAACTCACCGTTGCGGTTCATGACCTCGTGATACGTCTTGCTAGCTCGTCGAAGCCTCTTGGGGTATGCTTCTGAGCAGAGCTGCTTTCGAGCAGCTTTATCGCCAATTCTTCCGTCTACTTATACGATAACAGACGAGAGAGCTGCGGAGCGATTCACCGCAGCTCTCTCGTCAAAGCAGATTGTATCCGCATTATTGTTGACTTGCCAAGTAATTAGCAAGTTGCTCGAACGTGCCTTCAAAACCTTGCGAAACCATTGGTGCCATAGCATTGTACGCTTCCTGTTCCTCAGCAGAGGCGTTGAGCGGTCCACCTTGCAGTGTCAGCAACGTCTTTCCTTCGTTTTCTTCAAGCGTTAGGACATTCAGTATTTCAAGGGGCCAGTTCGGATTGAACGGGGCTCGAATAATGTTCCCTTCTTCATCGGAGAAGGATTGTACCCATACCAATTTCTCAGGCGCCTTTACCTCATGGTAAACAAATCTGCCCCACATGGCATGCTGCCCATCCGGAGACTTCTGGCATCCCAGAAAAATTCCCCCTGGACGGACATCCATTTTTTCCACCTCAAGCGAGAATCCTTGGGGACCCCACCAGTTACCAAAGTGCGCTGGATCGGTCCACACCTTAAATACCAGTTCTCGAGGGGCGTTAAACTCACGTTTCAATACAATGCCTTGTTGTTGGTTCTTCATTACACTTCCTCCTTAGGATTTAGGGATAATTCGTTCTTTATTCAGATGATCAAGATAATCGGATAGACGGTCAAAACGTTCTTCCCACATCCCACGAAATGATTCTAGCCAATCATCCAGCTCTATTAGGGGTTCTAGGCGAATTCGATAGATTCTTCGGTTGGCGTCCGCATGTACTTCAACAAGACCTGCCTCACTCAAGATTTTCAGATGTTTGGATGCCTGCGGTTGCCGAAGGTGCAAGCGATTCGCTATTTCTCCGACCATTAGCGGACCCTCGCGCATCAGTTCAATGATCTGCAATCGGTTGGGTTCCGCGAGCGCATTCAAGGTTGTCGTATTCATTAGTCCCTCCCGATGAGATGATCGTTATAAAGAGCTGGAGGCTTGTTTGAGAAACCCCGACAGCATTGTAAGATCCAGATTGTCCCCTTCCCGCAATTTAATCCACTTTCGTTCGGCAGGTCCTTCAAATCCCTTCGGAAAGTCAATCCCGTTTGCATTCATGATCATGAATGCAATGGCGTCCTTTGAAGGCGAAATGACAGCTGCGTAATGTCCGTTTTTCAGAAAATGAGGTTTTTTGTACTGAATACGTTCTTCGGCCTCCGGAATCGTTTCATGAACCATGTCCCGCAAGATTGAACTGACCTCACCTTGCCACTTCGGCAGATTTTCAATGTAGGCTGTAACTTCCTGATTCGCTTTGTTTTCCCTCCTATTTGGATATTGCATTCCTTATGAATTGAATATACCACAACAGGAATATTCCTGTAAAGGAATATATTGATTTTCAGGAAATTGATAAAACATAAGCAATCGATTTTTACCTACATTCAAAATCGGCCTAATTGACGCCAGCCTCCCAGGTCGGTGTCCGCGAAAGACTTCATAAAGCGAAAGCCATCGGCGCAGACGGAGTGCAAATTTATGCGGTAACCGGAGAGATGGACCTGGCGGCCTTGACGCCGGCCAATCGCCGGGAGTGGAAGTGTTCATCGAGTCACTCGGGCTGGAAATTTCCGCGCTTGCCGGCGATTTAGGCGGCCACGGCTTCCAGGATCGGGAGCGAATCCAGCTAAAGTCGAGAAATCGAAGCGTATTCTTGACCTAGTTGATCGAGTTGGGCACTCGTGTCGTTACGACATATATCGAAATCGCTCTCTAAGACGAGAACAGCGCGCCGCCTATGAAACGATGCATAACGCATACAAGGAGCTTAGCGAGTGTGCAACACTATTTTGCGATTGAGACGGGACCCGAGACAACGGCGCATTTAAGAAGCGCGCGGCTTGGGCTCGAAGGGCATGTCAGGAACTTCGACCCGGCCAACATGGTATTGGTCACCGGCGACTATCCATTATAAGGTGTTTATACGCTGCGCGACTATATCGTTCACACGTACGCCAAGGACGGCATTCGCTTGCGCGAGATCGATCAGCACAGAAACTCGGCGTTGATGCAAAATCAGTCATGAACTGGGAAGCTAACAAGGTAATTCCATCATAGATTTTTCTTATATAGACCATTTTGTAAGAATAGTTGAAATATTAAGTTTACATTTAGTTTTAAAAAAAAAGGCCCATGGAATGGGCCCAATTAAGGAAGTGTATAATCGTTCTCATGCCAATGTATACAGAACTTCTTTAATACGTTCAGGCTAAAATGACTCTTTTTTAAAAAAACACGATTCCTTGTATGTTTTAGCCTGTTTTCAACGAAATCCAACTATAGTCTAATAAATCGTAGGTGTACATCCATGCATCTAAAGGCATTTCAACATACCCTGCATTAAACCATAAGGAGGTGCCTCTATTGCATCGATCTATAAGTAAATTAAAGAAAAAGCCACTAAAGAGAACACTCTCGTGTTGCCACGGGAAAAAGAAAAAAGAAATTGTGGTTAAAAAAAGAAAGGTGGTAAGAGTAACCTGTCCTACACCGAAAATAAATGTTACTCCTGTTCCTGGACCACAAGGGCCACAAGGGCCGCAAGGCATTCCTGGGCCACAAGGCATTCCTGGGGCGCAAGGACCCGCTGGGGCGCAAGGAATACAAGGACCAGTTGGTCCTGCAGGACCGGCAGGAGCCCCTGGACCAATAGGACCTACAGGACCAGCAGGCGGACTTGCCGCATTTGCCTTTGTATGTAGCTCGGAAGCACAGACCGTGGCCGCTGCTCCAGCACCAGGTGCTCAAGGTGGAGCTGTGACGTTTAACAACCCTCCAGTTATTGGTGGGACGTCCGTTACTTTCACCGCACCATCAACCTTCACCATTAACGAGACAGGTGTCTATCATATTAGTTGGGAGGTATTCCCAACCGCTGGTAACAGTGCTTTTGGATTGTTCTTTGACCCTGACGCTGCTGGACCTGCTGCTCCCGCGCTGGTTCCATGTAGCAACTATGGAGCAGGGTCTGGTAACCAACCATACCAAGGTCAAGTCGTAGCTTCATTAACAGCAGGGGGGGTACTAACCTTAAATCGTATCGACTTCATGGGAACACAGACCTTGCAAGCTGCCATCGGCGGAGGCACACCGACAGTGAGTGCATCTATTGTTATTGAACGACTGGCATAATATGATATTCCAGTGACTATCGTTGTGCTATGTTTGACCATATTTAGGGCTCCCGAGAGGGAGCCTTTTCAAGGTGCTGGAAAAACAAATGGTCGCACTATAAAGCTGCTCCAATTGCTATTACAGTATGCCTGTCGCTTGGAATTACGCGTCATCATTAAACGTCACGCATTCATACTTAACTGAACCCAGAGCGTTTCTGAGCTTTTTTGCATTATTACACTTAACCTCAACTGTTTCTTATTCGATATCAATGGGATGGGTTATTTTATCATTATAGAAATCAATGTACAGTTGTCCGTTACTCCCTTTTACTGCATAAAAAACATCATCCAGTTGCTTCCCGCGAGCGGTTAGTTTATCCATAACCCACTCCGGGGGGATGTTGTTGACCTTTAGATTCCCCTCTAATAGTTGTCCATCCATTATGAGTTCAATCGGAAAATTTCCAAGGTCTTTGGATCCCTTTTTTAAGTCTTTTAGCGTTACGTTGTGATATTCCTTTTTTTTCATCACTGAGATTTTCCCGTTGATCTCCAATAAAGCATATTCAATTTCGCTATAATCAAATATATCCTTTTGGCGCAGCATCTGATTTAATGTGTCTAAAGTTAGATGGTTTTTCTTTAAATTATCCTCAAGAATTTTCCCGCCCTCAATAAGAATCGTCGGTGTCCCTTCAGTCCACATACGGAATTTCCGGTTTTTTACGACAATTATTGATAAAAGATATGACGTAAATGTAAAAACGGCAAGCGAAATCAGTAAGTGAATGACTTGCATTTTTTCATTGAAAGCAAAATTCGCAGCAATTGCACCCAAAATAACGGCTGTAACAAACTCATGAAAATTCATGTTAGATAGTGTTTGTTTTCCTAAGAAACGCGTAATAATTAACAGAATTACGAATGCTGATATACTACGAAGTAAAATTATCATATGATCAACCATGCTTCATCCAAACCTCCATAGATTACATTTTCTATCCTAAGTATGGGCAGTTTTAGAAAAATAAAAACGATAAGGCTAAGAAATAGTCTACCTTATCGTAAAATATATGCTTCGATTAAGTCACTCACACTAATATCGTCAAGTTCTTCAGCGACTTTATCTGCTTTGGTCTTCTTTCTAAATGAACCCTCCAATAATACTTGAACCTTTTGGTCTTTATCGATAAGGACAGAGTTTACTTCTAAGGCATTGGTAAGTATTCCGACTATTACTGCAATCTGGGCAGGGGATAACTTGGGCAGTGAGTTTTTTTTTACATTTACCGTTTTTCTTGTTCCTTCCATTACTGTTATTGTTATTTTTTCTCACTGCTCTTCCCCCCAAAACTAATCCTCTATGATAGGAACATTATCTCCTCCTATGTTCTGCAGGTCCCGTGATATATGAAAATTTATTTTTGCCAGTTACACAAATGTGATTATTCAGCAACCTGATTCAATACTTCAGAACTAATGGTTATACGTATCATCAATTAGCAATATCATTCAACTTTCTTTTGAGTTCTAAATTCAAAATAAAATTATACTTACTTGCATGCTTGAGTTCATCAGTTAGTATCTCAAATACCATGTCTCGGTAATACCTGATTGGCAGTCCTGCTCTGATATTACGGTATCTTTCTACCGCTTTTAACTCACCCATTAAAGCTTTCTCTACACCCTCATTAAATGATTCTGGCTTTTGAAATTGGACTTCCGTCGGAGACTGGATCGCTCTCCCCGTGAATGCCTCAAAGATCATACGAAACATCCTATTGTGTTTGCGTTCATCATCCCTGATACTAATTATAATTTCCCTTTCCTGCTGCGTTGGTGCCATTGAAATTAAATAATCATAAAACAACTCATCTTCTCGCTCCCCAGAAACTGCTTGTTCAATTAATGATAGTGCCTCCTCTAAAGATATGTACGAGGATTCTCCTGATGCACTACGATAATATGGATAGCCCCTTTGTATAGAACTAAGCTGATAATAACTCGGCATATTAAACATGGCTCTTACCTCCTGGTTTATTTCTTAACAACATATTCACAATTTGAAGTTAGGAATCATGTCCAAAGTTTAAAATGATTTTGAGCAAAGATTGATCTTAACCAAGCACCGGTCGTCTTAAGCCAACAGACGTCATTTCAAAATTATCTCGCGAAAGTGACAGTGTTCACGAAGCGACTTGCGTCGGATGCCGTTGATGTACAGCAAAGAAATCCTAGCGCAGATCCCGTTGCCGTCCGGAAGCTTCGTTTTTTTCCTTATGTTGTAGGCGCGGGGGAGGAGCTATTCGCGCAGATCGAAACTCGCAGGCCGGAGCGTGAAACCGCGGACAACAGGAGCTGCGCGCGCCAAAGAACAGGAGCTTCAGATCCCTCGAACCTGCAGAACGCCAGCGCTTCAGCCGATGCATCTGCTAAGCCGCGGTCCGAATACGCGATTGTCCACCGGACGGGTGACGTATTCGATACGAAATCATACCAGGATCAGCTCACAGTACGTTATTTTTTCCTCGACCGGGAGGAGAAACCCGGCGACTCTATTTTTCTGCAAAACGCCCAACGGGCTCAACATCATGATCCACGCAGGCATTCCCGAGACAAGCTCCCAATTGGAGGAGTATATGAACGGCTGGGTGTAACCCGAATCGATTACGCCATAAATACCCATCCTCATTATGACCATATGGGCGGATATACATCGCTGCTAAGGGCGAAAGAAATTGGCGGATTTTATATTCCGAATATTGAACACACGACCGGCACATACCGCACGGTGATGGATTTGTTTGAGCAGCATGATATATCCCGCTGCATGTGTTGAAGGACGGCGACCGCCATCAGATCGCGAGCATGTGGAGGTTGAGCTGCTGAATCGGAAAAAGGCATATCCCCGGATAAATTTGAGGATTGGTCGGCAGAGAATATCAATAAACAGTCACTCGTGATGAAGATGCACGATGGGGACAACACCTTTTTATTTGCCGGCGACTTGTACAAGTCTGGAGAATATGATCTTGCAAAGCGGCATGCTGATCATCTTAAAGCCTGGCAAAGCCATTGAGCTCATTGCGGTGAAGGAAGTCAAAGAACCGTCCTTATGAAACACTCGTACAAGGCCCCGGAAAACCGGAGGTTTATCAACAACCGGGAGTCCTAACAGGATGGCACAGCCCGTATGCTTAAATACCCGCTTTGCTTCCCACACATAATACTCATCACAATCGATTCCAGCATAAGGAAGGCCTTACATTTGAGCACGAACCAACCGGACAATAATTTGATCAATACGGTCGAGAGACTGGATGAGACGCCCGTGAACAGCTTGGACGCCCAGCACCAGCAGGCCCGCAATGATCGCCGAAAGCAAGCACTGCATGTCAGCGATGGCAAGTACAACGAAAACAAGTCCAAGAACTATCATCAAGGGGTACCCCCTCTACTCCCTTCTAGCTGTTTTTTTGTTTTTAACTACCCTGTCCCAAAAAACAATCACCTAAGAAGCGGCCGAGCACCGGTCGCTTTTCATATTGTCAAAAGTGCTACATATTTAGTGCTACATATTTATAGGGCATGTTCAGGCGGGACGTCCTCGGCATGAACATGACCCCTTAAGTGGAATTTGATTTGGTATTTGTTTCTGCTGAATGGAATCCAAACACGCGGCTGGAATGGTCACAATCCAAAAAGAGCAGGATTCCCGATTTAACTGGGGAACAGGAAGCTGGCACCAGCCTTGTTTGTGGTTCCATTATTAAGTCTGCTTCGCGGTTATCTGCAAGGCATTGAATTGTATAATGTCATTGCTTTCTCCGAAATTATAGAGCAAGCCATTCGAGTGTTCTTCATGCTGGTCATTGTTGTTCTCTATATGCCTCAAGGTCCTGCCATTGCAACCGGTAACAGCATGATAAGTACATCATTGGGTGCGATTTCTGCTTTCTTCGTATTAATTTCATATTATCTATTCGTGAATCGAAAAAGTGATCAACCTCCGCCTCGTTGGAAAGACACTAGTTTTCAAAAGGAAATAAAATGGTTCTTAAACAGCTCTCTCATTATATCTCTTACCCGATTACTGGTACCACTCTCAGATGCTTTGGACGCGATCATTATCCCTAACCGACTTCAAGCCGCTGGTTATACATCCGCAGAAGCAACGGCAATTTTTGGAGTTCTCACAGGCATGGCTGCACTTGTAGCCTATATGCCCACATTGGTCACTGCCGCGATTTCACATACATTAGCTATGAGAATGGTAGCAGATTGGGAGGCAAGAAACTTTGATGGTTTTTATCTGCGTACGAGAATAGCACTGAAGATAAGCTGGATATGGGGCTGGACAGCGAGTCTATTTCTTTATGTCTATAATGAGGAAATTTCACTTATTCTATTTGACACAATCGAAGCTGCAAAACCCATTCAATATTTATTTATCGTTCCGTTGCTTGTCGGTATACGTGAGGTCAGCACAAGCATACTTTGGGTCCAAGAGTATAAAAAGGTACCATTAATTGGGTTAATCGTTGGTATAAGTATATCAATTGTCGTTCATTATTATCTTGTAGCAATACCCGGACTGAACTATTGTTAATAATTTTACTCATCATTCAGAATCTGGAATAATAACAACACAGACCATTATTCGAATGATGATTTATGTTTGTTGTAGTTTAATTTATGGAACTTTTCGTTTCAAATCTGACATATAAGTGATTATGAAGAATAACCCCATCTGAAAAAATATGGAGGGTTCTCTGGGTAAACTCATATGCAATTTTCTCAACTGAATAGAATCGAAGGAATTAATGGGTCGTACAGAATATAATCTTCATTCTTGGCTTACATATTTTTATACCTCTTCTCAAACAATACGGGTAGTTAGATTATCATGAACAGGAGTGGAGGGCTAAAGCATGAAAAAGGCATAAAAATTCGGTGATCCTGCTGTGTATGATGTGGGGGATCGTATGCGGATCACGTATTGGCTATGGGGCTGATGGGGGGGCTTTGGCTGATCCGTCTCGTCAGAAACCAACCCAAGTAAAGATAGACTCCGATGGCATCATGACTGGACAGGAAGAGAAGGCCAAATTAGCCGTCATTATCGATGATTTTGGAAATGGTCAAAAAGGGACGCAGGAGATGTTAAATTTGCCTGTCAAGATTACGGTAGCCGTGATGCCTTTTTTACCGACAAGCAAGAAAGACGCAGAGGCTGCGCATCGACATGGCCATGACGTCATTATCCATATGCCCATGGAGCCTAAGAAAGGCCGATCCTCATGGCTTGGACCGGGGGCAATTTTGAGTTCGCTTACGGATGAAGAAATTCGTCAACGAATGGAAGAGGCAATCGATTCGATTCCTTACGCCGTTGGATTAAATAATCATATGGGCTCCAAAATTACCGGAGATGAACGGGGCATGTCCATCGTGCTCGATGTCTGTAGGGCGAGAGGATTGTTCTTCATCGACAGCAAGACGAATTACCACAGCGTTGTCGGCAAACTGGCTGTAGAGAAGGGAATGCCATCCATTGCCAACGACATATTCCTGGATGATATTCATGCCGTACAGCACGTGAGCAAGCAACTCCAAACGGCGGCACAGCAAGCGGAAGAAAGAACATTTTGTATAGCGATAGGCCATGTAGGCGTGTACGGAATTCGTACGGCAGAGGCGCTGAAAAAATCCATTCCGGAGCTCCAAAAAAAAGTGGAGTTCGTCGGGATCAGCGATTTAGTCAGAGAGCATTCAAGCTGGCGGCCTAAACCCCTTCGCGCATATTAAGGCAAACGGGAACAGGAGAACCAAGGTGATGTTAGCCAATGAACCGATAATGTAGCCGAAAAAACCGATCTTGTGCAGTTCTTGTCCCAAGGTAGAAACCCATCCATTTTGGCAACAGTTAGAGAGTCATGAGCTTATGAAAGAAAATAATGTCAGATCGCTTCATTCATGGCAATGACGTTCATGGACTCACTCCTGTGGACGTTTTTTTCAAGACCGGTATGAATTTCGTAAAAGTACAGCAGATCTGCGAGGGGTAATAAGAAAAAGCCCTTTGCACCAATAAACCTTTAATCGATAAAGGCTCTGATGATGCAAAGGGCTTCTCATATTCTCTGCCCGCTTCAATTTCCAATATTCACTCTCATAGTACACATATCTTAGAATGATGACAAGCTATTTCGTAAGTAACGTAATCGTCGATCAACGGGTACAATTTCGTCGAAGTCTATTTTCGATGATGAATGGTTGATGCATATCTCCCGCGAGCTGGTAGTCTCAACAGAACGCAAAAGGTCAAAGATAGTCAAAATCAAAAATTGATTGCAAAAACATGGCCATTTCCGGCCAAAACAAGCGGATTCAGGTCCATATCGGGTTTATTCGGTTTTGTCATAACTCTTCGACGGGCATATAATGAACATGTAAGGTCAAACAAGGTCAAAGAAAGGGGAATGCATCATGTTTGATATGATTCCTTTTGGAAAACGCAGAGAGGACTCCATCAGCCAGCTGATGAAGTCATTCAATGATGTGTTTAGCAACGACTTTTTTGCACCGTTCAAGGGTTCGGCGGCGATGTCCTTTAAGACCGACATCCGTGAGACGGAGAACGCTTATCTGGTTGAAGCGGAATTGCCCGGTTTTCATAAAGACGACATTGAAATTCGCTACGAGGAGCCTTACCTGACGATTAAAGCCGTGCGCAAGGAAGCTAGCAGCGTGGAGGATTCGGATCAAAATATCATCCGGAGAGAGCGCAGCTACGGCGAATACGTACGCCGCTTCCATGTTCAGCATATTGATGAAGACGGCATCACCGCATCGTTGAAGAACGGAGTGCTGAAGCTGGAGATCCCGAAACAGCCGAACGCTCGCGCCAAGCGGATCCAAATCCGGGATGACCTGTAATCCAATTTCGCGGCCTTAAGCCGCGTTTATATATAAAGGG
>k87-1383724_pt1 | contig 10563 bp, 9 predicted proteins | sample MGYA00084031_6733416 | MGnify analysis MGYA00084031
ATGCCGTTCTTGCCGATGGACGATCTGATCATGACCGCGTTGGGCATCTTGCTGTACCGTTTTTTGCGCAAAGACCCGGTTCCGCCAAAAGGACGGAAGATCATCGACGTCGAAGGCAAGGTCATCCGTTAAACTCAGCTATATCAACATCATCCGCAAAATGATCGGCTGAACACTCGCAAACCAGACCTACTCTGTGGGACTGGTTTTTTTATTTGAATTCGGTTATCTTAATAAAAGATTCGACAGTTGATTCAAAAAAAGGAGAGAAGTCACAGATGAGCCAAAACGTCGTCGACCTGGGGCACGGCATCTCCCTCATCGATTTGTATGACATGGGATTTGAAAACCGCACCGGTTGTTACGTCTTCCGTGAAGAACGGGTGGTGCTGGAAACCGGTCCCAGTCCCTCGATCCCCCATTTGTTGGACGGACTGAAAACATTGAACATCGCCCCCGAATCCATCCGGTATATTATTGTCACCCACATCCATTTGGATCATTCCGGTGGCGCCGGCCGGTTGTTGACCCATTGCCCGAATGCACAGGTCGTCGTCCATCCCCGCGGCGCCCGCCATCTCATCGATCCGAGCCGTCTCATCGCCAGTGCAAAGGTCGTTTACGGCGAAAAGTTTGATCAATTTTTCCACCCCATCGTGCCGGTCCCGGAAGATCGCATCCTCACCCGCAGCGACGGGGATACTTTAACCATCGGTCCGGAGCGGACGTTGCAGTTCCTCGACACGCCGGGACATGCCTTGCATCACTTCAGCGTATACGACCCGGTCAGCAACGGCATTTTTTCGGGCGACACCGCCGGCATCCGGTACAACCAACTGGAAGAAGAAGGCATCCCCTTCTTTTTGCCCACGACCTCCCCGAACCAGTTCGATCCGGAAGCCATGCGGGCCAGCATCGAACGGTTCCGCGCCATGCACATCGATCGGCTCTACTTCGGACATTACGGGATGACGACATTGGTCGACGAAGCGTTTCGCCAAGTCACCCACTGGCTGGACCGGTTTGTGGCCCTCGGCCAACAGTTTGTGGCACAACATGATGTGAGCATGGAAAACATCGCCAAACAGACGTTCGCATTGGCGAACCAACTGATGCAAGCCGTTCGGGACCATCTGACAGCCCAAGGCGTGGCCGCCAACCACCGGGTCTATGATATTCTAACGTTGGACAGCCAAGTGGACGCCATGGGCATCCTCGATTACTTGCTCAAAACCGCCGCCAAATCATAATGGATTCGATAAGGGGAGAAGGGCATGGAGTTGCAAGAGGAGACAAAACTGAAACAGATTCGGGAACAGCTGCCGGCGGCCAGCAGCCAAATTTTCCTCAATACCGGTACGGCCGGTCCCCTGCCCCGCCCCGTTCAACAAGCGATGGCGCAAGTGGAAGAACGGGACTTGACCGAAGGTCGGGCATCGCATGCCGGCTTTCGCCAGTTGGCCCAAGAAATGGCCCTCACCCGCCGCCGGTTGGCGGAATTGCTCGGTGCCACGCCGGATGAGTTGGCCTTCACCCACCACACCACCGAAGGCATCAACATCATTTTGTGGGGCATGAATCTTCAACCGGGGGATGAAATCGTCACCACCAATCTAGAGCATAGCGGGATGCTCTTACCATTGGCCCAAATCGCGCGGCGCCGCGGCGTCACGGTCCGTTACGTCGACGCCGGTGTCGGCGAACCCGAACAAACATTAGAGGCCATCCGCCGGGCGTTGTCCCCCAGAACCCGGCTGTTGGCCTTGTCCCACATTTCATACAGCACGGGGGCTTTGTTGCCGTTACAAGAAATTGTCGAATTGGCCCATCAACTTGGCGTTCCGGTCTTGGCAGACGGCGCCCAAGCCGTAGGGGCCATCCCGGTTCACTTGAGAAATCTCAAAGTCGACTTTTACGCCTTTCCCGGCCAAAAATGGCTGTGCGGCCCGGAAGGGACCGGCGGCCTGTACATTCGTCGCGACCGGTTGGCGGAAATTGAGCCCACGTTTGTCGGGTATCGGTCCATGATTCATTTCGACCGGCTGTCCCCGTACGCCCTGCCTTCCGCTGGAGCCCAGCGGTTTGAAGTAGGGACGCTGTACCGGCCCGGCATCGCCGGCCTAAACGCCGCCATCCAGTGGCTCACGGAATCCGTCGGCACCGCATGGGCCTATGCCCGCATCCGTACCATCGTCCAATTTGCCCGCCGGAGGCTTTCCGACATTGCCGGCCTCGAATTTCTCACGCCGGAAAACGATGCCGGGCTGTTGACGTTTCAAATCAAAAACATTCCGTCCGACCAGTTCGTCGCCTACGCGGCGCAACACGGCGTCATTTTGCGGTCCATCCCCGACAACGGCGCGCTCCGCATTTCCTGCGGCTTTTTTAATACCGAAGAAGATATCGAAACATTGGCCGAACTGCTGGAAAAGTATCAGGAGGAATGAAAATGTCTACCGAAACGCTGGAAGTGGGCCAACCGGCCCCTGACTTCACGTTGCCGGCAACCCAGGGTCAAACGGTCTCCCTGTCCGATTTTCGCGGCAAATACGTCGTCCTGTATTTTTATCCGCGGGACAACACCCCCGGCTGCACGCAAGAGGCCGTCGATTTCCGCGATGCCATCGAGGAATTTGAGGCCCGCCATGCGGTCGTATTGGGTGTCAGCACCGATTCGCTCCAATCCCATGAAAAATTTGCTGCCAAACATCAACTCCCATTTTTGCTGTTGTCCGACGAAAATCATGAGGTGGCTTCCCGCTACGGCGTCTGGCAACAGAAAAAAATGGCCGGCCGAACGTATTACGGCATCGTCCGTTCCACGTTCGTCATCGACCCGCAAGGCCGGCTCTTGCGGGAATGGCGCAACGTCAAAGTGAAAGGCCACGTGCAAGAGGTGCTGCAATTTCTCGACGAAATCCAATCGACCACGGAAACAGCAAACCAACGGTAACACCGTTTCAGGAACGAAAGCACATGTTCGAAAGCACATGTTTAAAACACATGCAAAAAACACACGAGCAAAAACAGTAAACCCGTCGGAACCCCATCCGACGGGTTTTTACTGTAAATATGACGTTTACAAATCCGGCGTTTACTTTCCGGTAAAGCGGGCCGGACGTTTCTCCAAGAAAGCGCGGGTGCCTTCCACCCGATCTTCCGTGTTCATGGCCAAGCCGAAATAGGCCGCTTCCATTTTCAAGGCGTTGTCCAAATCCATTTCCGGTCCTTCTTGAATGGCTTTTTTGATCAAGTGCAGGGCGATGGGCGGCTTGGAGGCCAACTTTTCCGCCAATTGCAGCGCCTCATCCATGAGCGCTTCCGGCTCGACGACTTTTTCCACCAGCCCGATGCGCCACGCTTCATCGGCTGTAATGTGATCCCCTGTCATGCACAAATATTTGGCCATCCCTTTGCCGACGAGCCGCGGCAAGCGTTGCGTGCCGCCGTAACCGGGAATAATGCCCAAGTTCACTTCCGGTTGACCAAAACGGGCATTGCGGCTGGCGATGCGGATGTCCCCGGCCATGGCCAATTCACAGCCGCCACCCAATGCGTAGCCGTTGATGGCCATAATGACCGGTTTCGGCAACGCTTCAATTTTTTGTGTCAACCGCTGGCCTTTTTGGGCCATCTCTTCCGCTTGATACGCATTTTGAAACAACTCAAACTCGTTGATGTCGGCGCCGGCGACGAAGGACTTGTCACCTGCGCCGGTCACGACGAGCACTTTGATGGCATCATTGGCCGCCACTTCATCCAACGCCTGGTTCAATTCGTCCAAGGTCGCCTGATTCAATGCGTTCAACACTTTGGGGCGGTTGATCGTCAAAACGGCGACGCCGTTCTCCCGCACTTCAAATAAAATGTTTTCATAGGCCATCTCGATCAGCTCCTTCCCAGTCCTCTATTTTTTAGACCGCTTGTTCCGTCAGTTTTTCAAAATGGACCCGAATGCGGCGACCCATTTCTTCGGTGCCGACGACTGTATCGTTGGCCCGAGCCAAATCGGCGGTACGGTATCCGTCGGCCAGCGTGCGGCGAACGGCTTCTTCCACCAAATCGGCTTCTTTCAAGCACCCGAAACTGTACCGCAACATCATGGCCGCCGAAAGAATCGTCGCCACTGGATTGGCCACGCCTTTGCCGGCAATATCGGGGGCCGAACCGTGCACCGGCTCGTACAGGCCAAATTGGCCGTGGCCGAGACTGGCCGACGGCAACATGCCGATGGAACCGGTCAACATGGCTGCCTCGTCGCTTAAAATGTCCCCAAACATGTTCTCCGTGACGATGACGTCAAACTGTTTCGGCCGGGCCACCAGTTGCATGGCGCAATTGTCCACCAACATATGTTCCGTCTCCACCTGCGGGTATTCGGCCGCCAGCCGATCCAACGTCCGCCGCCAGAGTCGGGAACTTTCCAGCACATTGGCCTTGTCCACCGAGGTCACTTTTTTCCGGCGCACCATGGCCAATTCAAAAGCTTTGCGGACAATGCGCTCAATCTCCCATTCATGGTAAACCAACAGATCGGTGGCCTTTTCGCCCTGGTCGGTCTGCACGCACGCTTTGTCGCCGAAGTAAATGCCGCCGGTCAACTCCCGCACGACGAGCAAGTCGACCCCTTGCACCACCTCGGCCTTTAACGACGACGCTTCCAACAAGCTGTCAAACACGACCGCCGGACGCAAATTGGCAAACAAGTCCAACTCTTTTCTCAAGCGCAACAGGCCGGTTTCCGGCCGGCTCTCCCGGGGCAGCTGATCCCACTTCGGACCGCCGACGGCGCCCATCAGCACCGCGTCCGCTTCCCGGCAAAGACGCAACGTGGCTTCCGGCAGCGGTTCTCCGGTCTCGTCATAGGCAGCCCCGCCGAACAGCGCTTCTTCCATTTGAAACGTCACACCGGTCAACTCACCGATGCGCTCCAACAGCCGGACCGTTTCCCCGACCACTTCCGGTCCGATGCCGTCTCCCGGCAATACCGCAATGCGAAACGTTTTGGACATCCTCTTCACCATGCCTTGCTGTGAAATTCATGTCTTCCTGTAAATTTTAGCCGAATTGAAATAGCAAAAAAAGGGGGGCTTGCGCCCCCTCTTGCATCGTGGAGCGATGGCTTACATAGCCGCCGACGGTTGTGGTTCGCCCAACGCATTTTTCCGTTGATGATACCGGTTGATGGCATCCAAGTACGAGCGGGCACTGGCTTCCAAAATATCGGTGCTGACGCCCCGGCCTTGGATTTGCCAATCTCCGATTTGCAGTTTCACCGTCACTTCGCCCAACGCGTCTTTCCCTTGGGTGACGGAGGTAATGCGGAAGTCGACCAATTCGCCGGTGTTCCCCGTCGCTTTGTCAATGGCTTTGTAGATGGCGTCCACCGAACCGTTGCCGAAGGCCGCTTCTTCGATGACCTCCCCATTGGCCGTCCGCAGCCGGATGGTGGCCGCCGGCGTCGCTTGCGTGCCGTAGGACAGGTGGAAATAATCCAGCGTATACATGACCGGCGCCTGCGAAATGCGCTCGTCAACGATGGCCATGATGTCTTCGTCGGTCACCGTCTTCTTGCGGTCTGCCAGCTCCTTGAACTTGCGGAAGAATTGGTTAATTTGCTCATCGTTCAGTTGATACCCCAATTGGATCAACTTTTGCTTGAAAGCGTGACGGCCCGACAATTTCCCCAGCGGCAGCTTGGTCTCGCCGGCACCGACCGTCTCCGGCCGAATGATTTCGTACGTGCTCTTTTCTTTTAACACGCCATCTTGGTGAATGCCCGATTCGTGGGAGAAGGCATTGTCACCGACGATGGCTTTGTTTTTCTGAATGACCATACCGGTCAGCCGGCTCACCAAACGGCTGGTGCGGTAAATTTCTTTCAACACCCAAGTCGTCTGGGCCTGATAGTAGTCTTTGCGCGTCTCCAGCGCCATCACCACTTCTTCCAACGCCACGTTGCCGGCCCGCTCGCCGATGCCGTTGATGCAGCCTTCCACTTGGTCGGCCCCCGCTTGCACCGCCGCCAAAGTGTTGGCCACCGCCATCCCCAGGTCGTCGTGGCAATGGCAGCTCAATTGCACCTTTTCGATGCCCGGTACGGTGTTCTTCAAGTGGCGAAAGATGTTCCCATACTCCTCCGGTGTCGCATATCCTACGGTATCGGGAATGTTGATCACCTTCGCGCCGTGGCGAATGGCCACATCCGTCACCTGGGTCAAGAAATCCAGCTCGGTGCGGCTGCCGTCCTCTGCGGAAAATTCAATTTCCGAAAAATATTTTCTGGCATAATCGAGGCAAGCGGCAATTTGTTCCAAGATTTGCTCCTTGGTCATCCGCAACTTGTACTGGCGGTGAATCGGCGACGTGGCGATGAAGACGTGCAAACGCGGATTGACGGCCCCCCGCAGCGCTTCCCATGCGGCATCGATATCGGCCGGATTGGCCCGGGCCAAGCTGACGACCGTGGCGTTTTTCACCGCTTTGGCCACCGCCTGCACCGCCCGCAAGTCGCCGGGGGACGCCGCCGCAAAACCGGCTTCAATGACGTTGACGCCCAACCGTTCCAATTGCAGGGCAATCTCTACTTTCTCCTCATCGTTCAAGTTTACTCCCGGGGATTGCTCACCGTCCCGCAGGGTCGTATCGAACGTGTAAATCGTGCGCATACGTCCACCTCCAAAAGATGATGTCGATGATGTCAATCTATTTTCAAAATATTTTTTTATCAAAACTTTTCGTCGAGGAGGGGAGGCCTTGCAGCAAGACCTGCCCCTGGGAAGCTTTCTTCGCGGTTATTTTTTGATCCAGGACATCATTTCCCGCAAATTGCGGCCCACTTGCTCGATGGGATGCTCCGCTTCCAACCGGCGTCGCGTGCTGAACATGGGCCGGCCTACTTGGTTTTCCATCAGCCAGTTGCGGGCAAACACCCCTTGTTGAATTTCTTTCAGCACTTTTTCCATTTCTTTCTTCGTCTCTTCGGTGATGATGCGATCGCCGGTGACGTAATCTCCGTACTCGGCGGTGTCGCTGATGGAATACCGCATCCGGCTCAAGCCGCCTTCATACATCAAGTCCACAATGAGCTTCAGCTCATGGAGACATTCAAAGTAAGCCACTTCCGGTTGATAACCGGCTTTCGTCAGCGTCTCAAAACCGGCTTTCACCAAGGCCGACAGCCCGCCGCAAAGCACCACTTGTTCGCCAAACAGGTCGGTTTCCGTCTCTTCTTTGAAGGTCGTCTCAATGACGCCAGCTTTCGTGGCACCAATGGCTTTGGCATAGGCCAACCCCAATTCCAACGCCTTGCCCGAAGCGTTTTGATGCACCGCAATGAGCGCCGGAACGCCGAACCCTTCTTCATAGACACGGCGGACCAAATGACCCGGTCCCTTAGGCGCTACCATCACGACGTCCACGTTTTCCGGCGGCACAATTTGTCCGAAATGAATGTTAAAGCCGTGGGAAAACGAGAGGACGGCGCCCTCTTTCAAGTTCGGCTCGATTTGTTCGCGGTACACTTTGGCCTGGATTTCATCGGGCATGAGAATTTGGATGAAATCGGCCTGGGCCACCGCTTGGTCGACGGTGTACACGTCAAAACCGTCTTTTTCCGCTTGTTCCCAAGACCGGCCCGGACGCAGGCCCACAATCACCCGCACACCGCTGTCCCGCAAGTTTTGCGCTTGGGCGTGCCCTTGGCTGCCGTAACCGATGACGGCCACCGTTTTACCGTTCAAATACGACAGATCTGCGTCTTTTTCGTAGTAGATTTTTGCCATAACAGCCATTCTCCTCTCCGCGATGTCGTAATGTGTCTCGATGATTTCAACGAATGTTCAACAAATTATTTCATAGGAACCATCGTCAAACTGCGCGCCATCGCCGACACACCGGTGCGGCAAATTTCTTTGATACCGTATGGCTTGAGCAACTGAATGAGGGCGTTGACTTTGTTCTGATCCCCCGTCACCTGCACGATCAAGGACGTCTGTCCGACGTCGATGATCGAGGCGCGGAACGGCTCGATAATCCCCGTCAATTCGGCCCGATTGGCAGGACTGACGTTCACTTTGATCAACGCCAACTCCCGGGACACCATGGCCTGTTCGCTGAGCACTTGCACTTTGATGACGTCGATCAATTTGTTCAATTGTTTCGTAATTTGCTCCACCGTGTGGTCGTCGCCCCGGGTCACAATGATCATGCGGGAAAGCCCCGGTTCTTCCGAACCGCCCACAGTGATGCTGTCGATGTTGTATCCTCTCCGGCTGAACAGGCCCGCCACCCGGGCCAAGACCCCTGGTTCGTCGTTGACGAGAATGGAAATCGTATGTGACTTCTGTTCGCCGCTCATGCCTCGTCCTCTCCCAAAATCATTTCGTCCAATCCAGCACCAGGTGCCACCATGGGATAGACGTTTTCTTCCGTCGGGATGACAAACTCCACGACCACCGGACCGGGATGACGCATGGCTTCCGCCCAGACCGCCTCCGCTTCCGCCGGTGTCGTCGCCCGCATGCCCCGCACACCGTATGCTTCGGCCAGTTTGACGAAATCGGGGCTGCCGGACAAGTCAATTTGGCTGTACCGCCCGCCGTGGAACAACTGTTGCCACTGCCGGACCATGCCCAATGCCCGGTTGTTGAGGATGGCCACCTTCACCGGGATGTTGTGGATGGCCACGATGGCCAGCTCCTGCGCCGTCATCTGGAATCCACCATCGCCGGTGACGGCAATGACGGTGCGATCCGGATAGGCAAGCTTGGCGCCGATGGCCGCCGGGAAACCAAAGCCCATGGTCCCCAGACCACCGGAAGTGATGTTGGAGCGGGGCTTCGTGAACGGATAATATTGCGCCACCCACATTTGATGCTGACCGACGTCGGTGGTCACAATGGCATCCCCGTCGGTGGAACGGGCGATCATTTGGACCAACCATTGCGGTTTTATCACTTCGTCGCTGACTTTGTACGTCAGCGGATGTTCCTGTTTCCACTGCTCGATTTGCGCCAACCACTCCCGGGTATCGCCGGCCTCCACTTTTTCGTTGATGGCCGCCAGGGAATGCTTCACATCGCCCACGATCGGAATGTACGTTTCCACGTTTTTGCCGATTTCCGCCGGGTCGATGTCGAGATGGACGATTTTCGCCTTCGGGGCAAATTTGTCAATGCGGGCCATGGTCACGCGGTCGTCGAACCGGACGCCGATGCCGATCAACAAATCGCATTCCAACAGCGACTTGTTGGCGGCATAAGACCCGTGCATCCCCGGCATGCCCAACGACAGCGGGTGACCGCTCGGAAAACCGCCCAAGCCCATCAGCGTCGTCAGAACCGGAATTTGTGTCTTTTCCGCCAGCCGGATCAATTCTTCACTGGCCTGCGGCCCCGAAGCAATGACGCCGCCTCCGGCCAAAATGACCGGCCGTTGGGCCTTCGGAATGACGCGGCATACTTTTTCGATTTGCAAACCGTTGGGGTAAATGGTCGGATTGTACCCCCGCAAATGCACTTTTTCCGGATAGCGGAACGTCGTCTTGGCATTGGAGACATCCTTCGGAATGTCGATCAAGACCGGACCCGGACGGCCCGTGGTGGCGATGTGGAACGCCTCCTTCACGATACGGGCCAGATCGTTGACGTCTTTCACCAAGTAGCTGTGCTTGGTGATGGGCATCGTGATGCCTTTAATGTCTGCTTCCTGAAACGCATCGGTGCCGATCAAGTGTTGCGCCACGTTCCCGGTAATGCAGACGAGGGGAACCGAATCCATCATGGCCGTGGCGATACCGGTCACCAAGTTGGTGGCGCCGGGGCCGGAAGTGGCGATGACCACACCGGGACGCCCCGTGGCCCGGGCGTAGCCGTCGGCCATGTGAATGGCACCCTGCTCGTGACGGGCGAGAATATGTTTGATCCGATTGCCGTACAACGAATCGTAAATCGGCAGCACCGCACCGCCGGGATAGCCAAAAATGTACTCGACCCCTTCGAGCAACAGACACCGCAACAAAATTTCCGAACCACTGAGCACGTCTTCTTTTTTCAACTCCATCTCCAACGGGTCCAACGAGGACCGAACGCGCTCTTCCGACCGGACGACTGCCGCCGTTTCGGCCTTCATGTTCTCCCCCACCTTCTTCGTAATTCGTTCGAAAAAGTAGTCGAAAAAATATGAAAGCTCTTTCACCCGACACCTGGTTCCTTTCAGGTTTGGGGTGAAAGAGCTAGCTTCCACGGTACCACCCAAATTCGTCAACGTCTCGCGACGGTTGACCTCAGCGAGTTCGAGCATAATGCCCAAACTCTGTGGTTAACGGCCACCACCGTTTCTTCCTACTGGCACCTACACGAGTCATGGCACGTGCAGGCCGTTCAGAAGAAAGCTCGAAGGCGAGCGCTCCGACTGGATTTACGCCCAACTTCCAGCCTAAGGTTGGGCTCTCTGGAGTAAAGAGCCAGCGGATCCTACTCCTTCTCATCGCTTTGGTCGATATGTCGTTGTCAATTTACGACCCATTATAGTCATGTTGACGGATTGTGTCAAGGCTAAAAT
>k87-993191_pt1 | contig 10562 bp, 12 predicted proteins | sample MGYA00084031_6733416 | MGnify analysis MGYA00084031
AAAGGCACGTGCAATCGGATGCCGTAAACGCTTGCTGCTACCGGGTTTTGCAAAAGCCAGGTGCGCTTTTTGCTAGAAGCAGAAACAAAAAACCTGTTCTTCCAAAGGACATCCCGCATAGCATTAAAGTATGTGTCGAACGATTATTGCGGAATCGACATGCACCCTCGACAGAAACCCGCTTCCATTCGCCAAACGGTTAATGCTAGGCTGGTAGCAATCAAATCCTCAGTCCGGCAGGGGGAATTTGACAAAGAGAAAAAAGTAGAATACAATCAAATCCGACCTTGTTCAGAACTGGCCAATTTCCAAAATATTGGTGCGATTTCATCAACCCTTGCCTGGCTAGACTCGAAAAGCTTTACGCTTTTCAGCAAAAAAGGAGTGTGGGAAATGGAGTTACGCACGGTGTGGGAAAGGCAAAAGAACCGGGCGATTGTCGTTCTCGGCAGCCTGGCTCTGGTGCTCGTTCCCATGATTGGCTATTTCTCTGCCCAAGCAACCCAGCCAAAACAGATCACGTTTTCGATGGACGGAGATACCCGCAAAGTGGGAACCAAAGCCTCGACCGTCGAACAGTTTTTGGCAGAACGAAACATCACGGTAACGGAAGATGATCTACTACAACCAGACATTCACGCGAAAATAAAAGACGGAACAACCATTACCTTACATACACGCTGGACAATTCCGGTCCAGGTGGACGGGCAGACCAAAGTAGTAAAAACGCTAAAGCGCGATGTAGCTGGAGCTCTGCAGGAGGCTGGCATCGCATTAGGCAAGCAGGACCGGGTAAAACCGGCTCTCACAGACTCACTTTCCAAACAGACGACAATCGTCGTTACCCGAGTCGAAGAGAAAGTCGTGCAGCAAGAGGAGCGCCTGGCCTTCCAGGAGCTGCGCAAAAACGATCCCGTATTGTCAAAAGGGACGACGCGCGTCATGCAAGAGGGCCAAGAGGGAAAAGCCATCGGTCATTATAAAGTCATCACGGAAAACGGAAAGGAAGTTTCCCGTGAGCTGATCAAGCGAGATGTAATCACACCAAAGAAAGATCGAATTGTAGCGGTAGGAACAGCCGTTGCTGTTCAAATCGATGACAAATCGAATCGAGTCGTAGCGTCCGCAGCGGGGATGGTCTCCCGGGGCGGAAAAGTGTTCCGGCCAAAACAGGTCCTGAACGGGGTTACTTTGACCGCCTATTCACCGGCAGGTGGAGGCAAACATCCAAGCTCGCCAGGCTACGGGCGTACAGCTACGGGCGTAAAGGCAAAAGCAGGGCACACGATCGCGGTTGACCCGAAAGTCATTCCGCTCGGGTGGTGGGTGTTTATTGACGGCATCGGATACCGTCGTGCAGAAGACGTAGGTGGAGCGATCAAAGGCGCGAAAATCGACGTTTTCGTCGGGACCGAGGCGGACGCGGTTCAGTTTGGACGCAAGCGAAACCGAACTGTCTATATCATCGGGCCGCACAAGCCATAGGACAGGAGCCATGCTCCTGTCTTCTTTATTTATCATCGACCTGATCGCAGATAGCAAAAAGCTTCGTTGAAAGCTTTCGCAGCCGAGTTTCCTAATCCGGCGGGGTTGTGTTAAGCTGAGTTATTAAGTAAGACGAAAGCGAGCCGAAAATGTTTCACCCAAAAACGAAGGAATTCCTGTTTTTTTGGCGCAAACTATAACTGTTTTGACTATCCTCAAAACCGTCGTTTTCGACATTTTATGAAAGCGGGAGCATCGACATGAAGATCAAGGAAGTCATCGTCGTAGAGGGACGAGACGATACAGCTGCCATCAAGCGGGCAGTCAACGCAGATACGATCGAAACAGGCGGATCTGCCATCAATCAAAAAACGATCGAAAAGATTCGCCTTGCTCAATCCAAGCGCGGCGTTATTATCTTTACCGACCCTGATTACCAGGGAGAGCGGATTCGCAAAATCATCAGCAAGGCAGTACCCGGCTGCAAGCATGCCTTTATCACGCAAGCGGACGGAACAAAGAAAGACGATATCGGCGTGGAAAATGCGTCGGTAGAGACGATTATCCGCGCGCTGAGCGACGTCCGGACCGAGATGGCGGAAAGTGCAGGAGAAATCACTGCCGATGACATGCTGGCCTACAGACTTACCTCAGGGGCTGATTCCAAGGAACGGCGTATCAAGCTGGGGGAAAGCCTCGGTATCGGCTACGCCAATGCCAAACAGATGCTCTCCCGCCTCAATGCGTTTCAGATAAGCCGTGAGGAATTTCTCAAAGCGATAGAAGCACTAGATCAGGAGGAGGGGAAGTCGTGATGCACGCCTCAGGGAAAGATATCGCAACACCGACCAGAACGAAAGAGGTTCTGGAGAAATACGGCTTCTCTTTTAAAAAGAGTTTGGGACAAAACTTTCTGATCGACACGAATATCCTCCATAACATCGTGGAAGCGGCCGATCTGGACAGCTCGAAGGCTGCCATCGAAATCGGCCCCGGTATCGGTGCGCTGACCGAGCAGTTGGGGAGAGCCGCAGGGCATGTCCTCGCCATCGAGATCGACCAGCGGCTGTTGCCGATCCTTGAGGATACGCTGGCCCCCTATGACAACATAGAGGTCGTACATGGTGATGTGCTGGAGCTGGACCTTGCTGCTCTCGCGCGGGACAAGCTAAGCGGGTATGAAAAGGTGAGCGTAGTAGCCAATCTGCCCTACTATGTGACCACGGCGATATTGATGAAGCTTTTGGAGAGCCGATTGCCGCTGGAGAACATCGTTGTCATGATTCAAAAGGAAGTGGCTGAGCGGATAGCGGCAAAGCCGGGGAGCAAGGATTACGGCTCGCTGAGCGTAGCTGCTCAGTTTTACGCGGAGACGGAAGTGGCGATGATCGTTCCGGCCAGCGTTTTTATTCCTCGACCCAATGTTGATTCGGCAGTGATCAAACTGAAAATCCGGGACCGTCCTCCCGTGGAGGTAGACGATGAGAATTTCTTCTTCCGGGTCGTTCGGGCATGTTTTGCCCAGCGCCGTAAAACGTTGCTGAACAATTTAATGAGCGGGCTGTTTGATAAACAGCGAAAAGACGAAGTAATACAGATGCTAAGCGACCTTGAGATCGAACCGAGCCGCCGAGGCGAAACTTTGTCGATCGATGAATATGCAAGCCTGGCAAACGAGATTATTCGACGTCAATTGCTGGGTAAATAACAAGCGAAAAATCCCCTGCTATTTGCGACAAATCAGCAAAAGCAGGGGATTTTTGGTGTTATATTGGGAATGTAGGAAAAATCGACAAATATCAACGCATTTATCGAAAAAAAGGCCGTTGACAAAAACTCGGCCGGATTGCTATAATTTTTTATTTCTTTGACAAAATAAGCGTATGCTGTTATAATGGGATTAAGCGAGGTGGATGGAACAATGGCAAGAAACGCGTTACTTGACATTAAGCGCAGTTTAGACGGGCACATTGGCGAACGCATCCTACTAAAAGCCAATGGCGGTCGACGCAAGACCGTCGAGCGGACGGGCATCCTCGAAGAAACATACCCATCAGTATTCGTAGTAAAGCTCGATGACGACCAATTGTTCGAACGAGTTTCATACAGCTATGCTGACATCTTGACGGAAACCGTTGAGTTGACTGTCTGCAGAGAGAACGAGCACATTCGCATTACTTTTGTTCAACAATAGAGCCATTTTCGGCTCTATTGTTTTTTTTGTTCTCCGCCGTACATACTAAGCCTGTCAACGAGAAAGGGAGGGTGTTATGGGTCGCAGACGAGGCATTATGTCTGATGAGTTCAAGCTGGAGCTGGCCAAGGAACTGGGGTTTTACGATACAGTGAAAACCGAGGGATGGGGCGGCATCACTACGCGTGACGCCGGAAATCTGGTGAAACGCGCCATTCAGATTGCCGAAGAAGCGCTAGCGAAGCAAAATACCACAGACACTCGTTGACAGGGAAGGCCGGGGAGACCCGGCTTTTCTTTTGTGCCAAACTCTTGACCCGATAAAGACTATTTTCTGCCGGACTGTATTTGGTGCGAATAGTATGGTTATTTTCCCCTCTACTGGCAAGGCAGAATACCCCTGTGCTACAATAAGAGACTAGGAAAACAGATCGTAGGCAGAGGTGAACAACGTGCGTATCTCGGTCAAAGCGCCCGCCAAAATTAATCTTACTCTTGATGTACTGGCCAAACGCCCTGACGGCTATCACGAAGTGGAAATGGTGATGACGACAGTAGACTTGGCGGACCGGGTTGATCTGACCTTGCGCGATGACGGGCGCATTTCACTTGATTGTTCGGCAAGCTTTGTACCGGATGACATTCGCAACCACGCTTACAAGGCGGCGCTGTTGCTGAAGGAACGCTATCAGGTGCCCTATGGGGTGCATTTGTACATAGATAAACAAATTCCCGTCGCTGCCGGGCTGGCAGGAGGAAGCAGCGATGCTGCGGCAACGCTCAGAGGGCTAAACCTTCTTTGGAATTTGGGGCTTAGCCTGGACGAGCTTGCAGAGGTGGGAGCGGAGATCGGCTCAGACGTACCGTTTTGCGTCTATGGCGGGACGGCAGTGGCCCGTGGACGCGGAGAGCAGATTACCCATCTGGCGCCGCCTCCCCCGTGCTGGGTCATCCTGGCGAAGCCGCCGATCGGCGTTTCCACGGCAGATGTGTACGGCAATTTGCGCGTGAAGGGGATTGAGCGCCATCCCTCCACGGAAAACATGCTGCGTGCGATACAGGAGCAGAATTTCTCCCTGATGTGCCGCACCCTGGGCAATGTGCTGGAAGAAGTGACGTTGAATATGCACCCGCAGGTACGGCAGATCAAGGACCTGATGGAGGCTTCGGGAGCGGACGGAGTCTTGATGTCGGGCAGCGGCCCTACCGTTTTCGCCCTTGTCCAAAAGGAAGCAAAAGTGCATCGCATCTACAATGCCTTGCGTGGATTTGTAAAAGATGTGTTTGTGGCCCGTATGTTAGGTGTCCCTGAAAGGGGAAATGCTTGCACAAACACGTATGGAAATGATACATTAGCACCATAATATTCGGTTTTTTGGAGGAAGAAACATGAAGAAATTGCGCAGAAGTGCCCGTCTTGTCGATATGACGCAGCACTTGCTTGCCGAGCCCCACAAGCTGATTCCGCTTACCGTGTTCGCCGAGCAGTACGGGGCTGCGAAATCGTCTATCAGTGAGGACCTGTCGATCATTAAAGAAGCGTTTGAAAGCCAGGGTGTAGGCGTATTGACAACAGTGGCGGGAGCGGCCGGCGGAGTCAAGTACATTCCCAAGGTCAAGACGGACGATGCGCTTGCCTTCATGAACAATTTAATCGGCCACTTGGGCAATCCGGAACGTCTCTTGCCCGGCGGATACTTGTACATGTCAGATATATTGGGCGACCCCGCGACCATGTCGAAAATCGGCAAGCTGTTCGCTTCCGCTTTTGCGGACAAGAACGTCGAGCTGGTCATGACCGTCGAGACCAAGGGGATTCCACTCGCGTATGCGACGGCCGTCTATTTGAATGTACCGGTTGTCATCGTCCGGAGAGACAACAAGGTGACCGAGGGTTCGGTTGTGAGCATCAATTATGTATCCGGTTCCAGCAAGCGGATACAAACCATGTCGCTGGCTCGCCGCGCCTTGCCTGAGCAGTCCCGCGTTTTGATCGTGGACGACTTTATGAAGGCGGGAGGAACGGTTCGCGGCATGATCGATCTTTTGCAGGAGTTCCGGGCTACAGTGGTCGGCTGCGGTGTCCTTGTGGAAACGGCAGACGTATCCGAGAGACTCGTAGATGAATACGTCTCTCTGGCAAAGCTTCAGGAAGTAGACATCAAAGGCAAGCAGATCGAACTGGAATTGGGCAGTTATTTTCAAAAATAGAGAGGAGTAGAAGGGCATGGCAATCTCTTTTGTTTCGACAAATCAGGCTCCGGCAGCGATCGGGCCGTACAGCCAGGCGGTAAAGGCAGGTTCCTTCCTGTTTGCTTCCGGCCAGATTCCGCTTCGTCCGGACGGTACCTTGGTGGAAGGCGACATCGTGGAGCAGACTCACCAGGTTTTTGCCAACATCAAAGGCGTTTTGGCTGAGGCGGGATTGACGCTTTCCGATGTAGTGAAGGCAACGGTGTTCATCAAAGATATGAACGAATTCGGACGCCTGAATGAAGTGTATGGCGAATATTTTGGGGATCACAAGCCAGCCCGCTCTACAGTAGAAGTCGCAAGGCTCCCGCGCGACGTACAGGTGGAAATCGAAGTGATTGCGTACCTGGGAGAATAACGGACAGACAAGACAAAAATAGCTACGACAGCCCGACACAACTCGCGTGTCGGGCTTGTTTTTTGCTAGTAATTGGAGTATGCTGGATAAAATTATAGTTTTTTTTGCAAAATTTCGGTAAACGCAGCAGGAATATTTACCCAGTGCGTGGAAATACTCCTAAACGCTTTTTATAGATAAAGGGAGTGAACTTGATGGAAGTAACAGACGTCAGACTTCGCCGCGTGAATACGGATGGTCGCATGAAAGCCATTGCATCTATTACCATCGACCATGAATTCGTGGTTCATGATATCCGTGTAATTGACGGAAACAATGGCATGTTCGTAGCTATGCCGAGCAAGCGTACCCCAGACGGGGAATTCCGCGATATCGCTCATCCGATTTCCTCGGCGACACGCGAAAAGATCCAAGCTGCTGTACTGAGTGAGTACGAGCGTGTAGGTCAGGAAGAAGAGAGCACCATCGAAGCAGGCGCGTAACTAATGAAAAACAGGCACCCCGTCCTATGACAGGGTGCCTTGTTTTATTCATAACAAGCTTCTAGATCCCGGATGATTTTTTCCTTGTCCAATCCTTCGCCGATAAAGACCGCTACCATTTTGGGGCCAAAATTTTCAAAGGGGAACAAATGGACCTGATTATCGGTATGCTGAAACGAGATCAGCTCATCCCGCCCTTTAAACAGCACGTAGCCTTTTGCCCGGTACACATTTTTCGGCAGGTCCCAGAGAAAATCTTCAAATTTTTCTGGATCTACAGGATAGGTAAAATGGTAGGAAAATGTTTCGATGCTGTTGTACAAAGAAGGTTCGGAAGCAGAAAGTCCTAGCGATTGCTTGACCTTTTCAATTGCAGACATTTTGCCTATGCTTTTTTGCACAAAAGGACCTCTCGTCCGGTCGTCGGCCCGTTCGGAAGCGACCTTCTCGGCGATTCTCTTTACCTGCAGCAATTGATCCAGGTCCATATCGCCCTGTATGGTGACGTGAATGGGAGCGTATGGGTTTAGCTCGACCAACTTCGCTTTTACCTTTTCCAGAGCGTCCGGTGCGACCAGATCGCTTTTATTTAATAGAAGCAAGTCGGCGTATTTCACCTGATTGCGGACTGTTTTTACGAGCGAGCTTTTCGATTGGAAGCGGGAGTTCAGGTCCCGGAAGCGGGAAGCGTCCACGACGCTGACAATGCCCTTCAGCTCCATCCTGTCGTAAAGCTCGGGGTGCGTCAGGGCATCGACGACATCTACGGGATCAGCGACCCCGGTAGTTTCGATCAGGATATGGTCGGGGTTGATCGTGGAGAGAATTTCCTGCAGCCCTTCTGTCAGCTCGCCTTGAATGGAGCAGCAGATGCAGCCGTCCAGCAGCTTTTTTACGGGAAAGCCGTAGCCTTGCAGTTGTTCCCCGTCGATATCTTCTTCGCCCATTTCGTTCATCAGCACGACGACCTGTCCGTCTTGCTTGCGCAGATAGGCTAGCAGCTTTTGCAGCAGCGTCGTTTTTCCGCTGCCAAGATAGCCCGTCAAGATGTACACGCCGGCACTCATCGCATCCATCCTCCTTTGCCTTGCGTTCATTTGTCATCTTTTCCCTTTCCATCATAAGATAGGTGCAAACAGGCGTCAAACGTGGCAAAAGCGAGTCGTTGATTTGTTACGAAAATAGAATACTGCGCCTATTATCTTGAAATCCTTATATGATTTAAGATATAGTCATTGTGGAACTTCTACGCTGGAGGGTTGACATGTCTAAGATCCATGCCGTGGTATTGGCGGCAGGCCAAGGAACACGGATGAAATCGAAGCTGTACAAGGTTCTGCACCCTGTTTGCGGAAAGCCGATGGTCCAGCATGTAGTGGATACACTGGCTTCCATGAGGGTGGAGGATGTCGTTGTCGTCGTTGGTCACGGTGCCGACACCGTTCAGGCCACTTTAGGCGAGCGTGTCGCATACGCATTGCAAAAAGAACAGTTGGGAACGGCACATGCTGTGCAGCAAGCAGCGTCGTTTTTACAGGCGAAAGAAGGAACTACGTTTATTTTGTACGGAGACGTACCTCTGTTGTCAGAGGAAACGTTGACCGCTCTTTTGCATTTCCATGAAGACCAGAAGGCAGCCGCAACGGTATTGACCGCTGTCCTTCCGGATCCAACCGGTTACGGGCGTATTGTCCGCAACGATTCCGGAGAAGTGATGGAAATCGTTGAACACAAGGATGCGTCTGACGAGGTTCGGGCAATCAAAGAGATTAATACGGGAATATACTGTTTTGACAACCAAAAATTATGGAATGCGCTGGCCCAGGTGAAAAATGATAACGTGCAAGGAGAATACTATGTGACAGATTGCATTGGTATTCTGCGCCAAGCCGGCGAGAAGGTTGTTGCCTTCGAAGCCGCAGACCCCGATGAGACAATGGGCGTCAACGACCGGGCACAGCTTTCGGAAGCGGAAGCATACATGCGCAAGCGAATCGCTGTTCGGCACATGAAAAACGGCGTTTCTATCATTGATCCTCTGTCCACGTACATCGAGGCGGATGTGACAATCGGTTCCGATACGATTCTCCAGCCTGGTACGTATCTTCGCAGAGGGACAACCATCGGCAGCGATTGCGTCATTGGCCCGCAAGCTGACCTGAGCAATACCAAAGTGGCTGACGGGGTTACCATTTCATACTCGGTGCTGGTAGACGCAAAAGTGGATGAGCAGGCTACAGTCGGCCCGTTTGCTTATGTACGGCCGGGAACAGAAATTGGTCCCCAGACGAAAATCGGCGATTTTGTCGAATTGAAAAACGCAAAAATCGGCAAAGGAACGAAAATCCCCCATCTCAGCTATGTAGGCGACGCGGAAATTGGCGAAGGTGTCAACATTGGCTGCGGCACGATCACGGTAAACTATGACGGTGCTGTCAAACACAAGACTGTCGTGCAGGACGGTTCCTTTATCGGATGCAATACCAATCTTGTGGCGCCGGTGACCGTGGGCAAAAACGCATACGTAGCCGCCGGCTCGACGATCAATCAGGATGTGCCGGACGACGCCCTGGCGATTGCCCGCGAGCGTCAGGTGAACAAACCAGGATACGCGAACAAACTGCCGCGAAAAAGCAAAAAGGAATAACAACGGGAGGTTCTTGAAAGATAATGGCTAATTACCGCGACCCCAAACTGAAGGTCTTTACGTGTAATGCAAATCGGGAGCTGGCAAGAGAGATTGCCGAGCATATTGGCGTTCCTCTGGGCAATTCGGAGGCGATTCGCTTCAGTGATGGCGAGTGTCAAATCAAATTGAACGAAAGTGTTCGGGGTTGTGATGTATTCGTCATTCAGCCGACATCTGCTCCTGTAAACGAGCACCTGATGGAGCTTTTGGTTATGGTGGATGCCTTGAAACGCGCTTCGGCAAAGAGCATCAACGTGGTTATTCCTTACTACGGCTACGCTCGCCAAGATCGCAAAGCGCGCGCCCGCGATCCGATTACTGCCAAGCTGGTAGCCAATCTGATCGAAACAGCCGGTGCTCACCGCGTCATCACGATGGATTTGCACGCGACCCAGATCCAGGGATTCTTTGATATTCCGGTTGATCATTTGCTGGGTGTACCCATTTTGGGCAAGTATTTTTCCGAGAAGGGGCTGAAGGACATTGTTGTCGTCTCCCCTGACCACGGCGGTGTCACGCGCGCCCGCAGACTCGCAGAGCGTCTGGAGGCTCCGATCGCGATTATTGACAAGCGCCGTCCGGAACCAAACGTCGCGGAAGTTATGAACATTGTCGGTAACATTGAAGGCAAAACGGCGATCATCATCGATGACATCATCGATACGGCCGGTACGATTACACTGGCGGCAAGTGCCTTGATCGAGGCGGGTGCAAAAGATGTTTACGCATGCTGCACGCATCCGGTCTTGTCCGGCCCGGCTATCGAACGCATTGCCAACTCCAAAATCAGCGAGCTGGTCGTAACCAATTCGATTCCGTTGACCCAGGATCGAATGATTGACAAAATCAAGGTCCTGTCGGTTGCGCCTATCATTGGGGAAGCGATTATCCGGGTTCACGAAGAACTTTCCGTAAGCAAGCTGTTTGACTAGAAGCCTGACGTGATCTAGGCGTTGAACACTGCATGGGGATGGAAAAGACCTCCACTGGACAAGCTAGAAGGAAGAAACTTCTAATCTAGCTGCCAGAGGAGGTTTTTTTGTGGAAGCAATTCAGGCGATGATCCGTCGCAAGGGAGAGACCGCGAAGACGAACAATGAA
>k87-265640_pt1 | contig 10547 bp, 10 predicted proteins | sample MGYA00084031_6733416 | MGnify analysis MGYA00084031
GGGGTAGGGTTAACTTTAGACAGGGCCACCACGACGATCTTTTTGGACAAAGAATTTAATCCAGCAGACAATGAACAGGCAGAGAACCGAATGGTTCCGATTAGCAAGGAGCGCAGCCACGGGATGATGGTAATTTCCCTGGTAGCAAAAGACACTTGGGACGAAGTAATTGATCGTCTTCTGGAGCGGAAGTACAACATCACAGAAATTATCAACAACGGTGGTGTGGAAGCTCTAAAGCGGCTTTATCACCAAATTAAAAGTATCCCTCCTGAAGACGTAAAAATTAACCCTTGCTAGTTACTAACTGCCTATGTTATGCTGGTTTATGCAAAGGAGGGATCAGATTATGACGAAGGAGGACAGGTTCAACTTTGAGCAGGGACCGCCCAAAGTATATCCACTGCGCATCAATAAAGGAAGGCTAGAAGCATGGAGAAAAGCTTCGGTATATGAAGGAGCACCTTCCCTGCATCAGTGGGTGTTAGACATACTTGACCAACGAACCAGGGAGGTGTTCCATGAGATAGAAAAACGCGCTAAAGGGAAGGAGGAAAGCGAATGAAGCTGTATGAGATCGCCGAAGAGCTGAGGCCGATTGTAGAGCAGCTTGAAGACATGAATGTGGACGATGAGGTTATTCAAGACACGCTGGAGTCCCTTGACTTGATGACAGATCTTGAAAACAAATTGGAGAACATTTATCGCGTGTATCGCAACATGGAAGCCGAGATCAAAATGCTGGACGAAGAAATTAAACGGCTAAAAACCAAACGAGACGCCAAAAAACGCCGCTTGGAGGGTCTGAAACAATACGTGGATCAGTCCCTCCGGTCGGCGGGCCTCCAGGATCGGAAGTTCAAACTATCCATCGGAACCATCGGATACCGGAAAGATCCGGCCAGTGTTGAGATCTTGGATGTTGAAAAACTGCCAAAGGATTTTGTCACATATGAGCCTAAAGTGGACAAAAAAGGATTGCTTGATATGGTTAAAAGTAACTATAATAGTAACATACCAGAACAAGTGATCGCATTTGAGGATCTGGGCTTCCGGATTATCAACAATAAAAAATCCCTGCGGTTCAGCTAAAGGGAAAGGGGATGAGTGATATGTTGTTTAAAAAAGCTGAGAGGGAGCAACTTAAAGCGAAGGTAGCCATGATCGGCCCAAGCGGATCGGGCAAAACGGTCAGTGCTTTAAAGTTGGCTTATGGACTTACTGGAGATTGGGAAAAGATCGCATTTTGTGACACAGAGCATAGTCGCGCAAAGGTTTATGTAGGTACTAATCATACAGGAATACAAATTGGACAATTTCTCCATGCCGACCTGGAGCCCCCGTATCACTGGAAGAAATTCTACGATGCGGTGGAAATGGCGGAGCAGGTGCTGGAGAATGACGGGGTGCTGATCATTGATTCCATTAGTCATGCTTGGGACGGCGTTGGCGGGATCTTGGATCTCGCCAACGAAAAAGGTGGACGGTTCCAGGATTGGAGGGAACCGAAAGCCTATCACAAAAAGTTGGTGGACCGGATTATGCACTCCCCGCTCCACATCATCGTCACGCTCCGCGCCAAACAAGGTTACGCCATGTCCACCACGGAAACCGGAAAGAACATTGTTGAGAAGCTTGGCTTGAAGCCGGTTCAGGCCGATGATCTGGAATACGAGTTCCTTTTGGTGTTCAATATCGAGCATCAAACAAACCGAGCCAGAGCTTCAAAAGACAACACGGGGCTCTTCAAGGAAATGTACGAACGAATCGAGCCGGAACACGGTCAGAAACTAAACGAATGGCTTGTTCAAGGGAAACCTGTTAAATCCGTTATCGAAGAACGGCGGGAGCAGGAAGCCAAGCGTCGTGAGTTGATTCAATCCATTCAAGAAAGAGCTAAAGAAGATAAGCAGCTGCAAAAAGCAGTTGCTCAGGTGGAGGTTACAGCCGGACCAATTCATAACTGGAGCTTGGCTCTTCTTGAACGTTGCGCTAGTAAGTATCTAATACCTAAGGATGACAAGAAAAAAGCCGAAACGGCTTAATTAAGAAGGCGGTTTTGCCGGGGGTTCCGCAACGGTTCCTATTTGGTTCCCATCTGGGAGAATATGAGGAACCAGATAGGAACCAACCAAAAACCTCCGGCCCAGGGCAAAGCCCACCATCAATTCCTACAAGGAGGTTGATTGAGGATGGCATTCCTCGCTGTTGATACCTATGATGATGTGCAGGAGTTTAAACTTCTCGATCCTGGCGTGTATGAGGTGTATGCAGAGAGCCGGGATATTGGTCAATCTCCGAATACGGGGACTCCGTATACTGAATTCGTGTTCGTGGTGCGTTCGGATGTTGAGCAACCGGGTAAAAACCGCAAAATTTGGCACCGTTTTTGGCACACCGAAAAAACGGTAGGAATTGTGAAGGGATTCCTGAAACAGTTGGGAGCTCCTACCGGAATTGTTTTTAATTCTCAAGAGGAGTTTGCTAACTATTGCCTTTTAAAACCAGTGAAAGCTCGTATTGACATTGAGCATTATGAAGACAAGAATGGAAATAAGAAAATGAAAAACGTCATTCGGACGTTTTATCCTACGGATTATCCCGGATTCCAGCCGGGGACTGCTCCTGCTAATTCAAATAATCAATATTTGGATAATCCCTTCACAGATGATGGAAAACCGATTGAAATCGACGATGATGATCTTCCCTTCTAAAAACATACTAGGCGGGGCGTGAGGAAATGGGATACTTTGAATGGTACTTCTCGCGCCACGGGGGATTGCGGGAGCCGAATTCTTCCAATGAGATCGAAGTTCATTGCCCGTTCCATGATGATCGCCGACCTTCCGCCCACGTCAACCTGGTGAAGCGGGTCTTTCACTGCAAAGCCTGCGCTACCAACGACGTGGGCGGAGGCAGTGAAGCATGGTTCATGTCTAAGATCGAGGGCATTTCAATCCGGGAAGCCTATCAATTACTAAACCGCATGCAAAAGAGCAATGATGGTTCTTCATGGAACGCGGCATTTGAAAACTATATGAGTGACGAAAACTGGAGGCAGGCGCGTGAAGCAGTAATGAAAGTTCTCCGGATCAATGAAGAAACCATGAGAAAGCTGAAGATCCGGGGGACCGCTGAAGAAATTCGCTTCCCGGTTTTCATACATGGCGAGTTGTTTGATGTACGAACTTATCGTCCAAACGGCTCGCCAAAGGTGGTCAGTCAACAAGGAGCCACCCAGGCAATCTGGCCCTTCGATTTGTGGGATCGAAACACTCCTGTTCTTCTATGTGCCGGAGAAAAAGACACCACTCGCGCAATCCACCACGGCTTTAACGCCATCACCTTCACCGGAGGAGAAACCTCTTTCCCCAAGCTGTTCAAAAACCTTTTTAAGAATCAAGTCGTCTATATCATGTATGACAACGATGATGCTGGAAGGAAGGGTGCCCGGAAGGTCGCTTTTAAGTTAAAAGAGGCTGGGGCCTTTCCTTACATAATCGAACAGCATCATCAGCTCCTACCAGAGAAAGGGGATCTATTTGACCTCTTTGATCTGAAAGGGGATGAAGCAGTTGAGTTAGTCCATAAATGGATGGAAGAGGCACAACCTTTTGATGAGGAAATGTATGAAGAAGAGAGAGAAAAACAATATCCTACTGTTTCCATCGAAAAGGCATTGAGTGGAGAATTGTTTGGAAAGGTGATCTCCTCTAAAGTGCAGGTCGTGGTGGAAGATGGGCAGCCGTTTTTGGTGCCCGGATATGCGAAGATCGAAGTATTTGAAGATAACAAAATCAGCGGGTGGAAGTTGGTCCAGCAAAAAGAATGGGTATTAGATGATGGCAATATCGAGGAGGCTCTCAGACTTTTTGAGGACAAAACCATCTCTGATGAGAAAGTCCGAAATGAGATTATCAAACTGGCCGGGATTCACATCCCGAAAAGACGAAACCAACATGATCCTGAGCGGATTGTGAACGTCCACATTCGAGAAAATGATCGCGTTCCGTTTTATCGGGCTGTTGTCACAGACGACCGGGAAACGGAACGAATCGACGACGAACATCGAGCCCGTGAACTCACTGTTTACGTCAGGGGACAGGCGTTGGACAGTGCTGAGCGGTATCGAATCCTCTACAAAGTAGTACACCACCCTAGGGGACAGGGTGGTGTTGGGGTGGTTCTCCGGGCCGAAAAAGCCAGCTCATCCGTCTCCCGTTTCAAGGTGACCCCCAAAATCATGGAAACACTGACGGTTTTTCAAGGGAAACCAGACGAGAAGATGGATGAGCTATATGAGAGGTTTAAGGCTCTTTACGGCCCGGATCTCAAAAAGGATGTATTTTTCGCCACGGAGCTCACCTTACATTCCGTTCAGCAGTTCCAGTTCCCCATCAAGGGGACATTAAGGGGAACATTGGATGTCATGCTGATCGGAGACCCGAGAACCGGGAAGTCTTCCGTATATGAACGGGCAATGGAGGTTTACGGACTGGGGACATTCGTAAACCTCCGAAACGCCACGATTCAGGGGCTGATTGGCGGATCGGATAAAGGGGACAATTACCGAATCCGCATGGGGACACTGCCCCGGAACCACGGCGGTGCCGTTTGTTTGGAAGAGTTCTCGGGTGAGTCCGGGCGAAGGTTCATAAGAGCAATGACGGACATTCGGACCCGAGGGGTGGTCTCCATTGACCGGGTGAGAGGCAAGAAGACCGTCCCTTGCAGGGTACGCATGCTGACCATTTCCAACCCGGAAAGCGACCGCCGTATTCGCGAGCACGCTCACGGGGCGGAAGTGGTGCAGCAGCTCATTGGGTCCAGCCCAGACATTGCCCGTTATGACTTCTTTGTGTTGGTTCCAGAGGTCCAGTCTGAAGAAGAGATTGTTAGTGCTTTGGACTACCACGGTCCAGAAGCATTCCCTCCGGAAGCCTACCGGAATCGCATCCGTTGGGTCTGGAGCCGGAAACCGGAGCATATCGAAATCTCCGGCGAGGTTGCCAAGCTCCTGGAGAAAGGCGGCAAGTGGCTATTTAAGAAATTCCGATGCCGGCATAACTTCTTTCCCGCCGGGGAGGCGTGGCTTAAATTGGCTCGCGTTTCCCTGGCGGTAGCCGCCTGTCTCGTGTCAACGGATGAAACGGGAGAGAAGCTTATCCTGAAGGATGAACATGTTCGTTGGGCATTGCGATTCTTAAAGAATTGCTATGACAACGACGTGTTCAAATTGAAGCAGTATATAGCCGAAGAACGGCTGTATGACACATGGGACTCGGCAGATGTCGCATACCTCCAGAAGATTCACTCCCGGAAGCCGATGCTGGTGAAATACTTGAAAAACCACAGCATCGTTCCGCTTTCCCAGCTTAAGGCAGCTTCTGGTTGCTCAGATCGGGATGAGTTTGATGAGTTGTTGGGTCTTCTTGTCCGGGGCTATTTTGTAGTCATCTCGGACAACAAGGTTGGCACCACATCAAGATTCAATGCATGCGTGAAACTCGTCAAAGATCCCTACCTCAAACAGATAGGAGAGAGGGCCTGATGAATAGGAGGAACCCCTACCAAAGCTGGGAACGTCATCACTTGGGCAACAATGCATCGGATCTCTTGCATTGGTTTGAGAAAGAGCAACCTGTGGTCGGTGGTTTCGATACCGAAACCACCGGGCTGCACATTAAGAAGGACAAACCTTTCCTCATCAGTTTCGGATGGTTGCTCCCCGGTCAAGCTCGTGGCCGGGTGTTCACCTTCCATCCTACTAGATCGAACATGCAAATGTTCTTTCAGGTCGCGAAAAAGTTACGGATTTTCGCAGCCTGGAACATCAAATTCGACCTTCACATGTTAACCAACATTGGGTTCCCTTATGAACACCCCAATGTGTTTGAAGCAAAGGCTCTCGCCAGGGCTGCCTCCGAAGCGGTCTCCTACCGCGAAGGAGGCGAGTCCTTAAAACTGAAGGACTTTGCAACAAAGTATGTTCACCCTTCAGCGGGTGATTCAGAAAGAACCATTAAAAACATTCAAGGCAAATTAAATATCAACCGTACAGCCCCTTTGAGAGCGGCTCTGAAAGCCCATAACTTCAAGTGGACCGAGTTCACCGAAATTATCAAGGATGTCTGCTACGGTCCAGAGTATCTCCCGAGCGAAATTCGGGAGATCTATGAGAACTGGAAAAAGGAATATCCTGAGCCGACTTACCAAGATATTTACCATGCAAATCCCGAGGCAATGATTCGCTATGCCCAGGATGACATCATCTCGTTGCTGGAAGCGGTACGGATATGCATTCCGATTGTAAAGGTTCGTGAACAAGTAGAAATCGTTAAACGAGAAAACCAATTGATACTTCCCTTATATCGCATAGAGCGGGCAGGAATCAAGACAAACTCAACATATTTATACCAAAGTCGTAGTCGCATGAAGGAATTTATCCGAAATAAGCGGTATCAACTGGAGCAGATTGCTGGAGAACCTCTCAAACCCGGACAAAACCAACGGATAAAGCAAATCTTTGCTGAGAAAATGGGTTTGGAGCTGCCGAATACGCAAGAATCTACCTTGAGAAAAATAGCCCATACCTCCGGCAATGCGGCAGAAATGGCTCAGATCATCATTCAGTTGAGAACGGTTGAAAAATGGATCGCTACTTACTGTGATCGCATCATCGAAGGATCTGAGTATGATGGACGATACTATGGCAGTTTCGATTCTGCCGGAACTGTATCAGGTAGATTCTCATCTCCATTACAACAGTTTCCCCGAGATCCATTGATTATAGACGGGGAAGAGCTATTTAATCCGAGAAAAGCATTCGAGCCAACAGATAAAGGTCAACATTATGGTTTTAATAGTATAGTTTATTTCGACTGGAGTCAAATCGAGCTTCGCAGCCAAGCCGACTACTGCATCCGCGTTATGGGCGGCGATCAAAATCTGTCCAGGGCCTTCATGCCTTTTGGTTGTAGGGATCGCCAGGGCAACCTCTATAATTTTCGAGACCCTGCAAAACGGGCGGAATGGAACAAAAAGGAATGGTTCCTGCCGGATGGAACAAAGTGGGAACCGACGGATCTCCACTCTATGACCGCTCACGAAACGCTGGTGGGCATGGGGTACATCTGCCACAAGAAGTTTGAGCACTATGAAGCACCTCCGGATCTGCCTCCAGAAGTCACAGATGTGTTCGGCAAAGTCATCACCAAAGAAAACTGGAAACAAACCCGTAGCCGTGGTAAAACTTTCAACTTTATGGCCAACTACGGAGGGACAAAGAAGGCGGCAATGAACTCAATGGAGATTCCGGAGATGGCGGCTGAGGCCCTGGTGCGAGGATTCAATAACGCCTATCCCGGTGTTCGGGTTTATCAGCAGGCCATTGAAAAAGCCCACGCCCGGAAGGGATATGTTCAGAATCTATATGGTCGCAGATACTACATGCGGAATCGGCGGTGGGCATATAAGCTGGCTAACTACTGCGTCCAGGGAACCTGCGCGGATCTTGCAAAGGATTGCATCCTCAAGATCGACGAGCTGCTGAGAAAGACCAATGCGAAGTCCCGGATGATCCTTCTGGTCCACGACGAGATTCAAGTGGAACTCTGGGCTGGAGAGGAATGGCTGATCCCGCACATCAAACAAATCATGGAAGATCATCCGCAATTCTTGGTTCCCATCGTCTGCGACGTGGAAGTGACCCGGACCAACTGGGCAGAGAAAAAGCCCTATGAAGAAGAAATGGAGGTTGCTACAGGGTGAGTAACATTTTAGCTATCGATCCCTCCGGTAATTTTTCGGAGGGAAAAGGCACCACGGGGTGGGCTCTCCTCGTTGATGGGGAGCTCACCCAAGTGGGTGAAGTCCGAGCAATCCGCTATCAAAAGAAAGAAGAATACTGGGAAGAGATTGTCAAAGTAATCCTCCAATGTGCAAGAAAACTGAATCTAACAGTGATCTGTGAAAGCTATCAGTTATACCACCACAAAGGGCAACGAGCTGAAAGCCAAGCTCACAGCGTTATGGAAACACCTCAGCTGATTGGAGTTCTGTCTTATATATGTTACTCGTGCAAGATCCCCTTATTTTTCCAATCTGCTGCTCAAGTAAAAACGCGCTGGAAGGATGAAATCTTGGTCCAAAAGGGATTCATCCAGAAAAAAGGCCCAAACTATTACTTCAATGGTCAACGCATCAATCAACATATCCGAGATGCAATTCGACATGCAGTTCACTTTTGGAAATATGGGGTGAAACGATGGAAAAGCTGACCAATAAAGAAATTGGAGAATATATCCGATTCATGCGAAAAGCAGCAGGTTTAACTCAGAAGCAATTAAGCATTTTAATGGGAGTCTCCGATAAGGAGATAAGCAGGTATGAACGAGCTGTTAAACAGCCTCCTCAGCTTGAAAGCTTTCTGAAAACGCTCAGGGAGGTTGTGGTTAATATCATCAAAACACGTCGGGAGGCGAATGCAAAATGAAAATGATCAAGGTCCTCGACAAAGGATATGTCAGGTTGGTCGATTCCTTTGGAGATGATCTGCGTGTGGTGAACGCCGCTCGTGCCTCCTACGAAAAGGAATCGAAGCAAATGACGGAGAAAGATGAGAAGCTCATTCGTTTTCTAGCCGAGCATAAGCACACGAGCCCCTTCCGGCACAGTGGACTTGTTCTCGAAGTCCGTGCTCCGCTAATGGTCGCTCGCCAGTGGTGGAAGTATGTGATTGGATCGGATCATCAAGAGATCAGCTTCAGCTACCGCGATCCGATGCTAGCCTGGAATGAATCCAGCCGCCGGTATGTCACCGAGAATCCGGAGTTTTACCTCCCACAGCCTGGGGAGTGGCGGATGGCTCCCGAAAACAAAAAACAAGGATCTGGCGGATATTTCTCTGAGGAAGTAGGTGAAGCCTTCACTAAAGCCCTTGAATGGCTCTACCAAGAAGCGGAGCAAATGTACAATTGGGCCTTAGAGCACGGTGTGGCCCCGGAAATGGCTCGGCTGTTCCTCCCGGCGTATGGTTTGTATGTAAGGTGGTATTGGACCTGTTCTCTCCAGGGTGCATTGCACTTCCTCGACCAGCGTCTGAGTCACGATGCTCAGAAGGAAATCCAACTGTATGCCCAGGCGGTGGATCAGATTGTCGGGGAACGATTCCCCCTGGCCCGCAAATACTGGAGGGAATCCCAGGGGAAAGGAGCGGTTTAAGCGGTAGGAATCCCGAAGGAATCCGCAAGGAACTGTTCCAGAAGAGGAACCAATCAGGAACCAGATCCTGATTGGTTCCTTTATTGGTACACGTAAGGAACCAAATTGGATCACAACTGGAACCAAAGAGGAACCAACTGGTTCCACAATTTCGTGGTTCCTCTTTGGTTCCAGTTGTGGTACAATAGAGGTACCATGCTGGAACCAAAAAGGAACCCAAAAGGAGGAATCGACGATGCCCTCGTATGTACCTCAGTTGGTCGCACTGGACATTGGCCGTTCCGCTGTAAAGGCCAAATGCGCCAAAAAGGAATTCCTCATCGAGTCCTACATTGCTGATGGGATTGATCTTAGACTACATAAGCCTGGACCTGGGGAATACATCCTGGAATACCCCGGCCAGAACAAGATGTTCCTGGGGAATCTTGCACATCCCGACTATGGTCAAGGGGAAAACAGCCGGAAACCGATGTACCTGGAAAAACATCACCCGGACAATCTCTGGTTGGGTTTGGCGGCTCTCTATGAAGCTGGTTTTCGGGATGACACGGTGGAAGTTGCCATCCCAATTCCATACAATCGGTGGTTGGAGGATAAGGATCAAGTTAAGTCCCTTTTTGAGGGAGAGCACCGATTTGTGATGAACGGTGACGAGTGCCGGATCAACATCAAGCGGGTCCATCTCCGATTGGAGTGCGCTATTGCGGTCTACCTTCTCCCTGAAGAGGCCGCAGACCAGGTGGTGCATATCCTGGAGGTTGGTGAGCGGACTTCTTCCTGGGCGACCTTCAATCCGGGCTTCATTTTGAATGAACGGCTCAGTGGAACAGAGAATCAGGGATGGGGTACAATCGCCAACAAGGACCCCAAAAGTGTAGTTAACTTCTTGAATGCCCGAGCTATGACAGGCTGGAAACCGGATGATTTGGTAATGGTGATAGGAGGTGTAGCTGAAGAGATTGCCCCGCATCTGCCCTTTAAGAACCTGGTAGTGCCTGAGAAACCCCGCTTCGCCAACTGCCGGGGCATTTGGGAGGCCGTGCTGACGGATGAAGAAGAGTAAGCGTAAGAGAATCTCGATGAGCTTGTATGAAGATAAGCCCATTGACCGAGAGATCCTTGAAAGACTGGACGAGCTATCAAAGAGATACGGAGGAAATCATTCGGAAACTCTGAAAGAGATCTGCCGATCCTATTTTGGGATCGGTTTTCCGCCACTCCAGGCCCCCTCAGAGGCGCGTTTCACCCCTCCCCCTACCCAAACCATTAAGGAGGTTGAAACGCCGCCCAGAGAGGCTCCTAGGGCCGAATCCGGCGGAGTTACA